>Ga0335069_10013714_pt1 | contig 11367 bp, 11 predicted proteins | sample Lox_Sample_11_FD_206714 | JGI IMG/M metagenome (GOLD analysis project Ga0335069, IMG submission 206714) | Soil microbial communities from Loxahatchee National Wildlife Refuge, Florida, United States - Lox_Sample_1.1 | ecosystem: Environmental > Terrestrial > Soil > Wetlands | place: USA... | reverse complement strand
GCACCTTGGCCCGGCTGAAACCGCTGCTGGATGCAGGCACGGTGCCGGTGATGGGAGGCTTCATCGCCGCCAACGCTGATGGCGCCACCACCACCCTCGGTCGCGGGGGCTCCGACTTCACGGCCGCAATCGTGGGGGCGGCGCTGGGCGCCGAGCGCATTGAGATTTGGACGGACGTGGATGGCATGATGACCACCGACCCCAACCTGTGCCTCAATGCGCGGCGGATCAAGGTCATCAGCTTCGACGAGGCAGCGGAACTCGCCTACTTCGGCGCCAAGGTGCTACACCCGGCCACGCTGGTACCGGCCATCGACAAGAACATCCCGGTGCAGGTGCTGAACTCGCGCAACCCGAAGAACGAAGGGACGCGCATCACGGCCCGCGCTCCGAGCTGCACCAACACCTTCAAGGCTATCGCCGCCAAGAAGCGCATTACAGTGGTGGATGTGGTCTCGGCGCGCATGCTGATGGCGCATGGCTTCCTGAAGTCCATCTTCGATGTCTTCGACCGCCACCGCTGCCCGGTGGATGTAGTGTCGACTTCCGAGGTCAGCGTCTCGCTGACCGTAGATTCGAACGAGGCCATTCCCGCCATCGCCGCCGATCTCGAAAAGCTGGCCTATGTGAAATACGAAGGCAGGAAGGCGATCGTCTGCCTGGTGGGCGAAAACATCCGCGGGACACCGGGCATCGCCGCCAAGGTGTTCACCGCCATCTCCGACATCAACGTGCGCATGATCTCGCAGGGAGCGTCGGAGATCAACATCACCTTCGTGATCGAAGAAGACGACGTGCCGGAAGCGGTGCGCCGGCTGCACGAGCTTTTCTTCAGCGAACTCGACCCCAGCGTGTTCGCGTAATCGTTGACCATTTATTATGACTATAGTATGATTTAATGGTCATTCTTTGGGAGGAGAACGCCTGTGCAGGAGGTTGCGATTTCTGAATTCAAGGCAAAGTGCCTGGCGCTGCTCGAACAGGTGCGCAAAACCAAGCGGCCGATCCGGGTGACACGCTTCGGCAAGCCGGTTGCCGAGGTCGTGCCCCCGTCGCTGTCGGCAGAAGCATCCGACTGGCTGGGATCGATGAGCGACACGACCGAGATTCTGGGGGACATCGTGTCGCCGATCATCAATGAAAGCGACATTGAGGCGTTACACGATTGAGGCTGCTGCTCGACACTCACATCTGGCTGTGGAGCCTGGCGGAGCCAACCCGGCTGGCGCCGCGCCTCCGCCGAGAATTGAAGGACAGGTCCAATGAGCTGTGGTTGTCTCCCGTGAGCACCTGGGAGGCCTTGCTGCTCCACAGCAAGGGCAGGATCCACCTACACGGAGACCTGGACATCTGGCTAGGCCGCGCCACCGCACATACGCGCGAGGCCCCGCTCACCCACGAGATTGTGCTGGCCGCACAGCACGTGCCGCTCGCGCACCGAGACCCGGCCGACCGCTTTCTGGCTGCTACCGCCCAGGTGCTCGGGCTGACTCTGGCTACGGCGGATGAGCGACTGCTGGGGCTGGGCGACATCGCGACTTTGGCTAATCGCTGAGCTGTGTCCCGCTTCCCTACTGGTTATAGCGCTTCTTGTAGAACTCCAGTTGCTGCTGGATCTGTTCCGGGGTCAGTCCTTTCGTCCACTTGTGGTAGTCGGAAGCCATGATCTCGGTGGTCACGCCAGGCATCAAGTGCTCGGCTTCGGGAACAAATTCCATGTAGAACGTCTTGGCAACCTCATAGAACCCGTGCCACTGGGTGTAGTCGGGTCCCATCATGGCGGTGCCCATGCGGGCGCGGCGCCCCTGGTGGTGCCACAGTTCGTAATAAGTCCATTCGATCTTCTCGTCGAACGGGGTCGGGGTCAGCTTGCCGGCGGCATAGAGCTTGTCCATGACGGCCTTGGCCGGCTTGGCAAACTTCTCGTTGTAGAGGTCGACGGTGCCGTCGTACTGCTTGTAGAAGTTCTCAATCCAGCCGCTGGCGTGGCAGTTGGAGCACACGTCCTGCATGGCCGAGCGCCGCATCTCCCAATGCTCCAGCTTGAAACTGACGGCCGGACGCAGCGTCCAACTGATGCGGTCGCCGACGTCATGGGTAACCGGCTGGTGGGTCGTAGCGCTCATGTGACAGGTAGCGCAGGTGGGCGCCGCCGAATAATCCTTCCCCACGACCCACGATTTTGAGTCCAGCTTCATCTTCGCCACGTTGGCGCGGAACTGAATGCCGTGCTTGGATTCGTTGTAGATCTCGATCTGGGGATGGTCCGGGCCCATGTGGCACTTGCCGCAGTTTTCCGGCTGGCGTGCCTGGGCGGAGCTGAAGCTATGCCGTCCGTGGCAGGCGGCGCAGGTGCCTTTGCTGCCGTCGGGATTCACGCGCCCGATGCCGCTGTTGGGCCAGGTGGTGTAGTCAAACTTTCCCTCGCCCTGATATTTGACCTCGCTGCCGTGGCACTGGCGACAACCGTTTGCCGCGGCGGGACCACCCTCCACGATCTCACCTAGCCGGTTGTCGAGTGACCCGATGAATTGCGCTGCCCCGGCGTGCCGGCTTTTTTCAAACTGGTCGACTTCGGCCTTGTGGCAACGCTGGCAATAAAATGGCGTGACGATCACGGCGATTTTCTGCCCGTAATGATCGAAGGCGGCGGGATCGCCGGAATTGGCGCGGTGGCAGCCGTAGCAGTCCACCTTCTGGCGTGCGTGCGCGCTGCCTCGCCATTGTTCGACGATCCCAGGCGTGCTGTCAGAGTGGCAGGCCAGACACGGTTGGCCTTCTTTGGATACTTCCACTCCGGACAAAGCTTTGGTTTTCTGCGGAACCGCGCTGGTCTTTTGTGCCAGAGCCGTGCTCGAAGTAAAGATGAGAATGAGGAAAAACACCAGCCTGCATTGCATCGGACCGCCTCCTGGCTCAAACAAAAGCATCGCGAGAAGATACACCCCGCCAATAAGAAAAATCCAACTAACTTTCGGATGCCCATCTAAGCGAGTTCAATGACTTATGTCACAGCCGGACGGACGCCAAGGCGAGGCTGGGGAAAATGATTTTTTCCTGGCACACAGCATGCCAGGGCAGTCCCTGAGTTACATTATTGCGCCATGAACCTGCTTCTTCTGGGCAAGGGCAAGACGGGGTCGCTGGTGGCCGAGGTGGCCCGCGAGCGCGGGCACCAGGTTCACGCCCTCGCGAGCAGCGACAATCCGGGCGGCGCTGCGCTGACCAGGGAAAATCTCCACGCCGTTGACGTGGTGCTCGATTTCACCACCCCCAAGGCGGTGGTGGAGAACATCGCTGCCTGCGCACGCGCCGGGACCAATCTGGTGGTCGGCACCACCGGCTGGTACGGCGAGCTGCCACGCGTCCGCGAACTGATCAAGAAAAGCGGGATCGGCTTCCTATACGCTTCGAACTTCTCCATCGGGGTCAACGTGTTTTTCGACATCGCGCAAGCGGCCGCAGCGGCCCTGCAACAGGGATACTCGGGCGCGATTGAGGAACGACATCACGCGCAGAAAAAAGACAAGCCCTCGGGAACGGCCGCGGTGTTGCAGCGGATCCTGAAGGAGAAGAGCGGCAAGGAGCTGGAGATCACTTCCGTGCGCGAAGGCGACATCGTGGGCACGCACATCGTCACCCTGCGCTCCGCGGCCGACACTCTCACCCTCGCGCACGAGGCCCAGTCCCGGCGCGGCTTTGCCGAAGGCGCGGTGCGCGCCGCCGAATGGCTGGCCGGCAAGAAGGGCTTTTTCGATTTCAAGGATGTCTGGCGCCGAATGTAGAAGCCACTGACCAAGTGAAACCCATCCGCTGGGCGTTTCCGCCGATTCCTCTCGCTGGTTCGCACCCGCCGCCAGCGGCATCTAAATGTGATGGGAGCTCGTTTGTGAGGCAAGCCTTATGAAATTCAAAGTCACGTTCTACGCAGCCCTCGCCTTGCTGTTTTCAGCCGCGTCCCTCGCGGCCGTTGCCCAGCAAACCCCATCCTCGACCGGAGTTCCCGTACGCATGCTGGTCACTGTGGAAGCTCGTCATGGTTCCAGCGTGCCGGTGATCAACCGCGAGGATGTCATGGTGCACCAGGGACACGACCGCGCTAAGGTTACGGACTGGGTCCCGGCGCAAGGCGATCATTCTGACCTGGAGCTGGTCATTCTGATCGATGATTCCTCCGACACCAGCTTCGACACCCAACTGGAAGACATCCGCCGGTTTATTCTTGCGCAACCAGCAACGGCTAAGGTTGGTATCGCCTACATGCAGAACGGAACGGCGAAGGTAGTTCAGGACTTGACCAGCGACCACACCCAGGCGGCCAAGGCCTTGCGCCTTCCAATGGGACGTTTAGGGGCCAGTGCCAGTCCCTATTTTTCTCTCGGCGATTTGATCAAACACTGGCCTGAAGGCGCTGCCCGCCGCGAGGTGCTGATGATCTCTAACGGCATTGACCTCTATTGGGGTAGCGGCCCTGACGATCCTTACGTGGACTCCGTGATCGAGCAGGCCCAACGTGCGGGAATCATCGCGTTTGCAATCTATGCGCCTGGCCTGGGGCACTTCGGCCACAGTTCTTGGCGGACCTGGTGGGGCCAGATGTACCTGTCTCGAGTCGCCGACGAAACCGGCGGCGAATCTTACTACATGGGGTTTCAGGGTCCCGCCGTCGCCTTCACCCCCTACTTGGAAAACGTACAGCAGCGCCTGACCCACCAGTACTGGCTGACCTTCCTGGCAAAACCGCAAAAGAAGGCCGGAATGGAGCGGGTGAAGCTCATGACCGAGGTCCCGAATGCCGAACTGGTAAGCGCTGACAAGGTGTACGTCCCTGCGGCACCGTAGCAGCCGGCAACTCTTTATTGTCCAGGGCAAGGTGGAGGAGCATTGCATAGGACCGGAGTTCAGGCCTGGGCAGGATAGGAACCATCAATGAACCTCGAGAGTAAACCGGCTGGATGCCTCCCCTTTTGATACCTCAGTAACTTGTAGAAACCACACAAGAAGGAATAATCGAGGTTGCCCCGATGAAGATCGTCCGGGACAAGCTCGTGGTGTGGAGTGCGCTGCTGCTGGCGCTGGCGCAGACCGTCATGGCGCTGGTGGCGCCACGGAGCTACGCTCTCACCGTCTTCGGTGATCTCGTCCAGACATCGCTGCTGGTGATCGGGATGGCGGCAATGTACCGCAACGCCGTCCGATCCAGCGGGCGGGTGCGTTTCTTCTGGGGGTTGATGGCCGCCGGCTTTGCCCTGTGGACGACCTCGCAACTGATGTGGACGTACTACGAAGTGCTGGCGCGGCACGAGGTCCCCAACCCCTTCCTGGGTGACGTGGTGGTCTTCATCCACCTCGTGCCCATGATGGGAGCGCTAACCCTGCAACTGCAATCGGCGCAGGACAAGCGCTCGCTTGAGTTGGGCTCGCTGGACGTGGTGCTGCTCCTTTTCTGGTGGCTGTATCTTTACGTATTCGCGGTCATCCCCTGGCAGTACGTGGCCTTTGACGTTCCCCGCTACGGCAACAGCTTCAACACCCTTTATCTGGCCGAGCACCTGCTGTTTCTGGCGGGAGTAGGAATCCTGTGGCTGAAGACGCGGGACTCCTGGCGCATCGTGTACGGCAATCTGATGGCCGCGGCACTGCTCTACGGTTTCGGCTTCTACGCGGCCGATGTCGCTATCGACTTGCACCGTTATTACACCGGCAGCGCCTACGACATTCCATTGGTTACTTCCATGGCGGCGTTTGTCTGGGTCGGGGTGATCGGCGGACAGATCAAAGCTTCGGAGCAAGCCCCTTCGAAGACGACGCCCAGCCCCTGGGCGGGACGGCTGGCCATGCTGGCCATGCTCTCCATGCCCGTGCTGGCGTTGTGGCAGGAATTTCGTGGCGACGCTCCACCCAGCGTGCGGCACTTCCGCCTGCTGGTCTCTCTGGTCGCTATCCTCCTGCTGGGTGTGCTGGTGTTCGTGAAGCAGCACCTGCTGACCCGGCAACTGGCGGAGCTCCTCGAGCGCTCGGAGGAATCTCTGGAGAACTACAAGAGCCTGCAAAAGCAACTGCTGCAGTCGGAGAAGCTAGCCTCGTTGGGCCAATTGGTGGCCGGCGCGGCGCACGAGATCAACAACCCTCTGACCGCCATTCTTGGGTTCTCGGAAATGCTCGCCCTGGAAAAGACTCTGACCCCGACCCAGGAAGACTTTGTGGAGAAGATCCGGCGGCAGGCGCAGCGCACCAAGGAACTGGTGTCGAACCTGCTGGATTTCGCTCGGCAGACGCCCGGGCAGAAGACCATGGTGGACGTGAATGCGTTAGTGCAGACGGTGCTTAAGCTCAGCGAGATGCGTATGCAGCGCCGGCAGGTCCGAGTAGAGCTGGACCTGGGATTGCGAGTACCCAGTCTTGCCGCGGACCGGAATCAGCTTCTGCAGGTGTGCCTCCACCTGGTGCGCAATGCCGTGGATGCCATGGAGCCGCGCGGCGGCGGTGTGCTGCGCATCGTAACTCGCGCCCAGGAGGAGGACGTGATCATCGAGTTCTCCGACACGGGCGAGGGATTGAAGGAGCCCGAGCGCGTGTTCGATCCCTTCTACACCACCAAGGGTGTAAACGGTACAGGATTGGGACTGAGTGCCGCCTACGGTATTGTCCAGGACCACCACGGCAAAATCACCTGTTACAACCGTCCCGAAGGCGGCGCCACCTTCGAAGTCCGGCTGCCCGCCGCACCCAACGAGAAGGTCGCCCCGGCAACCCCGCCCTCGGCTGTGGACGTCGAGTCGGGAGCGTAATGACCTCACTCGAAACAAGCAGCACTTCCCGGTGCTTCCATTCAGATTGAGGTTTTTCTGCCGGGATGAGCCACGCCGTCAGTGGGCGACCGCAACCACGACGCCGATGGCTGCACCCAGCATGTAAAAGGTGAAATCCTCCAGGCTGGACAAAAAGCTGTCGTGTTCCTTGCCGAAGATATCGATCACAAATTCTTTCAGCAGCGCAAACACCAGAACAGCCAGAAACCCGTAGCTCCAGTGATGGAGCCTGAACGCCGCCGTTAGTGTTGCCCCGTAGCCAATCAGGGCGTGGATTCCCTGATATGCGACATTCGGCGATGGGTAGTTTCCGTTGCTCATGACCTTCTATTAGACAGCAAGCTGTGCCGCACGCCTAAAGGTTCATGCTGCGTGTACCAAGGTCATCTTTCCTGCGCCCGCGACCCATCACATACTGCCGCCATGGACGCCAAGCCCAATCCGGCCACTCCGGCACAGGATCCCCTTACACCGGAACCAATAGGCTCCCGCAACCGGTGTTGGCGCGTGCTGGGGGTTGGAGCCGCCGTGGCGGTCGTGGCATCGCTGCTTCTGGGGACGCAGACGGCGCGGGCGGCCTGGCAGGAAATCTCCCAGCTCCTCAGCCTGCAGGGAAAGCCGGAGCCTGTGTCGGCGGCTGTCTTGTCCGAACATGAAATCGAAGCCCTGGACCAGATGAGCCCGCAAAGCCAAGCGACGCTGCTGCTGGAGCGTTCGATCAATCATTATCGCGGGGCCAACGACCAGATCGCGGAGCGTGTGGACGGCTGGCGCGGGCAGATCAAGCTGAATGATCGGTTGCGCAACCTGTTCACCACGGCGCTCAACTCCGATGATCTGCGGGTGCGGGCAGCCGCCATCGAGGTGGACATCGCCGCCAGGAATCTCGAGAAGGCTCCGGCGACCGTCGACCGACTGGAGCCCGACGCCCGCAATGGGGAGCAGGGGCCCCGCGCCAATGCGCTTTGGGACATCGGACTGCTGGGAAATCGGGGCATCGTGCCCGACCGCGCCTTCGAGATTCTGTTCAGCTCGATCCACGATCCCAACGAGAATGTCCGGTACTGGGCCGTGGAAGGGCTGGCCTATCTGGGAACGGATGCCACCATCGCTCCTCTGCTGCAGGTCTTCCACGACGACCCCTCGCCCATGATCCGCGAGCGCGCGGCATGCGGGCTGGCGCAATCCGGCATGCTGAGCGAGCAGCAGCGTCGCCGGGCAGTGCCACGGTTGCTTGACTTCACCGACGATCGTTCCCTGGATCCCGAAACCCGGACGTGGGTCTATCAGGCGCTGCGAGACATTACCGGCCAGAGCTTGCCGCACGATCCCGCTGCCTGGAGAAACTGGTACAGCACGAACGACGGGCGCTGGCATCCGGTGACTCACGACCACGAGTAGTTCCCAGGCGCGTTCGGCAACCAGAAGGTACGCCAGTATCTTGCTGTTCTGCTCGGGCTGCGGTGAAAACCCCCAAGTTACAGCATGTCAGTTGCTCCAGAGCTTCTGGTCGATTCGCTGTTAATTCCCGCCCCGGCATGAATCCGGTGACCCGCATTTTTTCGTGGGTGCGGCCCCTCGGTGCATTATGATTTGCGGTTATGAAACTGCGCGGATGCGGCACTGCTCTTGTCACCCCCTTTCGGAAGGACGGCTCCGTCGATGAACCGGCGCTGCGGGCGCTGGTCGCCTGGCAGGTCGAGACCGGCATCGACTTCCTCGTGCCCTGCGGCACCACCGGCGAGACGCCGACGCTCTCGCGTGAAGAATGGCTGCGGGTGATCGACGTGACTATCGAGGTCGTGGGCGGACGTGTGCCCATCGTCGCCGGCGCCACGTCGAACTCTACCCGCGATGCGGTGGAGAAGGCGCAGACCGTCGCCGCACGCCGCGGCGTGGACGCTATCCTCACCGCCAGCCCCTACTACAACAAGCCCACGCAGGAAGGCCAGTACCAGCACTTCAAGGCCATCGCCGAAGCGGTGGAGAAGCCGCTCATTCTCTACAACGTGCCCGGGCGCACGGGCGCCAACCTCGAGCCTGCTACGCTGGCGCGGCTCGCGCAGATCCCCAACATCGCCGGAGTGAAGGAAGCCAGCGGCAACATCGGACAGATCGCTGACGTGTGCAACGCGGTTCCGGAAAGCTTCCTGGTCTTCTCTGGCGACGACGCCGTTACGTTGCCCATCATTGCCCTGGGCGGCGTGGGGATCATCTCGGTAGCCTCAAACGAAATCCCGCACGAAATGGCATCGATGACGCGCGCGGCACTGGCCAACCAGTGGGACAGCGCCCGCCGCATCCACCGCAAGTATTTGGCCCTGATGCAGGCCAATTTCATCGAGTCCAATCCCATCCCGGTCAAGGCCGTGCTGGCCATGATGGGCCGGATCGAGGAAGTCTATCGTCTGCCGCTCTGCCCCATGAAGAAGGAAAACCGCGCCAGGCTGGAAAAGATCGCCAGCGAGGCCGGGTTACTGGCCCGCACTCTGGTGGCCTAGACGGTCTTCGCCACGCCGATCGCGATCCGCACCGTGCAGGTTATACTGCCGCTCCATTACTGCTACCGGGAGCGCCCATGCGCGAAGAGATCGAGCGGCTGTACGAGAAGGGCGAAGCCAAGTCCGAGGCGGCGCGGCGTCTGTTCGAGGAATTTCGCGAGGCGCTCACCGCCGGGCGCATTCGCGCTGCCGAAAGGATCGATGGCCAATGGCGGGTCAACGCCTGGGTGAAGAAGGGCATCCTGCTGGGCTTCCGCCTGGGAGTGCTGGTGGAGACAGGCGGAGCACTTTCCTTCGTCGACAAAGATACCTATCCCGTACGCCGCTTTACCGTAGCGGACAAGGTCCGCATCGTGCCGGGCGGATCCTCGGTGCGCTCCGGCGCCTACTTGGCGCCGTCCGTCGTGTGCATGCCGCCCATGTACATCAACGTGGGCGCCTATGTGGATGAGGGCACCATGGTGGACTCGCACGCCCTGGTGGGCTCCTGCGCTCAAGTCGGAAAGCGCGTCCACCTGAGCGCGGCGGCGCAGATCGGCGGCGTGCTGGAGCCGGTGAACGCCTCGCCCGTCGTCATCGAAGACGATGTGCTGGTTGGCGGCAACTGCGGAGTCTACGAGGGAACGCTGGTGCGGGCGCGCGCCGTGCTGGGCGCCGGGACGATCCTGACGCGCTCCACGCCGCTCTATGACCTGGTGCGAGGGGAGGTCTACCGCGCCGCAAGTGACCGGCCGTTGATCGTGCCCGAAAATGCCGTGGTGGTGCCGGGAACACGCGCGCTTGAACGCGGCAAGGCCCGCGAGTGGGGACTGTCCATCTACGCGCCAGTGATCGTCAAGTACCGCGATGAGAAGACGGATCGCAGCAGCGCGCTGGAAGATGCGCTGAGGTGATGCGCCTTCCAGTTCGGCTAGGAGTCGAGGTTTCCGGCGGCAGTTTCCAGCATCTTCGCGAACAGCGCAATCTCGCCTCGTTGCGCTGCGTCCGTGTCCACAAACTGGATGCCGTAGTAGTAGCCGTTGCCGGGCCGGTTGCGGACGACGCCCTGGAGCTTCAGAGAGAGGCTGTAGAAGGGCACGGTGAGTTCGACCTCGACCTGGTCGCCGATCTCCAATTCGACGCCAGCGTAAAGTCCAAGGCCACCCTCGTTCAATTCCGTCCCCCGACCTTCCGCCACCCTGATATGCCGCCCGTTCTCGAACACCAGACGGATCGGAACATCGAAGTGGAACCGCTGCCAGCGGCGCTCGGCTGACGGGTTGTCGACGGGGGGAATGGATGCCATCACCGGCATCCTAGCCGGGGTGCAGGAATACGGCAAAATTACGGAAGTACACGGCTGGGCGAGGCAGGCAATGGAACACAGCCTGAGCCCCGCCCCTTGGCCGTCTTGCCAATGGTGGCTCTGTCGCTACTGACCTTGCGCCTGTGGTGACCCGTACTGCTTGGGCGTGCTCAGATATCCGCTGACTTTGTTCTTGTCCACTGACATCACCACCACTTCATAGAGCTGGCGGTCGCGGCCGCTGTAAAACTGCATGGGCTCGAAGAGGGTGCGGTCGCGCTTCTCGATGGTCCAGTCGTCGGCGGTCACGTTGAGGGTGAACTTGCCGCGCCTGGGATTGGTCTTCTTCAGTTGCAAGCTGACGGTCGAGACGCGCGTCGGCCGCTTGCCCTTAGCCAGCGTGAACTCGTAATAATTGCGGTCGCCGCGGCGCCTGAGTTGATCCAGATCCTCACGTGTATGCGCGATCAGACCGCTCTGCACGCCGAGATCGCCGATCGTTTTCTCCAGCTTCGCCTTGGTGACTTCAAGATCGCCACGAGTGGCGGTCATGTCGTTGCGGACTCCCTCGATCTGCTCTTTCTGCGCCTTCTGCTCGGTCCGCACGCCCTCGAACTGCTGGTTCTGCTCCTGCCTGAGGCGAACTTCATAGTTCTTTTGCTCGCGGCGCAACTGGGCGGTACGGTCGCGCAGACGCTGGTCCGTCATGCCCACCTTTTCCGCCAGGGCGCTCGTGGCCGCCCGCATGGTGGAATCCTCGGTGTCGAGG
>Ga0335069_10013712_pt1 | contig 11368 bp, 14 predicted proteins | sample Lox_Sample_11_FD_206714 | JGI IMG/M metagenome (GOLD analysis project Ga0335069, IMG submission 206714) | Soil microbial communities from Loxahatchee National Wildlife Refuge, Florida, United States - Lox_Sample_1.1 | ecosystem: Environmental > Terrestrial > Soil > Wetlands | place: USA... | reverse complement strand
GACGCGCGCGCCGTGCGCATCGACCGCGACCCACTCGGCCGCGTCGGGCGTGCCGTCGGGCGCCGGGTAGCGCAGGACGAAGGAGTCAGCCATGGATCACTCGGTACCGAGGGTACGCAGGACGACGCGGGAATAGCCCCCGGGAATGCGCTCGATGAGACTGTACAGCGTGACCTCGGTAGTGCCAATACTGACGACGATCGTGCCCCGGAACCAGCGGGTCGACTCGGCGAGCAGCGGATCGATCGCCTTGCGCTCGTCCGCCGTCAGCAGCGGATCGACCAGCGCCTTCACGTCCTGCGCGTACGGGAAGCAGCCCTTCTGGCGGTTGGTCGCGAGCTGCTTGGGATCCTGGCTGAACGTCGACAGCGTCGGCGCGAGCGAATCGAGCACCTCGCCGGGCGCCGTGCACACGTTGATCGGCGTCCCGACCGGCAGTGCCGCGACGAAGGGCGCGAGCCGCTGGTAGCGTTCGGGGCCGAAGCCGGGCAGCGCCAGCAGCTCGCTCGTGCTCGTGATCGGGCGGTTCGGCGGCCGGTAAGGCGGGCTGAGTCCGGTGTAGAAACCGTCCTCCGCGCCGTCGATGCCGTCGGCGACGTTGTCGCTGTCGATCCAGTCTACGAGCAGCGACGCCCACTTCGGCTCGAGCTGCAGCCGCGCCAGCAGGCGCTGGAAGACCGCGAAGGTCGCCTCGTTCTTGGTGCCGTCGGACTTGACGAGGTTGTTGAGGTTGAAGCGCCCCTGCATGTCCTCGAGCCGGCCCTCGACGGTGCCGCCCTCGATCGGCACCGGCGGCAGCGGCGTCGCCCACGACTCGTCGAGCGAGTCGCGCTGCGTACGCTCGGCGTCGTCGCGCAGGATCTCGATCGCCCAGGCCTCGGCGCCGAGCGCGACCTGGAACGCCTGCTCCTGCGCGAGCAGCGTCGCGCCGCGGCGCTGGTCAAGCGCGCTCTGCGCGCCGATCCGGGTCGCCAGCATCGTCGCGAGCGCAACCACGACGAGCGCGATGATGAGCGCGACGCCGCGCGCGCGCCTCACGACGGCACCTCGACGAGCCGCACGATCTTGCCGAGGTCCTTGAGCTCGAGCGTGATCTCCACCGCCATCGGCCGCAGGCGGAGCGCCGGGGTCGGGCCCTGCGGCGTGCTCGCGAGCGGCGGCCACTGGTCCTGCCAGACGCGGCTCGCGTCGAGGTAGCGGATCGAGATGCGGGTGACGTCCTTCAGCAGGTCGCGCTTGACCGGCGCGTTCGCGAGCGTCGCATCCAGCACCGTCTGGTACTCGCGCACCAGCGTGCCGTTGTCGAGGTGGTAGGTGACCCGCTGCAGCGTGCCGCGCGGCAGGCCCGCCGGGTTGGGCCAGCCGCCGCGCGTCAGCGTCACGAGGTTCGTCGTGCGCGGGTCGGCGAGGATCGCGGGCACGACGCCGTCGCCCACCAGGTCGCGCACCGGCCTCGGCTCGAGCTGCTCGAAGTCGACGACGAGGCCGTGCACCGCGAGCTCGATCGCGCGCAGCCGCTCGAACGCCGCCTGGGTGTTCTCGCGCGAGCGGCGCACGTAGTTCAGCGTCTCGTAGGCGAACGCCGACAGGATGCTGAGCAGGAACACCGCGACCAGCACCTCGATCAGCGTGAAGCCGCGCCGGCGCCGGTTCACCTGGTGCTCCCGCCGGTGCCGGGCTGCAGCGGCCCGCTCGGCGCGGGCGCCGTCGTCGGCGTGCCCGCCGCCTGGGCGGCTGCGGTCGGCAGCTCCCAGGAGGAGCCCGAGGTCGGCGCCGCGAGCTGCGTGCGGCCGACGAAGCCGGTCACGTTCGCGATCGGGCTCTCGGCGGGCTGGTCGGAGAGCCGCACGGCGACGTCGATGCGCCGCATGCCGGGCACGTCGGTCTGCGTGACCGTCTGTTCCCATTTCCACTTCTGGCCGGCGAAATCGAGCTCGCCACTGGTCTTGTCGACCGACGGCATCGTGCCCGACACGCGCACCTCGGTCAGGTGATTCTGGCCGATCCAGCTCCCGAGCGTCTTGTCGCGCAGGTAGCTTGCGTTGCGCGCCGAGTTCGTGACGACCGAGAGCACGGCCGCGAGTCCGATCGCCGCGATCGCGAGCGCGACCAGCACCTCGATCAGCGTGAAGCCGCGCTCGTTCTTCATGGCGGAGCCGCGCCCGGGCGCGTGACGGTCAGCGTGCCATCGGCCTGACCGGCGACGCTCCAGCGCAGCGTGCTGCCCTCGCGCGCGAGGCTGAGCCGGTACGGCGAGACGTCGCCGCTCGAGTATAGGATCACCTGCGGCACGCGCACGTCGCCGGGCTTGTCCTCGACGAACTGCACGAGCTTGCCCTCGAGCTCGAGCTGCACCTCGAGCCCGGCCGGCAGCTCGTGAGGCGCGTACAGCCGATCGTCGATGACCGACTCCCAGCGCTGGCGCCGCGTCACGTAGGTCAGGATCTCGTAGCGGGTCGCGCCGAAGCGGATGCCGAAGTCGCGGCCCTCGAGCTGGGCCTGCTCCATCGCCGCGGCGGCGACGTCGCTGAAGCGCTCGCCCTCGGCGTCGAGCCCGCGGTCCTCGCCGAGCACGCCGACCGACAGGATTGCGACCGTGGTCAGCACCGCGATGATGACGAGAACGACGAGGATCTCGATCAGCGTGAAGCCGTCGCCTCGACGGGCGGTCGCGCGCATCTGGGCGGCGCGCGGAGGCGCTACTTTTCGACGTCGCGCACGCCGATGTCGGCGTCGAGGCCCGTGCCGCCCGGCTGGCCGTCGGCACCGAGCGACATCAGGTCGTAGGGCGCGCCGTTGGTGCCCGGCGACACGTAGACGTACTCGTGGCCCCACGGGTCCTTCTGCAGCTGCTTGACGTAGCCCTCGGCGCGGTAGTTCTTGAGGTTCGGGTCGTTGGGCTTGGTGACGAGCGCCTGCAGCCCCTGGTCGGTCGTCGGGTACTTGAAGTTGTCCATCCGGTAGAGGTCGAGTGCGCTCTCGTAGAGCCGCAGGTCGTTCTTCGCCTTCGTGACCCGCGCCTCGTCGATGCGCCCGAGGATCTGCGGGGCGACGAGCGTCCCGAGGATCGCGAGGATCACGACCACGACCATGATCTCGATCAATGTGAAGCCGCGGTTGCGCATCGCCATGGACTAGACTCCGCAGGCCGGTCAGACCCGCAAAAACGACCGTTAAATCATAGCAGAAGGGGTGCGTCGCTTTGACCGATCGGGGAATGGCGAAGTTCCGCGCGTGGGCCGGCCGCGAGCGCCTCGGCGCGCTGCTGCTCGCGGTGGCGCTGCTCGTCGCGCTCGGCGCCGCGCCGGTCGAGGCGCTGCGCTACGAGCGCGCGGCGCTCGCCGCCGGGGCCTGGTGGCGGCTGCTGACCTGCCACCTCGTGCACCACGATGCGCGCCACCTCGCGCTCAACCTCGCGGGGCTTGCGCTCCTCTGGGGGCTCTACGCGGGCGCGGCCCGGCCGCGCGAGTGGGGCGTCGTCGCACTGGCCGCGGCGCTCACGATCGGGCTCGGCCTTTACTTCCTCGAGCCCGAGGTGCGCTGGTACCTCGGGCTCTCGGGCGTGGTGCACGGCGGCTGGGCCGCGGCGCCGGTGTTCCTGTGGCGCCGGGCGCGTGCCGAGGCGCTCGCGAGCGGCGTGCTGCTCGCGCTGAAACTCGCGCTCGAGGCGTGGTCGGGGCCGCTGACGACGGCGCTCGATCCCTCGCTGCCGGTCATCGTCGCCGCACACCGGCTGGGCGCGCTCGGCGGCCTCGCCGCAGCGCTCGCGCTTCGCGTGCGTCGCGCGCCGCTATAATCCCGGCCCTCACACGGGGAGTGCGCGATGTCGCTCGCGGTGGTGTTTCCGGGACAGGGGTCGCAGTCGGTCGGCATGCTCGGCGCGCTCGCGGCCGCCGAGAGCGTGGTCGGCGCGACCTTCGCCGAGGCGTCCGAGGTGCTCGGCTACGACCTCGGCAAGCTGATCGCCGAGGGCCCCGAGGCCGATCTCAACAGCACCGAGCGCACGCAGCCGGCGATGCTCGCGGCCGGGGTCGCGGTGTGGCGGGCGTTTCGCGCGCGCGGCGCGCCGGACCCGGCGATGCTCGCCGGCCACAGCCTCGGGGAGTTCACGGCGCTGGTGTGCGCCGAGGCGCTGAGGTTTCGCGACGCGGTCGCGGTCGTGCAGTTCCGCGGGCGCGTGATGCAGGAGGCGATGCCGGCCGGGCAGGGCGCGATGGCGGCGATCCTCGGTCTCGACGACGCCGAGGTCGAGGCCGCGTGCCGCGAGGCCGCGCGCGGCGAGGTCGTCGAGCCCGTCAACTACAACTCGCCTGGGCAGCTCGTGATCGCCGGCCACGCGGGGGCCGTCGCACGTGCGGTCGAGGCGGCCAAGGCGCGCGGCGCGAAACGCGCGCTCGTGCTGCCGGTCAGCGTGCCGGCGCACAGCTCGCTCTTGAAGGCCGCTGGCGAGCGGTTGCGCGAGCGCCTCGCGGGCGTCGCGCTCGCAGTGCCGCGCTGGCCGGTGTACGCGCTGGGGCTCAGGCGCCACGACTCGGCAGCGGCGATCCGCGAGCAGGTCGTCCTGCAGCTGTCGAGCCCGGTGCGCTGGACCGACACGGTGCAGGACATGGTCAGGCACGGTGCGACGCGCATCGTCGAGTGCGGGCCCGGCAAGGTGCTGACCTCGCTCAACCGGCGCATCGAGCGCAACAAGGACATCGCGATGCTGGCGATCGAGGACCCGGCGAGCCTCGCCGCGGCGCTCGCCTGAGGAGCAGCTCACCATGAGTGAAGGGGCACTGAACTTCCGCGTCGACGGCCAGCTCGCGCTCGTCACCGGCGCCTCGCGCGGCATCGGCCGCGCGATCCTGCTGGCGCTCGGGCGCGCCGGCGCGACCGTGATCGGCACCGCGACGAGCGAGGCCGGCGCCGCCGCGATCGGCCGCGCGCTCGCCGAGGCGGGCCTCAGCGGGCGCGGCCTCGTGCTCGACGTCGCCGATCCCGCGAGCGTCGATGCGGCGCTCGCCGACATCGAGGCGAAGGAGGGCAGCGTCCGGATCCTCGTCAACAACGCCGGCATCACGCGCGACGGGCTGCTGATGCGCATGAAGGCCGAGGACTGGGATGCGATCCTGAACACGAACCTGAGCTCGGTGTACCGGCTCTCGAAGGCGGTGCTGCGCGGCATGATGAAGGCGCGCACCGGCCGGATCATCAGCATCGCCTCGGTCGTCGGCCTCACCGGCAACGCGGGGCAGACGAACTACGCGGCCGCCAAGGCCGGCATCGTCGGCTTCACGAAGTCGCTCGCCCAGGAGATCGCCTCCCGGAACATCACCTGCAACGTGATCGCGCCGGGCTTCATCGACACCGACATGACGCGGGCGCTCGGCGAGGAGCAGCGCGCCGCGCTGATGGGGAAGATCCCGCTCGGGCGCCTCGGGGCCGCCGAGGACATCGCCGCGGCGGTGCTCTACCTCGCGTCCCCGGCCGGCGGCTACGTGACCGGCGAAACCCTCTCCGTCAACGGCGGCATGTACATGCCCTGACGGCCGAAAAGCCTCAAGTCATTGAAAATTCTAGAGTTCGCGTCCATGGCAGGGGACGGGCGTTTCCCATAAAATGCCCCGTCCACGCGTCACCGGGCCAAGGGGTCCCCGGGGTGCCGGTGGGCCAGACACGCTTTGGCGTCACAGAGGAATCAAGAACGATGAGCAGCGTTGAAGAGAGAGTCAAAAAGATCGTCGCCGAGCAGCTGGGTGTCAAGGAAGAGGAAGTGACCAGCGACGCCTCCTTCGTCGACGATCTGGGGGCCGACTCGCTCGATACCGTCGAGCTCGTGATGGCGCTCGAGGAGGAGTTCGAGACCGAGATTCCTGACGAGGACGCGGAGAAGATCACGACCGTCCAGCAGGCCATCGACTACATCACGGAGCACCAGGGCAAGGCCTGAGCTCCACCGCGGGGGCAGCCCGGCACGCGGATTCGCGCCGGGTTCGCTTCCTGTCTCCCGGCTTTTCTCGCGTTGCGGAGGCGCCTTGACCAAGCGTCGCGTCGTCGTTACGGGCCTCGGCATCGTCTCCCCGGTCGGCAGCACCGTTGCCGAGGCGTGGGACAACGTCATCGAGGGCCGCAGCTTCATCGGCCCGATCACCCGCTTCGACACCACGGCGTTCCCGACGCGCTTCGCGGGCGACGTGCGCAGCTTCAAGGTCGACGACTACCTGCCGCCGAAGGAAGCGCGGCGTATGGATCCGTTCGTCCAGTATGGCTTCGCGGCGGCGACGCAGGCGATCCGCGACTCGGGCGTCACGGTCACCGACGCCAATCGCGCGCGCCTCGGCGTCGCGATGGGGGCTGGCATCGGCGGGCTCGACACGATCCAGATCAACCACGAAAAGCTGCTCGAGGCCAAGGGCCCGCGCAAGGTGTCGCCGTTCTTCGTGCCGGCCAGCATCATCAACATGATCTCCGGCCACGTCTCGATCAGCTACGGCCTCAAGGGCCCGAACCTGGCGATCGTGACGGCCTGCACGACCTCGACCCACAGCATCGGCATCGCCGCGCGCTGCATCCAGTACGGCGATGCCGACCTGATGATCGCCGGCGGCGCCGAGATGGCGATCAACCCGCTCGGGCTCGCGGGCTTCTGCCAGGCGAAGGCGCTGTCCGAGCGCAACGACGACCCGACGCGCGCCAGCCGCCCGTGGGACCGCGACCGCGACGGCTTCGTGATGGGCGACGGCGCCGGCGCGCTGGTGCTCGAGGAGCTCGAGCACGCCAAGGCACGCGGCGCGCAGATCTACGCGGAGTTCGCCGGACTCGGCATGAGCGGCGACGCGCACCACATCACGGCGCCGCCCGAGGATGGCGAGGGCGCGCGGCTCGCGATGGCCAACGCGCTCGCCGACGCCAGGGTCGCGCCCGATTCGCTCGACTACATCAACGCCCACGCGACCTCGACGCCGCTCGGCGACATCGCCGAGACCCACGCGATCAAGCGCGCGCTCGGCGAGGCCGCGCGCAAGGTCGCGGTCAGCTCCACGAAGTCCGTCACCGGCCACCTGCTCGGCGCCGCGGGCGCGGTGGAGGCCCTCTTCACGGTGCTGGCGCTGCGCGACCAGGTCGTGCCGCCGACGATCAACCTCGACAACCCGGACCCGCAGTGCGACCTCGACTACGTGCCGAACAGCGCGCGGCGGATGAAGCTCGACGTCGCGCTCTCGAACTCGTTCGGTTTCGGCGGCACGAACGGCAGCCTGGTGTTCCGCCGATTCCGGTGAGCGCGCCGTGGCCGCGCGCTTCGTGAGCGCGGCGCCCCGCACCCGCCTCGTCGGGCGCTGGCGCCCGGACTTCCTCGCGGCCCACATCGCCGCGCCCGCGCGCTTTCCGTTCCTGCTCGAGAGCGCGAGCTCCGGCACGCGCCAGGGACGCTACGACCTCCTGCTCGCCGCCGGGCCCGAGACACTGTGGCTCGACGCCTCCGGGACGCTCGTCGGCCCCGCGGGCGGGGCCCGCGGCTTCCTCGGGGCGCTCGACGCCTGGTTTGCCGCCGAGCGCGTGCCCGAAGCGCCGGGCGATGGACTGCCGTTTCACGGTGGCTGGTTCGTGTACCTCGGCTATGAGCTCGCGGGCGAGGTCGAGCCGCGCCTCAAGCTCCCGCGCGGCACGGGACCGATCGCCTTCGCCGCGCGCGTGCGCGCCGCCGCGATCTACGACCACGCGGCCAACGAGCTGTGGCTCACCGGCGAAGCCGGCGCCGAGGCGGAGCTCGCCGCCCTCGAGGCGGCGCTCGCGCCGCTCGAGCCGACGCCGCTGCCTTCGATCCCCGCGCTCGGCTTGAGCGAGGAGGACCCCGAGCGCTACCGCGCGGCCGTCGAGAAGGCGCTCGAGTACATCGCGGCCGGCGACATCTACCAGGCGAACCTCGCGCGCGAGTGGCGCGCGCTCCTGCCCGAGGGCGTCGCGGCCGCGGCGCTCTACGCGCACCTGCGCCGCGCGAATCCGGGGCCATTCGCCGGCCTCGCGGCGCTGCCCGGCATGACGGTGCTGTCGACGTCCCCGGAGCGGCTGGTCGCATGCCGCGGCGCGCGCGTCGAGACGCGGCCGATCGCCGGCACCCGGCCGCGGCGCGGCGACGATGCGCTCGTGACGGCGGAGCTGCGCGCCAACGCCAAGGAGCAGGCCGAGCACGTGATGCTGCTCGACCTCGAGCGCAACGACCTCGGCCGCATCTGCACGGCCGGCAGCGTCGAGGTCGACGAGTACATGACGATCGAGAGCTACGCGCACGTCCACCACATCGTCTCGAACGTGCGCGGCATCCGCCGCGACGAGGTGAGCCCCGGGCAGGTGATCCGCGCGCTCTTCCCGGGCGGCACCATCACCGGCTGCCCGAAGGTGCGCTGCATGGAGATCATCGCCGAGCTCGAGGCACGGCCGCGCGGCGCCTACACCGGCTCCTTCGGCTACCTCGGCCGCGACGGCAGCCTCGACCTCAACATCCTGATCCGCACGGCGACGGTGCGCACGCTGAGCGGCCGCGGCCGCGAGCTCAGCATCCAGGCGGGCGCCGGCATCGTCGCCGACTCCGATCCCGGCCGCGAGCTCGAGGAGACGCGCGCCAAGGCGCGCGGGCTGGTGCGTGCGCTCGGCGCGGAGCACGCCTGATGCTGTGGCATGACGGCGTCGCCCTCGGCCCGGATGCCGCGCTCGACCGCGGCCTCGAGTTCGGGGACGGGCTCTTCGAGACGCTCGCGGTCGTCGACGGCCGCCCGCGGCTCCTCGCGCGCCACCTCGCACGGCTCGCCGCCGGCTGCGCGCGGCTCGGGATCGAGGCTCCGGCGGGCGAGCTGCTCGGGCGCGAGCTCGAGGCCGCGGCACGTGTCCCCGGCACCGGGCTGCTGAAGCTCGTCGTGACCCGCGGCACGGGCCTCAGCGGCTACGCGGCGCGCGCGGACCAGCCCGCGTCGCGCTGGCTCGCCGCGCTCCCGCCACGGTCACGGCCGGCCGCGCACGCCGAGGCCGGCATCACGCTGCGGGTGCTCACGACGCGCCTCGCCGAGCAGCCGCTGCTCGCCGGGCTCAAGCACCTCAATCGCCTCGAGCAGGTGCTCGGCCGGCGCGAGCTCGCGGGCGGCGCCGACGAGGGCCTGATGCTCGACGTGCGCGGAAGGGCGGTGTGCGGCACGATGAGCAACGTGTTTGCCGTCATCGACCAGAGGCTCGTCACGCCCTCGCTCGAGCGCGCCGGCGTCGCGGGGGTCATGCGCGCGGCGCTCCTCGATGCGTGGCGCGAGGCCGGCCGCGCCGTCGAGGTCCGCGACCTCATGCCCGAGGAACTTGCGGCCGCGAGCGAGATCTTCGTCAGCAACGCCCTGATCGGCGTCTGGCCCGTCGCCGCGCTCGGTGCGCGCCGCCTCGCCCCCGGGCCCTGCGCCCGCGAGGCGCAGGCGTGGATCGCGGGGTTCTGAGTGCGGCGCGCGGGCGTGATCGTGCTCGGCGTGCTGCTTCTCGCGGGCGGCGCCGTGGCGCTTCTCTACTTCGCGCTCGAGCGCTGGTATCGCGCGCCGCTCCCCGGGGTCGCGGCGACGACGATCGTCGAGATCGCCCCGGGCGAGCCGCTCGCGCGCGTCGCCGAGCGCCTCGCGGCGCGCGGCCTCATCGATCACCCGCGCGTCCTCACCTGGCTCGCGCGGCGCGCGGGCAAGGCCGGCCACATCCAGGCCGGCGAGTACGCGATCGCGCCCGGCACGAGTCCGTCGGCGCTGCTCGACCAGTTCGTCGAGGGCCGCGTGCTGCTGCACCCGGTGACGCTGGTCGAGGGCTGGACGATTGCGACGGCGCTCGACTCGCTGCATGCGAACGCGGTGCTGAAGCGCACCGTGGAGCGCGCCGACGAGGCGCTGATGGCGCGTCTCGGCGCGCCGGGCGTCGCCGCCGAGGGCGAGTTCTTCCCCGACACCTACCTGGTGCCCAAGGGCGCGACCGACTTCGAGGTCCTGAAGCTCGCGCACAGCCGGCTCGCCGACCGGCTCGCGAGCGCGTGGCTGAGGCGCCGGCCGGACCTGCCGCTCGCGACACCCTACGAGGCGCTGATCCTCGCCTCGATCGTCGAGAAGGAGACCGGGGACCCCGGGGAGCGGCCGCACATCGCCGCGGTGTTCGTCAACCGCCTGCGCCGCGGCATGCGGCTGCAGACCGACCCGACGGTGATCTACGGCCTCGGGGCCGCCTACGACGGCAGCATCCACAAGCACGACCTGACCCGGGACACCCCGTACAACACCTATACACGCGACGGTCTGCCACCGACGCCGATCGCGCTCGCGAGTGCGGCGGCGCTCGATGCGGCGGTCGCGCCGGCGGACAGCGACGATCTGTACTTCGTCGCCACCGGCCGCGGCGACGGCCGCCACGAGTTCTCGCGTTCGCTCGAGGCGCACAATGCGGCGGTCGGCCGCTATCTGGAGCGGCTGCGCGGCGGCGGCGGAGGCGGGCGGCGGTGACGGGCGGGCGTTTCATCACCTTCGAGGGCATCGAAGGCGTCGGGAAGTCGACGCAGATCGAGCGCCTGCGCGCCGCGCTCGAGGCGGACGGTCGCGAGGTCGTCGCGACGCGCGAGCCCGGCGGCACGCCGCTCGCCGAGCGCATCCGCGAGGTCGTGCTCAACGACCGCGGCGAGCCCGTGCCCGCGATGGCGGAGCTGATGCTGATGTTCGCGGCGCGCGCGGTGCACACCGAGAACCGGATTCGCCCGGCGCTCGCGCGCGGCGCGTGGGTGCTGTGCGATCGCTACACCGATGCGACCTACGCCTACCAGGGCGGCGGGCGCGGCATCGCCGTGGCCGACATCGCGCCGCTGGCGGCGCTTGCGCAGCGCGGGCTCAGCCCCGACCTCACGATCCTGCTCGATGCGCCGGTCGCGGTCGCGCTCGCGCGCGCGCGCAGCCGCCGCGGGACCGCAGACCGCATCGAGGCCGAGACCGGCGCGTTCTTCGAGCGCGTGCGCGCGTGCTACCTCGCGCGCGCGGCCGCGGAGCCCATGCGCATCCGCATCATCGACGCGAGCCGCACACTCGACGCCATCGCCGAGGACATCGCGCGCACCGTGCGCGCGCTGGGAAGCCAATAGATGTCCTCGACGCCACTGTTCGAGCTCGCCGGGCGCGCGCCTTGGCTCGCCCGCGCGCGCGAGCAGGTCGCCGGTTCGCTCGCGGCCGGGCGGCTGCCGCACGCGCTGCTCCTGCAGGGCGCGCCGGGACTCGGCAAGGCGGCGCTCGCCGACTGGATCGCGCGGCTCGCGCTCTGCGACCGGCCCGGCGCCGCGCCGTGCGGTGCGTGCACCGCGTGCCGGCTCAACGCCGCCGGCACGCACCCGGACCTGCAT
>Ga0335069_10013711_pt1 | contig 11368 bp, 8 predicted proteins | sample Lox_Sample_11_FD_206714 | JGI IMG/M metagenome (GOLD analysis project Ga0335069, IMG submission 206714) | Soil microbial communities from Loxahatchee National Wildlife Refuge, Florida, United States - Lox_Sample_1.1 | ecosystem: Environmental > Terrestrial > Soil > Wetlands | place: USA: Florida... | reverse complement strand
CGCCGGGTCGGTCCAGATCGCGGTGCCTGCACGGAAATACAGAATCAGGATCGCGGCCAACAACCCGTACCCTGCCACATGGGTCATCAACAGCACCTTGCGGGCGCCTTCCACGGCTTCCTTCTGCCGGAACCAGAAGCCCACGAGGCTAAACGAGCAGAGCCCGATCATCTCCCAGCACAGGTACATCAGAAAAAGATTCGCGGAGTAGACCAGCGCGACAAATCCCGCGATAAAGACCTGCATCGTCGCGTAGAACCGCGTTGCCGAGCGGTCGTGCGCCATATAGCCGATCGAGTACAGCAGAACGATGGCTCCCAGCAGCGTCCCCATGCAGGCAAACAACGCGCTCAGTGCGTCTGCATGCAGAACCACCGTCAGCGGCCCATCCCAGGGACTGAGCGAAACATGAAGCGTGTTCCCGGTGCGAATGATGGGAAGAAGCGCGAGGACGCCGCCCAGAGCAGGCACGGAACAGAGTGTGGCAAGGACTCCTTTGCCGCGTGACGAAAGAAGAGGAGCGGCAAGAATCTGCAGCAGCGCACCGACACCGAGCGCACTCGAAGGAAGCAGAAGAAGAACGGCGTCGTGTGAAAACGACATCAAGACCTCCCATCGCCATGGGACGGCCAATCCTCCCAACGGCTCGTCGCTTTCCGGGCTCTGCCAACGCCTGGAACTGCGCCGAACATCGATAGCCTGTCGAGCGTGCCAGCCAATCCGTCGGCAGCTTCTCCCGCCAGATTCTCTGCACCCCCGACAATGCTGTCGGGCCTGACTTGGTCGTAACACATTCGCGCAAATGGTTGGTGTGATTGACATCACCGTTGCCGTCAACTGATGTTGAATCTTCAGCATTTTTGCGGCGCGCGTCGCTTCGCAGTTGCGAAATTTGGAGTATGCTGTGTGACCAGATTCGTAGTCTTCCGGCAGGAGGCAACATCATGGAAGGGGTCTGGTACACACATTTCACATCGGGTCCCACACAAGGGGACGGCCTTGCCGTCTTGCGCAACGGCGAAATCCTTGGCGGAGATCCCTCGCACACATACAAGGGTTCCTATCATGAGGACGGCGCCAATCTGTACGTCAACGTTCGTGTGGCGCCGTATATGGGATCGAAGGTCCCCCTCGATATCGATCATCCCGTGTCCATGTTCTTGACGGGTTCCGTCCAGGGAGATGTCGCGCACGTTTCCGGTCACTTCGACAACCGGCGCGACGTCGTCGTCCTGGTGGAATTGCGAAAGGGAGACTGAGCGAATTCGCGCTCTGCCGTAGGCCCGCAGCTCTCGCCCTCAGCCTGACAGCACGCTCCGGCGGCAGAGAATGCGTCGTGCGCGACCCTCGTTCTCCTCACCGCTCCCAAGGCTTCGCCCCGGCGCACCGCTCAGGCAGCGCATCGCCCGCCTATGCCGATGCAACTTAAATCGCACAAGGGATGGCCGGCGGTTGGTCTTGAGGAGGATTCATGCAGGGTGGCGTAGAGGATGTCCTAAGCCCGCGCGAAAAACTGGTCATCGAACAGGCAATTGTCGAGCACGAGAACAAACCCGGCGCACTGCTCGGGATTCTCGAAGCGGTCCAGAGAGTCAATCCCCATCACTTTCTTTCGCAGGCCGGTTTGCGCTACATCGCCGACAAAGCCGGATTCCCTCCGGCCCGCGTGTACAGCACCGCGACCTTCTTTTCCCTCTTCAGCCTGACACCGCAGGGAGACAACGTGATCTCAATCTGTCGCGGCACCGCCTGCCACACGCGCAACTCGCGCGCCCTGCTCGAGAAGATGTGCATGGACCTCGGGCTCGCGCGAAACGATGTCCATGCTCTGAGCGAGGCGGACAAGCTTTCTCTTACCAGCCCCGACAGAAAATTCACGATTCGCACCGTGGCTTGCTTCGGTCAGTGCGCGCTGGCTCCCGTCGTCGAGGTGAATCACCGCATCCTCAGCCACGTGAATGAGCGCACCCTTCAACGTGAAGTCAAATCGCTGAAGCAGGGGAGGTCCTGATGCCGCGAATTCGTGACCTCGGCGACTTCAATGCCATGCGCGAGGCCGGCCTCGCCAAGTTACTGCCGCCCACACCCAGAATCACCGTCGGCATGGGCACCTGCGGGCGCGGCAACGGCGCCGAAGAACTATTTCACGCATTTCACGAGACCATCACCCACAGCGGACAGGACGTCTATCTCGCCGGGGTGGGTTGCTTCGGCGCCTGCCATCAGGAACCGCTCGTAACCGTGCACTCCCCGGGGGCGCCGCTGATCATGCTGCGGCATGTTCGTTCTCAGGATGCGACCCGCATTCTCGAGTCCGTCGCCACCCACGCCATGCCTCCGGAACTGATCTACTGCAAGATCGAAGAATGGGACCACATCACAGCGCAACTTCGCTACGGCCAGGCCTACCCCGAGATCCCCGCATGGAATACCGTACCCTTCTTCCACGGCCAGAAAAAGATCGTGCTGCGCAACTGCGGCCTCATCAACCCTGAAGACATCGAGGAATACATCGGCGCCGGCGGCTATCAGGCGCTCTACAAAGTACTCATCGACGGCCGCCCCGAAACTGTCGTCGACCTCATCAAGGCGGCGCGCCTGCGCGGGCGCGGGGGCGCGGGATTCCTCACCGGCAACAAGTGGGACTACCTCGCCAAAGCGAAGTCCGATACCAAGTTCGTCATCTGCAATGCCGACGAAGGCGACCCCGGCGCCTACATGAATCGCAACGAGATCGAAGGCGATCCCCACGCCCTGCTCGAGGGCATGATCATCGGCGCCTACGCTACCGGCGGAACGCACGGCATCATCTACGTCCGCGCCGAATATCCATTGGCCGTGCGACGCATTACGCACGCCATCGATCAGGCGCGCGAATACGGGCTGCTCGGCTCGGACATCCTCAATCGCGGCTTCAACTTCGATGTCGAGCTCGTGCAGGGAGCCGGAGCCTTCGTGTGCGGCGAGGAAACCGCCCTGATTGCTTCCCTTGAGGATGCGGCCGGACGGCCGAGACCCAGACCGCCCTATCCCGCGGAAAGCGGCCTGTGGGGCCATCCAACCAACATTAATAACGTCGAAACCTGGTGCAACATCGCGCCTATCGTCACCCGCGGGGCCGGCTGGTTCGCCGAGACCGGCAGCGTCAAGAGTCCCGGCACCAAGGTCTTCTCCCTCGTCGGCAAAGTGCAAAACACAGGCTTAGTGGAAGCCCCGCTGGGCACGACATTGAAGACCTTCATCTACGACATCGGTGAAGGCGCAACCAATGGGCGCAAGGTCAAGGCCGTGCAAACCGGCGGTCCCTCCGGGGGATGCATTCCCGCCGAGATGTTCGAGACTCCGGTCGACTATGAAAGCCTTTCGCAAATCGGTTCCATCATGGGCTCCGGCGGCATGGTCGTCATGGACGAAGACAACTGCATGGTCGACGTTGCCCGCTACTTCATCGAATTCACTCACTCCGAGTCGTGCGGCAAGTGCGTATCCTGCCGGGTGGGCCTGGAGAAGGCCCTGCGCATCCTCAACACCATCACCGACGGCAGCGCCACGGAAGAACAGTTCGCTCAGCTGGATGAGCTGGCTCGAATGATTCGCGAGACCGCCCTCTGCGGCCTTGGCCAGTCTGCGCCCAATCCTGTCCTCACCACCATCCGCCACTTCCGCGAGGAATACGACGACCACATCCTCGCTCATCGCTGCCGCGCCGGCGTGTGCCAGGAACTCGCCGTGTCCCCGTGCGAGAACAGCTGCCCTCTGCGCATGAACATTCCGCGGTTCCTCGAACTGCTTCAGGAGGATCGCCTCGAGGACGCATTTGAATCCGTCATCCTCGACAATCCTCTGCCCGCCGCGACGGGCCGCGTCTGCCAGCACCCCTGCGACAATCGCTGCCGCCGTCAGTCCTTCGACGAGGTCGTCAGCATCCGCGAAGTCCATCGCTTCATCGCCGACGCGGTCTATGACGGTCCCTTCTTCGAGCCGCTCGTACAGCGCATCCTCGCGCACCAGCTTCCCCCCACAGGACACAAGGTCGCCGTTGCCGGATCGGGCCCGACCGGTCTGACCGCCGCCTTCTATCTGGCCCTGCTCGGCCACGAGGTCACCATCTTCGAGGACCACGCGGAAGCCGGCGGCATGTTGCGCTACGCAATCCCCGAATACCGCCTTCCCAAAGCTGCGCTGCGCCGCGAGATTGAGTTGATCCGGCGCCTGGGCGTCAAGATCGTCTACAACACCCGTGTCGGCGCCGACCTTTCGCTCAATGAAATTGCCTCGCAGTTCGATGCCGCCTTCCTCTCCATCGGCACGTGGAAGGAATCGTGGCTCTATCTGCCTGGAACAGAACTGAAGGGCGTGCAGCCGGCGCTCCCCTTCCTTGAAGCAGCCGCTGCCGGGAAGAACATGCTGCATGCATCGCGCGTCGCTGTCATCGGCGGCGGGAATGCGGCAATCGACTCCGCGCGTACGCTGCGACGGATGGGCAGCGCAGTCACCATCTATTACCGTCGCGAACGCAAAGACATGCCTGCGATCGACGAGGAGATCCAGGCTGCCGAAGATGAAGGTGTACAGTTCGTCTTCTTCGCCGCGCCGCATCGGCTCATCGGCAGCACCAACGGATTCGTCAAGGCCATCGAGATCTCGAAGACCCGCCCCGGCGAATACGACAACTCCGGCCGCCGCCGCCCGATCCCCACCGACGAAGTGCAGCGCTACGAGTGCGATGCCGTTATCCTCGCAGTGGGCGAGACATTCGATCTCGATTTTTGCCGCGCCTCGGGGCTCGAACTGAAAGACGAAGGCACCATTAAGGTCGATCGCTTCACGCTCGAAACCAGCCGCCCCGCTTTCTACGCGGGTGGAGATGTCATCACCGGCGCCTCGAATGTCTCCAACGCCATGGCCGGCGGCAAACAGGCCGCCCGCTCCATCGACGAACGCCTGATGAATGAATCCCGCTGGGACCGGATCTTCCCGAGCTTTGAATACAGCCGCACAGCACCAGGCGAGCCCAGCCTGAGCCGGCGCCACCGGCCCGCCGCACTCTCTCCCTCCGCACGTCTCCGTTCCGCCGAAGAAGTTGTCGCCGGGTTCTCGGGCGCGGAAGCGATCGAAGAATGCCGCCGCTGCCTGCGCTGCGACCTGCGCACACCCGTCAATCAAGACTAGGAGCTCACCATGCCGATCAAGACCATCTCCGCTCGCATCGATGGCGAACTCGTAACAGCACAGAACGGGCAAACCATCCTCGAGGTCGCGCGCGCCTACAACAAGCACATCCCGACCCTCTGCGCCATGGAGGGCTTGAGTCCCGCCGGATCCTGCCGCCTCTGCATGGTTGAGCTGGCCGGCACCCAGCGACTTCTGCCCGCATGCACAACGCCCCTCAAAGACGGCATGTCGATCCGCACCAGTTCCGAGACGCTCCTGCTCTACCGCCGCATGGCCGTCGAACTCTTGCTCGTCGAGCGCAACCATGTCTGCTCTGTCTGCGTCTCGAATGGATCGTGCGAGTTGCAGAATATGGCTCGCTCGCTGGGCGTAACGCACGTGCGCTACGCCTACACCAGCCGGCGCTTTCCCGTCGATATGTCCCATCCGCGCTTCGTGCTCGATCAGAATCGCTGCATCCTGTGCACCCGTTGCGTCCGCGTCTGTGCGGAGATCGAAGGGGCCAATGTGTGGGAGGTCGCCTCGCGCGGCATCTCCTCGCGCATCGTCAGCGATCTGGCAGGCGACTGGGGTTCGGCGTCGGGCTGCACCTCGTGCGGAAAATGCGTCCAGGTCTGTCCCACCGGTGCACTCGCCGAAAAAGGCCGGCTCGCCCACGATCTCTACAAGAACGACGAGATGATCGCCGACCTTGCCAAGAGGAGATCGAGCCGCACTGCTCGCATGGCCAAATAGCCGCCCTGATCAATATCGCGGGCAAGCCGCGATCGTCGCTGCCGGGAACAGCTTCCTCTCCAGCGCCAATCCATTGCCCTGTTGCGCGGCGGCCCATCGATCTCGCCTTCACGGTCCAAGAATGAATCCGTGATCCAGATCACACTCTTGCTCCTGTAAGCATGCCCCTGTCGCAAACGTGCTATCCGCTTGCCCCCAAAAGGCCATTGGCCGATCTTCGCCGCTGCCCGATCCTAAGTATGGTGGTTGCACCAAAGCCACCCACTGAACACTCGGAGAGATCCCCCATGCTATTGGCCGCCATCTTCAAACTTCATCTCAAGCTCAACGATCTTCTTGCACGCGAAGACGGACAGGACCTGGTCGAGTATGCCCTCGTTGTCGCCGTGGTCGCCTTCGGCGCCGTCACCGCCATGAAAGGGCTGGGCACGGAGATCAAGACCGCGTTCAACACCATCAGCAACAATCTCGGCACGTCTCTCTAATCCGCCTGAGAGTCTTCTGATTCCTCCGCGATAGCCCGGACCCGGGTCTGCGTTTACCCTTCGGAACCCATCCATTCGCCGCAACTAGCGAATGGATGGGCCCCAAAGGCGCTCCCGATCACATCCCGTTGTCCGTTGACGACTGGTCAGGATGCACAACACGGTAGCTCGCTCCGCCGTGCGACCAGACCAGCAGCAGGATGTCCTTCCCTGCTGGCGCCGAGTGCACCTGGCTGACAAAGGAGTCGGCGCCTTCCACCGCACGGCGGTTCACCTCGAGAATCACATCGCCGGGCGCCAGACCCGCGTCGTCCGCAGGACTAGCCGGGCGCACATTCTCGATCGCTGCGCCCTTCACCTGCGACGGAATATTGAATTGCTGCCGCAGATCCGGCGTCAGGTTTGCAACCGCCAAACCAAGTTTGCCGCGCTGATGATCACCGGCGCCTGAATTGGCAGCCTCTTCCGCCTCCTTGTGGAACTCGCCGACCGTGACCTTCAGCGTCTCCGGCTTGCCATCGCGCAGAATGCCCAGATCGATGCTGGTCCCGGGCAGGGTCTGCGAAACCGCCACCTGCAGTGCGCTGCTGCTCTCGATCTTCTTGCCGTTCAGTTCGCGCAGCACATCACCGTTCTTCAGTCCTGCATGGCTTGCCGGCGAATCCGGTGTGACCTGGCTGACAATCGCGCCCGACGCATCCGGCAGGTTGAAGAAGCTCGCGTTCTCCGGTGTCACGTTGTTCATGCTTATGCCCAGATATCCGTGGTGGACCGTTCCGCTCTTGATGATCTGCTCGGCCGAAGCGCGGGCAATCTCCGACGGAATCGCAAAGCCTGCCCCGGCAAACGACCCGCTTCCCGTGATGATGAAAGTGTTGATGCCGACCAGTTGCCCGTGCGCGTTCACCAGCGGCCCGCCCGAGTTGCCCTGGTTGATGGCGGCATCGGTCTGGATAAAGTCCCCAGGCTTCCGTGCATCGTCGCTATATGGGTTTGGCCGATGCAGCGCGCTCACGATCCCACGCGTGACCGAAAACTGGAAGTAGCCGAACGGGCTGCCGAAGGCCAGCACCGTCTGCCCGGGATGCAGCGCAGACGAATCGCCCCACGCAATGCTGGGCAGGTTGTGCGCGTCGATCTTGATCACCGCGAGATCGTTCAGCTTGTCCACGCCAATCAGCTTGGCCGGAAATACCCGCCGGTCGTCCAGCGTGACGTTGATCTTCATCGAGCCATCGACGACATGGTTGTTTGTCAGGATGTAGCCGTCCGGCGATAGAATCACGCCGCTGCCGATGCCATGTTCAATCTGGCGCTGCTGCGGCATCTGCTGCATCGGGCCCTGCGGGCCGAAACCAAAGAAGCGACGAAATTCCGGAGGCAGATTCTGCATGCCGTCGCCCGAGTTGCCATTGTTGTTATCGTCGTCGGCTTCTTCCGAGGGCCCGTGCGACGTGACCGAGACATTGACCACCGCCGGCGTCACGCGGGCGGCTACCGCTTCGACGGCATTGTCCAGCGAAACCAGCGACGACACACTGTTATCGTCCAGCGGCGAGGCCGTATTCAGGATGCCTGCCCCACTGGCTGCATGGACTTGGTTGTGATCGATGAACAATGTGGCGCCAAGAAGAAATGCTGCTGCAAGTGCTCCTGGCAGAGCAAGCTTTCTGACCTTTGCTACTAAAGAATTAGTTGCTTTGGACATGACTGTCTTCTCCGTGTGAGTAAAGTGCATGGTTAAAGTTGGATCACCAGCCAGCCATCGCCAACAGGGATGGCGGTCGGCTGGTTGGGTCTGGAAGTCGAAGGCACGATCCGCAGGATGAGCTGCTGCGTGATGGTCGTTCTGTGTTCGGTCGGTGCTAGCACACTCTTATTGTTCGCAGCATCGTTGTTCGCCCCGCCGTTCTCCTTCGCGGACAATGGTCTGTCCGCCTCGGCACTCGGCTGCGTCTCATAGTCGGGCACGGCTGCCTGATTCGCGGGAGCGGCCGTTTCGATCTGCTCCCATGCCGTGAAGACAACCACCTGCTGCCAGGCATCGCATTTGGCGGGCGACGCAACGAGTCCGCGGATCTCCGGCGCACGCAAATCACGCGCACCCACACCGGGCTCAGAGGCCGCAGCACGCAGCTCTCCCACTGCGCGGACCTTCGTATGAGCCCGGCCTGCAAGCGGCTCCGCGATCCAAGCCGCCGGCATCTCGGCTCGAGCCTGCACAAAGCGCGCGCCTGGAGCCATCAGCGCGCGTTCGGGTTTCGTGGGATAGACCGCATCCCCAAGCTCCGTCGAAGCAGCACCAATCCTGTTGTGCGCTGTCGGAACGAAGGCCACCAACTGCGGGCAGCGAGCCAACTCGAGGGTGATAACTAGCAGGCCGCATCCGAATGCACCCAACAATACGCGCGCGGCTGCGGGAGAAAGGCTGCGTTGGCTGCGCAAAATCCGATGCACACGGCTGGCGAGTTCTGAGCGCCGCTGCCATGCACCCAGCGACAGCGCCTCCTTGCGGTAGGCCAGCCCACGCTCGGCAAGGCTGGCAAGGCAGGTTGCGTAGGCCCGCGGCGCTTGCGTAATCCGCACCACCGCTTCGTCGCATGCCATCTCGCGTTCCTTGGCCAACCGGCGATCGATCACCCACAGCGCCGGGTTGAAAGGAGAGAGAACCAGGCAAAGCTTTTGCAACAGATTGGTCCAGTCGTCGCGGCGCGTCAGATGCATCGACTCGTGCAAAACAATTTGCTGCAACTCCTCGTTCGAAATGCGCGCGAGCAGCCAGGTGGGAATCAGCACGCGCGGCGCAAAAAAGCCGATCACGCTCGGGCGATCCAGGGCCTCGGTCGAACAGACCTCAAAATCGCGAACAGTGCTCCGCAGGGCCGGAGCATCGATCGGCGTTGCCGTACGCCACAGACGGCGAAGACGGAAGACATGAAACACGAGGTCGGCGGCCCGCACCACCGATGCAACCAGCCAGGCCCCAGCGATCGCATAGGTCCAACGCATATCCAGCTGGAGCCACACGTGCGGCGAGCCTGAAACAGATCCGAGCGTCCCACTCGCTTGAAGCAGGGCGAAAGCCGGAGGCAAAAACGGCAGCCCCGCAGCAGCCAGAAATCCCGCGAACCACACCGCGAAGCGCTGTGCGGCCGACATGCGCCGCATGAACTGCAGGCAAAGAGCCAATACAACCACCAGGGCCGCGCCCTGCCACAGCCCCGCGACCGCCAGCGGAGCCGCAGAGTGCGCAAACTTGTCGAAGAGGCCAATCAGGATCATAGGCTAGGCCTTCTCCACTTTCTCGGGCGATCGGTCCGGCGCAGCCAGATCGATCGCCTCTTTCAGACGCAGCAGCTCATCGGCCGAAAGCTCTTCGTCGCCGAGAAGCGAAAGCAGCAGGCGTTCGCGCGAGTTGCCGAAAAAGCGGCCGAGGATATGGCGCACCTCCGACCGGCTCGCTTCCTCTTCCGCTACGCTGGCCCGGTAGACGAACGCACGGCCCTCCTGGCGGTGGCTGACGTAGCCCTTCTGTTCGAGAATTCGGATCGTGGTGAGTACCGAGTTATAGGCCAGTGGTTCGCCGGCAGGTAAGGCGGCAACCAGATCGGTGACGGCCGACTCGCCGCGGCGCCAGAGGATCTTCATCAGGCGAAGTTCTGCCTCGGTCAGCGTATTGGATCGTTTTGGTGGCATGCTAAGTATCTGATTTTGCTGGGACGCGCTCGTGCTTGCAGTGCCCTGACAACTTCATAGACGCGAAACTAATGGATTAGTTGCTGTGAATCGCAGAAAAACTCACAGTGGCGCGCATTCGCGACAAAAGTAGAGTGAATGTCCTGATCACGACATACCCGCAACAGGCGGTTTGCGAAGAATTACCCCGAATTGGCCTATCCTGAAAGAAATGGGCCAAAGCATGTCCGGCTGTTTCACTTCTACGGCTGAGACTCATGTGCAACGCCCGCAACTTCTTCTGCTGAAGGCAGTTGGCTCCGAGGACGGAACAACCGGCCTACGTCTATCCGCTAAGCTGATTGCCGAGAGATACTTAGCCACAAGTCGCTGATTCCAGACGGCTTCGGCTAAGTTATTGATTTCTCTAACTCCAATCGATGGTGATACTTACGCATATTCGGCGGTGGGGGGTGGCCCGCGCCCAGTGGGTACGGACCGGGTCGAGCCTCCCATCTGCTTGATTCAGAAGAACCGGCAGACTTATGTACCATCGTCTGAAGAACTTGACGGCAGGTTCCGCCTGCTAACCCGCTGATCGCGAGGAGTTTTCCCTCCGGAGCATGGGGGGAGGGGGGTACTAGGTGGTTGGCAGAATCCGACGACGCTGCGTCGGCTGCAGCAACGCAAAGGCAATCACCGCGGCGGGAATCAGGAAGGCCGTCGATCCAAACACCCACATGACGACCCCGCCCAGCGTCTGATCGGCCACAGGATCAATCCGCAGCGGGCTCGGATGCGCCGTGTAGTACGGGTAGACAATGCGCCCGCAAAATGCCAGGAAGGCCGAAAGCCCGGTGTTCACAAAATCGGCGCCGACCAGATAGATCAGTATCCCCCAGTCGTGCCTGCGCGGAGCGGCGGGCCATGGGCGGATGATGCACCACCAGAACAGCAGCGACGTTCCGAGGAAACAGATGTGCTCTACGTCGTGCCAGAACTCGTGCTCGAGGGCAAAGTCGTAGGCTGCTGGAATGTGCCAAAGAAGAAAGGTCAGGTTCATGGCCAGCCACGCCACGCGCTTTCGGACGAGCAGATGAAAAAACGTGCGCAAAAGCCGAAGTCGCAGCAGCGGACCGGCCACGCGGAGGCGAATCCCGCGCGGCAATCCTCTGAGCAGAGGCACGACAGGCAGGCCGAGCAGAACTAACGGCGGCACCAGCGACATCAGAATCAGGTGTTCGACCATGTGGGCACTCAGCAGGTCGTCGGCCAGTTCTTCCAGTGGCGAGCAGAGC
>Ga0335069_10013710_pt1 | contig 11369 bp, 5 predicted proteins | sample Lox_Sample_11_FD_206714 | JGI IMG/M metagenome (GOLD analysis project Ga0335069, IMG submission 206714) | Soil microbial communities from Loxahatchee National Wildlife Refuge, Florida, United States - Lox_Sample_1.1 | ecosystem: Environmental > Terrestrial > Soil > Wetlands | place: USA: Florida... | reverse complement strand
CCACGGCAGCATGCCGGCGCGCGCATTGTCGGTATGGCGCCAGATTTCGGAACGGAACGAGAGAAAGCCGTTTGGCTTGCCGTCGGTGAACGGCGAATTGGCGAACAGCGCCGTGGCAAGCGGCTGCAGCGCGATCGAGACGCGCAGCTTTTTCACCATGTCCGATTCAGAGGAAAAGTCGAGGTTGGTTTGCACCGTGCAGGTGCGGTACATCATGTCGAGACCAAGGGTGCCGACCTTCGGCATATAGGCCGTCATGATGTTATAGCGGCCCTTCGGCATTCGCGGGATGTCGTCGCGCCGCCAGTCCGGGGTCATGCCGAGCCCGAGAAATCCGATCTGCAGCGGGCGAGCCACTTCGCGCACCTGCGCCAGATGGGCCATCAACTCGCTCGATGTCTGATGAATGGTCTTGACCTGAGCGCCGGAGAGCTCGAACTGGCCGCCCGGCTCGAGCGAAATCGCGCCGCCGCCGGTGACATCGAACAGGCCGATAATGTGCGGCCCTTCCATGATCGGCTGCCAGCCGAGGAGATGCTGCATCCCCTCGAGCAGTGCGCGAATCCCGCGCTGCCCTTCATAAGGCACCGGGCGGTGCTCTTGCAGCGTGAACACGAACTTCTCGTGCTCGGTGCCGATATGGAATTGCGATTTGGGTTTGACGCCCTGGGCAATCCACTCCACGAGATCGTCGCGCCGTTCGAGCGGCGTCAGATCGACTTGATCACGTGCCATGCAGGGTCCCGGAAAAGCGGCCGCGACCTTACACGCGGCGGGAGGCGGAGGGCAATCTGGCCCGCGAGAGGCCATAATCTCCTAGGTAGTATGCCGACCGCCTGTGCAACAGGTCGAATTGGATCGAGGTGTGGACGAACCTTCAAAAGATCGGCCTCACGCGGCGGCTTTGCGCTGCGGCGGCGGAAACCGGCGGTAGAACGTATCGCCGGTCGTGGCCATGTCGAGCAACAGGGCGCCCGGCTTGAAACGTTCGCCATAGGCGGCGGCAAGATCGTTGCAGAGGGCGACGAAGGCTTTGGTGCCCATGCCGTCGATATAGGAGATCGTGCCGCCGGTGAAGGGCGCGAAGCCGAAACCGAGGATAGAGCCGATATCGGCCTCCCGCATGTCGGTCACGACCTTTTCTTCGATACAGCGGGCGGATTCGAGCGCCTGGATGGCGAGCAGGCGCCGTTCCAGCCTCTTGACGTCGAGCCCGCCGGGATCAATCGGCTTCGGCTGCAGATCGACGAGCCCGGGCCACAGCCGCTTCGGGCCGTTCGGCGGATAATCGTAAAAGCCCTTGCCGTTCTTGCGGCCGAGCCGCCCGCGCTTCTCGACCAACTCTTCCAGCAAGGCCTTTTGCCGCGGATCGATCGCGCCGGCGCCGAGATCGGCTGCGGTGGCCTGGAGAATTTTCCAGGCGAGATCGACGGCCACTTCGTCATTGAGCGCGAGCGGGCCCACCGGCATGCCGGCCATGCGGCCGGCATTCTCGATCAGCGCCGCCGGCACGCCCTCCATCAGCATCAGGTGGCCTTCGCGCAGATAGGTTCCGACCACCCGCGAGGTGTAGAAGCCGCGCGAATCGTTGACGACGATCGGCGTCTTGCGGATCGCCCGCACATAATCGAGCGCGGTGGCCAGCGCTTCATCGCCGGTTTCTTTGCCCATGATGATCTCGACCAGCATCATGCGCTCGACCGGCGAAAAGAAATGAATGCCGATGAATCGGGAATGATCCTTGAACGCCGAGGCAAGCGATGTGATCGGCAGGGTCGAGGTATTCGAGCCGAAGATCGCCTCGCCGCCGATGACGTTTTGGGTCCGGGAAATCACTTCTTCCTTGATCTTGCGGTCCTCGAACACCGCTTCGACCACAAGGCCGCAATCCTTCAGCTCGACGAAATCGGCGGTGGGCAGGATGCGCGATAGCACCGCGTCCCGATCGACGTTGCTCGCCGCGCCGCGGCCGATCAGATCGCCGAGCAGTTTTTCCGAATGAGCTTTTCCCTTTTCGGCTGTTTCCGGATCGCGATCGAGCAGCACGACCTCGATTCCGGCCAATGCGCTGACATAAGCGATGCCCGCGCCCATGAACCCCGCGCCAATGACGCCGATCTTCTTGGGTGTCTTCGGCGGCACCTGGGCGGGGCGGCGCACGCCGGCATTGAGGTCCTGCATGGACACGAAGAACGAGCGGATCATCGCTGCCGCTTCGGGCGACCGCAGAACTTTGGCGAAGTGGCGCGACTCCACGCGCAGCGCCGTATCCATATCCAATTGCAGTCCCTCATAGACGACCTGCATGACGGCCCGCGCGGCCGGATAATTGTCGTAGGTCTCGCGCCGGTAAAGCGCATTCGCGGCCGGAAACACGTTCATCCCCGCCTTGGAATAGACCGGCCCGGCCGGCAGTTTGAAACCCTCCGCGTCCCAGGGTGCTTTGGCGCTGCCGCCGCTCTTGATCCACTCTTTGGACGACTTGAGCAGATCGGCGGGCGGCACCACGGCATCGATGAGCTTGAGTGCCTTGGCGCGATCGAGCCTGATCTGATCGCCCTTGAGGAGGAACTGCAGTGCATCGGCCGGCGGCAGGATGCGCGCCACGCGCTGCGTGCCGCCGGCGCCTGGAAACAGGCCGATCTTGATCTCCGGTTGGCCGATGCGGCTGCGCGGATTGTCCGCGGCGATGCGGCGATGACAGGCAAGTGCCAGTTCGAAACCGCCGCCGAGCGCGGTCCCGTTGATCGCCGCGACCCAAGGCTTGCCGCAGGTCTCGATGCGCCGATAGAGCTGCGACAGTTTGCGGCTGTCGGCGAGCAGCTTCGCGCTTGCCGCTTCCTCTCCCTCGGCAGCCGCGACGTCCTTGAAGCCGCGGCTGAGCGTTTCCAGCATGATGAGATCGGCGCCGACGCAAAACGTATCTTTGCCGGACGTGATCACGGCGCCTTTGATCTTCGCATTGGCGGCGACCTGTTCCACGATCGCCGACAGCTCGGCGATCATCGTCATGTCGATGAGATTCACTGTCGAGCCCGGCGAATCCCACGCGACCACCGCGATGCCGTCGCCATCAACCTCGAGTTTGAATTTCGTGAAAGCCGGCTTCGGGCTCTTACTCATAAGGCGACCCATCCTTGTGGGTGTAGCGGAAGCCCTTCTCGTCGCGCACGACCATGAGGTCCGCTTCGGGATATTCGACGCGCTCAATCTTGGAGCGGGTGCCGATTTCGAGATAGACCGCGTCGCGGGTCGACCGGTTGACGAGATGATGACCGTTGCCGCTATTGGCCTTGAAAGCCGCGGCGTCGCCCGGCTTGAGCGCGGTCTCCCCCTCGTCTTCGATCAGGATCAATTCCCCTTCGAGTACGTAGACGAATTCATCCTCGCGCTCGTGCCAATGCCGCAGCGCCGAAGACGCGCCGGGCTTGAGCGTCGTGAGATTGACGCCGAACTGGTCGAGGCCTGCAGCATTGCCCAGCCGCTTGCGCTCGCGGCCGAGGACGACGCGGTCATAGGGCGGTGGGTAGCCGGTGCGCGTGTCGGTCGGTATCTTGCTGAGATCGATCTTGGGCATTGCACTCTCTCGGGCTTGCTAGACGCGTTCGATGATGGTCGCGGTGCCCATCCCGGCGCCGATGCAGAGGGTCACGAGTCCGGTTTCGAGATCGCGCCGTTCGAGCTCATCGATGAGCGTGCCGAGGATCATGGCGCCGGTGGCGCCGAGCGGATGGCCGAGCGCGATCGCACCGCCATTGACATTGACCTTTGCGGCGTCGAGCGCGAAGGCTTGCAGGAAACGCAGCACCACCGAGGCGAAGGCCTCATTGACCTCGAACAGGTCGATGTCGGAAATCTTCATGCCCGCGGCTTTGAGCACCTTGTTGGTCACATCGATCGGCCCGGTCAGCATCAGCGCCGGATCGGACCCGATATTGGCGAAAGCGCGCACGCGCGCGCGGGGCTTCAGCCCGGTCTTCTGCGCCGACTCCTTGCTGCCGACGAGAACGGCGGCCGCGCCATCGACGATGCCCGACGAGTTGCCGGCATGATGCACGTGGTTGACGTATTCCACTTCGGGATGCGCCTGGATCGCGACCGCATCGAAGCCGCCAAGCTCGCCCATCTGGGTGAACGACGGCTTGAGCGCTGCGAGCGACTGCATGGTCGTGCCGGGGCGCATGTGCTCATCCTTGGCCAGGATGGTCAGCCCATTGACGTCCTTGACCTTCATCACCGAACGATCGAAGCGGCCCTCCTCCCATGCCAGCGCCGCGCGCTTCTGGCTCTCGACCGCATAGGCGTCGACGTCATCGCGCGAGAATCCGTATTTGGTCGCGATCAGATCGGCCGAAATGCCCTGCGGCAGAAAGTAATGGGTGACCGCGATCGCCGGATCCATCGCCCAGGCGCCGCCGGCCGAACCGATGCCGACGCGACTCATCGACTCGACACCGCCGCCGATCGCCAATTGTTGCTGCCCGGCCATGACCTGCGCCGAAGCGAAATTCACCGCATCGAGCCCGGACGCGCAAAAGCGATTGATCTGGACGCCGGCGACGCTGTCGCCGTAACCCGCGACCAAAGCGGCCGTGCGTGCGATGTCGGCGGCCGCTTCGCCAACCGGATCGACCACACCCATCACCACATCGTCGACCAGCGTCGTGTCGAGATGGTTGCGGCTCTTGATCTCGCCGAGCGCTTGCGCCGCAAGATTGAGCGCGGTGACCTCGTGCAGCGCACCGTCCGCCTTGCCGCGGCCGCGCGGCGTGCGCACGTGATCGTAAATGAAGGCCTCAGGCATGAATTCCTCTTGCGGCTTCGGCGCGGCGCGCCGGCACAGCCGATGATCGGCTAGAACGCTTCCAACGGCAATGCCATGGTGCTCGCGGCGCCGGCTTTGATGCGGGCCAGATGTGCGCTGGACGCAGGCATGATTCGCTCCATGAAAAAGCGTCCGGTCGCAAGCCGTTGCGTCATCCGTTGCTGCGTGCCGTTCGCCGCTTTGGCTTTGGCGGCCTGCGCCATCAGGCACCACATATAGCCCAGCGCTACCAGCCCGAAGAGCTGCATGTAATCGGTGGCGCCGGCGGCAGCATGATCCGGATCGGCCGTGCCGTGCTGCGCCAACCACGTCGTGGCTTCTTGCAATTCGGCAAGCGCCTTGCCGAGCGGCGCGGTATACGGCGCCATGTCCGGATCCGCCCTTTGCTCTTTGATCGCGCCCGCGACTTCGCCGAGAAAAGCGCGCAATGCGCGGCCGCCGTCCCTCGGCAATTTACGGCCGACGAGATCGAGCGCCTGAATGCCATTGGCGCCCTCATAGATCATGGCAATGCGCGCGTCGCGCACGAATTGCTCCATGCCGTGCTCGGCGACGTAGCCATGGCCGCCGAACACCTGCTGCGCCAGCACCGTATTGGCAAAGCCCTGTTCGGTGAGCACGCCTTTGATGACCGGCGTCAATAGCCCGAGATGATCTTCGGCCGCCTGGCGCTCGCCGGCGTCTTCGGAGCGATGGGCAATGTCGCTCTTGAGCGCGGTCCACAGGACCAGCGCACGCGCCGCTTCGTTGAAGGCGCGGATCGTCATCAGCATGCGGCGCACATCCGGATGCACGATGATCGGATCTGCAGCCTTGTCCGGAAACTTCGCGCCGGTGAGGGCGCGGCCGGCCAGCCGGTCCTTGGCGTAGGCGGCGGCGTTTTGATAGGCGACTTCCGACAGCGCGAGACCTTGCAGACCGACGCTCAGCCGCGCTTCGTTCATCATCACGAACATCGCCTGCAGGCCGCGATTGGCTTCGCCGACGAGCCAGCCCGTCGCGCCATCGTAATTCATGACGCAGGTGGCATTGCCGTGGATGCCCATCTTCTCTTCGATCGAGCCGCAACCGACCGCATTGCGCGCGCCGACCGCCCCGTCCGTCGCCGGTAGAAACTTGGGCACGACGAAGAGCGAGATGCCCTTGGTGCCGGGCGGCGCGCCGTCGATCCGCGCCAGCACCAGGTGCACGATGTTCGGCGCCAGATCGTGCTCGCCGCCCGAAATGAAGATCTTCGTGCCGGTGATCTTGTAAGTACCATCCGCCTGCGGCACGGCGCGCGTGCGCACGAGACCGAGATCGGTGCCGCATTGCGGCTCGGTCAGATTCATCGTGCCGGCCCATTCGCCGCTGATGAGCTTTGGCAGATAGAGCGCCTTCAGTTCCGCAGAGCCATGCGCGAACAGTGCGGCCACCGCGCCTTCCGTAAGACCCGAATACATCGAGAAAGCCATATTCGCCGAGCAGACGAATTCGCTTAGCGCCTGCGCGAGCAGAGTTGGCAGTCCCTGCCCGCCGAATTCGGGCGGCGCCGAAAGACCAAGCCAGCCGCCTTCCGTGAATTGCTTGTGGGCTGCCTTGAAGCCGGTAGGCGTCGTCACGCTGCCATCGCTGTTCCGCCGGCAGCCTTCCCGGTCGCCGACGCGATTGAGCGGAGCAAGAACGTCCTCGCAGAACTTCGCGGCCTCGCCCAGCACGGCGCCGACGAGATCGGGCGTCGCATCGGCAAAACCGGGCAGATTGTTATGGCGCTCGATGTGGAAGACGTCGGTCAACAGGAACATGACCTCGTCGACCGGCGCCTTGTAGCTCGGCATGACTGTCCCCCCCCCGGTGCCCTCGCGAGCGCGCCGGCGGCGGCTCGCGCCCACAGGCTAGCCGATTCACGCCGCCGGGACGACGGCCAGTCAAGCCCCGCGCTCTGGCCCGAGTTCCCGACCCCGCGACGTGCCGTAACGGGCTGTTCTTTAATGCCCGAAGCCGGTTCTTAACCGCTTGTTTACTCTAATCTTGAAAAGTCGGCTTCAGAGGACGCCGCGCCCACTGCTTTGTCTGTTGCCGAGCCAAAGCTCCAAGACAGGGTCAGGACCGGGCCGTGCCGCTCCTCCCGATGTGATCTGGGCGCGCAATGAAATCTGGCGGTCCGTGGAACCTGAGAGGCCTCCGTCCAGAAGCGCGCGAAGCCGCCCGCAGCGCCGCGCGCGATTCCGGCATGTCTGTCGGTGAATGGCTCAATGACGTGATTCGGCCCGAAGACGACGAAGAAGATGACGAGCCGCCCCGCTACGCGGATGACGACGAGGCCGAGCGGCGCGACGATGCGCGCCGCCAAGAGCGCGGAAGCTCCGGCGCTTTGCGGCGCGAATCGGATGACGCCGAGCGCCGCCGCGACCGTCGCCCAGCACGGCGTGACGAGGGCGAACCTGATCTCTTGTCCGCCGACGACTCTGAACCGGACCGGGGACGCCGGGAGGCCCGCGGCCGGCGCCGACACCGCAATCATGGCGACAACCGCCCAACGGACCGCGTCGTACGGGAGTTCGAACGCGACCAGGATCGCAAACTGGATCGCGATTCAGATCGCGATTTGGACCGCGACCTGGACCGCGACCTGGACCGCGATTTAGATCGCGACTTGGACCGTGCGCCGCCGCGGCTGCGCGAAGCGGCCCGTGCCGCCGCGCGGGCTCGCGAAGAGGAGCGCCGGGCCATGGCCCGCGCCCGCGCGGAGGCTCTCGAAGCGGAACGGCGCACCGCCCGCGAGCAGGCCCGTGAGGCCGAACGTGCTCGGCAGGCCGCAGAGGCCGAGCATGCCGCCGAGGAAAAGGTCCGCGAGGAATTGCGGCGGGCTGCGCGCGAAGAAGCGCGGGAGACCGCTCGCGAAGAAGCACGCCAAGCCGCCCGCGCCGAGGAAGCGCGGCTCGCCGCGCGCACCCGCGCCGAAATGGGCGAAGTCCATGCTCGCCTCGACAAGCTTTCGCATCAGCTCGAGCGGCTGGCGCGGCCGGAGCCGCAGCGCCTGACCGGCGCTCCGCCGGCGCCGCAACGCGAACGCGCAGCGTCCCCGCCGCGCCCGCAGGCAGCGAACCACCAGGCCCCCAGCACGGTGACTGTGGACGACGCGATCGCCGAGATCGCGGAACGGCAGCGCACGCTCTATGGCGAAGGCCCTTCGGCGGCTCCGTTTTTGTCGACAGCCGCCGCGCCGATGGTCGCCCCGCTTGCGCCGCGCGCGACCGCGCCTTTCGTGGCGCCGCAGCCGCTCCCCGAACCGGCGCCCGAACTGCTCTCGTTCAGCGCCAAGGCGCCGCAGCCCTTGCCCGAAGCGAAAGCGCCGCCGATATCGCCGCCTGTCATGCCGGCCCCGCCGCCTGTTCCGGCGCTCGACATTTCCAAGCTCGAAGAGCAATTGCGCAACATCACGGCGCGCATCGAGACATTGCGGCCCGCCAACGATCTCGAAGAGCAGCTGCGCAACATTACGGCGCGCATCGAGTCGATGCGGCCGGCCAATGATTTCGAACAGGTCATCGCGAGCTTCCGCAAAGAACTCGCCGATATAGGCCGCCAAATCACCGAAGCGCTGCCGCGGCATGCGGTCGAGTCGCTGCAGATCGAAGTCCAGGCGCTGGCACAGCGGATCGATCACTCGCGCACCGCCGGAAGCGTCGATATCGGCGCGCTGGCCGGACTGGAACGCGGCCTCACCGAGGTGCGCGACGCGCTTCATCGGCTGACGCCCGCCGAGAATCTCGTCGGCTTTGACGACGCAGTGCGCTCGCTGTCGCAGAAACTCGATTTGATCATCGCCCGGGAAGACCCGGCCGCCTTGCAGCAACTCGAGACGGCGATCTCGGCTCTGCGCGACGTCGCCTCACATGTCGCGTCCAACGACACGCTGACCAAGGTCGCCGAAGACGTGCGGGCGCTCGCCGCCAAGGTTGACGACTTCGCCAAGCAGGCCGCGAGCGGGCAAGCGGTGTCAGCGCTGGAAAGCCGCCTCGATACGCTGACCAATGCGCTGAATGCGTCGGCTGAAGCCGGCCATGCGGTGCCGCGCGAACTGGAAAAGCTTCTGTCGGGACTGATCGAGAAGCTCGAATGGGTTCAGTTGACCCATACCGACCATGCCGCGCTCGGTCATCTCGAGGACCGCATCGCGCAGCTGATCAAGCGGCTCGACGCTTCCGATGCGCGGCTTGGCAACCTCGAGGCCGTCGAGCGCGGCCTCGCCGATCTCCTGGTTCACATCAACGAAGCTCGCGCGCAAGGCGGCGTCGTGGGCGGCGCGGCCGCTTTTGCTCCGCCCCCGCCCCCCGTGGACGAGATCAAGCGCGAAGTCGCCGAGATCAAACGCGCCGATCGACGCACGCAAGATTCGCTCGAAGCCGTGCACGGGGCGGTCGAACAGGTCGTCGATCGGCTGGCGAAGATCGAAAGCGGCCTCCATGAGGCTCGCAGCGCGCCCGCTGCGGCGCCCGCAAGGAATGAGCCGCCCAAAGCGCCGGCAGTGAAGACCGAGAGCGCTCGGACCGAAGCGCCGAAAATCGAAGCTCCCGTCTCGAAACCCCTGCCCGTGGCAGCGCCCGCCGCGTCGAGCTCGCCTTCGGCGAACGCGCCGGCAGCCGTGGCGGTTTCGCCTCTGGAAGCCCCACTGGCGCCAGCGGCTGGCGAGCCGAGCGCGTTTGAGGCGGCGCCGCGCCGCATGGTGGCGCCGGCCCGCGCGCCGCTCGATCCGAATTTGCCGCCTGACCATCCGCTCGAACCCGGATCGACCATCGGCTCGCTCCTGGGCACCGCGCGCTCGGCACCGTCCGCAGCCGACCGGATCGCAGCCTCGGAGGCCGCCGCCGGTCTCGTGGCGCCGCCGGAAGCGGTCGAAAGCGAAAAGCCGAATTATCTGGCTGCGGCGCGCAGGGCGGCGCAGGCCGCGGCCGCCGCTCCGCCCGAGCGCAAATGGCATGCGAAAAAAGAGCGGTCCGACGCGAAGGGCTCGCCGCAACGGCTGCGCAAGCTGTTGGTGGCGGGCGGCGCCGTCGTGATCGCGGCCCTGTTCGTGCACGTCGTCCTGCACATGTTCCAGGACAATTCCGGTTCGGCGATTTCGCCGCCGCCGCTGCCGGAACAGTCCGACAAGATGCTGGAAAAGGATTCCACGGTCATGCCAGCGCCGTCAGCTGGCGCGGCGAGTCAGATCGTGTTGCCGACGCCCGGCGCTTCGAGCGATGCACCGGCGGCCACGCCAAATGCCGCGCCGGCTGCAGGTCAGCCGCTCAGCATCGCGCCGGCCGCACACCCTGATCAGAGCCCGACTGTCGCGCCGGCGCCAGGGCCGCAGCGCCAGTCGACAACATTGCCTGAGATGCCGGACGTCACCGGCTCGCTACCGCCGCGCGAGGCCGCGCCGAACGTTGCGATGCCGTTCCAGGCCGCTCCGATCCCCGCCCCCGAAGCCGACAAGCTGCCGGCGACCATCGGCGGCCCGGCGCTGCGCGCCGCCGCCGCCGCCGGCGATGCGTCGGCCGAATATGAGATCGCCTCACGCTTTGCCGAAGGCCGGGGCGTTCCCATGAGCAATGAGCAAGCCGCGCACTGGCTGCAACGCGCCGCCGAGCAGGGTTCGGCGCCGGCGCAATTCCGCCTCGGCGGGCTTTACGAAAAAGGCGTCGGCGTGAAGAAGGACCTCGGCAAGGCGCGTGATTTCTACGCCGCTGCCGCCGAGCGGGGCAACGGCAAGGCGATGCATAATCTCGCGGTGCTCTATGCGGAGGGCATCAACGGGCCGGCCGACTACAAGACGGCGGCGATTTGGTTCCGCAAGGCGGCCGACCACGGCGTCACCGACAGCCAGTACAATCTCGCGATTCTCTATGCGCGCGGCATCGGTGTCGAGCAGAACTACGCCGAGAGCTACAAATGGTTCACTCTTGCCGCCAATCACGGCGACGGCGACGCCGGCAAAAAGCGCGACGAGATCGCCACGCGGCTGGACCCGCAAACGCTTGCGGCGGCGCAGACCGCAGCGCAGAAATGGGCGGCCATGGCGCAGCCCGACGATGCCGTCAATGTGAAGACGCCGCCGGGCGGCTGGGATCCGCAGCAGCCGGTTAAGGCGAGCAAGCCAAAGCCGCCAGGCAAGCTCGGCGCACCTGAGGCCAAGCTGTAAAAATCAATCGGAGAGGCAGCGGCCTGCTGGTACGGCATAGAGCCGCCGCTCGCCGAGCATGTGCGCCGTGAACAGCCGGGCGCCAAAAAGCGAGGCAATCGCGCGGTTGCGCACGTTCAATCCTCCGGCATAGGCGCCGAAGGCGGGCATCACGACGCGCCGGCCGTCGCCGGCGAAGCAGCGTCGCCGCAGCGCGCGGCCGCGCTGCACGATACAGGCCAGCGGATGCAGATGGCCGGCGACTTCGCCATCGCTGGCCTCGGCGGAGGGTTCGTGCCGAAAGGTGAGCGCGCCGAGCGCCAGCATATCGGCGAAGTGTCCGCCGATATTGCCTGCCGGATCAGGATCATGGTTGCCGGCAATCCAGATCCAATCGCG
>Ga0335069_10013709_pt1 | contig 11369 bp, 9 predicted proteins | sample Lox_Sample_11_FD_206714 | JGI IMG/M metagenome (GOLD analysis project Ga0335069, IMG submission 206714) | Soil microbial communities from Loxahatchee National Wildlife Refuge, Florida, United States - Lox_Sample_1.1 | ecosystem: Environmental > Terrestrial > Soil > Wetlands | place: USA: Florida... | reverse complement strand
TCACCGCCGCCTGGATGGCGGAGGCGATCGAGGCCTACCTGCCGGCGATCGAGATCGTCGATGACCGCTATGTGCAATGGGAGACCCTGGGCGCGCCGACGCTTGTCGCCGACGATTTCTTCGCCGCAGCTTGCGTGCTCGGCGCGGCGGTGCCCCGCGGCGAGGCGCCCGATCTGCGCGAGGTCGCCGGCCGTGCCCTCATCAACGGCGCGGAAGTCGCGACCGGCACCGGCGCCGACGTGCTCGGCCATCCCCACAACGCCCTCGCCTGGCTCGCCAATCACCTGGCCTCCGAAGGCCGAGGCCTGCACAAGGGCCAGCTGGTGCTCACCGGCAGCCTCGTGAAGACGGTGTGGCTGAAGGCTGGCGACAGGGTGGTGATGGAGCTTGGCGGGCTGGGCAAGGTGGAGGCGGAGTTTACGTGAGGTGACCGTCGTCTGCCGGTGCGAGGAGGCCCGAACCCATCCCCATCGTCGCCCCGGCGCAGGCCGGGGCCCATAACCCCAGGAAGCAGTTTTGCGAAGGTCGTCGGCCAAGTCACGCTATGGAAAGATTCCGCGGTATGGGCCCCGGCCTGCGCCGGGGCGACGTCGCGACTGATACATCGCGACTGAGGTGAGGCTACACAGCACTTCTGCTCCGCATCCAACCATCACGAGGCGCATATCACGAGGCGCACAGCCGCATTCCCGCGGCGCGATTTCGCCCGGGTGGTGCGGTAGGCAGCGCCCCGAAAGCATCGAGGGCGCAGGGAAGACCGGGTGCCCGCCAGGCACCCGCGGCCCCCGCGCAAAAAGGATTGCGCGAGCGCGCGGCGGCAACAGGTGTCGGCGGCATCACGCCAGCCTTCCCTGCGCAGGGGAAAATAAATATCCGCAGGGGTTCGCGTGGACCCGTGTGGAAAGCCTAAGCCATTGATCGAATGATAGTTATCGCCGTATCGTGCCACTGGCTTCCATAAGCCTTCGCACACACCATCGCGACACTTGGCGAGAACGATCCATGGCCCGCAAGGTCAGAGACAGCGCATTAGAGAGCCGCAGCGCGCGGCTGAAACCGGCAATCCGCAGACGACCGTACAGCGGTCCATCGCTCGCGCGCGGCATCTCGCTGATGTATCGCCGTAACAAGACTAACGGCACGTGGGTGCTCAAGTCGAGCGACGGCCACGGGGCCTACTGGACTAAGGGCTTTGCGCTCGCTGACGACTTCGAGGACTCTGACGGCAAGAACGTGCTCACGTTCTATGAGGCCCAGGACGCAGCGAAGCTATTGGCCCGTGGTGAGGACGGCAACACGGACACCGCACCGATCACGGTCGATGGCGCACTCCAGGACTACAGGCGAGACCTTGAAGCGCGCAATGCCAATCCCTACAACGCCGACTCGCCACGCGTGCATCTGCCCAAGGTTCTGCTCGCCAAGCCGGTACAGTTGCTCACAGCAACCGAGTTGAAGAAGTGGCGCGACAGCCTGCTTGGCAAAATCAAACCCGCCACGATCAATCGGGTGTGCAGATGCTTGTGCGCCGCCTTGGAATTGGCGCGACAGCACGATGAGCGGATTGGGAACCGGCAAGCTTGGGAGACGGGGCTGGCCGGTTTGCCAGATGCGCAGGAGGCGCGCAACGTCATCCTGTCGGACGAAAAGGTGCGTGATTTCGTGGCCGCAGCCTACGCCCATGGTGACAAGCTGGGGCTGCTTGTCGATGTGTTGGCCGTAACTGGCGCTAGGCCGTCACAGGTGGTCCGGCTGCGGGTCGAGGACCTGCATGATCATCCGATCAGACCGAAATTGATGATGCCGAAGAGCGCCAAGGGCGGCGGCCGAAACCGCAGTCAGAAGAGGTACGAGCGCTATTCAGTGCCGATCACGCTGCAATTGGCAGACAGACTGAAAGACGCGGCGAGAGGCCGCGCCGACGATGCGCCGCTGCTTCTGCAGAGCGACGGTAGGCTATGGGGCGACAACCCCGGCCAGAACTATCATCGCGAAGTGAATAAGATTGTCGTTGCCATTGGTGCCGATGCTGACGCGACAATGTACTGCCTGCGGCATTCGAGCATCGTCCGCATGCTGCTGCGAAATGTGCCAATCAGGCTGGTGGCTTCGCTGCACAATACGTCGGTCGCGATGATCGAAAGAAATTACTCGCGGCATATTACGGAACATAGCGACGATCATGTTCGGATGAGTTTGTTGCAGCACGACCCGCCAAGCGGGGATAATGTCGCGGTCATCGCGAATGCAGCAGAGCGCCAACATCGAAGAGCAGCGGAAATTCGCCGCATCCGTAATTTACCCTCCACGCAATGATCGACACGCGACGTTCCCGTTCGGGTCAATCACGAGCGCTCGCAACATGCATGCCCGACTAACAGGCAAAACAGAAATATGGACTCAATGAGTCAAGGTGCAGGGCCAGTAGCTTTTCCGTCAGCGCCGCCTGCGATCAGCGACGATCAAGGCGCCGAGCGGCTCGGTGGCCACAAAATCACAACCAGAATTGTTAGTGACCACGAATGACACAACTAGGATTTGTTAATCTAACATTCCAAGTCAAAACTTTATACCTACATCCATGTACAACCACCGCGCAGTACGCTATGCTGCCAATTCGTTGCCACTGACGACACAGTGGCCACGTAAGCAGCCGACGACACAGGCGCAGGCGATAAGGGCAGCCATTACAGTCCTTCGGGTAAGGTCTACTTACTCGTCCGTACGCCGCACGACGACACAGGCGGCCACGTAACAATGCCCGACGAGACAGGGCAGCGCCGACTTTAGACCGAGCGGCGACGTGCGCTCTCAACGACATGAGCAGCGTTCCTTGCAGCAGAAGTTGCAGGCCCGCAACACACGTGCGCTATCGCGCAATCGGTCGTCTCATGGACAAGCACTATCGCGGCCCTCCGAGGGCCCAATTTACCGGCCGCAACCCGTTCGATGCAGCCGATGACGGTGACGCCTATAGCGTTGCCGAATTTTGCTCGCGTCATCGCATTTCCGTGCAGCTCTTCTACAAAACCCGCAAACAGATGCCGCGCACTTTCAACGTCGGCACGCGCGTGTTGATTTCGCGCGAGGCAGCCACCGCTTGGCGTCGCGGTCGGGAAAGACAGCACGGCCAGGACCTCCGTGACGGTCACTTGGACGATCGGCCCGCATCCGACGTCACGCAGGGCGACGGCGGCGATGGGGTGCCGTGATGCTGATCCGCCATCCCAATTCCGCTCGCGGTAACGATCTCTACGAAACGCCCGAGGTCGCAACACTTGCTCTTCTGGCGGTCGAACCGCTGCCGCCGAAAATTCTTGAGCCCGCATGCGGTCGCAGCGCCATCAGTAAGGTGCTGCGCGCCGCCGGCCACACCGTCATCGAGAACGACATCGTCGACTACGGCCTCAGTCAGGATCGCGTGCAGGATTTTCTGGAGATAACACCGGGCGAGATCGATGGCATCGATGGCGTGGTCACGAATCCGCCGTTCCGTCTGGCACAGCAATTCGTTCGGCACGCCCTGACCTTGTGCCCGCACGTCTTCATGCTGCTGCGACTGAGTTTCTTTGAAAGCGAACGTCGGAGGGACGTGCTCGAAAACGCGGGTCTAATCCGTGTGCATGTATTTCGCAACCGCCTGCCGATGATGCATCGCGACGGCTGGACCGGGAATCGCAGTACGAGCACCGTCGCATACGCGTGGTTCGTCTGGGAGCGCGGTTATTCCGGCAATGCCGAATTTGATCGGATTTCGTGGAATCGAGGTCTGAAATGATCTCGGTTTCCCTTCGCACTGCGGAGGCGCCCACCGGGGCGAAGCCCGGCTCGATCACAGCCATCGATGATCACACGGAAGGAAAAAATATGTCCAATATCATCAAACTCAACCCCAACCTCAACCTGCCGATCGACCGCATTCTGGTCGGGATGCAGGCAAACTGGAGTGCGGAAACCAAGTGGGTCGACCGCGACGGTTTGCCAATTCCGCAGACGCCGAAGCTCGTGCTTGGGATGCGCACCTTCCTGCGTCGCTGGCTGGAGAAGAAACCCCTCGATATCATTGAGCACCCGTTGCCCAATATCGACGAGCTCAACGCCTCGGTTCCGAAGCCGTGGCCGATCGGCCTCAGCGGCCAGGAAGAGCCGCCGTATGCCTTGTACTACGCCGTGCATTTCTGCGATCCGGCGACGGGTGCTCTCTACACTTTCGTCAACAAGACCTACGGCTCAAAGATTGCGTACGAGCGATTGGAGGAGCAGGTCGCTGTCACGCGCGCCCTGCGCGGTGCGAACGTCTTTCCGGTCGTGCTGCTGGACCAGGTGCCGATGAAGACCGTGAACTTCGGCATGAAGTCTCGTCCGAATTTCAACGTCATCGAGTTCAAGGTGCCGCCCGGCCACGGCGGCGAATCTGATGGGCAGTTGCTCCCGCGGGCATCCTCGCCGCAGCTGAGCGGCCCGACCGGCGCGGCAGCTACCCGTCCCAGCCCTGCTTCGAGCACGGCCCCGGCCTCGGCGTCTCCGGTCCCCGAGATCCAGGCGCCGTCGACGCTCGATCAGATGACGCCAGCGAAGCCGGTGACTGTGGGCGAGATCATCAAGGACGAACTGCCGCACTGGGCCTGAACTTCACGCAGCCGGGGAGGCTCGTACACGCGTGCCTCCCCCTCTCAGTGGGGAGAACAACATGCGGCAGGTCTACTGGGACATCGAGACGTTCTCACAGGTCAACCTGAAGGATCGCGGCGCGCATATCTACGCCAGGGACAAGACGACCGGCATCTTCTTTTTCGGCTATGCCGTCGACGCTGGCGAGGTGCAGGTGTGGCGCCCAGGTGATCCGGTGCCTCCGCCGTTCGCCAACCCGGCGGACTTCCTGTTCATCGCCGACAATTTCAGCTTCGAACGCGCGATCCACGACAAAATTCTCGTGCGCCGCTACGGTTTCCCGCCGATCCCGCTGGAGAATGCCGACTGCGCGGAGCGTCGGGCGCTTGCCGCATCGTATCCGGCCGAGCTGGGTTTGCGCTGTGAGGCGCTCGAGCTTCCGTTCCGCAAGCATCCCGAAGCGCGCAGGGCCATGATGCGACTGGCGCGCCCGCAAACCGCGAAGAAGCAGGGTTCGAAACCACAGGACCCGACGCAGCAAGAACGCGATCTCGCGCTGCTGCTCGAACGTTGCAAGAGCGACGTCGATGCAACACGCGCCTGCTACAACCACCCGCGCCTACCGCCTCTCTCGCCAGAGGAGCGCGCTCTGCTGCTACTCGATGCCCGCATCAATACGCGCGGTATCGTCGCCAACATCCTGCTTCTCGAAGCAGCGCAGAAGCTCGCGGTCAACGAGCGGAATGCGATCAACACTCGGCTCGTCCACCTGAGCGCTGGCGTCATCACGAGCGTCGATCAGGTGCAGAAAATCCGTGACACGCTGAATGCCCGCGGTCACGATCTCGGGTCGCTCGGCAAGAAAGGGGTCGCGGCCGCGCTCGCCGCCCAACCGGAAGCCTTCGTGCGCGAACTGCTGAACATACGTCAACAGGGCGCCTACGCTTCGACGCGCAAGTACAAGAAACTGTTGGAGGTCGCCGACCCGGTCGACCACCGCATTCGTGATGCCATGCGGATCTATGGTGCAGGACCCGGGCGCTGGAGTTCGGTTGGCACCGGGCAATTGCAGAATCTCGCTCGCAACGACCGCGAGCTACCCGCGTCGTTGATCGACGCAGTGATCGCTGGTGATCGCAATGAACTTTTGCGCTGGGGCAATCCGCTACAGGTACTAAGCGAGATTTCGCGCGCAGCATTGTGCGCTGCTCCCGGGCAGCATCTAGTCTGCGCCGACTTCGCCGCCATTGAGTCGCGAGTACTGGCGTGGGTGGCCGGTGAGACGTGGAAGCTCGAGGCTTACCGGAAGTTTGACCAGACCGGCGACAAGTCCATCGAGGTCTACCGCATCGTCGCCGCGCGCATGCTGAACAAGAAGATCGAGCATATCAGTACGGCGGACCGGCAGAAGGGCAAGGCCACCGATCTCGCTTGCGGGTATGGCGGATCCATCGGAGCGCTGCGCCGCATTGTTGGGGACGACGGGCGTAGTGACGGGGCGCTTCAGGTCGACGTGAAGCTGTGGCGTGAGGCACATCCGGCCACGCGCAAGCTCGGGCGCGATCTGGCGCGGGCAATCCGCGTCGCGATCCGCGTCGGCCAGAACCGCCCGATCTCGGTCACCGAATTGCCGCGGCCGTCACTCGTGGTTGCTTTCGACGGCCACACCTTGACAATGACACTGCCGAGCGGCCGCGCAATCCACTATCCGGGCGCGCGGCTCGTGCCCAATTCCAAATTCCAGGACGGAGAGGCCGATATCGAGTTTTTCGACAACGCCAAGGGTCAGTGGAAGCGCGTGCGGGCGTGGTACGGCACGTTCCTTGAAAACACGGTGCAGGCGATCGCGCGCGACCTTCTTGCTGCTGCTCTGCTGCGCATCGAAACGCGCGGATGGTCGACTGTCTTCCACTGCCATGACGAAATCGTGATCGAAGCGCCGGAAGGCGCGCTCGCCGATAACGAGGTATTGGCAATTCTTAAGGAGCCGCCGGCGTGGGCCGTCGGCCTGCCGCTCAACGGCAAGGTTCACCGCGGACCGACCTATCTCGAAGCACCGGCGACTGGGGAGCCGCCCGAGCGGGAGACTGAGCAGGAGCTGGTTGAGCACGCGGTCGACGCGTTCGTCGCCGCGACACCGCTTAATCCGAACATTGCCAAGGCGGCGGACGAGGATTTTCTCGCCAGCCTCACCGACACGGTTGCGCCGCTCTACGACTTTGTCAGCTTGCCGATGACACAGACCCAGCACGTTTCCTGTCCATTTCACGACGATCCGCAACCGAGCTGCAAGATATACGCGGATCACTGGCATTGCTACGGCTGCAGTCGTCGCGGTGGGCGGCTCGATTGGTTATGCGAAGTCGAAGGCATGACGAAGCTTGAAGCCATTGAAGCGCTGCAGGACTGGAGCGGGCCGGTTCTTCGCGAGGCGCGCAACGACACGGCCGTGCGGACCGCGCTCGCTTCGCAGGTTTGGCAGGAAGCGGTTTTGCTCACCGGCACGCTAGGCGAACGTTATCTAGCCGAGACACGCGGCATCGATATTACCAAGCTGCCACCGTCCATTCATGAAGTACTACGGTTCCATCCCGCTTGCATATTTGGCACACGAGCTCGGCACCCGTGCGTCGTCGCACTCATGCGCGACCCAGTTACAGACGCGCCGACCGGGATCCACCGCATCGGCCTCGACCCAACGGGCAACAAGCTGGACCGAATGGCGCTCGGGCGCATGGGCGTTGTCAAGCTCTGGCCATTGGACGGCGACCGCCTGGTCGTCGGCGAAGGTATAGAGACGGTGCTCGCGGCTGCGACCCGCATCATCACCTACCGCGGCACGCTGCTTACGCCGGCATGGGCCGCGTTGAACGAGGCGGGCATGGCGGGGCTGCCGGTCATGCCGGACATCACGGAGCTCACCCTGCTGGTCGACAACGACATCAACGGGGTGGGCCAGAAGGCAGCGGGTGCCTGCAAACGGGTCTGGACTGCGGCGGGTCGCAACGTGACGACGCTGATTCCGAAACGGGAGGGCTGGGACTTCAATGACGTGATCTGAGGCAGAGCGCAGCATGAGGGACGGCTCCGAGCCGACGCCGGGCGGCAACACGGCGACGATTGCATTCAGCGACTTCGTCGCTTACGCGCCGTCACGCTCGTGTATCCACCTGCCGGATAAAACGCCGTGGCCCAATGCCAGCGTCGACACGCGCCTGCCGCGCAAGCCGCTGCTCGATCGATACGGCAATCCGGTGGTCGACGGCAGGGGCAAGCCGAAGACGATCACGGCGAGCGCATGGTTAGAAAAGAATCAGAGCGTCGAAGCGCTCACATGGCTGCCGGGTGAGCCGGAGTTCATCAGAGACAAGCTCGTGATTGACGGCGGTTTGGTTCGAAAGCCCGGCACCACGACGCTGAACACCTACCGCCCGCCCGATCTTGTGCACGGCGACGCCAGCAAGGCGCAGCGCTGGGTCGACCACTGGTACAAGCTCTACCCCGACGAAGCCGAACACCTGCTTGCCTGGTTGGCGGCGCGGGTGCAGCGACCTGATATGAAGCCCAACCACGCCATCGTGCTCGGCGGCCAGCCCGGGATCGGCAAAGACACGCTCCTCGAGCCGTTAGTGACAGCAGTCGGAGCCTGGAACTTTCGTGATGTGACGGCGAGCCAGTTGTTCAGCAAGAACAACGAGTTCCTGCGCGCCGTCATCTTACGTGTCAGTGAGGCGCGAGACATGGGCGAGCAAGGCCAAACAAGCCGCTATGGCCTCTACGAGCACGCCAAGAGTACGCTGGCCATCCCGCCCGACACACTGCGCGTGAACGAGAAGTATCTGCGTGAATACTACATCTTCAATCGCTTCGGGATGATTATCACGACCAACTACCGGGATGCGCTTTACCTGCCCAATAATGATCGACGGTACTTCGTCACCTTTTCGGATCAACCACCCGACGCGTTCGATCGGGCATTCTGGAAGGATTTCTGGGCCTGGTACAGGAACGGCGGCATCGAGCACGTCGTCGCGTGGCTCGGGCAATACGACCTGTCTAATTTCGACCCGAAAGCGACCCCGAGACGGACAGCGTCGTTCGAATACATGGTCGAGACAGACCGAGGCGAAGAGTATGCCCAGTTGCTTGATGCAATCGCGGCGCTCGGTAATCCGCGGGCACTGACGCTGGCGCAGCTGATGGAAAAGGCTCCGGCGCTCGAGTGGCTCCACGATCAGCATAAGCGCCGGTTTATTAGGCACCGGCTCAAAGAGTGCGGCTATATCGCGGTGCCCAATCCCGAAGCCAACGATCGACTGTGGTACGCCAACAAGAAGCGGCAGGTGATCTACACGCAGTCAGGCTTGCTCTACCAAGAGCGCCTCGTCGCCGCCAAGGCGTTACAAATCGTCCTCGACTCCCCTCGTCAGTGATCGTCTTCTTCACTGACGCGGTTATCACTGATCACTGACGTGAATCCGTCAGTGATCGTCAGTGGTCAAAACCGCGACACTGACGGGCAGGAAGCCTCGATTTGACGGGCAGAACTTCAATCAGGTCAGTGATCGTCAGTGATCGCTTTCCCTTTTTCTAGGCAATGGGAACTATTGGTATAACAGTATAGAAAGTCGTGCACAAACGTACAAAAAAGGTTGGGAGGGTCTCTAGCTAGTTACTGGTCGCTGACGTGCTGCGGGGCTAGGGAGATTTTGTCCTGTTCTGATGGTGCTATCGCAATGTTCTGATGGTGCTATCGCAATGAGTTGTGTCAGCCCACGTCCCGCTGATTGGTGATCGGTAAGGATAGTTCCAGGTCGGGTCTAGTAGTAGGATCAGGCCGTCAATGACGTTGTTATCCTGAGCGGAGAGCTTCTTATGGGCAGGCCGATTGGAAGCATGAACAGGGAAAAGCCCTTCAACGAGGCGCTTCAGATTGCTCTCAAGCGCGATCCCCGCCGACTGCCCAGGATTGCGGAGAAACTGGCCGAGAAGGCTGAGGAAGGTGATCTCGCGGCTATCCGCGAGATTGCCGATCGGCTGGATGGCAAGCCTGCTCAGGTCATTGATCGTCGCGATGTGCCGATCGAACAACTCAGCGACGCTGAACTTCATCTCATTGCCTCAGGCGGACTGCCGCACGCAGAAAAGCCCAAGGTGCTGCTGATTCCTCCGGCCAATCCCAGATCTAATGATCCGGAATAAGCTGCCTACCACGTGAACTCAGATTAAGCCGACCAATATAAGCAGCCCGAACACCTGAGTGGCCTGCCAGTTGCTGCAATGCGTTCTTTGGCTCAGATATCGCAACGAAGCGGTTGCCTACTGTCCGTAAATGGATCATTGTACGAACAGTCCTATCTCAGACATCAACGAAAACATTGACCAAATCCCGCCTCCGGCCGGTCACGCCAGCAACCGAAAAACGAACAGTTACACCCCGGCGGCGCTCCAATGCCGACTTACGCACCCGTGAGTACCTGACAGAGACCGAGGTCGAGCGACTGCTCGGGGCCACCAGGAACAATCGCTGGGCACACCGGGACGCCACCATGATCCTGGTGGCCTACCGGCACGGACTGCGGGTGAGCGAAGTAACGGACGTGCGTTGGGACCAGTTCGATTTCGCCACCGCCACCCTGCACGTCCGTAGGGTGAAGCAGGGCACGCCCAGCACCCATCCGATCCTCGGGGACGAACTGCGCGCGCTACGCCGGTTGGCTCGGGAGCAAGAACCAAAGTCCCCCTTCGTGTTCACGTCCGAGCGAGGCTCACCTTTCACAACGGCAGGCTTTGCGCGCATGGTCGAGCGCGCGGGCGCGGAGGCAAACCTCGGGTTCAAGGTGCATCCGCACATGCTGCGGCATGCCTGCGGGTTCGCCCTTGCCTCCAAAGGCCATGATACTCGCGCGCTTCAGGCGTATCTCGGACACAAGAACATCCAGCACACGGTACGCTATACCGAGCTGTCTCCGACTCGGTTCAAAACATTCTGGCGAGCTTGATCGCGAAGCATGCATTCGCGCTGGGCGCCCCGGGAGGGAAAAATTCGCCGGAAAGCATGCTTTTTCCGGAAGGAGCGGCTGCTTTTCGCAGTTGGCCATCAACCACCTCGCGCTGGCAACGGCTTGCGGCAGTGCGATCACCTTTAAGTAAAATTGTCCACTTAACTTTAAATCGGGTTCCAGATTTTCAGGCCAATCGCGTGGCGTATGGTACCTCTCGTCAGACCATGCGCTTCCGTTACGTATGAAAGCCAGCGCGGCCAACGTACCGAGGACTGCACATGAACAAGCATCCCACGGACGGCGTGCTGTTTTTTGGCGGCCAGGGTTTGCACGTCATTGCCTACGATATCAGCCTGGCCGGCGCCGTCGTGCACTCAGACCGGCTTGGCCTGTTGCCGATCGATTTCTACATTACCTTCGACGACTTTGAAACGGTGGCGAGATGCCGGCTCGCGTGGCGGTGGCGCGACGATTTTGGAGTCGTCATCGACCGCTGGCTAGATCTGCGCCAGCGAAGCGCGAGCGACTAAGCCTAAAGCAGGCGGCCATCGACACCTTTCCGCCGCCCCCGCACCTTTCGGATTGGTCGCGATTTTGATTCTGGCGAGGTTTATCGCACTCCGAAGCATGCTTTCGCGCTGGCCCCGGGAGGGAAAAATTCGCCGGAAAGCATGCTTTCATACAATCAGAGGCGCTCGACGGCGAGGCGGAAAGGTTGACGCGCAAGGCCATCTAGTACTACTGAGTCATCCG
>Ga0335069_10013707_pt1 | contig 11371 bp, 12 predicted proteins | sample Lox_Sample_11_FD_206714 | JGI IMG/M metagenome (GOLD analysis project Ga0335069, IMG submission 206714) | Soil microbial communities from Loxahatchee National Wildlife Refuge, Florida, United States - Lox_Sample_1.1 | ecosystem: Environmental > Terrestrial > Soil > Wetlands | place: USA... | reverse complement strand
CGCCGACCATGCCGTGGGCGGCGTGCAGTTGGCCCGCTGCCACTTGGCCTCGGCATGAGCGCGCTTCTCGAGGTCGAGCGACTACGGGTGCGGTTCCAGCTGCTGGGGGCGGTCAAGGCGCGTCTCCTCGGCGTCAAGAACCGCTTCCTCGAAGCCGTGCTCGATGTCTCGTTCTCGGTCGCGGCGGGCACGACCTTCGCCCTCGTGGGCGAGAGCGGCTCGGGCAAGAGCACGCTCGGACGGGCGATCATCGGCCTCGTCCCGGCCCACAGCGGCGTCGTGCGCTTCGACGGGCAGGAACCGCTGACGCAAGGCCGGAGCGGCCTTGGGACCTACCGGCGCCATGTCGCCATGATGTTCCAGGATCCGGTCGCCAGCCTCAGTCCCCGATTGACGGTCAAATCGCTGATCACCGAGCCGTTCGCTATCCATGGCCTGCGCGATCGCGACCGCGATGCCGAGGCACGGCGACTCCTTGGGCTCGTCGGCCTGCCGGCGGATTTTGCTGGGCGCTATCCGCATCAGCTGTCGGGCGGCCAGGCCCGGCGCGTCGGCGTGGCGCGCGCGCTGGCGCTATCGCCGAAGCTGATCATCGCCGACGAGCCCACGGCCGGCCTCGACGTTTCCGTGCAGGGCGAGATCCTGAACCTGCTCACCCGCCTGCAACGCGAGCTGGGCCTCACCTACATCATCATCACCCACAACCTCGCGGTCGTGCGCCATGTGAGTGACGAGATGGCGATCATGTATATGGGCCGCTTCATCGAGCATGGCCCGACGGGTGAGATCTTCGCCCAGCCGGCGCATCCTTATACCCACGGACTGCTGGCCGCCCAGCCGCAGCCCGACCCCGATAAGCGCCGCAGCAATGTCGAGCTGCAAGGGGAAGTGCCCAGCTTGGCCCGCCGTCCCTCCGGCTGCGAGTTCAACACGCGTTGTCCGCTGGTGCGCGATCTGTGCCGGACCGCGCGCCCTGAGGCGCAGACGCTCGGGTCGGCGCGCGAGCACCGCTGCCACTTTCCGCTCGTCGCGAAAGGCGCATAGGCGCCGTTCAGAAGACGATGGTCCAGCCCTCGCGGTCGGCGTCGGCCTTGGTGTAGCTCACGCCGTGCACCTTGAGTCCGCGGTTGTCGAGCAGCGTGATGATCCCGCCCTTGTTGCCGAGCTGCACAGGCGGCGCCAACACGATCTGCCGGGTCTCGCCGGCACCGATCGCACCGCCGAGCGTCTGCTTGTTCTTCTGCTGATCGGCAATCTGCCATCCGGTCAGGTCGATCGCCGCCGGCGTTGCATTCAGCAGTGTGACCGTCTCGCGCTCCGGCGCCGGCCCGATCGGATTGACCAAAGCCCCGACGATGACCGCGCGGAAATCGGGTTCGCTCGGCTGCGGCGTCGGCGCCGGTCCTGGCGTGGGTACATCGGGAAGTCGGTGGCCCGTCTCGTCGTCGGTGTGCCAAGCCTGAGACTGGAACGCCAGGAAAATACCCACCCACTGCTGAGACGATGGGAAATGCAGGATGAGCCCGCCGTCCTGCCACACGCCGTCGTCCCCTGCGAAGGACCGGTCGTTGCCCTGATTCATATGGATGTCGTGGATGCCGTTGCCCGGCTGAAACCCAAAGACCTTGTCGGGCTTGGATTCCTCGCCCCAGCGTTCGCCGAAGGCGAAGACGCGCGCATCGTTTTCCGCTTGCGCGCGGCCGATGAAATGCGCCAGCCGGTCGCTCAGATCATTGTCCGGACCCGGCAGGCTCGGCGGAAGAGAGCGCATATCGAGGCGATCGAAGAGATTGGCCCGGATGAAGTCGAGCGCGAGTCCGCCGGGACGACGCGGTGCCGCGGTAAATCCCTCGCCGAGGGGCGCCAGCCGGTCGGTGATGACGTGGTGGAAATTCTCGTCAACCAGGAACAGCAGATCGGACGGACTTTCCTGCGACTTGACGTTGACGGCGATGCGGTAGTCGACGCCCGCGGCGCTGATGCGCACCTGATAGTGCGGCGAATTCTCGCTCTCCTCGCGCCGGGCATCGACCGCACGACCGACCAGAACGCCATAGTGAGACAGGGGCATGGGGCACCTACTCGCCGTTTGCGGCTACCTTCGGCACTCTCCGATGCAGCGCGGGCGATAGTTGTAGCAGCGCGCCGCCACCTTTCTGTGACCCGCGTCACGTCGGCGACGTTCCGGCTGCGACTGGCTCCGATTTGTCAGGCGATCTCGGGATAGCCGGCCGCGATCGCGGCACGCTCCAGCTCGGTGATGCGCTCGTAGGCCGAGAGCGGCAGGACGGGCGCGCCTGTGAGCAGCAGCGCGTCGCGCACGCCCAGCAGTTGCGGATCCGCGAACGCCCGCTGAACCGCCGTGCGCAACCGGTCGAGCCGATCTGGATCAAGCCCGCTGCCCGTTACATAGGGCAAACCCGGCGCCGAGGCCGTACGCTCGAGGATGCGGGTGCCCTGCAAGACCGCCGGCCGATACTCAGCAAGCAGCGCATGAGTGACGCAATCTATCGCGGCTACATCCACCGCGCCCGCAGCGACGAGTCCGAGACTTCCGATGTGGCTGCCGCTCTCGGTCACGCTCGCGAAATAGCGGCCCTTGCGCGCGTGCGGCGCGACCGCCGACCGGAGCACACTGTACCCTGACTGGGAATCGCAGCTGTTGATGGCAACGCGCGCGCCCCGCAGATCGGCGATGGTGGTGACCGGATGGTCTTCGCCAACGACGATCAGGCTGCAATAGCTCGGTCCCTTGCAACCATCCGCCGCATAGCAGGGCGTCGCCAACAGCTCCACGCGTCCCGCCAGGACATGCGTCAGGGGATAGCCGCAGGTCTGGCTGAACAGGAGATCGGGCAGCTGCCAGACGTCGCGGTAGGTCGGTCGGCGATCGAGTTGGACCGGAACGTCCTCGATGCCCTCGCGCCGGAATGCCCGCGCCAGCCCCTGCCACCAGGCATCGGTGGCCGCACGCAACTCCGGCAGGTCGTACATGGGCAGGCTGGCAACGGCCATGACGCCTGCGGTCAGGTCCCTGATCGCCGCATCGGCGTCCTAGCTCATCGTGCCCGGAAGACGTTCCAGCCGATCGGCGATCTTGTAGTAGTCGCCCATGTCCGCGACGAAGATGTGACGACCGGTCTTCAACCTGGTGGGGGAATCCAGCGTGCCGGCGGCGATGCTGATGGTTCCGCCTTTGAGGCGCTGCCAGAACAGGCTCGATCCGCATTTGCTGCAGAAGCCGCGGCGCGCGAAGCTCGAGGACCGGTACCATTTGAGGTGACGGTTGCCGGTCACCGCGATGTCCTTCATGGCGGCGTTCGTGTAGGCACCGTAGTGACCATGAAACTTGCGGCATTGACCGCAGTGGCAATTGACCACCTCGCGCAGCGGCCCGCGCACTTCGTAGCGCACGGCGCCGCACAGGCAGCCGCCGACGACCGCGGGTGCGGGCTTCCTCCCTGCCGTCTTAGCCATGCCGTTGACTCCTTCCCCTGCCTGCGGATTCGCGTTGATCGAGTTCAACCAGCAGCCCCCGCAACATAGCTGAGACCTCTGGCGGCTGTACAACGGCGGCGCGGATGAGGTTGTCGAAATGCTGCGTCAGCACGCGAATATGCTCGGTGCTGTTGAAGACGAGGTACATGTGCCCGACATAGATCGCCGCCCGCTTCGGACCGAACACGGTGAGAGGGACGGAGAAGCGATGCACGCCGTCATAGAGGAACCAGCGGAAGGTCGGGTAGAGCTCATCCAGCAGCCGGACCATGCGCTCGACCTGACGCCGCCGGACGCCGGGATCCAGATCGCGCCAGATGCCTTCGCCCCGTGCGAAGCTCTCGAGACTCTGCCGCGAACTACAGACCTCCATGTCGGTCTCGGGACGCCGCTGGTTGGCGAGCCGCGCATGGGCGGCCTCGATGCGCGATTCCGGGATCGGTCCCAGATAGTCCCGATATTCGTAGCGGATGAATTCTTCCGTTTTCAGTAGGTCCGGCAAGGTGGCCGGAACATAGCGCACCTTGTAGCCCGCCGCCTCCGCATGCCAGCGCGTGAGGCGCTCGTCGGCCGGAGAATGGCCACCCGGCTCGATCGTCAACGGTTGCTCGATGATCGCGGGCGCCAGCGGCCCCTCTTGGCTCAAGCCAAGCAGCCAGTCGACGCTCACCTGCTGATCGGCTGCGATGGCGGCGAGGGTCTCGGCGCGCGGCAGGCGGTCATTCGCCGGCGACAGCACCTGCGCCAGGCTCGATCGATCGATGCCGATGCGCGACGCGAAGGCTGATCGGTTAAGCCCCGACCGCTGGATCACATCCGACAAGCGCTGGCGAAAATTCCGAACGGTATCGCGGCGGTCCACGACATGCCCTCGGCTGGATTGTTAACCATTTTGGAATACACTAACTGTTGCGCTTTATCAACATCCGATGCGTTTGATGATATTCCGTAACGGAATGTGCGCAATCGCCTCTTGGCCCCTGATCAGTTTGAAGTCATTGTAATATCGTGTTGGAAGCCTATGAATTTTCGGCGCCTCTGACCTCGACCAGCAACGCCGCGGCGAGGCGGCGCCCGGCCATCGACTGGCCGACGGTCGCAGTTGCCGCAGGCACCTACAGCGCTTTCGGATTGCTCACCTGGTTCCACCAGACGTTGCCGTGGTGGCTCGTCCTGCCACTCGGTGGATACATCGTCGCCTTGCACGGATCGCTGCAGCACGAGGCTGCGCACGGCTATCCCTTCCGGCAGAGATTCTGGAACAGTGCGCTCGTCTTTCCGTCGCTCTGGCTGTGGTTGCCCTACATGCAGTACCGGGCGTCGCACCTGATCCATCACCGCAACGAGCGCCTCACGCTGCCGGCTGATGACCCCGAGTCGAACTACCTGACGGCGGAAAGTTGGGACCGGATCGGTCCGCTGCATCGCACTTATCGCAGGCTGCTCACGACCTGCGCGGGGCGACTCGTGCTCGGGCCGCCCTACTACGTCGCCCGCGCCTGGGTCGATCTGCTGCATCGGGCCCTGTCCGGCGACTGGCCTTATCTGCAGCGCTGGCTCGCCCACATCCCGGCCGTCGCCATCGTCCTCGTCTGGGTGATGGGGGTCTGCGGCATCCCTTTCTGGCAGTATGTGCTTCTCTACGTCTGGCCGGGTCTATCGCTGACGCTCTTCCGCTCCTATCTCGAGCATCAGGCCCGTCCCGACGTCGGCCATCGCACGGTCATCGTCGAAGCCGGCCCGCTGATGAGCTTCCTGTATCTCAACAACAACCTGCACGCGGTCCATCACCTGGAACCGGCAGCGCCCTGGCACCAGCGCCCGCGCCGCTACCGCGAGACCCGTGAAGAGGTCTTGCGCTGGAACGGCGGCTACCGCTACGGCGGCTATGCCGAGATTCTGTTCCGACATTTTCTCCGGCCGAAGGAACCGATCGAGCATCCGCTCCGCCCGGCTTAGCGCCGGCGCTCAGCGGATCAGCCCGTCGAACGTCAGCATCAACTGACGCATGCCGGTGGAGCCGACAGTCACGGCCCGCGTCTGAGTCGACGCATCCGCCAGGGGCGCCCCGGAATCAGGGACAATGACGTAGCTCCCCGGCGGCAGGGCGACCGAGAATTGGCCGTCCGCGTCCGTCGAGAATTGCGCCACCCGGTTGCCGTTCTGCTCGACATTGAAGGTCGCGTGGAGCGGCTGGTCGCAGGACTGATTGCCGATGCACGCGGGATCCGCCGGATGCGCAATGGCTCGTCCGCTCAGGCCGGTGGGGCCGGCGGTAACCCCGGCATTCTCATCCCCGGATCCGGCGCAGGCCGCAATGACAGTCAGTGAGCCGACGACGAACAGGCGCACCAGTCCGAGCTTGATCGAGCTGGTCATCAGGCCGCCGACTTCGCAGGTTCCGCCGCGAGCGCCAGAAGCTCCGTTTCGCTGAGCATTTCCCCCTCCTGCTTGCGCCGAAATCGAGCCGGCCCAGCGCGATCAGGAATATTTAGGTTGCGCCCTGCCTGACGCCAACCGGCGCCGGCCGCGGGAAACGTCAGCTGCCCTTCTCGACGCGGACATCGATGTTCTGCTGCGCCCCGTTCCGCAGGATGGTGAGACTGATGTTCTGGCCGATCGGAATCAAGCCGACGCGGTTGCGCAGGTCCGACGAGCCGTGCACGGGGGTGCCGTCAACCGCAACAATGACGTCGCCCGGCTTGATGCCGGCGCGCTTGGCCGGCGATTGTGCCTCGACCCGGCTGACGATGGCGCCCTCGTTCACGTCGAGATGCATCGCTTCGGCGATGTCCGGCGTCAGATCCTGCAGCGTCAAGCCTATGCGGCCACGCTTCACGGCCCCGTGCGCCACGAGCTGATCCATCACGTTACGCGCCATGTTGATCGGCACGGCGAAGCCGATGCCGACATTGCCGCCGCTCGGCCCGACGATCGCGGTATTGATGCCGATGAGCTCGCCGCGCAGGTTGATGAGGGCGCCGCCGGAGTTGCCGGGATTGATCGAGGCGTCGGTCTGGATGAAGTTCTCGTAGTGCTCGATGTCGAGACCGGACCGCCCCAACGCGCTGACGATGCCGGAGGTGACGGTCTGCCCGAGGTTGAAAGGATTGCCGATAGCGACGACGAAGTCGCCAACCTCCAGCCGGTCGGAGTCGCCGATCGGCAGGGCCTTGAGGTTGTCGGCGTCGATCTTGAGGAGAGCGATGTCCGTTTCGGGATCGGTTCCGATGAGCTTCGCGTCGAAATGCCGGTTGTCCTTCAGGGTGACGACGATCTGGTCGGCATGCTCGATGACATGGTTGTTGGTCATGACGTAACCGGCCTGCGCATCGACGATGACGCCCGAGCCCGCGGCCTGCACTTCGCGCTTGATCGACCCCTCCGGAATATTGAAGAAACGACGAAACAGCGGATCCTGGAACAGCGGATTCTCGACTTCCTCGGTCGCCTTGACCGCGATGTTCACGACCGCGGGAGTCACCTGCTTGACCAGCGGCGCGAGGCTCGGCGTCTGCCCGTCCGCTCCGACGAGCGGCACGGTGCCGGCGTGCGATTCCGGCGATGCGACGGCGGCGACGAGGCCGGCGGTGAACAGGACGACGAGCCGAGACAGGCGCATCATGGCGTCGATTTCCTCCCGCTGACTGCCGGCCTAGGAATCTGGCGCAGAGTCTGCACGATCACAAGCGGCAAACGACCCACCAAAGACAACGGCGCCCGCGGATGTCGCGAGCGCCGTATGTGTCGGATTGACGCGGATCGGACGCAGCGAAAAATCAGGAGGCGCCCTCGGGCTTCAGCTGCACCTTCACCGACTTCGTATCGAACTGCTTGATCTCGATGGGGGTCTCGCCAACGAGCTTGCCGGAGCGGGCGACGATGACGTACTTGCCCTCGCCCAGCAGAATTTTCGGTGTCGCCGTCTTGTCGGTTACGACCTGCGTCCGCTTCGTCGTGCCGTCTTTCGCGGCCTTCTCGATGCTCCACTCGATGTTGCTCTTGACCGCCTTGCCCTTGCTGTCCACGGCCGACAGCAGCACCTTACCGGCGTACCCGACGACGGTGTATTTATAGGCGATGCCCGGCCGCACCTCGGACACCATCTCGTTGACGATGCCCTGGTACTTGCTGCGCACGATGTAGTAGCCGGGGGCCAACGTGAACTGCGGCGACGGGGACACGACCTCGACGACCTTGCGGGCTTCGTCGGCGCCGGTTTTCGCGTAGGGATAGACCTGCCACTGGATGGGATCGTCGATGGGCTTGCCCTTCCGGTCGGGGATCATGGCGAGCCGCATGTAGCCGCCGTTGAGGACGAGCACCTGCCGGCCCGGCCCGGTGATCGTGATGTTGTTCGTCGCCGTGACGAAGCCGACGGTCGCCGTCGCCCGATATCTGCCGGGCACCAGCATCAACTCCGGCTGCGCCTTCGTGAGCGTCTGCGCCGGGGTGCCCGATTTGTCGAGCGGCGCGATCGACCACTGGACGTCGTCCTTGAGCGCGATAGCGCCTTGCACGATCTGCGCTTCGAACTTCACCTTCACGGCGTCATCCGCGAATGAGGCAGACATCGCAGCGGCGAGAGCCAGCAGGCACAGGCAAGCTTGAGAGACAAGCGGCCGAAGGATTCGCACGGGTGATCTCCCCAGGCTGGATGTTGCGGAAGGGCGCCAACCTACTTGATTCGCGCCGAACAATACAAGGACGCCGTCCCTCGACTCAGGGCGCGATGGGCCGCGATGCCGTTGTATCCGCACGCCGGCTCGCATTCGAGCGCAACGCGTTGCAAGCAAGCCAATGATCGAGAAACGAGTCGAGCCAGGCCGACAGGGCCGCATCATGACGGAAGCCGGTCTCCTGCATCTCGCGCGACTGCGCACCCGGACGCGTGAGCTGGTCGGCCGAGGTGGCGAACCAGGCTCGAATGTCGGTTGGCCGCACCTCCGGATGGAACTGCAGACCGTAGGCCGCATCGCCGTAGCGAAAGGCCTGGTTCGGGAAGGCATCGCCGCAGGCCAGCAGTTCGCCCCCGGCCGGCACCTCGAAACCTTCCTGATGCCAATGATAGACATGCAGGTCCGCCGGAAAAAGCGCCTGCCCGGCGGGCGCCGGACGCAAGGGAAAGTAACCGATCTCGTTGACGCCCTGCGGATGGCGCGACACGCGCGCGCCGAGGGCGCGGGCGAGTAATTGTCCGCCGAGGCAGATGCCGAGATAGCGGCCGCCCTCGCCGACGAAATCGGCGATCCACTCGAGCTCGTGCTGTATATAAGGAGTCGTCGGCCCGTCATTGGCGCTCTGCGCGCCACCGAAGACGACGGCACCCGCGTAGGTGTCGGTTTCATCGGGCAAACGATCGCCGCGCGCCGGACAGCGCCACTCGACCGCGTAGCCTTTGGCTTGCAACATCGGAGCGACGCGGCTTTCGCGCCACGCGCCGTGGGTCACCAGAAGAATGGTCCCCCTCACCAGAGGCTCCTCGCCGAATCGGTAATGCGCATATTCCCGGCAGTGCCCGGGTCCGTCAAATGAATGCTAGGTGCCGACTGGTAAAGAATTGGCAAATGCTAAAGAATTCGCAAACGCTAGGGTTGCCGGTTGGAGCGGCGAAATGCCTGCATATGGAACGACGCTTGTGCCGGCGCATGGGCGAACTCCCGGCCAACGGGGCAGGCGTGGCGGGACAGGCAACCGCCGTCCATGCAGTCGCCCCCGGCCGGCGCGTCGATATGTCGGATGCATGCAGGCAGGTCATAGTTCCGACCGGTGAACGCGCCAACGGGACAGGCCGAGAGGCAGGGCTTGTCGCGACAACCGTCGCAAGGGTGCGCGCGGTCCGCGCGTGGCGGCAAGGCGAGTATTTCCGCGAACGACAGGGCGGCGCGATAAGCGTGCCAGAGTCCGTAGTCGGGATGGATGAGAATGCCGAGCGGCGACGGGGCGACGGATTCACCCCGCATCGCCCAGCGTTGAAACGGCAGATAGGGCGGGCCACCGAAAGGAAAAAGCGCGGCGGCGCCGAGTTCGTCGGCGACAGCCCCGACGACGCGTAGCGTCCAGCGATCGAGCGGATGTAGCGCACCGTCGGCGATCTCCGCCGACCTGGCGAACGCTCCCCACATGCTGCCACCGACATTGCCCACGAGAACCACGGTCGCCGGTCGTCGGCCGTCGGGGAGCAGCGGGACGCCATCAGGCTCCTGCGGATGGAAGCCGCCGCGAAGGGCGAGACCGGCTGTCACGAACCGGTCGGCGATGTCGGCAAGTTGCATTCTGCGGCCGAGCCTACTTGCGCCGTGGCGGCGGCGTCATGCCGGTCAGCAAGCGCCGCACGGCCTGCCAGGCGCCCGTCATCGCCGCGCGAAGCGAAACCCCGTCGGCGGCGATCACCCGCAGCCACGCGCCGCAATCGCCAGGCAAGGCGGAAGCACCGGCATAGATACGGTCCATTGTGGGTACCGATTCCCGCAGAGCGTCGACCAGCGCCTGCACTGGCCGCTGTCGATCCAGGATATAGAGCGCTCCCTGCGTCACAAATCTTCCGGTGATGCCCGGCAGCGCGGCATCGACGTCGCCACCGTCGATCTTGAACCGGTCCCGGGCCACGACTGCGCCCGCCGCATCCTCGACCGCAAGGCTGCCGTGATACCAGTCGAAGCTGGCGCCGCTACCGGCGGGATCGTGGCAAATGAAGGAGTCGGCGACGACAACGGTTGCCGCCGCGTCGGCGCGAAGGCGGATGTCGCTCGTGAAGCGAGCGCCGGGGAATAGAATGAACGGATCCGGAAGGACCTCGACGAAGCTCCCCGCCGCCGCCTCGATGGTGACCTGCTGGCGCGCCATGCCGGTATCCATGCCGTGAACGATGGTCGCGCCCTGCGTGGTGACGTGCCCCGCCGCGCCCTCGGTGGCCACGATGTGCTCCGCCAGGCGGTCGTTACGGAAGATGCCGCCGGCGCAGGATTGCAGATAGAGGGTGACCATGCCCGGCGGATCGCCGGCAAGGATCAGCGGCCGGCACACGTGATAGGGATAGCTGACGAACTGCCGCCGGATGTAGGTCCGTCCCGATGGGTCGCGCGCGAATGCGATCTCGGCCCGCCCGCGCCGGTCGTCCCGAGCATCGACCGCCGGTGGTCGTGCGACGGCTTGGTCCATTCGCTACTGGTCGAACAGCACGTCGCGCGATAGCTGCTGTACGACGGCGTCGACCCCTTCCCCGATCGCGCAGTTGGTGAGCAGCAGCGGCTTGCCGGCGCGCACGGCAGCCGCCTCCGCCCGCATGCGATCGAGATCCACGCGCACGTAGGGTGCCAGGTCCACCTTGTTGATCACGAGCAGATCGCACATCAGCACGCCCGGCCCGCGCTTTCGCGGAATGTCGTCCCCGCCGGCGACGTCGATGACGAAGAGCCAGTAGTCCACGAGATCGAGGGAGAAGGTGGAGGCCAGGTTATCGCCGCCGCTTTCGATGAGAATGAGGTCGAGCGGCTTGAAGCGGTCCTCAAGCAGGTCGGCCGCCTGGATATTGAGTGTCGGGTCCTCGCGGATGGCGGTATGCGGGCAGGCGCCGGTCTCCACCGCCATGACGCGCTCCGGCGCGATGAGACCGCTCCGCTTGATCCGCTCGGCGTCTTCCTTGGTCACGAGGTCGTTGGTCACGACGGCGATGTTGGTGCCGCGCGCAATGAAGCGCGGGATCAGCTGCTCCAGCAGTGCCGTCTTGCCCGAGCCGACGGGGCCGCCGATGCCGACGCGCGCAGCGCCGGGGTGGGGTTTTCGTGAGTCCAGATTCATCCCAGTGGTACCGCCCGGTCCTTGCAATTCGTCGGCCTAGTTCGCGAACAGGCGCGCCATCTGCGTCTCGTGG
>Ga0335069_10013706_pt1 | contig 11371 bp, 9 predicted proteins | sample Lox_Sample_11_FD_206714 | JGI IMG/M metagenome (GOLD analysis project Ga0335069, IMG submission 206714) | Soil microbial communities from Loxahatchee National Wildlife Refuge, Florida, United States - Lox_Sample_1.1 | ecosystem: Environmental > Terrestrial > Soil > Wetlands | place: USA: Florida... | reverse complement strand
CCGGCACTGCAATCGCAGCTGGCAAAAGGGCCGTTGACGTGGCAGATGCAGGCGGTCCTGGCCAACGCGGGCGACAGCCTCGTCGATCCCAGCGCGCTGTGGACCGGCCCTCACAAGACCGTCGTGCTGGGGATGCTTTCGCTGACGAAGGCCGACGCCGACGACAGCGGTGACTGCAACGCGATCAATTTCGATCCGATTGCGGTCGCGAAGGGCATCGAGCCCTCGGACGATCCGGTGCTGAAGTTCCGATCGCCGGCCTATGCGATCTCGTTCGGCAAGCGGATGAGCGAAAAGTCACAGGCACAGTAGTCGGTCAGGCGCCGTTGCGTCGTCGGACATCGGTTCCGCGTCCAAGCGCGTACGTCGGCGCGTCGCGACGGCACCTCGAGCCCGGAACGAACGGTGCATCAATGGGCTTCGACCGCGTCTCGCCGCACGATCACGCCGCCCTTCATGACCATCCTGACATTGCGCAGGGACGCCATGTCCAGCAACGGATCGCCCTGGACCGCGATCAGGTCGGCGAGTAGACCCGGCCGGACGCGTCCAATCCGATCGGTTTGCCGCAGGATCCGGGCGTTGATCGCCGTGGCGGCCCGAAGCGCGTCGGCCGGTGCCATGCCGTCGCGAACCAACCATTCGATCTCCCGCGCGTTGTCGCCATGCCGAAAGACTCCGACATCGGAGCCATCGCCGATGACGACGCCGGCCCTCATGGCCATTTGAAGCGATCGTTGTGCCTGCTGCATTCGCGAGGTCGGCGCGGATTTCGCGCGCACGTAGCCTTCGAAGGTCTCGGAGATGGCCTCCACCGCGGTGAGCGTCGGGAGATACGCGACGCCCTTTTCGGCCATCAGCCGGAACGTCGCGTCCTGGCCCGCGAAACCGTGTTCGATCGTGTCCACGCCGGCCAGGACGGATCGCCGCATCCCTTCGTCCGACGTCGCGTGGACCGCGACGGGGCGCCCGAGGTCGTGCGCCTGGGCGACCAAAGCCCGCAGTTCCTCGACGGAAAAGGTCGGCACGACGTCGCCCGCCGGACCTGCGCTGCCGTCGGCGTAGACCTTGATCCAGTCCGCTCCGTCCGCGGCCTGTTCGCGCACTGCTTTCCGGATTTCGTCCTCTCCGGAGACCTCCTGGGCACCTTGCGGCAACTCTCGGTCGTAGTTGTAGTTGCGGCGCGCCGGGCCGTACGCGCCGCGCGCCACGATGGCGCGCGTGGCGACCCATAGGCGCGGACCTTGGACCACGCCATCGTCGATCGCCTTTTTCAGCGCGACGTCGGCGGCGCCGGCGCCTTCCGTTCCCAGATCGCGCATCGACGTGAAACCCGCGAGCAGGGTGTCACGCGCGAAGTGCCCCGCGCGAAGCACGCGGTAGGCCGTGGATTCCTTCAGCACCTGGTCATCCCAGCGCGTTTCGACATAGGGATGGAGAAAAAGGTGCGAATGCGCGTCGATCAGCCCGGGCATCACCGTGCAGCCGGGCAAATCGATCACGCGCGCGCCCGGTGGGGTCGGCGTCGATGCCGCGGACCCCGCTGCGACGATCCTGTCGCCATCGACGACGACGATCCAACCCGGGTGGGATTCACGGTCTTCCGCGGTGAACACGCGGTCCGCGCGCAGCACGATCGTCTCCGCGCGCGACACGGCCGCAACGCCGAGGAGGATCCACGCGCATGCGATGGCAAGGACGATCGGGCGTGCCGTTCGCCGGCGCAGGGCGCCGACGGCGACGCCCGCGCGTGGAGCGAGATCAGACGGCAAGCCGCAACTCCTGGAAGCCGACGCGCGCGCTGCCGATGCGCGCGTGCAGCGTGCCGCGGCCTTGCGTGACGAGCGTCACGTGCGCTTCGTGACCGCTGCCGCGCGTCCACGGCATGAAGATGCTCGGGCCGCCATGCAAGCCGGCACCCCAGCCCTCCAGGTGACCGAGTTCGACGATCGACGTGGCCGGGGCCACCAGCTTCGCGCCGTCGCAAGTTGTCATCAGGCGCAGCGGTTCGGCGACAGGTAGTGTCTTGGCCGATGGCAGCCCGTACGTGCCGAGGTACCCGCGGTTGACGATCCGCAACTCCGTCCGCGTGATGTCGCCGGAGGTCTCGGTCGCGACGACTTCGACACGGATTCGCGGAACGAGCGACGCGACGCGAAGAAATGCCGCGCTCTGAGCCCGGCAGACCTCGTCGAGCCGTTCATACGGCGGGTTCCAGATGCCGATACGCGGATCGAACCCGTGGAGTTCGACGTCACCCAGCTGCGGATGCGCGAAGCGCGTCCAGGTGCGGAAGATCCGCCCCTGGTTCTGTTCGCGGTCGAAGCGTGCGAGCGCGAGGAAGTCCTTGCGGGTGAGCTTGCTGTAGTGGTCGACGAAGGGTTTTCGACGCTCGATTCCGAGCTGGTGGAAGAGGTCCCACAACTCGACGGCATAGGCGAGCGCGCCGCGCTCCCGATACGCGAAGTCCACGACGTCGCCGTGCAGCGGCTTCTCCGGCTCGTACAGGAACTCGTGAAAGCCGCTCACGGTCGGATACCCGGCATGCTCCGCCATCCAGGCTTCGACCTGCTCGAAGATCGCGAGGTCGCCCGGATTCATCTTGCTGTCGGGGGCGTCGCCCAGCGGCCGGATGAGGACACCGCCGAAGGTATGAAGGTTCAGCCACGCGAAGATATTCGGATGCCGCGTCGCGAAGTCGAGCACCGCGCGGGTCTCCGGCGCGCTGCCCGGATAGCGTCCGGCGCCGGCCTGGTCCGGCTCCGGAACCCAGCCGTGCGGAAAATTCCGGTTGAAGTCGTACGGATTGTCCGACAGGAAATACGGGTCCGGCACGCTGCGGCCGTCGTGGTTCGCGATGAATCCTTCCGGATAAAGCTTGTAGTACGGCCCGTCGTCGTCGGGCGCGCGCGGCACGAGAACGGGGGGATCCAGCGTCACCCCATGCTCGTCGCGCAGCTCGACGAGTTCGCCATCGGGCTCGACGCGCCGCATCACGCCGGCGTGGCCGTCGCCGTCGACGTCGGTCGCCTCCCAGTGCGGATGGCCGCGCACCGCGCGATCATCGAGCGGGCTGGAACGCACGTACCGTCCCACTTTCAGGACGCGCTCTGCTCCGTCGGGCGCCATCCGCGGAAGCACGTAGACGTGGGCATCGCGTAGCGCTTCGCAAGCTGCTGCGGACAACGGCTTGCCGCCGGCCTCGTCGCGGCCCTCGTGGATCGCGATCACGTCTTCGGCAATCGCGAGCGCGACGCTCGAGCCGCACAGCTCGCCCGCGTGCATGTTGCCATCGACCCAGACGGCCGGCCGCGGCCCATCCGGCTCGCGGCCGATCAGCAGCAGCGGGATCGCTCGGCCTTCGGGCGTCGTCCCGAGAGAGGTCTTCCGGACGATGTCCGGTCGGCGGGCCGCCCAGGCCTCGAGTTGCGCGTCGAGTTCTTGGAAATCGAGATATCGGGTCCGAAACACGTCGTCTCCCCGCCGTGGATGCGATTCATGCGGCGCCACCATCGCTGAGGGACGTAACCCTAATCGAGGACAACCGGCGCGTCCAGCGGCGAAGTCCGCATCGCATGTCGGTACTCACGATGCGGCCTGGTCCTGCCCCGGGGAAGCGTGCGGCACGCGCCAACGCGTTCTGCGATAGCATCCTTCGCGACATCAACGCCGCGCCGAAAGGAGAAGCGCGTTCGAACGGAGCGCCGTGAATCGGGTCGGGGTCGACGGCGTGGCGGTCGATGCGGATATGGGGTCCTGGGTCGTTCTTGCCATGGCGTTCGTCGCTGCGGGGGTCTTGAACGCCCTCGCCGGCGGCGGTTCGTTCCTGACCTTTCCGGCGCTGCTGCTGACGGGTCTGGACGCGCGCGCGGCGAACATCACCTCGACGCTCGCGCTGTTTCCGATGCAGGTGAGCACGGGGTTCGCCGGCCGCGGGATGGCGGGCGACGCGCCGAACCTGTCGTTCCGGGAGATGTTCATCGTCAGCCTGTTCGGCGGCTCGGTGGGCGCGATCCTGCTGCTGCTGACGCCGTCGAACGTGTTTGCCCGGATGGTCCCCTGGCTCATCCTGTTCGCGACGCTGCTGTTTGCCTACGGCAGTTTCTGGCGGCGGCCCGTCGCCGCCGATGCGGCGCATCGCATCGATCGCCGCGCGTCGCTCCTGATGCAGGCGGGCATCAGCATCTACGGCGGCTACTTCGGCGGCGGGATCGGTTTCCTGATGCTGGCGGCCCTGACGCTGGCCGGGATGGCGATACGCAAGGCGGGGGCGACGAAGAACATTCTCGCGGCCGCGATGAATGCGGCCGCCGTGCTCGTCTTCGTGTTCTCGAGCGCCATCGGCTGGTGGCAGGCCGCGGTGGGCGCGGCGGCCTCGATGGCCGGTGGCGCGCTCGGTGTGCGCCTGCTGCACCGCGTGAACGAGCGGGCGCTGCGTCTCGCCGTCGTCGTCATCGGACTCGCGTTGACGGTCGCGATGTTCATCATCCGATGAACGGCGACGAGGCCACGTGTTCTCGCGCGTGCCGATCTCGAACGGAAGGATCACGAATTGGGCGCCGGCCGATGCGCCGGCATGGCCGATGCGGCGCCTGGATGATGATGCCGAGTCGATGATTTGGCCGCGTCGCCTCGCGAGGACCGGGTGCACCGTGCGGTCATCGGCTTGCCGGTCCAGGAGATTCCCGTGCTCGAAGCCTTCCTCGTATCCAGCAGCGTCGTCGCGCTTGCCGAAATCGGCGACAAGACGCAACTCCTCTCGCTGATCCTCGCGGCAAGGTACCGCCGACCGGTTCCGATCGTCCTGGGTGTCCTCGCCGCGACGCTCGCCAACCATGCGGGCGCCGGTGCCGTCGGAATCTGGCTCGCAGGCGCGTTGAACCCGAAAATCATGGATTGGCTCGTCGTCGCGTCGTTCATCGGGATGGCCGGATGGATCCTTGTTCCGGATCGGCTGGACGCGAACGAAGTCGCCGCGCCGAAGGACGGATTCGGCGTCTTCGGCGCGACCGCCGTGGCATTCTTCCTGGCGGAGATGGGCGACAAGACACAGGTCGCGACCGTCGCGCTGGCCGCCAGGTTCCACGCTTTCTACGCGGTCGTCGGCGGCACGACCTTGGGAATGCTGGTCGCGAACGTGCCTGCGATCTACCTGGGTCAGCGTTTCGCGAAGCGGCTGCCCACGAGGTCGGTCCACGGCATCGCGTGCGTGATCTTCCTGGTGCTCGGCGGCCTCGCGCTGCGCAACGCGCTGCAGTGATCGGCGCGCCCGGCAACGTGCCGCAGGCCGTCGTCGCGGCGCTGCCGCGGGTTCGGTAGGATCGCTGCGGGACGGTTGCTCGGCGGGTGCCCCGCGTCGGGTTTTTCGGAGATGCGCACGATGAATGGCGCGCAGTCGATGTTGCGCACGCTGCTCGACGCGGGCGTGGAGGTCTGCTTCACGAATCCGGGGACGTCCGAAATGCACTTCGTCGCCGCGCTCGACGCGGCGCCGCAGATGCGCGCGGTGCTCACGCTGTTCGAAGGCGTCGCCACCGGCGCTGCCGACGGGTACGCACGGATGGCGGGCAAGCCGGCCGCGACGCTGCTGCATCTGGGCTGCGGCCTCGGCAACGGCCTGGCCAACCTGCACAACGCGCGCAAGGGCCGCACGCCGGTCGTCAATATCGTCGGCGACCATGCGACCTATCACGTGAAATACGATGCGCAGCTTCAATCGGACATCGAGACGGTGGCGCGCAACGTCTCGACCTGGGTCCGGACGTCGAACCGCACCGAGGAGCTTGGCGCGGACGTGGCCGGCGCCGTCGCCGCCGCGATGGGGCCGCCGGGCCAGGTGGCGACGCTGATCCTGCCGGCCGATGTGTCCTGGGGCGAGGGCGGCACGCCGGTAGCGCCGGGTTCCCGCGTGCCGGCGCCGCGCGCCGACGACGCGGTGATCGACGCCATCGCGCAGGTGTTGTCGTCGGGCCAACCGAGCGCGTTGCTGCTCGGCGGGCGCGCGCTCGCGGAACCGAACTTGCTGGTGGCCGCGCGCATCGCCGCTCGAACCGGCGCCAGGCTGATGGCGGAAGTGTTCCCATCGCGGCTGGCGCGCGGCGCCGGCTTGCCGCGCGTCGAACGCATCGCGTATCTCGCGGAACTGGCATCGGTGCAGTTGTCGGCGTTCAAGCATCTCGTGCTGGTCGACGCGAAGGCGCCAGCGTCGTTCTTCGCCTACCCCGGTAAACGGAGCGACCTGGTGCCGGAAGGCTGTGCCGTTCATGAACTCGTGAGTGCCGAGCGGGACGTCGCGGCCAGTCTCGACAGCCTCTGCGAGCGCCTCGGCGCCGCCAGGCTCGCGCCGCCCTTGCAACAGCCGGCACGGCCTGGAAGGCCGCGCGGCAGGCTGACGGCGGAGAAGGTCTGCAAGGCGATCGGCCACCTTCTGCCCGAGGACGCGATCCTCGTCGACGAGGCGCAGACGTCAGGGACGACCTTGCCGATGTTCACCGCGGGTGCCCCGCGACACGACGTGCTGACCTTGACGGGCGGCGCGATCGGCCAGGCGCTGCCGCTGTCCGTGGGTGCCGCGATTGCCTGCCCGCGCCGGCGCGTGCTGGCGCTCGTCGGCGACGGCTCCGCGATGTACACGATCCAGGCGCTTTGGACGATGGCGCGGGAGCGCCTCGACATCGTGTCGGTCGTCTTCAACAACGGCGCCTACGGGATCCTGGAACTCGAACTGCAGCGCGTCGGGACCGGTGCCGCCGGGCCGCGGGCCAGGGCGCAGTTCGACCTGCGGGAACCGGCGCTCGACTTCGTCCAGATTGCCCGCGGCCTGGGTGTCGCGGCGTCGCGCGCGGCGACCGCCGAGGAATTCACCGCGGCGCTGGAACGTGCGCTGGGTGCGCCGGGCCCGCACCTGATCGAGGCGGTCGTGCCGCGCGCCTTTTCGGGCGTCAAACTGAAGGTCCTGCTGCGCCTGCTGCAATCGATAGGGCGCATGCCGCAGCCGCTGGCCCGCGCGATCAAGCGTGGCGTCGCACCCTGAACGTGACCGCGCTCGTCGAATCCGACGGCTTCCACGCGCCGTTGACGTAGCTCAAGCATCGCCGGTCGGAGGGGACGAACATGCCACGAGCCGCGGAATAACAGCGCGTTCGAACGACCGATTCCGGGACCCCCCCAATCGACGAGGGCACCATGAGCCACCATCAGGCCAAAGTCATCCGCCAGATCTTTCACGATCCACCCAGCGGCAACATGCACTGGCGCGAAATCGAATCGCTGCTTCGTCATGTCGGAGCCGCCGTCGAGACGCTGTCGGGCGCGCGGATCCGCGTTCACCTCAACGGAATGGAAAGCATCCTGCACCGGCCGCACCACAGCAACGTGCTCAGCGCCGATGCCATCACGCATCTTCGGGCGTTTCTCGGCCGTGCCGGCGTCACGCCGTCGCTTTACGAGGGCGAGCGGGGTCGAACCGACGAGACCGCGTGATCGCGGGCACCTTCTGCGCCGGTGGCCGGGATGTTTCCGACCACGGGTCGACCCGCTCGCGCCGGATCTGGCGCAATATCGCGGGCGCCGCGTTGCGGCGAACCGATGACAACCATCGAAGGGGGAGACGATCGATGAGACGCTCGATGAGGCGTAGGGTGCTCGCGTGGATTGCCGCTGTCGCGGGCTTTGCAGGCTTCGCCGTCGCGGCCGCGGCGGGCCAGGGCGCTGCGACGGTCGGCACGTCGTTGCCCTCCGATTTTCCGCAGATCGATAACTTCTATCTCGGCGTCCCGGTGATCGGTTTCGGCGCTCGCGGCCATGTCGAACGCGTACCGGTGATCTTCCTGCACGGCAACAACGACACGCCGTTCCCGACCGCCTGCAACCCGCTCGGGTATGCGCACAACATGGCGCAATTCTTTGCGTCGCACGGCTACCGCGCCGCCGAGCTCTGGGGGCTCGGCTACCAGGGCGACCAGTGCGACCTCGCGCAGGAGGTCCCGCGCAAGTCGGGCGTCAGCCACAGCACGGCCGCCGCGGTGCCGCTGATCCGCGCATTCGTTCGTGCGGTCCTGCAGTACACCGGCGCGGAACGCGTCGACATCGTCGCCCACAGCCTCGGCGTCACGGCCACGCGGGAATGGATGCTGCAGGACGACGCGTATGACGTCGTGCGTTCGCTGGTGGCGATCGACGGGCCGAATCACGGCATCATCGATTGTTCTCCTTCGGCCGCGAACTATTTCCAGTTGCCCGCGAGCGGCGGCTTCGTTCCCGACAGCGCGATCTGCGAGGAATATGGCTCGGACCATACGCAACTGCTCACGGTGCTCAACGCGGCCGGCGAGACGCGCGGGCCGACACGTTACCTCGTGATTCGCAACGTCGCGCGAGCCACGCCGGAAAGTGGCGACTTCGTCTACCTGCCGTCGCAGGATGGCCTGGTGCCTGGCGTGCCGGCCGTGGACCGCGATGGCAATCCGCACGATTTTTCCGATAGCGCGCTGCTCTCCGGAGCGCCGACCGTCGACCTCGCGGGCCAGGGGCAGTACGACGCCGTGCTGCAGGCGGCGCATCTCGGCATCCTGAACTCGCCGGAGACGTGGCGCGCGGCGCTGCATTTCCTGCGCGGACGCAACGACCGCTAGCGCTAGGCGTCGAGCGCGTCGCGCCGACGCCTGCCGCCGGCGTCGGCGCCGGGCCGGCGTGTCGGCAGGGAGCTGGAAATGAACCACCGCAAGGTCGTCATCGCCGGAGCATCCGGGCTGGTGGGATCGAGCCTCTTGCAAGGCCTGCTGGACGATGCGTCCGTGGCGGAGGTGCACGCGCTCGGGCGGCGCGAGCCGACGGTGCGGCATCCGAAGCTGGCCGCGCATTGCGTGGACTTTAGCGCGCTGCCCGCGCTACCGGCGGTCGACGAGGTCTATCTTGCGCTCGGCACGACGATGAAGCAGGCCGGAAGCGCGGAGGCGTTCCGCGCCGTGGATTTCGATGCCAATCTTGCGGTGGCGCGTGCTGCCATGGCCGCAGGCGCTCGCCGGATCGGCCTCGTCAGCGCCATGGGAGCGAATGTCCGATCGGCGGTCTTCTACAACCGCGTCAAGGGCGAACTGGAGGCGGCGCTCGACGCGCTGAAGCCGGAAACCTGCGTCGTCGCGCGCCCGTCGTTGCTGGTCGGAGATCGCGAGGCATTGAATCAGCCGTCACGGGGCGGCGAGAAGTGGGGCATACGGATCGGCCGGCTGCTGGGTTCGCTCGCGCCGCTGAACTACCGACCGGTCGAGGCCCGTCGCGTGGCGTGGGCCTTGCTCTCGACGGTACCCGTGCTCCGCGGCAAGCGGGTCCTGACGTCGGGCGATATCCAGCAGTTCACGTCGCGCGCCGGTCCCGCAAACGCTTGATGCGATGGACAGGGCGCCTTCGATATCGTCGAACGGCGGCTGGCGAACGAGCGGCAGGGCATCGTCTAGGCGAGCGGCAGCACCAGCGTGAAGGTACTTCCCGCTCCGACCTCGCTGTCGACCTCGATACGACCTCGCAGCGCCTCGGCGAGCTTCTGGCTCAGGTGAAGACCGAGACCGGTGCCCTCGGAGGGTCGACGCCGGACGTGGTCGAACTGCGAGAAGGCCGCAAACAGCTTCAGGCGGTCCTCGCTGGAAATGCCGATCCCCGTATCGGCGACGGCGATCTCCACCATCGACCGATCGCCGTGCGCGACGCGTCGCACCGCAACGCTGACACCACCGCGCTCCGTGAACTTGAGCGCGTTGTTGATGAGATTCAGGACGATCTGCCGCAGGGCGCGCCGGTCGACGACCAGCGACAACTCCGGATCGGCCGCCTCGATGCTGACGCGGAGTCCGCGGGCCTGGGCCAGGGGCGCGAGCGATCCGACGACTTCCTCGATGACGTCGGCGCATCGCGTTGCCTCCGGCTTCAGGTCGATACGGCCGGCTTCGATGCGGGCGACGTCCAGAAGGTCGTTGATCAACGACAGCAGGTGACGCGCGCTCGACTGGACCGTGCGCAACTGTTGCTTCTGCTCCGGGAGCAGCGGACCCGGCAGTTCCATCAGCAGCGTCCCGGTGAATCCGATCACCGCGTTCAACGGCGTGCGCAGTTCGTGACTCATCGCGGCGAGAAACCGGTTCTTCGCCTGGTTCGCCCGTTCCAGCTCGGCGTTCTTTTCCCGAAGTTGATCCTCGAAGCGCTTGCGCTCACTGGTATCGCGGATCGCGCTCATCACGAGCAGGCCCCCTTCCTCCGTGGGCATCGGGCTCAAGCTGATCTCGACCGGAAACTCGGTGCCGTCGCGACGCAGGCCGAAGAGCTCCAGGCCGGCGCCCATCGCGCGCGTGCGTGGCTGCGCGAAGAAATCGACCCGGTGGCCGATGTGCGACGCCCGGTGTCGTTGCGGCAGGAGTTCCTCGATCCGGAGCGCAAGCAGCCGCTGCGGCTCGTAGCCGAACATCCTGCCGGCGTGCGCATTGGCCGAGACGATGCGGCCGGTCGAATTGACCATCACGATCGCGTCCGGGACGGATTCGAGAAGATTCCCGAAGCGTGCTTCGACGAGACGCGCGTCGCGCGATGCCTTCAGGTCGGTGACGTCCTTCTCCACCGAAACCACGACCTCGGGCGCGCCATGGTCGCCTCGCACGGCCCGCCGCGAAACGTCGACGTGGATCAGGGAGCCGCTCTTCGCCCTGCGAATCGACTCGCGTGTCGACTGACCGCGTGTCAATGTCTCGGCGAGGGCCCGCTCTTCGTCGCCAAGCAGGAATTCCGGAACGATGAGTTCCACGAGGCGCCGGCCCAGCGCTTCGCTCTCGTGGTAGCCGAACAGCGACTCCGCCCCGCGACCCCAGTACAGGGTTTGCCCGTCGATCGCCGTCACGATCGTGGCATCGGGCGAATGCTCGAGCAGCAGCTTGACGAAGTCGGTATCCGACGCTTTGTCGTGCGGCACGTTTGTTGAGTCCGCGCGTTTCCAGGCTTTGATGGACCTGCTTTGCTCGACCGCGAAAATTGAGCTTACCGCGCGATGCCGGGGCTGCCTATCGAAGAACTACGACATCGACGATGGGACGATGCGGGCCCTGCGCTGCGTTGGTGCGGACACTACATCGGCTTGTCGTGCAGCGAGCTGATGCCGTTGCGGATCGCAAATCGAACGAGTGCCGGCAGCGTGCGCAGCTGCAGCTTCGCCATCAGTCGGCAGCGATAGGTCTCGACCGTTCGAGGCGACAGGCCCATCAGACGTGCCGCCTGGATGTTGGTGTGGCCGTCGGCAACGAGTTTCAGGATCTCCCGCTCGGCCGGCGTCAACCCCCACATCGGCGACGGAATCGATGCGGCATCGCGATGGGAGTCCTGCGTGAGTGGG
>Ga0335069_10013705_pt1 | contig 11371 bp, 10 predicted proteins | sample Lox_Sample_11_FD_206714 | JGI IMG/M metagenome (GOLD analysis project Ga0335069, IMG submission 206714) | Soil microbial communities from Loxahatchee National Wildlife Refuge, Florida, United States - Lox_Sample_1.1 | ecosystem: Environmental > Terrestrial > Soil > Wetlands | place: USA... | reverse complement strand
AACTCAGCGGTAGAGTGCTACCTTCACACGGTAGAAGTCACAGGTTCGAGTCCTGTATCGCCCACCATAGTCTTCCGAAGTTCATACCAGCGCATCTGCATCTGCCTTACGGCGCCTCGGTGGGGTTACTTGTTGTAGCGGCGGTCTATGACCGTCGGCCTTGCCAAGCAACGATTTCGGCGGTCATCGACCGCCGCTACAGTGTTGGCCGTCACGCTTTTCTTTTGTTCTCAACAGTTTGACACCCCCGCTTCCGCTGTCTTCTTCAGGCTCTCCCGGAAGTAGGCGAGGGTTTTCACCAGCCCCTCACGGCGGGAGACCTGCGGTTCCCAGCCCAAAATCTGCCACGCCCGCCGGATATCGGGGTGCCGTTTTTGGGGATCGTCTTCGGGAAGCGGCTGGAAGGTGATCGGGCTGCGGCTTCCGGTCAATTCCAGGATTTCCTGGACCAGTTGGCGCAGCGTCACCTCCTCGGGGTTGCCGAGATTGATCGGAAGCGAGCCGGGGTCGGAAACGAGTAAGAGGCGATAGATGCCCTCCACTAAGTCGCTGACATAGCAGAAACTCCGGGTTTGGGAGCCGTCGCCATAAAGGGTTATGGGTTCGTTCGAAAGTGCCTGGCACAAGAACGTCGGCAACGCCCGGCCGTCATTCAGACGCATGCGCGGGCCATAGGTATTGAAGATTCGTACAATGCGCGTGCGGAGGCCGTGCGTGCGCTGATAGGCCACCGTCATGGCTTCCGAGTAGCGCTTGGCTTCGTCATAAACGCTGCGCGGCCCGACCGGGTTGACATGTCCCCAATAGGTTTCGGGCTGCGGATTGACTTCGGGGTCTCCGTAAACCTCGGAGGTTGAGGCGAGGATGAAAATAGCTCCGTGCGCCTTGGCCAATCCCAGGGTGTGATAGGTACCCGGCCCGCCTACCTTCAAGGTGTGGATAGGAAACTCAAGATAGTCCTTGGGGCTGGCGGGGCTGGCGAAATGCAATACCGCATCCACCTTTTCGTCCACGAAGAACGGTTCTGTGACGTCGATTCGGCGGAAAGTGAAATCCCGCCGCCCGAGCAGTGTGGAGATGTTCTCCATCCGCCCGGTCTTGAGGTTGTCCACGCAGACGACTTCGTGATTTTCAGCGAGAAGCCGCTCGCAGAGATGCGAACCGAGAAAACCTGCGCCACCCGTAACGAGCACGCGCACTAGGCGATGACCTCCTTGGGCGACTGCGTTGGTTCTCCCATGCTGTGGTATTCGAAGCCCGCCCCTTCCAGAGCGGCGCGGTCCAGGCAGTTGCGTCCGTCGATCACGATGGGAAGAGCGACCGCTTCGCGCACCCGCTTCCAATCCAGGGTGCGAAACTCGGGCCACTCGGTCAGAACCAGGATGGCATCGGCGCCGCGCGCGGCTTCCAGCGGCGAGGAACTGTAGACGAGTGACTCGGCCTTTTCCGGGAAGACGCGCCGCACTTCGTCCATGGCGGCGGGATCGTAAAGGCGCAGCGAGGTCTCAGCGTCGCGCAGGCGGCGGAGGATCTTCAGGCTGGGAGCTTCGCGAATGTCGTCCGTATGGGGTTTGAAGGCCAACCCCCAGATGGCCAGCTTCTTGCCCTTCAGCACCCAAAGCGCATGTTCGACTTTGCGGACAAAGCGCTCCACGCGGTTCTGGTTGATGTTCCCGACTTCGCGCAGAAGGTTGAAGTCCACTCCCAACCCTTCGGCCACGTGGATGAAGGCCTTCAGGTCCTTGGGCAGGCAGAAGCCTCCGTAACCGATTCCGGCGGAGAGGAAATGATGGCCGATGCGGGGATCAAGGCCTAGTCCGGTTGCGAGATCGCTGATGTTGGCGTCCGCGGCTTCGCAAAGATCGCTCAGCATGTTGATGTAAGAGATCTTGAGCGCCAGGAAAGCGTTGGAGGCATGCTTGATGATCTCCGCCGTGCGCAGGTCCGTGACCAGCAGGGGGCGCGCCATCGGTTTATAGAGTTCACTGAGCCACTCCTTGGCGCGTTCACTGCCCACGCCGATCACGATGCGGTCGGGATGGAGGAAGTCATGCAGGGCCGTGCCCTCCCGGAGAAACTCGGGATTGCAGGCCACTTCGAATTCCTGCTGCCCGGGCCGGATGCGCAGGATGGTGCGCTCGACCCAATGCGCCGTCATCACGGGAGCCGTGCTCTTCTCGACGATGAGCTTGAATCCGTTCAGGTTCTCCGCCACCACGCGCACCGCGCCTTCCACTTGCGAAAGGTCCGCGGCGCCGTCTTCACGATGCGGGGTGCCGACGCAGATGAACAGAATATCGGACTCGCGCACGGTCGCACCAATATCCGGAAGCGCGCGGAAACGTCCCGATGCGAGGTGTTTGTGCAGCAAGTCGTCGAGCCCCGGCTCAAAGAAAGGTGTAACCCCCTTGTTAATGGTCTCCACCTTGGAGGCGTCGCTGTCCGTGCCGATGACGTTCCACCCCACATCCGCAAATCCCAGGGCGCTGGGAAGACCAACGTGGCCGAGCCCAAGAACTCCGATACGCCGACTGTTCGCCATTGAACCCACCATTTAGGAAAGATGATGATGCCGATCCCCGCCGGCACCTTAACTACGTGGTGTCTTGCGGGTCTGTGCAAGCTTAGCAGGTCAGGCGAGGTTCTGAAAGGGTATGTTACTATCAAGAGGCTGTTGAACCTACCTTATCGACACTAGAGGTAGAGTCCTGATTTCAGGTGGAGCGCCGCGCTTTAGCCCGCCAAGTGCTGCCCGCAAGGGCGGCGCCACTTCAAATTAGGACACTACCGACACTGAGGGAAGAGTGCTTCGGATTGGCATTGTTGGTTTGTCGCAGACCGGAAAGACGACGTTGTTTCAGATCCTGACTCGCGTGCATGGCGGCGCCGGCGCGGGGAAGCCGGAAGCTCGTGTGGGCATCGTACGCGTGCCCGATGCGCGGCTGGACCGGCTCTCCGAAATGTATAAACCGCAGAAGACCGTCTACGCCACCATTGAGTACATGGACATGCCCGGCAGCATCATCGAGCTGGCGCGGGCCGGCGCGCAGGTGCAAGCCTTGCGTGAACTGGACGCGCTGGCCCATGTGGTGCGCGCTTTTGAGAGCGATGCGGTGCCTGCCGAAGGCGGGTCGGTCGATCCCAAACGCGACATCGAAAATGTGGAACTGGAACTGATCCTCTCGGATCTCGCGGTGACGGAAAAACGGTTGGAGCGGCTGGAGAAAGACATCAAGAAGCAGAAGAATCCTGCCCTGGAAAAGGAATTTCAGGTGTTGAAGACCTGCCAGGCGGCGCTCGAAAAGCAGACTCCGTTGCGCGAGGTCGCACTGGGAACTGAGGAAGCCAAGGCGATTCGCGGATACACCTTCCTTTCGCAGAAGCCCATGATCTACGTTTTGAACCTGGGCGAGAAGGACGCGGCCCACGCGAACGTGGCCGACGAGTTTGCCGCCGCGGCGGGCCTGAAGCAGCGCCCCCACACGGCCGTCGCCGCCATCTGCGGCCAGGTGGAAGCGGAGCTTGCCGAACTGAGCGACGCCGACGCCGCGGAGTTCCTGACGAGTTACGGGTTGAAGGATTCCGCGACGTCGCGCCTGATTCGCGCCGGGTACGCGCTGCTCGACCTTATCGCTTTCTTCACGGTGGGCGAAGACGAGTGCCGGGCCTGGACGATTCGCGCGGGTACCACAGCGCTCGAGGCCGCGGGCGAAATTCACACCGACATCCAGCATGGTTTCATCCGGGCCGAAGCCGTGAAGTACGAGGATCTCATGGCAGCGGGCAGTCTGGCGGAAGCTCGCAGCCGCGCCCTGTTGCGTCTGGAAGGGAAAGAGTATGTCGTGCACGACGGCGAAATCGTGCATTTCAGGCATTCGGGGTAGAGAGAGTTATCAGTCATCAGTTGTCAGTTGTCAGTGCTGCACTAGAAGCTGTTGCAAAACTCGGTCTAAGCGGCTGTCAGGGCAAGGCTTTAGCCGTGCCGAGGCGGTGCGTTCAGGACAGCGGCTTCAGCCGCTGAGGGCCAGTGATGAGCCTCAGGAGCTAAAGCTCCCTCTTTTCCACATCTCGACCGGCACGGCTAAAGCCGTGCCCTGACGAGGGTCACATGAGGTTTTGCAACCGCTTCTAGTACCAGGAGGCCGGCGTCCGTCGGCATCAGGCCACGACCTGAAGGTTCTTGTGCCCATCAAGATCCATGTTACGACGAAGGAACTGATAACTGAGAACTGACAACTGAGAACTGTTCTGATGTCCTACCTTTGGATCAGCTTGGTGCTCGGCGTGGTGGCGGGGCTCGCGAACCTGTTTGGCGGCGCGATTGTCTCGGCGCGCGCCTGGAGCCGCACGTTCCTGACCCTTTTCATCGCCCTCGGCTCGGGCTTCATGCTGGCGACGGCGCTGACCGAGATGGTGCCGGAGAGCCTGCGCCTGGCGCCGGTGTCGGCGCCGGCACTGATCTTGCTGGGATATTTCATTGTCCACTACTTTGAACATGCCCTGCCCGCCCACTTCCACTTTGGTGAAGAGACTCACACCCACGAGTTTCTGAACCCCGGGGTCGCGTACACGGCTCTGGGGGGCCTTCTGATTCACACCTTCTTTGACGGCGTTTCTATTACATCCGGATTCCTGATTTCGCCGTGGCTGGGCTTTGTCATTTTTGGCGCGGTGATCCTCCACAACATTCCGGAAGGGTTCACCATGGCCTCGATTATGGTGGCGGCAAAACGCAGCCGCAGCGCCGGCATTTGGGCTGCCGGCGCCTTGGGAGTCTCGCGCCTGGTGGGCGTTTTGGCCATGGCCGCGGTGCACCACTGGGTGAATTACGGCCTGGCCTTGTCGGCGGGGGTCACGCTGTATGTGGCCGCTTCCGACCTGATTCCGGAAGTCAATAAAACCCGCGGGCCGAAGGTCGCGCTGACCGTGGCGTTGGGCGTGGCGCTGGTGCTGGGGTTGCGCTTCTTGTTTGTGGGGAACTAACGGGACCGGCAAGAATCGCAAATCTGAAATCTCAAATCTCAGATCTCAAATCTTAGGTCGCATATCCGGCATCCGGAAACCGCTGGCGGAAAACTCAGAACTGAGAACTGACAACTGAGAACTGAAGGCTGAAGGCTGAAGGCCTCTATCCTACACAATGTATTCTCAGAAACTGCTGGACCACTTCCATCATCCTCGCAACGTCGGTGAAATCGCCGAGGCCACGATTGTGGTCGCGACGTACAATCCTGTCTGCGGGGATCTGCTGAAGTTCTGGGCGGTCGTCCGCAACGGCCGGATCGTGGATATTACGTTCAAGGTGCAGGGCTGCGTACCGGCCGTGGCGTGTGCTTCCTGGCTCACCGAAAAGGTGAAGGGCAAGCAGCGCCCGGAAGTTGCCGGCCTCACTCCCGAGCAGATCGAAGCTGGTCTCGGCGGCCTGCCGTCTGCTTCTCACCACGCGGCGGTGCTGGCCTGCGAATCTCTCCAGAAGCTTCTTGCGGCCATGTAAGGCCACCCCAACACCTGGTCTCTGATTATTCGTGATCCAACCGAAGGTAGGCCTTGCGGTCGTCGATATCCAGCAAGATGCTGGGATCATTGACTTCCACAAAACGTGTCGCGGCGCGGTATTTCCGGATGACGACGTTGGCGCCCTCCTCCCGGCCAAGCGCCAGCAGTTCGGGAAACAAGGCCCGGCTGATCACCACGGGATGCCCGTGCTGTCCCCGGAAGGTGGGAATAGCAATGAAGGAGCTATGCAGCTTGCCACGGTCGCACAACTGGGTGATGACGCTTGCCGGAACCGCGGGATGGTCAACAAGGCAGAGGACGACTCCTTCCAGGGGAATATCCCGGAGCGCAATCAGTCCGGCCTGCAGAGACGATGTCTGCCCCTCGCGAAAACTGCGGTTGATGACCACCCGCACGCCGGCAAGATTCACGGCCCGCCGAATCTCCTCGGCGTGATGGCCTAACACGACAGCGATGTCTTTGATTCCCGCTTCGCGCAAATTCCCTACGATGGTTTCAAGGAAGGTGCGTCCGTGGTAGACGAGCAGGGCCTTGTCGCTGCCCATGCGTGTGGATTCACCGGCAGCGAGGATAAGGCCGGCGATCATGACGGGACCTGCGCTTTCGTCTGGCCCGCGAGACTGGGTGCGCTGGGTGTGGCGTTGCGGCGGACGGCAATCATCTCAGCGACGACGGCGACGGCAATCTCCTCCGGTGTGAGTGCGCCGATATCAAGCCCGATGGGCGAATGCACGCGCTCCAGCTTTTCTCGCGCGACGCCCTCGCGTTCCAGGACTTTGGTGATCTCGAGGAATTTCCGCCGGCTGCCGATCATGCCAATGTAGTGCGCCGGCGTGGTGACGGCCCAGCGCAGGCACTCGAGGTCACCTTTGTGACCGCGGGTCACGAGCACGAGGTAGGAGTGGCCGTTCACGTTAATCTTGGGGAAAATCTCGTTCCAGGGTCCAGCGTAGGTTTGGAGGGCTTCTGGGAAGCGTTCCGGGCTCGCAAAAGCTTCGCGGTCGTCGGCGACAACAATGTCAAATCCTGCGAGCTTCGCCATCTTCGCCACGTACAATCCCACATGCCCGCCACCGAAGATGAACGCGGTGGGCGTAGCCAGGATGGGCTCGACAAAAATGTCGAGCGAGCCGCCGCAGATCAGGCCGTTGTCGTACTCGGGCTGTGAGTTCAGATTGAAGTGCAGGCGGCGCGGCTTTTCTTCACGCATCACTTCCTGAGCGGCAGTCCACACGTCAGCCTCGACGCAGCCGCCGCCCACGGTGCCCACAATGGAGCCGTCATCGCGGATCAGAATCTTGGAACTCTCGTGGCTGGGGATCGATCCCTGCACCTCGACAATCGTAGCCAACGCGCCCTTGCGCCCCGCCCTTCGCAGCCGGACGATTTCTTCAAAAATGTCCATACGCCCAGTCTCAGATTATGCGGCGCGTACGGCGTTGTCAACGTGCCCCTAGTCCGTCGATAACGACCGGGCGCTGCCGGGAAGGTTGGGGCGAGGTGCAGGGCACAGGGAACAGGGAGCAGGGAATAGGGAACAGTCTGGCCTGCTGGCGTGTAGGGGCGAGCGGCGCTCGCCCTGGGGCGAATGCCATCCGCCCCTACAGCCGGGAGAAGTGCCCGCCGCTAGGCGGCGCTAGTGAAGGGATCCGGGGCGCCCGGCTCGTGCCTTGAATGTACACATTATCAGTCTTGACATATTTACCATAATGATATACGCTGGGAGCGTTTCGCCGGAGCGCGGCGGGCGAGACGCTTACGCCGGCTGGCCGCTACCCTACGATGTTTATGAAACGCGGGCACTTACAAACATTTCGGGCAAGATTACTGAGCGTTAAGCTGTTGAAAGTACAAGGGATATTTTTCAGCGACCCTCGTGGCCGCGAAAAAAAACATTCGGTAACTCCTACGATGTTGATGAAAAGAATAGACTTAAAAAGCGACATGTTGGCAATACCTACGATGTTGATGAAAAATAAGGAACTTACGCGCCGCACCCTACGATGTTGCTGAAAATAATGGCAGTTACGGTCCGCTGCGCTCTCGCGAAAAGCGCCCCCTTGCCGTCGTTCCCGCACCACCTCTGTCGTTCCCACGGCGGCGGGAACCCCGTCGCTTGGAACTGGACCCCTGCGTGCGCGGGGGCGACAGGGAATGGGGTTTTCATCTCGTTGGACGGGGGGAGACGGAGAGGTTAATCAGGCGGTCAGCCGCACGGGAAGGGGAAGCCTTCGCGCACAGCCGGCGGCGGCGCCGCGAGTAGCCAACCTCAGGCGGGAACGTGATCCGGACAAGCTTGCGCGGCTATGCGCCCTTTGGAAGGCTTCTGCCGTGTCCCCGATTCCATTTCCTGCCGTGGAGCTTCGGGAGTAGAATCCGCGCTGGCAAGGCCAACGATCGCCGCGTGCGTCTCGGAGAAATCCCTTGGATGAGTGCCCTCCGCAATGTCACCACAGAGGCACAGAGAAGGTGGACGCGACGTTGGTACGCGCCGTCGGAAAGGAGAAGTCATGAAAGTCACGAGCCTTGCGATCCGGTTCATTCCCTTATATGCACTGCTTATATGTTCTTCTGTGGCCGTTCCGGCATTCGCTCAGGGAGGCTATTTCCGCGTCGAGGAGCGCGACGGCGTTTGGTGGATCATCGACCCGCAGGGCGTGCCTGCGGTTTCGATGGGTGTGGATCACATCTCCTACGAGCCGGATCGCGTCAAGGGCACGGGCCCGTGTCCGTATTGCGAGGCGCTCGACCGCATTTACCCGGACCGCAATGCCTGGGGGCTGGAAGCGCTGGCGCGAATCCGGCTGTGGGGTTTCAACACCATCGGCGCGTGGTCCGACGAAGCGCTGTGGAAACACGGCGTGCCCTACACGGTGATCCTGGACTTCGCAACCAAGGCCGGGGCCAACTGGGAACATGGTGTGCCTGCGGATTTCTACGATCCGCGCTTCGAGCAGACCGCGCGCCAGATCGCACAGGAGATGTGCGCACCGCGGCAATCCGATCACGAACTGCTGGGGTACTTCAGCGACAACGAGCTGCGTTGGGGCCAGGACTGGCGCGGCAAGGAAACGATGCTGGACATGTATTTGAAGCTTCCGGCGGGTGCTGCGGGCCACACGAAGGCGGTGGAATTCCTGCGGGCGAAATACGCGCAGGATATCGGCAAGCTCAATCAGGCGTGGGGCGTGAGCGCCGCGGATTTTGAGAGCGTCGCGGGGCCAGGAAAGACCGAGGCCTATCGCTCGGACGCCGAGGAGTTCCTTGAGAACGTCGCCACGCGATACTTCGAAGTTTCGGCGCAGGCTATTCACGAGGCGGACCCGAACCACCTCTATCTGGGAGCGCGCTTTGCCGGCCAGCCGCCGGAGTCCGTCCTGCGCGGCGCTCGCAAGGCCGACATCGTCTCGATCAATGTCTACGATTTCGATCCGCGCCCGGTCATCCAAACCGTCTTCAAGGTGACTGGCCGCCCCGTGATGGTGACCGAGTTCGCCTTTCGTGCCAAGAATTCCGGCTTGCCCAACACTCAGGGCGCCGGGCCCCGCGTCCCCGACCAACTGGCGCGCGCCAAGGCTTATGCTGCTTACGTGACGCGCCTTGAGAGCTTGCCCGAGGCGGTCGGCTACCACTGGTTTGAGTGGGTGGACGAACCGCGCGAGGGCCGTTTCGACGGTGAGAATTCCAACTACGGCCTCGTCGACATTCAGGACCGTCCCTACCGGGAGTTTGTCCAAGCTGTGACGAAGGCGAACCTTGCCGCCTTGGAAGCACACCAGAAGGCAGTCGGCAGCAGGCAGTAAGCAGTAGGCCGTAGGCAGTTCCTTCGCAGGGAGCATGCGCCAGGCAGGGCGAATGCAACGTGGCGCGGGCGTCTCGCCCGCTGTGGAGGGAGCGTCTCGCTCCCGCGCGCGGGCAAGGTGCCCGCGCTACTTCAGAGCTTGCGGCGCTCGCATATGCGTCGCGCAGTCACGGTCGAGGTTGAAGGTCTGCCTGCCGCATGGCATAATGATCCTGGAATGGGCGTTCCGGTTACAACCAGCGATCAATCCGGGTTTGAGGGACTGATCTTCACGAAGCTTGACCAGGCGGTGAACTGGGCCCGCAAGTCCTCCATCTGGCCTATGAGCTTTGGCTTGGCCTGCTGCGCGATTGAGATGATGTCGGCCAGCGCTTCGCGGTTTGACATTGCCCGCTTCGGCTCGGAAGTGTTCCGGGGGTCGCCGCGCCAGGCCGACCTGATGATCGTGGCGGGCCGCGTCGCCCAGAAGATGGTCCCGGTTATCCAGAAGCTTTACGCCCAGATGCCGGAGCCCAAGTGGGTGATCTCCATGGGCGCCTGCGCGACCTCGGGCGGGGTTTTCAATAATTACGCCGTCGTGCAGGGAATCAACCAGTTCATTCCGGTCGATGTCTATGTCCCCGGCTGCCCGCCGCGGCCCGAACAGCTCCTCCAGGCGATCATGCTGCTTCAGAAGAAGATCGAACAGCAGCGTGGTTCCTTCAAAGAAGCCGTCCTGCACAGCAAATAGGTTCTTAACTTGGGGAAACACTCAGCCGCGCCGGAGGTAGGCGGAGATCAGCACGATGGTTACTCCGAGGGCGAAGGCGGCGATGAGCCACTCACGCCGGCGGGCACGCAACCGATCGAAGATTCCCAGAGGCGTAGTGAGAGCGAGAATGATGGCGAAGAGTCCGAAGGATAGGGCGACTTTGACGGTCAGCACCGCCCAGTACTTTCCCCACGAGACTTCCCAGTAATATTGGCGGATGTTGTAGATTCCCGAAAGCAGCAGAAGAAGCATGGCGCTCCAGGTCGCCCAGCGGAATCTGCTGGTGGCAGCATCGGAAAGGGCGGCTCGCTGCTCCGGCGGGAGTACCGTGAGTGCGGGTAACAGGACCAGAAGGACATAGCCCAATCCTCCCAGCCCGATCACCGCCGACATGACATGAACCCACTGTACGAAAGTCGCCATGGTGTTTGCGAGAGACTCGGGTGGATTCTACGCACTTTGCAGGCAAAGAGACAAGCGGGAATTTACATGTGATTCTGCTTGGTGTGTGAGGCGGCCTCGCCGATAATGGTGCACTTATGAATTTCGAATTCTTCGTCGCGCTGCGGTATTTACGGGCGAGGCGGCGCCAAGCGGCCATCTCGATCATTACGGTGATCTCCGTGATCGGGGTGATGGCCGGCGTGGGCGCTCTGGTTATCGCGCTGGCCATCAACAACGGCTTTCGCGAAGAGCTGGAAAACCGCCTGCTGGGCGCCACCGCCAATGTGAATCTTCTGCGGAAGGAGAACGATGGCATCCACGATTACGAACGCCTTAGCGAACGCCTCGCGAGCCTGCCGCACGTCGTGGCCGCGGCGCCTTCGCTTTACGAAGAGGTCCTGGTCTCCAGCCGTTCGCGCGCGCAAGGCGTGGTGCTGAAGGGCGTTGACGGCAGCCGGGAAGTGAAAGTCGGCGACCTTCTGAAGCGATTGCGTGAAGGATCGCTCGCGGGCCTGAACGAAACGTTCCCGAATGCCGATCCCATTATCATCGGCAAGGAACTGGCGAACGCGCTGGGTGTCTATGTGGGTGACACGGTGCTGGTGACCAGCCCGCAAGGCTACCTGACCCCTCTCGAAGTCGTGCCCAAGTTCCGCCATTTCCACGTGGTGGGCATTTTCGACTCGGGCTTTTACGACTTCGACGCTACATGGGCGTTTACGAACCTCGAGGCCGCCCAGCGCCTGTTTGATCTTGCGGATGTGGTCTCGGTGATCGAGTTCAAGGTGGATGACATCTATCGAGCTTCCCAGGTTGCCGAAGAGGTTCAACGCGCTGCCGGTGCGGGCTTTGACACG
>Ga0335069_10013704_pt1 | contig 11372 bp, 12 predicted proteins | sample Lox_Sample_11_FD_206714 | JGI IMG/M metagenome (GOLD analysis project Ga0335069, IMG submission 206714) | Soil microbial communities from Loxahatchee National Wildlife Refuge, Florida, United States - Lox_Sample_1.1 | ecosystem: Environmental > Terrestrial > Soil > Wetlands | place: USA... | reverse complement strand
CGATCCGCGCCCGACCTGCATTTCGCCACGGCCCACGATGTCGCGCGGGCATTGCGGACCCTTGCGCGGCAAGACCCGGCCGATGGGTCCGCCCCTTCGGTACGCTGATCCGCCGTCGCGGCCGAAAGGTGCATCCAAGCGGTCTTTCCGCCTTGCCGCAAATCCATGTGAACCCGGCGCCGAGAGCCACGAAGGCACGGCGACCGCTCCGGCGGCGATCACGCCTTCTATGTAAAATTTCTCCGCGACTGGTGCAGAAAGCGGGCTGAACCACCACAATACGTGAGCAACAGATCTGCCAATAACGCCATTGTGGCGCGGACCATGCTTATCGATGGTTGGTGCCGGAGGCGGGACGGCACGATATGTGCAAAGATGCCTGCGGACGGGCGCCGTCCGTGTCGACCGAGCTGCCAAGAAGAACAAAAGAGACGTTTGAAACTTAAGAAGGAGCCTGATGTGGCCAATGAGAAGGCGCAGAATGTTCAGGATGTTTTCCTGAACCATGTGCGCAAGAACAAGACGCCGGTGACCGTGTTCCTGGTCAATGGCGTGAAATTGCAGGGAATAATCACCTGGTTCGACAATTTCTCGGTGCTGCTGCGCCGGGATGGGCATACCCAGCTCGTCTACAAGCACGCCATCAGCACCGTCATGCCTGGCGCGCCGATCCAGCTGTTCGACGCCTCGAAGGCCGAGGCGGCGGCAGGGACCGGAGCCAGCGCGGCGCGTGAGGTCAGCCACGCCTGACCGCATCCGGACTCGCCAAGCATGATGCCCGGCGGCGGCGGAACGGCGCCGCGGTCACCCGCTGACGCATCCGTCGAGGTTGTGACGGGCCTGCGGGGCGAGAGCCGGGCAGGCCCGCGCGGACCGACGGACACAGCGCCGCCGCCCGTGCGTGCGGCCGTCATCCTGCCGTGGGAGCGTCGCGAGCGGTCCGACGCGAATGGTCCCGACCAGTCCCGGGCGGCGGAAGCCAGGCTGGCGGAAGCGATCGGGCTTGCCGCGTCGATCGGCCTGATCGTGGTGCATAGTGCCGTGTTGCCGCTGCGCGAACGGCGACCGTCCACGTTGCTGGGCGGCGGCCAGGTGGCCGTGCAGGCCGACGCCCTGGCGGCGGCACACGTCACTGTCGCCGTCGTCGATTCAGCCTTGAGCCCGGTGCAGCAGCGCAATCTGGAACGCGCCTGGAAGTGCAAGGTGATCGATCGCACCGGCCTGATCCTGGACATTTTCGGCGAGCGCGCCGCCACTCGGGAGGGTACGCTGCAAGTCGAACTCGCCCATCTGGACTACCAGCGCTCCCGGCTCGTGCGTTCCTGGACCCATCTGGAACGGCAGCGCGGCGGCTTCGGCTTCCTCGGTGGCCCCGGCGAGACCCAGATCGAGGCGGACCGGCGGCTGATCGGCGAGCGGATCGTGCGTCTCAGGAAGGAATTGGAGCAGGTGCGCCGCACCCGCGGCCTGCACCGCCATGCCCGCTCACGCGTGCCGTTCCCCCTGATCGCGCTTGTCGGCTATACCAACGCCGGAAAATCAACGCTTTTCAATGCTCTGACGGGCGCCGGCGTGACCGCGCGCGACCAGCTCTTTGCGACGCTCGACCCGACGATGCGCGAGCTGCGCATGCCGTCCGGCCGCCGCGTCATCCTGTCCGACACCGTTGGATTCATAAGCGAACTGCCCACTGAACTCGTGGCGGCATTCCGGGCGACGCTGGAGGAGGTCGCGGCCGCGAACGTGATCCTGCATGTGCGCGACGCCGCGCATCCCGACACCGCTGCCCAACGCAAGGACGTGGCCGCGGTTCTCGAAGGCATGGTCCGGGATGGCACGCTTGACCCCGGCTGGCCGGAGCGCACGCTCGAGGTCCTGAACAAAGCCGATCTGAAGGGCGGGGTCGCTCAGATCCCCGTGCGGCCGGGCGCGCTGGCCGTCTCCGCGATCACCGGGGAGGGCCTTCCCGCGCTTCTGGCGGCGATCGACGAGCGGTTGGCGCTGGCGATGGAGACGGCGGAGTACGCCATTCCACCCGAGGCCGGCGACCGGCTTGCCTGGCTCTATCAGCACGGCGAGGTGGTGGCGCGGGAAGACGGCGACGATGCAATTCACGTGACGGTGCGTCTCCTGCCCGCCGATCGGGCGCGGTTTGACCGGCGCGCCTAGCTGCGCCCCGGCCATCCGTCATCCAGCCTTTGCTTGAGACCGCGCCGGAAAGCGGCCTATCATTCCGTCTGCGCCCGATGTCGGACCGGCACACCATCGCAAACGGCTACCTTAGCGCCACCGTTCGCTCGAACGGGGCCGAGTTGTGCTCGCTTCAGGACGCAACGGGGCAGGAGATGCTCTGGCAGGCTGGTCCGGAATGGCCGCGCCATGCTCCGGTCCTGTTTCCGATCGTCGGCGAATTGCGCGATCAAACCCTTCGTGTCGACGGCCACGACTATCGGATCGGGCGGCACGGGTTCGCGCGCGACCGGGGGTTCGCCTGGGGCGCGCGCACGGCCACGTCGTGCCGACTGGTGCTGCATGACGACCCGCAGACCCGGGCGATGTTCCCGTTCGGCTTCCGGCTCTCGCTCGATTACACGCTGACCGACGACGCGCTGGAAGTAACCTACACCATCGCCAACACCGGTGCCGCGGTGCTGCCCTGCTCGGCCGGCGCTCATCCTGCCTTTCGCTGGCCGCTCGCCGATGGCGCCGACAAGAGCGATCACGTGTTGGAGTTCGAGGTGGAGGAGCCGGAACCGATCTGGCGGCTCGATCGGAACGGGCTGCTGCTGCCCAATCCGGCGCCGACGCCAGTGATCGGAAACCGTCTTTCGCTCGATCCGGATCTGTTCGACGCCGATGCCATCGTCATGCAGCGACCGCGCAGCCGGTCGTTGCGCTATGCGGCGCCCGGAGCGCCGACGATCGAGGTTTCCTGGGAGGGATTCCGCGATCTCGGCATCTGGTCCAAGCCGGGCGCAGACTTCCTGTGCATCGAGCCGTGGTACGGAACTGCCAGTCCCGCCGACTTCGATGGCGCATTTCGCGACAAGCCCGGGCTGATGCTGATTCCGCCCGGCGACCGCCGCGTCCTGATCTATCGGATCCGCTTCTGCTGATCCGGGCTTAGAGAAGCCTTCGATCTAACCGAGCCGACCCGGCTCGGTTAGATCGAAGATAAATTGCTCTAGCACGTATATTTTCCAGAGCAAGAAATCCGGTCGGATGATTCCATCCGACCGGATATTGCCCTAGGCAGCCTGAGGGGCGGCTGAAAACTCCTGGAATGCGGCGACGGCGTTGGCCGCGTACATCAGCGAAGGGCCGCCACCCATGTAGACGGCCATCCCCAGCGTCTCCACAATCTGAGCCTTCGTTGCACCCAGCTTCACCAGCGTCTGGACGTGGAATCCAATACAGGCGTCGCATCGGGCTGCAACCCCGAGCGCAAGCGCGATCAACTCCTTGGTCTTCTTGTCGAGCTCGCCCGGTTCCGTTGCGGCGCGGGCGAGTTGGCTGAAGCCATTCGTGACTGCCGGGAGATCGGCACGCAGCACCGCAAGGTTCCGCGAAACATCCTGCGTAAGCGTGCGATAGTCGGTAGCAGCAAGGGTCATCGTAAGACCTCCTCACGATCAGCGAGCGTCGCGCCCGGCGCAGGTGCTCAACCCCACCACACGGTAGGCTGGGCAGAAGCCGATCAGTGCGGTGGCAAGAGGTACCACCCCGATCCAGCCCCACACTCCGATGGCGCCCACAAGCGCAGATGCGATGAGCGCGAGCCCCACCAAGGCCCGTAGCGCACGGTCTACCGTCCCTACATTGGTTGTCATGGTTTCTACCTTTTGCAGTGGAACATCATTCAGTTGAATGCCGAGCCGGTACGAACCCCCACCGCCTTGAAGATCAGGGCGGCCGGACAGAATCCAGTCAGGCTTGCCTGGATCATGTTGAGACCGACGAACGCAACGAGCAGCAGGAACCACGGGCTGGCCAGCCACGTCAGCAACGCGCCGAGCGTGGTCATGATCCCTGCGAACATGATGACGGCACTGTCGATCGACATTCTGAACACTCCTCGCTCCTAGCCGGGACCAAGCCCGCTCCGCGCCCAGCGCACTATCGCTTCGGCCGTCATTGCGCCTGCCGTCTGTGCAACGACGGCACCGTCGCGGAACAAGTACAGGGCGGGAATTCCGCGCACGCCGAGCCGGGCGGAAACGGCGGGCGCCTCGTCCGCATTCAGCTTGAGCAGCCGGATTTGCGGCTCAAGAGCAGCGGCGGCGCGCTCGTAGGCGGGCGCCATTACGCGACAAGGAGCGCACCACGGGGCCCACACGTCGAGCAGCAATGGAACGGTGTCGGCACGCAGATGCCGCTCAAACCTCGCCTCGTCCACCACCACCGGATGCCCGTCGAACAGCGCACGCTTGCAGCCGCCGCAACGCGCTTCCTGCATGGGGCGAGCGGCCGGGACACGGTTCAACGCGCCGCAGGCAGGGCAGACGATGCGCGACTCACCGGTCATGAAGCGCCTCTCATTCCGCCGCGGTCAGTTTGTGGATGTTGAGCTGGCGCAGCAGGAACGACTCGTAGAACGGCTCGCTCTTGCCGGCCCTGATCTTGCGCAAGAAATATTTCTCGAAGCCGACCTTGGCCAGATGAACCCAGGCCCCGCGCGCCGACCAGTTCACATTGCGCGGCGGGATCTGCGGCTGCGCCACGAAGGCCACGCCGCCATCACCGAAGTCGGCCAGGCAGACGGCGTTCCATGTGGCACGGGCATTGGGCCGTTCGCCGCGCAGCAGGCGGCCGATATTCACCGCCGTGGCGGTGACCATTGATTCGATCATGAAGCCGGTCTTCGGCGTTCCGACCGGGACGGGCGTGGGCCCGACCGGTGGTATCGCGACGCAGACGCCGATGCCGAACACCTCGGGGTAGGCGGGGTTGCGCTGATGTTCGTCGATCAGCACGAAGCCACGCGGATTGACCAGTTTCTCGATTCCCCTGATCGCCGAGACGCCACGGAAGGCCGGCAGCATCATCGAGAAGCCGAAGGTCAGATCATGAAGCTTGCGGGGCGTCCCGGATTCGTCCACCTCCTCGACCATCATCCTGCCCTCGGCAACCGTCTTCACCTTTGCATTCGTGATCCAGCCGATGTGACGGTTGCGGAACTCGCTTTCCATGAGCGATTTGGTATCGCCGACGCCATCGAGGCCGAGGTGGCCGATGTAGGGCTCGGGCGTGACGAAGGTCATCTTGACCTTGTCGCGGACGCGCCGCTTACGCAGCTCGGTATCCAGTATGTAGGCGAACTCATAGGCCGGGCCGAAGCACGACGCGCCCTGCACCGCGCCGACCACAATCGGCCCCGGATTGCGGCATAACGCCTCGAACGCATCGTGCGCCCGTTCGGCATGATCGACATGGCAAATCGACTGCGTGTATCCGTCCGGACCCAGGCCTTCGATCTCGTCGAAGGCAAGGTCGGGCCCGGTGGCGACCACCAGATAGTCGTAGGGCACCACCGCGCCATCGATGAGTTCGATGCGCCGCGCCGCGGGATCGACGCGCCGTGCGCCCTGGGTGAAGTGGCGCACCCGCTTCCTCTTCATCACCGCAGACAGATCCGCCTCGATGTCGGGGCGCGTGCGCCAACCCACGGCAACCCAGGGGTTGGAGGGGACAAAGTGATAGCGGGGGCTTTCGCCGATCAGTGTCAACGTATCCCCGGGCCGCAACTGTTCCAGGATTTCGTAGGTCGCGAGGGTTCCGCCCAACCCGGCTCCTAAAACCACGACATCGCTCATTATCCCCCCTTCGGCGCGCCGGGCGCACCGGTATGGCTCACTGACGGCTTGACTTTATATTCGTATTATCGTAGATACGCAAGCACGAAAGAGATCGGATGATGATTCTCGACCCCGTTCAAATGAATGCAGCCGCCGATCAGGCGAGCGAGTTGCTGAAGTCGCTGGCGAACCGGCACCGGCTGCTCATCCTGTGCCAGCTGACGGACGGCGAACGCTCGGTCGGTGACCTCGCGGCATTCCTCGGGCTGCGCGATTCCACCGTCTCGCAGCACTTGGCCCTGTTGCGGCGCGATGGGTTGGTGAAGGCGCGACGCGATGGGCAGACGATCTGGTACGCGATCGCAAGTACGCCCGCCCGCCGCGTGCTGGAGACGCTGTTCGATATCTATTGCAAACCAGTGGCCATGTGCGCGCCCGCGCCGCCCGCGCGCCGCCGAGCGACGCAAGGCGCTGCCGTGCGGCGGCGATGAAGCCTATTCGACCTGTTTCAAGGAGACGGACATGGACGTTGCGGCAAGGCTGCAGGAACTGACGGCGGAGCAGGTGCATGGCCTGCTGCGTGACAACAGCATCGTGCTGATCGACGTGCGGGAGCCGCAGGAATACGTCAATGAGCGGATCCACGGCGCGCTGCTGTTTCCGATGTCGACCTTCGATGCACGCGCGCTGCCCGTCGATCGTCGCCCGGTCGTGCTGCATTGCGGCTCGGGGAAGAGGTCGGCGATTGCGATTGGCAAATGCATCGAGGCAGGCGTGCCGGTGGTTGCGCACATGAAGGGCGGCCTGCTGGCCTGGAAGGCCGAAGGATTCCCGACGGTCGCGCGCGCTCCGAACACCGGTGCGGTCGTAGACCGCCGCTAGAGCCGCCGCACATCGACCGGCCGCCGCGCCTCGCCGCGCCGTCGCGGCGAACCTCGCGGCGCGCCCAGGCGCAATGAAAGCGAGGGACCACGATGAGATATGCCGCCGCCGTTCTGGGCTGCCTCGCGCTGCTGGTCTGCGGCCAGGCGCGAGCCGAGGACGGTTTCACGGTCCGGGAGACGAAACTCCGGGACCAGAAGGCGGTGTTCGCCACTGTTGAAAGCCCCAACGCGGTGCCCGCCCGCTCGCGCATCGGCGGAACGATCGCCAGCCTGTCGGTCAAGCAGGGAGATACCGTCCAGAAGGGCCAGACGATTGCGTTCGTGGGCGACGACAAGCTGATCCTGCAGATCAACTCGCTCGACGCGCAAATCGCCGGCCTGCAGTCGCAGCTCGCGCAGGCGCAGGTCGACCTGACGCGCGCGGAGACGCTCTTCAAGCAAGGCGTAGGGCCTCGCACTACCGCGGATCAGGCCCGCACGGCGGTGGAGGTTGCGACGGCGGCCCTGCGTGCCCGCACCGCCGAGCGCGCCGTCGCCGCGCAGAACCTGGAAGAGGGCAGGGTGCTTGCCCCCGTGGCGGGCCGCGTGCTTACCGTCCCGCTGACCGCGGGCAGCGTGGTGCTGAACGGCGATACCGTCGCCACCATCGGCGAGCAGCCGTTCCTGCTGCGCCTGCGCATTCCCGAGCGGCACGCGCTTTCGCTGCATCAAGGCGACGTCGTCACGCTCGCCCCGGCCCAGCTCGGCGCACCGACGGGCGCGACCGGTACGGTCACGCTGGTCTATCCGCAGATCGAGGAAGGCCGGGTCGTCGCAGATGCGAAAGTGGCCGATCTGGGCACGTATTTCGTGGGCGATCGGGTCTTGGTCTGGATCGACGCGGGCGAGCGGCGCGGCTTCGTCATCCCCGAAAGCCTGATCGCCACGCGCTACGGCCTGGACTATGTGCGTCTGCGCCAGGCTGACGGCCTCGTGGTGGATACGCCCGTCCAGCGCGGCCAGCCGCGCCAGACCCAGGCGATGCCCGATGGGATCGAGATTCTGTCCGGTCTGCATGCAGGCGACGTGCTGGTGCGGCCATGACGCTCGGCCTCTCCGGTCGCCTGACGCAGGCGACCATCCGCTCGCCGCTGACGCCTCTGTTCCTGCTGGTCGCGCTTGCCGCCGGTCTGGTGGCTCTGCTGACCATTCCGCGGGAAGAGGAGCCGCAGATCAGCGTGCCGATGGTCGATATCATCGTCCAGGCGAACGGGCTGCGCGCGCCCGATGCGGTGGAACTGGTCACTAAGCCGCTTGAGGCCATCGTCAAGCCGATCGCGGGCGTCGAACACGTCTATAGCCAGACGCAGGATGACCGCGTCATGGTGACGGTACGGTTCGATGTCGGCACCAACGAGGACGATGCGGTGCTGCGGGTCAACGACAAGATCCGCGCGAATCTCGACAAGATCCCGATCGGCATTCCAGAGCCGCTCATCGTCGGGCACGGCATCAACGACGTGGCTGTTGTCGTGCTCACCCTGTCGCCCGAGCCAGCGGCCGCGGCGCGGTGGACGGACAAGGATCTGTATGACCTCGCAGGAAAACTGCGCGCCGAGTTGGTCAAGGTCGACAACATAGGAACAAGCTACGTGGTCGGTTCCGGCGCCGAGGAAGTCCGCGTCGAGCCGGATCCCGAAAAACTGTCTCTGTTCGGCGTGACGCTGCAGCAGCTCATCGGCAAGGTGCGTGACGCCAACCGTGAATTCGTCGCCGGCAGCGTGCGCGATTCCGGATCAATGCGCACGGTCGCCGCGGGGCAGACGCTGCGTGGTGTGCCGGATATCGGACTGCTGCTGCTCACGACCCGCGACGGACGCCCGGTCTATGTCCGCGACGTCGCAAGGGTCGTGATCGGTCCGAGCACGGCCGAGGCACGGGTATGGAACCTGACGCCGTCAATGGAAGGATGGGACCGCGTGCCGGCCGTCAGCATCGCGCTTGCCAAGCGCGCCGGCGCCAACGCCGTGGTGGTATCCGAGAATATCATCGAGCGCGTGGACTCCCTGCGCGGCACGTTGATCCCGTCCGATATCAGGGCTCAGGTCACGCGCGACTACGGCAGGACCGCAGACGACAAGGCCAACGAGTTGCTTTTCCATCTGGCGCTCGCCACCGTCTCGATCGTCGTTCTGATCGCCTTCGCGGTCGGCTGGCGCGAGGCGCTCGTCACCCTGGTCGTGATTCCGACCACAATTCTCCTCACACTCTTCGCCGCGCGCGTGATGGGGTACACGATCAACCGGGTCAGCCTGTTTGCGCTGATCTTCGCTATCGGCATCCTGGTCGATGACGCGATTGTCGTGGTGGAGAACATCGCGCGACACTGGACGATGAAGGACGGCCGGTCGCGCATGCAGGCCGCGATCGAGGCGGTAGCGGAAGTGGGAAATCCCACCATTGTTGCGACGCTGACAGTGATCGCGGCGCTGCTGCCGATGCTGTTTGTCTCCGGTCTGATGGGCCCATACATGGCGCCCATACCGGCCAACGCGTCGGCGGCGATGCTGTTCTCGTTTTTCGTCGCGATGGTGGTCGCGCCGTGGCTGATGCTGAAGCTTGCTCCGCGCGGCGCATCCGCCGGCGGCGCCGGAGATCACCATGCCGAGGGCAGGCTGGGAAGGCTCTACCGCGCCGTCGCCGCCCCGGTGCTGCGCTCGCGCACTCGCGCCTGGACGTTCCTGCTCGCCGTCGGCTTCGCCACGCTCGCCGCGTGCACGCTGTTCTATACCGAGGGCGTGACCGTGAAGCTGCTTCCCTTCGACAACAAGTCGGAACTGGCGGTGGAGCTGAACCTTCCCGAAGGAAGCGCGCTGGAGGATACCGAACGCCTGCTCTTCGCCGCGGCCGACATTGCGCGCGGGCTGCCGGAAGTGCGGTCGATCGAGGCGTACGCGGGCACCGCCGCTCCGTTCAACTTCAACGGGCTGGTCAGACACTATTACATGCGCCAGTCGCCCGAGGCAGGCGATCTGCAGATCAACCTCGCGGACAAGTCCGGTCGCAATCGGGCGAGCCATGCGGTTGCGCTGGAACTGCGCCATCGGCTTGCGGAACTGAAGCTGCCGGAAGGCGCGACGCTGCAGGTCGTGGAGGTGCCGCCGGGACCGCCTGTGCTCGCGACGCTGCTTGCGGAAATCTACGGCCCGGATGCGGAGACCCGTCTGAAGGTGTCCGAGGAGGTGAAGGCGCTCTTCAAGTCGGTTCCGTACATCGTCGACGTGACGGACTCCTATGGGCATCCCCGGCCGCGCTTGCGGGTGTCGATCGACCAGGATCAGCTGGAGTATTTCGGCGTCGAGCAGAGCGACGTCTACGACACGGTGCAGTCGCTGCTTGGCGGAATTCCGGTTGGCTACTCGCATCGCGGCGAAGGGCGGGACCCGATCGAAATACGCGTCGGGCTGCCGAAGAGCGCGTTGAGCTGGGACCAGCGTCTGGCGTCGACGCCGGTTCCCGCCAACACGTTGCCCGGCAGCAAGACCGTTGTGGAATTGGGCGAGGTGGTGCATGCCGACCGGGAAACCGGCTCGCGCGTTCTGTTTCGACGTGATGGGCATTTCGCCGACCTCGTGATGGCGGAGCTGGCGGGCGCTTTCGAGGCGCCGATCTATGGAATGCTCGCCGTCAATCGGGCGGTCGAGGCGCACGACTGGGGAACGCTGCCCAAGCCGACCATCAGCTTCCGAGGCCAGCCCCAGGACGAAAGCCGGCCGACGCTGCTGTGGGATGGCGAGTGGGAAATCACCTACGTCACGTTCCGCGACATGGGGGCGGCATTCGGCGTTGCCATCCTGGGCATCTATATCCTGGTCGTCGCGCAGTTCCGCAGCTTCAAGCTCCCGCTGGTGATCCTGACCCCGATTCCGCTGACGCTGATCGGCATCGTGGTGGGACATTGGATCTTCGCAGCGCCGTTCACGGCCACCTCGATGATCGGATTCATCGCCCTGGCCGGGATCATCGTCCGCAACTCGATCCTGCTGGTCGACTTCGTCCGGCACGGCGGCGGCCACGGCGAGACGCTTCGGGAAGTACTTCTCAACGCAGGCGCAGTCCGGTTCAAGCCGATCCTGCTGACCGCGTTGTCGGCCATGATCGGCGCGGCAACGATCCTTACCGACCCGATCTTTCAGGGCTTGGCGATCTCCCTGCTGTTCGGCCTCGCGTCGTCGACCCTCCTGACGGTGCTGGTCATCCCTGCGATCTATGTGGTGCTGCGCGACGGCGGGCGGGTGCTCAGGGCGCCGGCCTGACGCTCGGCCCGTTTCGCAGCCTGCCAATGAGCCTCCATCTCCGCGAGCGTGGCGTCCGCGGGCGCCCGGCCCTCGGCCGAGAGCGCCTCCTCCACCGAGCGGAACCGGCGGACGAATTTGTCGTTGGCACGGCGGAGGCAGGTTTCGGGATCGAGGTCCAGCTTGCGCGCCAGATTGGCCAGCACGAACAACATATCGCCAACCTCGTCCGCCAGCCGGTCTGGGTCCGCATCAACGAGTTCGGCGCGCAGCTCGCCGGTCTCCTCGTCGAGCTTGTCGAGGACGGCGGCGGCATCGGGCCAGTCGAAGCCCGTGCGAGCCGCCCGCGCCGTGAGCTTGGCGGCGCGGGTCAGGGCAGGGAGGCCCGCCGCGATGCCCGCACGCGTGCCGTGTTCCGC
>Ga0335069_10013702_pt1 | contig 11373 bp, 13 predicted proteins | sample Lox_Sample_11_FD_206714 | JGI IMG/M metagenome (GOLD analysis project Ga0335069, IMG submission 206714) | Soil microbial communities from Loxahatchee National Wildlife Refuge, Florida, United States - Lox_Sample_1.1 | ecosystem: Environmental > Terrestrial > Soil > Wetlands | place: USA... | reverse complement strand
GACCACATCGACGCCTACGTCAACGCCTACAACGACAAAGCCGAGCCTTTCGTCTGGACCAAGAAAAAGGTCCGTCAACGCAGGTTCAAAGGCCGACGTATCACTCAGCTATGATTCCGGGTACTAGGTGGTCTTACCTGGTCTGGCGCGGCATGTGGTGATGCCGAGCATCGCATACGGCGGGCACCAGCCAATCAGGGCCGTTCCGAGCGGAATGAGGCCCAGCAAGGCCCACATCGTCTTCGGTCCGACAAAGATCAGGCTCAGCGCGATCAGCCCAACGATTGCGCGGATCAGCCGATCAATTTTTCCGACATTTTGCACCATGGCACAGCTCCTCGGTTGGTGACGACACGACCGTAGGCTCACCTCTCCTGTTCGTATGTAACTAAGTCACTGAAGCCTGAGATTTCGGAGGACCGAGTGGATGCACGATCAGCCATGCTGTGCCAGACGGGACAGAGCAGCCAAGTCCGCGATTTCGATTGTGCCCCTGGATGGCTTGATCCAGCCGCGTCGTGCAAATTCCTGCAATTGGCGGCTGATCACCTCGCGGGCGCTACCGAGTTCGTTGGCGAGATCCTGATGAGTGGCGGTGACACGATGTTTGTGACCCGCGAGCTGCAGCAGCTTATGCGCCAGCCTGACATCGATTCGTTCAAAAGCGACTTCCTCGATGACCCGGAACAGGTTCGTCACACGGCGGCTAAAGGCGGTGAATACGAACTGGCGAAATTCCCGGGAGGTCGCGATCAAATCATCAAACAGGACACGAGCTATCGCAACGGCGCGAATCCTCGCTTCAGCAATTCCCTCCGCCCGGTATTCCTCGTAGCCCATCAGGCATGCGGTGGTCAGGGCGCAACTTTCGCCCGCCTGGACGCGATACAGCACGATTTCCCGACCCGTCTCGGACGTCTGCTGAACGCGAATCGTTCCCTCCAGGAGCAGCAAGAAATGTTGCGGCGCTTGCCCCGGCCCAAATATTCGGCTGCCCTCGGGGAGTTCGATGATCAAACTTCCATCGCGCAGCCGCCCGGAAATGTCCGCTGGCAGTTGCCGTAGAGGCGGGAAGGCGTGAGTCCAGTCTTGTTTTCGAGGCATCTCGAATATTCCGTCAGCAACGCACGAGTATGGCGAGGACACCGTCAATTCGTTCAGATCAATGGAGAGACTCCTCTCCAGACCACGTACGCTCCGACCATGATGACGATTGCCGCGAAGACGATGCTGAGCGCGCCTTTTCGGCTGGCGAGCAGTTGCCCAAGCCGTACGCCGGCGGTACCGCCAAACAAGCCTCCCAGAATGAAAAGCCCCGCCAAGCGCCAATCGATCATGCCCGACACGGCATAGCTTGCAGCAGTTGCCGCACCGAACGCACTGACCGCCACCAACGACGTGCCGATCGCGGACTTGAGCGGCATTCCCGTCGCCAGCATCAGCCCCGGAACGATCAGGAAGCCTCCGCCGATGCCAAAGAAGCCGGAGAACATGCCAACCGCCACGCCAATCCCGACCAGCTGCGGCAACAGCTCGCGCGCGGTCTCATGGGTCAAGCGCACGTCGGGGTTACCTTCTCCAGTACGCCGCACCAGCATCAGGCCGCCGACCGCGATCATGAGAACGCCGAACAGCGCCAGCAGCTTCTGGCCATCGATGGCCTTCCCCGCAGCCGATCCCAGAAACGCCCCCAACACTCCAGCGGAGGCAAACACGGCGGCGCAGCGCCATTTGACGTTTTGAGCCCGCCAATGAGCAATGAGATTGCCGAGCGCGCTCGCGGTCACCGCGATCGCGCTGGTTCCGATCGCCACATGAGGCGAGCGCACTCCGACCACGTAAACAAGCAGGGGGACGGCGAGGATCGAGCCGCCGCCCCCGACAAGGCCGAGCACCAGGCCCACAATAGCGCCTGAACCGATCGCCGGCAGCCAGGTGAATGCCATCACGTTTGCCCTTCAGTCCGCCGCGAAAGCGGCCGATCGAACTGCGTCTAGAGGATAGGGAAAGGCCGTCCAACCTCGTTGACCGATCTCAACGCCGGTCAGCGCCGAAGGCAGGCTCGTTTGCTGCCTGCCAGCAGCTTGTTATATTCGAAAATATGAATATAATGATGCCTTATCAAGCCCAGCCACGGCAGTTCCGCGCGTCGTACCAAACACGAGGTCCACCATGCATCTGTTCCGCAATCTTTTCGCCTCTGGCGCTCGGCCCGCCATACCGGAGGTCGACGCGTCGACGGCGCGGCAATGGCAACAGGACGGCAACTGCGTGCTGATAGACGTACGCGAAGATCGCGAGTATCGGGGCGAACGCATCCCGGGCACCCATCTCGCGCCGTTGTCGCGCCTCGAGCGATCGCTGCCTTCAGTGGCTTCCGGCAAAAAAGCCGTGTTTCTGTGTCAAAGCGGTGGGCGTACGAGAATGCAGGCCGGCCGACTGGCTTCTTGCGGTTTGAGCGAGGCCTACATCTTGAGAGGCGGCTTGATGGGCTGGAAGGCCAGCGGATTTCCGACCGAGCAAGGTTGAGTCGGCGAAAGACTTCCTGAACTCTACGGCGTGGCCGAAGCAGCGGCCCCGGGTCACTGACCGGGGCCGCAACGTAGTCATCCGACCGTTCGCTCGGCGTCATCGGCCCGGACCTTGACCGCGGCCTCGTCCGCGACCAGTCGTATCAAGCGCTTGGCGGCATTCAGGAGACACCTTGTCGCGATTGGCTTCGAGACACGAGCGTGTTTGCCGGGTCCCATGTCCCTTGGTCGCACAGAGGCTTTGGATGTCGTTTGCACACTGTGCCGCCACCGGACCCGCGCCCGTGCCCTGGGCAAGTGCCGGAACGGCTGAAAATAAGGCGATGCAAGTTGCAAGCATGATGGATTTTGTCATTCGGATCTCCATTTCAACGTCGCTCTTGAACGTTGATAATGAAGCGCGCGTTGTCTTTGACTGGAGTCAAATCGGTGACAGCCGGTGGTTTGGGCAAGCGGCGCTCTCGGCAACGCATGACCCATGCGCGCGATCAGTCTTTCGATCAGGAGAGCGCGATCAGGAGGGCCGGCGCGCGACCATTCCGATCAGTGCGGAGCGGCCGTGATGGCCGCTGCCTTCGCTGAGCTCGGTCTCGTACTCGCGCAGCTCGATGATCTCCAGCTCAGAGAAGGCCTCTCGGAGCATCGGTTCCGTATAGAGGTGCGAAACGGCGGATGGGCCGCCCGTTTTGTACTCCAACTGCTTTGGCGTATAGCCCTGCAGGATCAGGGTCCCACCTGGCTTCAGGCTTGCGATCATGTGCCCGAACAGCCGCTTCCTTAAATCTGGGTCGGCAAACTGCACAAAAATCGCGGCGACGCCGTCATACGCCGCCGCCGGCCAGGCGAAGCCGTCGCAATCGGCAAGCTGATAATTCACGCTGACGCCGGCTGACGCGGCAAGCTTGCGCGCTTTCGCGAGACCCACGTCCGAGATGTCGAAGGCATCGACCTGGAATCCCTGCCTGGCGAGCCACACGCTGTTGCGGCCTTCTCCGTCGGCCACGCAGAGAATGCGACCATGGCGCAGGAACGAGGCGGCGTGGCGATGCAGCCATTGATTGGGTTCGGTACCGAAAACGAAATCATCGCCTTCGAACCTGCGATTCCAGCGGCCAGCGTCGCTGCTTGGGGTTGAACTCGCGACCATGAGGCAGTCCGGGTTTCGAGCCGTTCGTGTATTCGGGAGCTATCCTAACCCCAATTGCTGCCAAGCCAAGATCGAAGCGAGCGGATCAGCGCGTCGGCTTCCAGCCCCTGCACTTGGTAGAGAACTGGTCCGACCTTGGCTCGCCGAGATAAGGGCCACACGCGACTCGATACCGCCTGGCATGAACCCGCGCTGCGACGGGGCTCGATCGCCGATTTGTTATCGTCCCGCCAAAATGATAGCAACAAGGGGGCGGCCCTTGGTTGATATGACGGTACCGCGGTGGCCGCCACCACGTATCAGATCGAATCGGCCAGGTTGAGGAATATGCGAGCAACGAATATGGCAACCAAGCGTGCACGCAGCAAGTCTCCGCTCGAGGCCGACGCCTTGCTCGAGAAGGCCCACAAGGCGAGCGAATTCCTCAAGGCGCTGTCGCACGAAGCGAGGCTTGCCATTCTCTGTCTGCTGCTCGACGGAGAGAAATCCGTTGGCAGCATCGAGGATTCGCTGCAGCTCCGCCAGCCGACGGTGTCGCAGCAACTCGCGCGGCTGCGCGCGGATGATCTTGTCAAGGTACGCCGCGATGGGAAGAACGTATATTATTCGATAGCGCGGTCGGAAGTGATCGAGGTCATGTCCGCCCTTTATCGCGCCTTCTGCTAAGTGGCGGTGATGGAGTCTCGCAGTTTGCTGGGAGCCGTGCATCAGGCAAGGCTGGGGACGGCCGCGACGGTGCTTTCAGCGGTCACACGATCGATAAACTCCGCCACCGCGGCTATCACCGCGGAGGTCGCCTGCTGGTGGGGCGCATGGCCGCAGCCCTCCAGCACGCAGGTCTCGATCCGGGTCGGCACGAGGGTGTGGAGCGTGTCAAGCTGCGCAGGGGTGAAGAACTCGTCTTCAGTCCCTTGAATGGCCAGCACCGGGGCGCGAACCCGCCGAACGTAAGGCTGGATACCCCAGTCGCGCGGTTCTTCTCCAGTCCAGGCATTGACCAGCCGGCCAAAGAGGTGGTCGGTCTTGCTGCCATGATAGCGCGCAAGCCGCGCCCTGAGGTCACCGTGCTCGAAATCCCTGATCTGGGCGGCGATGCCCTCGACCGTTCGCGGTTCGCGAAAGAGGTGAGGGGCGATCGCGACGACTCCGGTGACCTCATCGGGAAAGGCACCGGCAAACGTCAACGCGATCGCAGCACCGTCGGAGTGTCCGACCATGATCGGGCGCCGCATCCCGGTCGTCCGTAGCACATCGGGTAGGGCATCCAGAGCTTCGGCGAGCAGATAATGCCGCGAATGGGGCAATTCGAGTGGCTCCGAATCCCCGGAGCCCCAGCGGTCAAACACCAGGACGGAGCAGCCGGTCGCAGCCGCAAGCCGCTCGGGGAAGTCGCGCCACAGCCGGGCGCAACCCAAGGCGTCATGCAGCAGGATGAGCGGCGGACGTTCCGGTCGCGTTGCCGCGATCCAATGGCCACGAAGACGGCGCCCCGCCGCAACGAAGCTCAGCTGCCGCGTCGCCGCGACGACGACGTCATGGATCTCGGCTGGACCGAGATTGACGAACTCGGCGGGCGTGCGCGAGAAGAATTCGCGCACGGTCATTCCCGCATCAGCAAGTTCGGTGCCACGCAAGGCGGCCTCAAGATCGAAGATGATGCGCGGCGGCGTGACGAAGAAATCGCCGGTGATCAAGGCCTCGCGGATGCGCGTGCGACCTGGTCCTTCCAGCCGGATGTCGGCCCGCACGCTGCCGCCCCGACGCGTCAGAGTGGCGCTCACCAGTGTGTCGTCCACCTCAGGAGCGTCGACCATTTCGACGTATTCATCGCGGCCGATCTCCTCTCGATATAGCTGGTCGGCGAGCTGTTCCTCGACGTCGGAAATCTCGCCCCATTGCGGCACGATGCCAAGCCCCTCGGCGAATCCGTCGAGCAGGCCTCGATAGATCGTCGGCAGATCGGGAAGCCTATCACCGAGAATCTCGCGCATCGTGATGACGCGCTGGCGGGCAGAGGCGAGATCGCGTTTGGCGAGCTTCTCGACGGGCACCTTGAGGGCCGCGATCATCTCGCCCGGGTCGAAGTCGATCAGCAATGTGCCCTGGTAGAACAGCGTATCGCCGTCGAAGAAGCCGCCGGTGCCGCTGATCTTGCGGCCATCAACCTCGATGTCATTGCGTGGTCGGTAGCGTGCAGGAATACCGAGCTTGTTGAGCCCAAGCGCGGCGCTTTCGCAAATCCGTCGCGTGGTTTCGGTGAGGTCCACATGACCGAGGCTCGCGCGGTCGAACACGAGCTCCCATCCGATCTGGCCCTCGTCGAGATAGAGACCTCCGCCTCCCGTGATCCGCCGGCCGATCTCGATCCCTCTGGCTCTGCAATAGTCACGGCGCACCTCGTGGCTCAGGATCTGATGGATTCCAACCAGGGCCGAGGGACGAAATCGCAGAAAGCGGATCGTATCGGGAATGCGGCGTTTCTGGTGCGCCTCGATGAGCGCCTGGTCGAAGGCGATGTTGGCGCGTCCCCCGCGAATGCCGGTGTCGATGACACGAAACGGTTTGATGTTGCCGGTCATGATGATCGTCCTCGCCGCTATTTGGGCAGCCCGTGCCGGAGCTGGCTGCGCACGTGGCGGATGTCGCGGCGATTAAGCTCGAAAGGATAGGAGGCGATATCGCGCGGCGGCGAATCGCCGTAAGGGCGGTCGCAGGCGGAAACATCGGCCGCCTCCTTGCCGGGACAGCCGGAGGTGCGGAACGCGACGCCCGCGTCGATCACTGCATCGAGTTCGTCCTGCGGCAGACCGAAATCGACGAGCTGGCCGTTCTCATCGAAACGCATACGCTCCAGGTGGTGTCCGCGATATTCGATCAGATAACGGGCAAGCTGAACGCGGCGCCATTGGGGGCGCGGCACCGGCGGCAGGTGATCCATCAGGGAGCCGTGCTCCGGAAAGAATGCGAACATGTGGCTGTGGCCGCCGAGATCGCGGAGTCTCTGCACCTGCGAGAGAACGTCTTGGTCGCTCTCACCCATCCCGACGATCAAATGAGCGCCGAAGCGTTCCGGGCCAAATATCTCGGCAGCCGCCAGCAGGATCTCCCAATATTTGTCCCAGCTATGCGGCGATTGAACGCCGTGGCCACGGGTGCGGTCAAAGATGATGGGGGTGGCCGCATCGAGCGCTACCGTGAATATCTCGGCGCCGAGATCCTTGAGCTCCTGCACATCCTGGCGTGTCATCGTGGTCGGGTTCGACAGGATGGACACGGGCACGTGCTTGATGCGCTCGACCCACTTCCTCAGGACAATGCGGGTGTCCAGGTCGGAACGCGGGTGCGTGATCATGCTGATACACATGCGGTGGAAGCGCCGGCCGTCCCTGCCCGAGGCGACGATATCAATGACCTGGTCGTAGGGCACTGCGGGCCAGTCGACGCGGATAAAGTTCCGGTCGGCATAGTTGCGTTCCGCTTCGCGATGGCGCGCAAGCCCGCAATAGGCGCAGTTGGCGCGGCAACCCTCCGGGTAGGTCAGCAGCAGGTTCAGGCAACGGGTGCAACTGGTGCGATGCATGTAGCCGTTCATGACGCCGAGGGTGATCGCAGCTGCCGTCGACATCTGCACGTACTCGGGCGATCGCATGTTCGGCGTCAGAACATTGTCGTTCGGACGGTAGACGCCTTCCGGCCGCACGTCCTGCGCTTTCACGCGCGCCCCATTACGTGCATCCGCCGGCACGGCGCCCGCCTCGCGTGGCTTCATCGCCTCGGCAGCGTTGAAACCGCGGATATCCCCGCCGAGGAAATCCGGCATCGGGTGTGTCGGCCCTTCGAGACAGCTCATGATTTCCTCCCTTGGTTCTGTACTGTCATGCCGCCCAATAGCCTGGCGAACTGATCCATCCCTCGGCGAGCGCAGTCGCGTCGGGGTGGCTGCCTTTGCCGTAGCGCGCAAGCACTTGCTGTCGCCGCCGCAGCGCCCGGCTCAAGGCTGCATCGAAAATGTCGCCCAGTTCTTCTTCATAATCATCGAGCGCGCTGCTGCGGCCGGAAAGCGCATCCGCCGCGGCTTGCGCGGCGAGCGTTCCCGATTGCACGGCAGAGGCGATGCCGGCGCCGGTCACGGGATTGGTCAGACCGGCGGCATCGCCGGCCAACAACACCTTCGTTGCGCCGAGCCGGCCGATCGAACGTAGCCTGCCACCCACGGGTATCGCCCCGCCGGTCAGCGCGAACGGGCGCGTTCCGATCCGGCACTGTGCCGACAGCCTGGCGAAGAGCGCGGCCAGCATCGGCTTCAGCCGCTGCCGGTCCTGTATCGTGACGCCAATGCCGATATTGGCCACGGCGCCCTTGGGAAACATCCAGCCATAGCCGCCGCGGTAGTCGGCGCTCAGGAAAATATCCGTGGCATCGTGCGGCACGATGAGTGGGGCGGTCAATTGCCTCGTGTCGACAAGCGCGCGAGTGGTCTGACCGACGGCGGCGCCGAGTTGCGAACGAGGGCCGTCGCAGCCGATCAGGACGCGTGGCTTCAGGGAAAGACCGTCTGATGTATGAATCGTGCCGTCGGCATCGATGGCAACCACGGACGTGCCGTATCGGCACTCGGCTCCCGCATTTGCCGCCTCATCAGCGAGCATTCGATCGAAGGCGGCGCGGTCGATCATCCAGCCGCGAAAATCCGGCGTTTCGTCGCAGCGCTTCGCATCGATGAAGGTCAGCATGCGTGCGATTTGCTGCTGGGCGACGGCCCTTATGTTCGCAACATCCCGCTCGATCATGGCAGGCACGAACTCGGCGCACTGGACCGGGCAACCCGCTTCGATCCGGCGTTCGATGGCGATCACGCCATGGCCTGCCTTCGCAGCAACTGCAGCGGCGCGGCTGCCGGCCGGTCCGAGGCCGATGACGACGATATCCGGAGCTTTGCCATTCATCGCGAGACCTCAGGCCGCACAGGACCGCCGGCCGGCGAGGCCGTCGAGCGCGATCGAGCAGCAGGCATGCTCCTGTTCGATCGGTCGACCGATGGCGCGGGCGAGCGCCACGATGCCTTCGGCGGGGTAGGCGATGCCGTCGAAGCCCGCCATCACCGCGTAGGCGTCGGTCATCAGCTTGTGACGGCCGGCCGGCCGGATACAGCCGAGCTGGACCGGCGCGTGGTTGATGCGACGTCGTGCGGCGACCAGCAGCTTGGCAACATCTTCGGTGGAAATGGTGGCGAAGGGCCTGTCAGCGGGCGCATAAATCGTCGTGACAACGACCAGGATCAACGCCGCGACGGCATGGCGCGACACGATGTCGAGTGCGTTCTCCTCGCCGAGGAGCCGGCCATAGTGGAGACCAATCACGATGTGCGGAACGACCTCCATGCTGGTGGCCGATAGGGCGGCCAGAGTGGCTTCGAAATCCGCAACCGGACGGTCCAGATGATAGACCTCGCGGATCGTCTCCTGTGCACCGATCACGTCGAGCATTGCGACGTCGACCCCGGCAGCCTCCATGGATTTGGCGCGCCGCTCGTCGAGCAACGCGGAATGGACGGCAATGCGCAGATGGGGGAAGTCGCGCTTGAGCCTTTCGATGGCGGGATAGAAGCGATCGTAAGGCACCTCGTTACGCCGGTTGGATCCCCCCGAGAGCAGGAACCCGCGGAGATCCTTGAGCAGCACGAGATCGCGCACCTTGCGGTCGAGTTCTGCGGGGCTTGTCGCTGCAATCATGGGCTCGAGGATTTTGGCCTGGCAGTGGTCGCAATTGAGCGCGCAGGCACCGCCGGTGATCGAGAAGGCGGGGAAGCTCGCTTTGCCGCAGCCCTTGAGCTCCTCGCTGGCATAGGCGCGGAACGTCGGAGTATAGAAGCGCATCGGACCGAGTGCGCGCTCGCCCGCGGCGGCTTCCAGTGCGTCGACGAGCCCGCGATCAAAGGGCAGGTCGTCAAAAGGCTCGATTTCCCGCAGCTGCTCGTACCACGCCATTGCGATCCTCACTTTATCATATGCAGAATATAATATATGACATGAGCTGACCTATGGTTCCGGCAGTGTCCATGAAGACGCTCTGCGTGTTGCAGCATTTTGAGGCGGACTATCTCGGCCTGATGGAAGATCACCTCGAGGGCCGCAACATCCGCTTCCGCTATTGCCGGCCGTTTGCGGCCGGAGGAGCCGTTCCTGCCACGGCCGAGGACTATGATGGCCTCATTCTTCTCGGTGCAGGGCCGCTGGGCATCGTCAGCGGCAACCTGCTGCCCAGCCTTGGGCCGGAACTGCGGCTGGTGCGGAACTTTCTCGCGCGCGGCCTCCCGGTGATCGGCATAGGCACTGGCAGCTGCATCCTCGCAGCCGCGTGCGGTGGCGGCGCTGAAGAAGCTCCATTGCGTTTCGTCGTTGACACGGCGCGACGCGTTGTTCTGCAGGCGCTCGGCGGTCATTTGCCGGAATCGTTTCCCGTCGCAGTCTACATGCGCGATCGCCCGGTGCTTCCCGCGGATGCCCGTGTTCTTGCGATCGACTCTGCCGGGGAGCCGGCGCTCTTTCAGCTTCGCGACAATTGTTTCGGGTTCCTCGGCCATCCGGGAATCAAATCGGCCATGATTGAGGATTTGATCATGGAATTCGACGAAGTGCCTCCACGCACGGCGGAAACGCTGGCCGAGTTGCGCGCGGTGCAGCGCGAGATCGCGGCGGCGCTCGGGCCGCTCATGGTCGGCTTGATTGAGTTGACGCATCTGATGCAGCCGTTCCCGTAGGACCGTTCTCCCAGGTAACAAATTTTTTTACTACCTTATAGAAATTATTCAAAAAATGGAATATGTTTTGACTGGGTTCAAAGGACTGGTCGAGTTCGAGATGGCCGTTGGTCTGTTTTTGTCTTGATCTAGGATAGAGGTCCCCGCGCTTGTTGATCTGCATCAACGCCAAGGTGTCGCGCCTCAATATGATTTTTGCCCTCGTCAGGTTGCGCGCGCGTTCGTGTCGATGGTCGCTGCGCAGAGCCCAAGACCAAGAATGATCTGGGAGGATATCCGCGAAATGGCGAAAAAGCTCATCATCATCATGGTCAATACCGATCCTCGCAACGGCGAGGAGTTGGGCGCGCCGTTTTTCCAGGCGACCGTTGCTGCGGCGATGGACTACGAGGTCGAGGTGGTGTGCACCGCGACGGCGGGTCAGCTCATGAAAAAGGGCGTCGCCGAGAAGCTCGTGGTCAAGCCCGGATCTCCCAAAACCGTCTACGACTTCATCAAGGACGCGCACGGGGCAGGGGTGAAGTTTTATTGCTGCTCTCCGAACCTCGATCTGTTCGATATGACCGAGCAGGATCTCATACCTGAATGCGAGGGCATCGTCGGCGGTGCCAAGGTCATTGAAGAGGTGATGGAAAACGACGACGCAAAGGTGCTGACCTACTGAGAGGAGCCGCCAGATGACCAGCGGAGCATCAGCGAAGCTGACTGCGATCGGCGACCCGATCTCAGAGGCGCCGGTCGTTCCCTACGAGAAGCTTGAAGGGGTCTTTGAGGACATCCGTTCGCATGTCCTTTACGATCACGAGCTACACGGCTGTCTGAATTGCGGCATCTGCACCGCGACCTGCCCTTCGGCGCATTACTACGACTATTCGCCCCGCGAGATCGTCCAACTGCTGTGGACCGAGAATCTCGAAGGCATCTATGACGCGATG
>Ga0335069_10013701_pt1 | contig 11374 bp, 7 predicted proteins | sample Lox_Sample_11_FD_206714 | JGI IMG/M metagenome (GOLD analysis project Ga0335069, IMG submission 206714) | Soil microbial communities from Loxahatchee National Wildlife Refuge, Florida, United States - Lox_Sample_1.1 | ecosystem: Environmental > Terrestrial > Soil > Wetlands | place: USA: Florida... | reverse complement strand
TCTGCAACTTGACCTTAATCAGGGGAATGTTCTCCAGGAGTTGGAAGGCCTCACTGACAGTAGTTTCCAACAGGTCCGCAATGGAACTTCCCTTGTACTTCACCGAGAGAGTCTCTCGGTTGTAGCAATGGCCTCGACAAACTTCGCACTCCACGTATACGTCCGGTAAGAAATTCATCTCAATTCGCCGCAGACCATCCCCCTGACAGGCCTCGCACCGTCCCCCCTTGACATTGAAACTGAATCGGCCGGCCTTGTATCCACGTTCCCGGGATTCGGGCAGTGAAGCAAACAAGTCCCGAATGGCCGTAAACAGCCCTGTGTAAGTAGCCGGATTGGAACGCGGGGTCCGGCCGATGGGAGATTGGTCAATTTCAATGACCTTGTCAATGAGATCAATGCCTTCGATTTCGCGATGGCGGCCCGGCTCGTCCATGGCGCGATAAAGTCGCCTGGCTAAGGCTCGATATAAGATGTCGTTGACAAGTGATGACTTTCCCGATCCTGAGACCCCTGTGACCAGGGTGAGCAATCCGAGCGGGAAGACAACATCAAGGTTCCTAAGGTTGTTGTGCCGCGCTCCGCGTACCACGAGGGCCTTATCGTTCGGAATTCGCCTGAGTTCAGGAACAGGGATGCTGAGTTCGCCGGAAATATAGCGTCCGGTAAGGGAACGGGGGTTACAGGAAATCTCTTGGGCACTCCCAACGGCGATCAACTCTCCTCCCGCCTTCCCAGCCCCCGGGCCCAAATCCAGAACATAATCGGCGCGACGAATCGTGTCCTCGTCGTGTTCCACCACCACAACCGTGTTGCCTAAATCCCTTAATTGTTCCAGCATGCCTAGGAGGCGCTGGTTGTCTCGATTGTGCAGACCGATGGATGGTTCATCCAACACGTATAGGACCCCCCTCAGTCTGGAGCCAATCTGGGTAGCCAGGCGGATCCGTTGCCCTTCACCTCCGGACAAAGTCGATGCTGACCTGTCCAGACTCAAGTAGTTCAATCCCACGGCCTGCAGGAACTCCAGGCGGTCGGTAATTTCCTGCAGGATTCGGCCCGCGATCAACTCTTCCCGCTCGCTTAACCGGATTCCTTTGACAACATGCAAGGTCTCATTGATGGGCAGAGCCGTGAGTTCGGCGATAGAGAGTCCAGCCACCTTTATGGATAAGCTTTCCGGGCGCAGTCGTTTCCCCTCACAGGCGGCACAGGGCTGGCTGGTCATAAAACTCTCGTAAGTTCCACTCTCGGTGCTCTCTAGCCGACATTCCTCTTCCACCATCTTCAGAAGACCCTCTTTAAGCTCCCGGACATTCGGTACTCCATGCCAGATTGTTGTTTGGATCCTGGCAGGCAAAGATTCGAAGGGTTGGCTCAGGTCAACCTTCAGATACTTGGCTAGGTGGTCCAAGTAGTGCCGGACGTGCAAAGGCAGCCCCGTGTTCCAAGGCACTAGGCCTTCGTTGAGGATCGACTTGGAAGTCTCAGGGAAAATGCGACTGGGATCCAGCTCAAACTTGTAGCCAAGCCCGGTACATTCCGGACAAGCCCCATACCGGCTGTTGAATGAAAAGGTCCGCGGTTCAATGGCCGGGATCGATAAGCCACAATCCACGCAAGCCAGTCGCTCTGAATATAACCGTTCTTCCCCGTTCACCACGGCCACCAACACAATACCTTTGGCCAATTTCATGGCAACTTCAATTGAGGCTTCCAACCGCTTCTCAATACCAGGCTTGATCAGAAGACGGTCCACGACGACTTCGAGGGTATGGTTCTTCGTTTTGTCTAGATGAATCTCCTCATCCAGATTCCCCAACACGCCGTCGATACGGGCGCGAACGAAGCCGTCTTTGGCCAGATCCTCAAGCAGTTTCTTGAACTCTCCCTTACGCCCACGGACGACGGGAGCCAGGATCATGATCCGCTCCCCTTCAGGCAAGGTTTTGACACTCTCCAGAATCTGCTTGGTCGACTGCTTGGCAATCAGGCGTCCGCACTTTGGACAGTGTGGAATTCCTATAGAGGAATAGAGTAGGCGGATGTAGTCATAGATTTCAGTGATGGTCCCAACGGTGGAGCGGGGACTGCGGCTGGTGGTTTTTTGCTCGATCGAAATGGCTGGACTGAGTCCCTCGATCGAATCTACGTCGGGGCGTTCCATCTGGTCCAGGAATTGCCGAGCGTAAGCCGACAATGATTCTACGTACCTCCGCTGCCCCTCGGCGTAGATTGTGTCAAAGGCGAGACTCGACTTGCCAGACCCGCTCAGCCCCGTAATGACCGTCAATCGGTTCCTGGGAATCTCGACGTGAATATTCTTAAGGTTGTGTTGTCTCGCACCGCGAACAATAATCCGATCCAGTGCCATTTCCGCTCACGCCCACACAGTAGAGAATCTTGGGTAAAGATCAAAATAATCATCATAGACTCTGCGGCAAATGACGTCAACAGGTTTGGGGATCGGACGCCTTTTATCTAGGAGACAAGGAAATGCTCAAGCTTCTGGCATCCCGCGACGGGAACATCAATAAACTGAATTCCCAATGCAAATTCCCCGCCGTGTCGATCAAGTCTGCTTGAGGAAGGTGCAAAAGAAGGCAGAAGGTATTAGACTGGGGGAAATGCTGCTGCCTTCGATTCCAGGTGAGACCATGGGAAAGGGTAAGAGGATTGATTTATTCCAGCGGGTGATCGATCGATAACAATGCGCTGTTCCATCGATTTATCTGAAATCGCAGTTGCCTCTGTACTTCTTATAGGCCTGAGTTTGTCAACCAGTAGACTCGCGGCAAGCCTCAAGGGGATTGACCAGGCTCAGAGCCCAATCATCCGCCATTCCATGCGGGGCATGGTCATCATTGATGGCACAAAAAGGGATAAACCCATCCACGTCTCCTTGAGGAGAGACAACGGACCGGATGTGGGTACGACCACGCTCCGATACGACGGCAGTTTTGCCTTCGAAGGGTTGGAAGCAGGGAACTACCTGCTCACCATCGAACGGGAAGAATCTCCCACAGTGGTGCGACCGGTGCAACTGAAATCCTATCCTAGCCCCAAAACCGTTTATGTTCAGATTCGGCTGCGGGCTGACGGATCGGCTGAGGTCCGGGAACTCGTGAAGGAATACACTAAGAAGGAGATCCCCGAGCGGGAAGAAACTGTTTCTACCGTTTCCAGGAAAGCCTCCAACGAATTTCAGAAGGCCAGCGAGGAAAGTCAAAAAGGGAATACACAGAGGGCGATAGAACATCTGCAAAAAGCGATTTCCGAAGACCCCAAGTTCTTTGAAGCCTTTAACAACCTGGGTGTACAGTACCAGAAGCTACAGCAGTGGGACAAAGCCATTGACGCCTACAAGCAGGCACTAGCGATTCGAAATGATTCAGGCAAGCCCCACATTAACCTTGGTAACCTCTACTTGATTCTACAAAAGCCCGATTCTGCAGCGGAAAGCTTCAAACAGGCTCTGACTTTTGAACCCAACTCGGTGGCAGCTCATTTGGCACTGGGACAGATCTATTTCCAGAAACAGCAGTACGACTTGGCGGTTGAACACCTGGAAATGGCAACAAGACTGGCCCCCCAAAAGAACAGGGAAGCTTTCCTTCTTTTGGCCCGGCTGCACATTTTACAAAAGGAATTTTCTCAGGCACGAAGTGTTTTGGAGGCCATGCAGGATTACTTTCCTGCGGACCCGGACGCCAAGAAGATGCTCTCCAGTTTACCGTCACTTCCCTAACTCATTTCTACCGCCGTCTGGCTGGTTTTTTCACGAGTTTTGCCCCAGAAGTGGAGCCCAACCAAGCCTGGGAAATGAGTGGTTTACTCACCGAAAACGGGTTGGGACTCTCACTTCTAAGATATAGATAATTAATGTGTTACTTTATTGTAACTCCATCGAAAATGCTAAAGGAAACCAAGAAACCACCCGATATGGGTAATCGATGGTCCAAATGACTTCTCCTGTCCAGGATTGAGCCCGGAATCAGGTTCGCTAAGGGCTTGTCTGGCACCAATTCTGGAGTGACATCGGGTTGTGGAATGCAAAACGGGTTGCTCAGATTCCAGGCGGATGGATCTAGTTCAGGACCACAGGTTAATCTTCATCGAATATTGGTTGTCGATGATGATCCCATAACCCGACGGGCCCTGGTGGAGATACTGGGCGCCAATGGCTTCGACTGTGATCAAGCAGAATCTGTCGAAGAAGCTTTGCTGTATTTGAAGACTCAGACCTATACATGCGTCTTAACTGACCTCGTCATGCCGGAACGTTCTGGGCTTGATCTTCTTCAGGAGGTCAAGAGCAGCTTCCCGGACGTTGCCGTCATCCTGATAAGTGGGCACAACGACACGGTCATGGTGAGAAATGCTCTGAAGAGCGGGGCATACGATTATGTCGTTAAGCCGGCGACCACGGGAGAAATCCTTTCCACGGTCAATGCGGCCCTGAAGAAACGCGACACCTACCTGAGAGAACAGGACGACCGGGAAAGCCTCCGCGAGAGCCTGAGAGAGAAGGAAGAGATCGGGATGGTGGACTCCATCCTGTTTCAAGACATTGTGCAAAGCACGATTGACGGCATCATTCTCACGGACATCTCTCACCGCATCATCATGGTCAACCCGGCCTACGAAAAGCTGACGGGCTTCAACCGCCGAGAGTTAATCGGAACGCTTCCGTCCATCTTGTCAGGGGTCGGCAGGTTCCGCGATCTGAGTCATCAAGTTAACCATTCCTTGGGAACGCGAGGTTCATGGTCTGGTGAGCTAATAGACGACCGTTCAGACCGGACCCAGTGGTACGCCCATCTCACCATTACCCGGGTCAAGGATTCCCGCGGGCATGCCTTTGCCGATGTATTTATTGTCCGCGACGTTTCAGACAAGAAATACCTGGAACAGCAACTATTGGAACGACTGCAGGAGGTTCAATCAGCCCAGGATGCAGCCGTCATCGGATTTGCCAAGCTGGCCGAGTGTCGCATCCCTGAAATCGGGGATCATTTGGACCGGATGCAGAACTACTGCAGGATTCTGGCCGAGGAACTAGGCAAACTGCAGGTGTATCGGGAAGAGATCGACGACAACTTCATCGACAACATATACAAATCCAGTCCCTTGCATGACATCGGGAAGGTTGGAATCCCCGACCATATTCTCCTGAAGCCTGGCAGGTTGACCCCGGAAGAATATGAAGTCATGAAAACGCATACGATAATCGGAGGCGATGCGCTAAGGGCTGCAGAAGAGAAACTCCCGGGCCGGTCATTTCTCAGTTGGGGGCGTGAGATCGCTTACAACCACCACGAGAAGTTTGACGGGACCGGCTATCCGTCCGGGCTTAGCGGCAGAGCCATCCCCTTGTCTGCCCGTATAGTCGCTTTTGCCGACGCTTACGACGCCTTGACTTCCAAGAGAATCTACAAGGATAAAGTTTCGCCCGAGGAGTCAAAAGAAAGGTTGATACGAGACCGGGGAACTCACTTTGATCCAGACATCGCGGATGCCTTCCTGAGGCGGGAGGGGGATTTTCTGGCGGTCATGGAATCACACTCTGAGGAGTACCCTGCCTCGCAGGAAGACTAACTCCTCGGTCGAGGCTCATTCCTGGTACTTCAACATGGTGTAGACATCATATCCCGGTAGCTTCTTCCTCCCGTTCAGGAATTCCAACTCCACCAGGAAGGCGACTCCGACAACTTCGCCACCCAACCGCCGAACCAACTCCAAAACTGCCGCCGCTGTTCCGCCCGTAGCCAACAGATCATCGACGACCAGTACTCTTTGCCCTTTTTGAATGGCATCCTCATGAATCTCCAGCGAATCCTGACCATATTCCAAGTCGTAGGTTACTCTGAGTGTTTTAGCAGGAAGCTTCTTTGGCTTGCGGACGGGCACAAATCCAGCCTTAAGCTGAAGGGCTAGGGCTGAGCCAAAAATGAACCCCCTGGACTCGATTCCAACCACTAGATCCACTTGCCGATCTCGATATCGGTCAGCAAGGGAGTTCATAACTTCTGCAAATGCCTTCCCGTCCTTTAGCAGCGTGGTGATGTCGTAGAACAGGATTCCTTTCTTGGGAAAATCCGGGACGTTTCGGATGAGCTGCTTGAAATGTTGCATACCGTGGCCTCAGTGCAGAGAATCAGGAAGGAAAAGCACCCTTCTCCTGTTGATGGTGCCCCATCATAGTCACTGACTCATTGAAATGCAATTCGAAATTGGCGGGATGAAGTGGTCTCTGGATCTTCTTGATATCCGGTTGGGTAGCCAGGATCTTCTAAAGTCTAATCCGTCCCTCCGCCCACGTCAGCCGTAGACTTCTCTTCACTCCATCATGGACTGAAGAATGCTGATCTGAGAAGCCCTGCGAGCAGGAAGACCTCCACCCAGAACCCCCACAATCGCAGCAAAGCAAAGACCCTGGAGGAGAATAGTGGAAGTTATTCGAAAATTGAAAACAACCTCGCTGAATGTAACGAAGTTGGCAGTGGCCGTGGAAATACCATGGATGGGCAGGGCCATCAGACAGCCAAGCGTGCCTCCAACCAAGGACAGACACACAGACTCCAAGAGAAATGAAGTGAGAATGCTCCACCTGGAAAACCCTAGGGCTCTCAATGTGCCAATCTCTCGGGATCGAGACATCACCGCTCCGTACATCATATTCATGGCGGCAAAACAGGAGCCAATACCCATCAAAGTGGCAATAAACGTCCCCAGGATTTTGATCCCCACAGAGGAACTCGTCTGGCTGAGATAGTACTCCTTTTGAGAAATGGCCTGTAGATGGATTCGGCGGTCATCAGCAATCCGGCGCACAATGGTCTGTGCCGCTCCTGGGGTTTCAGGCTTTAACAGAATCGAAGAATAAATCGGACGGTCCCAATCCTGAGCCACATCCTCATAGTCTGTCCAGATCTCAGAATCATAGGCGGTTCCACCTGTATCAAAAATTCCTACTACCTTCCATTCGCTGCGCGACATGTGGATCGTATCGTCCAAGCGCATGTTTTGGAGGCGTTTGGAGAGAGGCTCACTGACGACGATTTCCCTCAATCCTCGCCGGAACCAGCGTCCGGTGACGAGGCGGGCCTCAGGCCGGACACTCAAACCCGCACTCGTCATACCGCGGACCATGACATTCGACGCCTCCCCAGTAAGACGGGGGTGATTAACTACAACTATGATCTCGCCGGAAGCCAGCGGTTCCTTGTTCTCATTCACGGCTATCCCAGGCAGCAAGCGGACAGTTTGATACAGGTCCCTGTCAAAGTAGCTGTTGACTTCATTCAGCGCTCCGGCTCGGATCACTATCAGCTGGTTGTCCTGACCTGTCTCTACAAACGTCGAGTTCAAGCCATGAACGAGGGCCAGCATGGTTATGAATATAGATACCGTAAGGCCAATTCCAAGGGCCGTCATGGCTGATCCGACTCTGCGAACCCACAGGCTTCCGAGGTTATATTTGACTGGAATTCTCATCATTAGGTTCCCTTTCCTCAGGCCACTCGCCGCAGCGCATCCGCTGCAGGACGTTGTGAAGCCTTCCATGCCGGGATCCCGGCAGCCAGTATCCCGACCAGTATCCCGATTCCCACGCAAATCGATAACATCAAGGGGGTGATGTCCACTCTTTGGATGAAACCGCCGGTCAGAGCAGGCAAGTTGAGATTTGAGAAGATGAACCGGGCCCCCAACGAACCAATCAGCGCCCCGCTGACGGAAAGGAAAATGGATTCGCCCAGCAACAAGCCAAGGACCTGGCTGCTTTGGAAACCGACCGCTTTTAGAATGCCGATCTCCCGGACCCTCTCACGGATCGACATGGCCATCGTGTTCGCAGCCACTAACACAATCGTGAAAATCACCACGGAACAAATACTGGTAATCAAGAACTTGACGTTCCCTAACATCGAGATGAATCCCAGAACGAAAGCCTTTTCCGTCTCCGTCTTCGTCGGCACGGTCGAATTCTGGAAAAGGGCATCCACTTTTGCAGCAACACTCGGTACATCCTCCGCAGTGCGCGCTCGGATTGCATAGGTACCAGTAAATCCTGCATTGTTCATCCCCTCATTGAAGTACTCCCAATGGAAATAGAGGCTGCCGCCATCGTCAGGTCCCTTCTCATAGATACCACGAAGGGTCAGCTCTGGATCCATTTGAAACAGAGCGCCCTTCAAATGAATGCGTTCACCCACCTTCCATTTGAATCTTTCCGCTAGACTATTTCCAGCGATGGCACCCGTCCGGTCTTTCAAGAAAGCTTCTTTTTGGTCTTCAGGCATCAAGAGGTCAGGGTAGACCTGGAAGAACTGGTCCGTGTTGACGGAGAATTGGGCAAAGAAGTTGGAGGGATCCTTATAGACCCCACCGAACCACATGGAGCCACATACTGCCTGTACCCCTTCCACCTTCTTGATTTTCTCGAGGTAGGCAATGGGAATGGCATTAAACAATGACACTTTGTGCCGGGTTACCAGTCGGAGTGCTGATTCCGGGGTTTGGGTCGGGTTCTGGAATTCATGGAGAACTGTTAACAGCGTGGTCACGAGGAACAATGAAGCCGCAGTGCTGCTGACCGTGAGTACTGTCCTGCGCCGATTACGCATGACATTCTTAAACAAAAGCCAAAGGAGTTTGATCATTCATCACCTCCGGACGATGGCGAACACTCCTGTCTTGGCGAGCCATCGTAGGGGGACCCGTTGCTCCAGGTCCTTTTCTTGCTCCAGAAACATCACCCCACTCTATACTAAGTGAAAAGAACGAGAAAAGAGAAAAGGGAGAACCCAACTACAGGCTCAATCACGCACGGGAAGTTAGAAGGTTGGTTTCGGCCGAGACTACGAAGACAGAGTGTGATGTGCCTCCGAGGGATCCATCATTACACTCGTTAACCAGCCCACCCAGAAACGATCTGGAAGGAAAACTTGGAACACCTGGCTGGTGCCAACCTTGGTCACGCTTCTTTGACAGACTGTGTGATTGGAATGGACCTGCGAGTCACCGATCAAAACACTCGACCAAAATATGCAGATAGAGGAAAAGCATCCCTTTGTATTCTTCCCGGATCTCCTCGTCATCTTCCTCCATGATTTCCTCTAGGACGACCTTCAGGATTTCCACCTGGTTGCGGTTCTGAAATATGAGTTCGACGTTCTTCTGGAGATCCCGATCTTTGAGTCGACCCAAGGTTTTCAGCATCTTGAAGGTGTCTCGCTCGACCTTGTTTAGGATCGCTGGGGATAGGATGCGGGGACTGGGAGTACCCTGTCTCATGATTTGCCAGATGACTAGCCCCCAGTAATAGAGGAGTTCGGCTTCCGCCCGATTAAACTCGCGCTCAACGGCTGCCAGCAGATATGCCATTAAATATGGCTGTTCCTGCTGCATTTGGTCGATCAGTTTTCGCGCCTTTTTGGGCGGAGTTATAGCCATTTTCTGACATGTTGCTTCGACCAATTCGGCTGGGATTCGGTTCACCGGTTCGACTGTCCTTGAATTCAAGAACTCCACTTTAGGTAGGAAGCCCACTCTCCCATGATCTTTGCGGTCTCTCTTGTTTGTTTGACATTATCGCACGCTTCCGCAGGAAGAGGCAATCACACCGAGATAGGGATCTCGGCCCTGGCAATCCTAAGCTTGCGCGAGAGGGATGGCTATTCAAGCTGGAGTGAATAGGGGTTGTCTCGAAAGAAAGGCCTCCACTTCATTACGTGAGGGAACAGAAGCTTGGGCTCCCAACCGGGTTACGGATAGGGCAGCTGCGCCATTGGCAAAAGAAATAGCCTCTTGCAACGATTTCCCTTCCGCTAAAGCCACAGCCAGAGCTCCGTTGAAAGTATCTCCTGCTGCTGTTGCGTCGACAGCTGCGACTTTGTGGGCCGGGAAATGCAGGCTTCTTTGTCTATTGGCCATCCAGGCCCCTTTTTCTCCGAGTTTCAAGATTACCTGCTTCGGACCTAATTGCAGCAGTTGGGTGGCAATCTGGGGTGCTTCTTCTAAGGATACCGTGCTAGCGCGACGGCCCAGCAATAGCAAAGCCTCTGTTTCATTGGGCGTCAGCAAATCGAGCCTTTGCAGGAGGGAGTGACCGAGTGTTCTGGCTGGCGCTGGATCTAGAATGGCGACAATGCTTCGGACCTGGCTCAGATGAGCCGCTGCCTCCACTGTCTCCATTGGAGATTCCAGTTGCATTAGAACGAATCCCGGCCGAACCTGCTCGATTGCAGCCTCCACGTCGGAGGGGGACAATCGGCTATTGGCACCTGCGGCAATCACAATCTGATTTTGTCCTCCAGCCTCCACGTGGATCAATGCAACTCCGCTGGATTCTCCAGACACTGAACGAATATGAGTGGTATCTACCCCTGCTGACTGCAAGCTGGACTTGAGTTTCTCTCCGAAAACATCTTCTCCGACACATCCGACCATCCGGCTCTTGCCACCCAGTTTTCCTACAGCATAGGCCTGGTTCGCCCCCTTTCCCCCGGGGAGCATCTGGAACCCCCGGCCGTGCACAGTCTCACCCCGAAGGGGGAGCTTGTCCAGCTGGACCACAAAATCCATATTCAAGCTTCCAACTACCATAATGACCTTATTCATCATGCAATCCTCGCAACGACAATGAGTCCCAGACCAAGAATAAAAAATAGGAACATCAAGGTCAGCAGTCGGCTGGTCCCAGCCGGGGCAGTCTTGAACTCCTTCCATATAAAAACACCCCAGAACGCAGCGATCATCGTGGCCCCCTGCCCCAAGCCGTATGAGATAGCGAAACCTGCGGCACTTGAAGCCAGAATGCTAAGGGACATCCCGATGCTCCAGATCACACCACCCAGGATGCCAATCAAGTGCAAACGCGCATTCCCTTTAGTGAAGTAGTCGCCAAACGGAACAGGATCACCGACTATCGGGCGTGCCATGATCAGGCTATTCCAGACAAAGTTCGACAAAAACAATCCTGCCGAAAAGAGAACCAGAGCCGTGTAAGGGCTGAGCTTCCCAGTCTCCAGGCTGCCATCTTGAGCCATGATCCCCATGGAAGCTGCCACAAACCGGTAAAAGTACCCCATGAGCAAGCCGGCGATAATGGAAATCGCTATCCCTTTGCCAGTTGTCCTCGACCCTTGGGTAGGGAGTCGATTGTACGCTATAGCCGACATCAGGATTGCCAGGACCACGCCGGAAACTCCGGCAAACAACAAAACAGGATTTCCGATGGGCATGGCAATGTAGTTGGTCACTACTCCAATGACCAACGCCAGGCCCACGCCGATGGGAAAGGCCACCGACATTCCCGCTATATCAATGGCTGCGACCAGAAGGATATTGGAAAGATTGAATATCACTCCGC
>Ga0335069_10013699_pt1 | contig 11377 bp, 8 predicted proteins | sample Lox_Sample_11_FD_206714 | JGI IMG/M metagenome (GOLD analysis project Ga0335069, IMG submission 206714) | Soil microbial communities from Loxahatchee National Wildlife Refuge, Florida, United States - Lox_Sample_1.1 | ecosystem: Environmental > Terrestrial > Soil > Wetlands | place: USA: Florida... | reverse complement strand
CCAGCGTCAGCACGGCGCGGAAATGCAGGACGGTGGACGACGGCGGCGGCATGAAGACGAAAGGCCGGAGCGTACGCCCGGCCGCGGCGCGTCCAAGCCCAAAGCGCCCGCGCGGCGTCAGGCGGACCCGGCCCGGCCCGACAGGCTCCGCCGCAGCGACGCCTCGAGGTCCGCCGGCTTGCACGGCCGCGCGAGGCAGTCGTTCGCGCCGCCGCTGACGGTCAGCACCCGCTGCGCCTCGGCGGCATCATTCGCCAGGGCCGTGATCCAGATGGACTGGTTCGGCGCGCCGGCGCGGCCGCGCCGGATCTGCTCGATGACGGCAAAGCCGTCCGCGTCGCGCGCGTGCAGATCGAGCAGCACGAGATCGTAGCTGCCGCGCTCCAGCCGCGACAGCGCGAGCCGGCCGTCCTCGGCCAGGTCCCAGTCGCAGCCGAGGTTTTCGAGCATCTTCTGCGTGAGCCGCTGGTTGACAGGGGTGCCTTCGACGAGGAGCACGCGCAGACCCAGGCCGCCGGGCGGGGTCGTGCCCCCGGCGGCGCCCGGGGCCGCCGCCTCCGGCGGCTGCAGGCTGGCGCCGAGGAGCAGCCCGAGGGCGCCGTGCCGCGCCGGCTTGCGCACCCACGCCTGGAAACAGCCGCCGAGGGCGCCGCGTTCCGCCGCGGGAAAGTCGACCGGCACGAGCGCCACCAGCGGGCGCGAGGACAGCTCCGGCCGCTGCGCGAACACCTGCCGCCAGCTTTCGGCCTCCGCCCGCGCGACATCGACCACCGCCACATCCCAGGCCTCAGTGGCGACGCCGTTCTGGGTGCATTCGACGCAGCGCGCCCCCCACCCGGCGGCCAGCCCGGCGAGTTCCCGGCGCAGCGCGGGCACGGCGCTCACCACGGCCACGGTGCGGCCGCGCAGCGCCGCCGGCCCGCCATCCGCCTCCTCCGCGGTCGCCGCCGGCGCCTCGCCCGCCACGACCGTGAAGGTGAAGGTGCTTCCCTTCCCCTCCTCGCTCTCGACGGTGATCTCGCCGCCCATCATCTGCGCCAGGCTCTGGCTGATCGCGAGGCCGAGGCCCGCGCCGCTGAATTTCCGCGTCGTGGTCGAATCGATCTGGGTGAACGGCTTGAACAGCTTGCCACGCTCGGCCGCCGCGATGCCGACGCCGGTGTCGCGCACCGCGAAACCGAGCCGCCACGCGCCGGCCGCGTGGCGCCCGCCGATCTCGTCCTCCGGCCGCCGCTCGGCGGTCACCGTCACCTCGATCGCGCCCGCCGGGGTGAACTTGACCGCGTTGCCCAGCAGCTGGCCCAGCACCTGGCGCAGGCGCGCCGCGTCAGCCAGCACCGCCGCCGGCACGCCCGGCGCCACCGCGTGCAGCAGCTCGAGGCGTTTCTCCGCCGCCCGCACCGCGACCGCCTCGAGCGCGGTCTCGACACACTCGAGCGGACTGCAGCGCTGCGGCTCCAGCGTCAGCCGGCCGGCGTCGAGCATGGAGTAATCAAGCACGTCGTCGGTGAGCTGCAGCAGCGATTCGCCGCTGTTGCGGATCGTGACCAGGTACTCGCGCTGCTCCGGCGTCAGCGGGGTGTCGAGCATCAGGTCGGTGAAGCCGATGAGGCCGTTGAGCGGGGTGCGGAACTCATGGCTCATCATGGCGAGGAACTGCTCCTTGGCGCGCTCGCCGGCCTCGGCGCGCTCCTTGGCGTAGCTCAGCGCGGCCTCGACCTGTTTGCGCTCGGTGACGTCCTCGATCACGGTGATGATGTGGCGCAGGCGGCCGGCGTGCCCGTGGAGCGGCGCCGCCACGCAGCGGGCCGGATAGGTGGCGCCGTCGCGGCGCCGGTTGACCGTCTCCCCGCGCCAGGTGCGCCCGCTGCGGACGGTCGTGTAGATCTCCTGAAACTGTTCCTCCGGGGTCTCCCCCGACGCCAGCATGCGCACCGGCTGGCCGACGATCTCCTCCCGGCGCCAGCCGGTGATCGCGCACAAGCCGGCGTTGACGAACTCCACCCGGCGGTCCGGCCCGGTGATGACGACCGCGAGGCGGCTCTGCTCCGCGGCCTGGGTCAGCTTGCGGACCAGGTCGTCCGCCCGCGCCAGGCGGCCGAACGCCAGCCACGCGCCCCACGGCACGCCGAGCAGCAGCCAGACCGCGCCGGCGGCGCGCAGCCCGGCGAGCAGCCGCTCCCAGCGCCAGTGGTCGGCCGCCCGGTCGAGGGCGACAATCTCCTCCGGGTCGCCGCCGGCCCCGGGGGCCGGGCCGACCAGGGCATAGCCGCGCACCCACGCGCCGGCCGCGTCGGACTGCGGCGCGTCCGCCGCCGGCCGGCCGTCGCCCAGGATCGATTGCAGCGCCGGCGACCGGCTGCCGCCGGTGAAACCATCGCCGGGGTTGGCCATCCGCCCGGATTCGGGCGACTCCGAGTCGGCGAGGACGATCACCCGGTGCCCGCCCGCCACGCGGCGGAGGAGGCGGATCACCCGCACGGCGGGATCGATCTGCCGCAAACGCGCCAACCGCGTCTTCACCGCCAGATACGTGGGGTTGGCCAGGTCGGAGGCGGCGCCCGCGAGGGCCCGCGTCTCGTCCACGCTGAAGGCGAGCGCGCAGCGCCGCGTCTCGTCAATGAGCTCGCGGTTCGCGCGGTCCCGCGCCCCCAGCAGGCCATACCAGCCCGTGACCCCGCCGGCCCCCGCGATGAGCGCCCAGAGGAGCAGCGGCAGGGAGCGACGGGAGGAGAGTGACATGGTGGCGCCTCGGGATCGCGGCATCATCGCCGGCGCCCGTGGCGGTGCAACCCCGAATCAACGCGAGGGGGATATTCGCAGTTTGCGAATCCGCCGCCACTCACGACTGGCCGTCGGGCGGCTCCGCCGGCCCGGGTTCGGGGAGCGGTTTGCGGCGCTGCCGCACGGCGTCGCGGAGCAGGAACTCGATCTGGCCGTTCACGCTGCGGAGCTCGTCGCCGGCCCAGGCCTCGAGCTCGGCCCACAACTTGGGGTCGATGCGGAGCAGGAAGGCCTTGCGGTCCTCGGCGGGCATGGTGATCAGCGGGGCAGGCCGGCGCGGCGGCGCACGGCCTCGACAAACAACGAGTGGTGTTGCGGAGAAATGACAAGACAACGATCGGGCCAGCGCAGGACCACGGCGTGCTCGACGTCGGTCAGGTAGGCGCGAAAGCGGCCGAGCTGGCGGCTGCGAAAGCGGCCGGTGACGGCCCCGAGGCCGTCGTTGCCCGCGATCTTCCGCGCCCCGCGGAGCGCCGTGCGGTCCGGCACCGCGCTCACCAGCCCGGCGAGCGGGAACCGGACGGTGCGCAGCGGCAGTTCGACCCGCAGCTCCCCGCCCGTCACGCGATAGCGCCGGATCCGCGACGTGGACCAGACCGCCGCCAGCACCGCCGGCGCAATTCCCGGGGCGATGAACGCGAGCCAATGCGGCGGCCGGCGCTCCTTCAGGATCACGACGAGCAGCACCAGCGGGACGAGCGCGCCCATTACCAGGGCCAGCATCGTGCCCAGCCGCACGCGGGTGCCCGCGGACGCGGGCTCAAACACAGCGTCGGGCTCGTACCGGGACGCGGTCATGCGTGGATCCTCGGCGGCCTCAGTTGTACAGCGTGCCGGTGTTGACGACGGGATGGACCTCGGCCTCGCCGCAGAGCACGACGAGCAGGTTGCTGACCATGGCGGCCTTGCGCTCCTCGTCGAGGTGGACGACCTGCTTCTCCGCCAGCTCCCTCAGCGCCATGTCGACCATGCTCACCGCGCCGTGGACGATCTTCTGGCGCGCGGCGATGATGGCCTCGGCCTGCTGGCGGCGCAGCATCGCCTGCGCGATCTCGGGTGCATAGGCCAAGTGGGTGAGGCGGGCCTCCTCCACCTCCACGCCGGCCCGCGCGAGCCGCTGCTGGAGCTGCTCGCGGAGCGCCGCCGAGACCGCGTCGCTGCCGCCGCGCAGCGTGACCTCGTCCTGCTCGCCTTCGTCGTAGGCGTAGCCGCTGGCCAGATGGCGCAGCGCCGACTCGCTCTGCACCGAGACGTAGTGCTCGTAGCTGTCGACGTCGAAGCACGCCTGGGCGGTGTCATGCACGCGCCAGACGACGACGGCGGCGATCTCCACGGGGTTGCCGCGCTTGTCGTTCACCTTGAGCTTGTCGCCGTTGAAATTGCGGGCGCGGAGCGAGATCTTGACCCGCCGGTTGAACGGGTTGGTCCAGAAGAAGCCGCTTTCGCTCACCGTGCCCCGGTAGGCGCCGAAAAGGATCAGCACCGCCGCCTCGTTGGGCTGGAGGGCAAAGAAGCCGTTGCAGGAGAGGATGAATCCGACCAGGAGCACGATTCCGCCGACGATGAGCCAGGCGGCGCCGTCTCCGTGGTTCTTGGCCTGGACCACGCCGGCGATGAAGGCCCAGATCGCCAAGGCGAAGCAGGCGAGGGTGAACAAAAGCCACAGCCAGCCGCTGGCCGCGCGAACGGTGCTTTCGCGGTTGACCGCGAGGGGACGGACTTCGGGAGCATTCATGGGAGGAAGAGAAGGAGCGGGACCAAGACGGTGATCCCGGCCGGGTTGGGATAAGCCTCAATTTCGAGAAATTCGGCTGGTGCCGGGGCATCAGCGCCGGGGAAAAACTGTTGCACGCAAACCGCCGAACCAAAGATCAGTAATGCCAGAACCACCCATCTGATGGGCGCCGGAATTTTTCTAATCTCTTTGGCAATAACGCGAAACATTATCGGATACCAATGTGATATCACTTTAGTATCTGACAAGTCAAGCATGTTCTCGACACCCCCCGCCGCGCCTGGGTCGGAATCCAGTCAGGCAACCAGCCGGCGGCGACTCCGCCTTCGAGTCGCCGCCGACGAAAAACAAAACGCCGCCGCGAGCAGGGCTCGACCGGCGGCGTTGACGCTTGGAAAAGGAAAACCGGATCAGCTGACGTGACCGGAGACCAGCTTGGTCATTTCGAACATACTGACCTTGGCCTTGCCGCCAAACACGGCCTTCAGCTTGTCGTCAGCATTGATCTGGGTCCTCACCTTCTTGTCCTGCAGACCGTTCTTCTTGATGTACGCCCAGAGCTTCTTGGTGAGCTCGGTGCGGGGGAGCGGGGCGGCGCCGACAACGGCGGCGAGGACGGCGTCCGGGGTGACCGGGGCCATGAATTTTGCATTCGGAGTGCGGGCGGATTTCTTAGCCATAGTGAGGGTCGTCATAGACTGCTTCCCCGGCAACGCAACGAAATTCTAGAGGGAAAACGCGCGTTTTTCAGAGGAGAAACGGCTTTCGCCTGCGCGCGCTTTTGACTTGCACCGGAGCCCCGCGCCGGCTCACGCCTCGCGTTCGTCCATCTGCACAAACTGGCGGTAGAGCGCCGCGTAGTGGCCGCGCAACGCCAGCAATTCCGCGTGCGTGCCGCGCTCGATCACGCGGCCCTGGTCGAGCACGAGCACGAGGTCGGCGTGCCGGATCGTGCTCAGGCGGTGCGCGACGACGAAGCTCGTGCGGCCGCGCAGCAGCGCCACGAGCGCGCGCTGGATGCGCGCCTCGGTCAGGGCGTCGACCGAGCTGGTGGCCTCGTCCAGCACGAGCAGGCGCGGATCGGCGAGCAGGGCGCGCGCGAAGCAGACGAGCTGGCGCTCGCCGACTGAGAGGCCGCTGCCACGCTCCCCCACCTCGGTGCGCAGGCCCTGGGGCAGGTTCTCGAGCAGGTCGGTGCAATCCAGCTGCCGGGCCGCGGCGTGCACCTCCGCCTCGGTCGCCTCCGGCCGCCCGAGGCGGATGTTGTCGAGCACGGTGCCGCTGAAGAGGAAATTCTGCTGCTGCACCAGGCCCATCTGCCGGTGCAGCGACGCGCCGGTCAGGGTGCGGATCTCGCGGCCGTCGATCCGCACCTCGCCGCGCGTGGGCAGGTAGAACTTCGCCACGAGGTTGACGATCGAGCTCTTGCCGCTGCCGGTGTGGCCGACCAGCGCGATCATGCGCCCCGGCTCCGCGACGAAATCCACGTCGTGCAGGACCGGCCGGCCGGGATCGTAGCCGAAGTGGACGTGCCGGAACTCCACCCGCATGCCCGGCGCGGAGCCGGCCGGCGCCGCGGCGCGCGGATCCGCGAGCGGCGTCGCGTCCGCGGCATCCGTCCACTCGGGCTCCAGGTCGAGCAGGCGGAAGATGCGCTCGGCGCCGGCCATCGCGATCAACGCCTGATTGTACTGGTTGCCGATGACGGCGATGGGCGAGAAGAACAGGTTGGCGAGGAAGAAGAACTGGATGAGGGCGGAGAGCTCCATCTGGTGGTGGAAGGCCCGCCAGCCGCCGAGCAGCAGCAGCACCGCGATGAAGAACTGGCTGTTGAGCTCCAGGATCGGCAGCAGGATCGCCGAGGTGCGGGCCAGCGCCACGTTGTAGCGGGCGTGGTCGGCGAGCAGGGAGCGGAAGAGCCCGGCGTTGGTTTCCTGCCGCACGAAGCCCTGCGTCACGCGGATCCCGCTCACGGACTCGGCCAGCGTGGCAGTGACACGGCTGAAGCTTTCCTGCGACGCCCGGCTCAGCCGGCTGAGCTGGTAGCGAAAACGGCGGTTCACCGTCCAGAGCACCGGCGCCATCGCGAGCACGATGAGGAACAGCTGCCAGTCGCAGAACAGCATGGCGACCGCGGCGAAGGCCATCATGCCGAACTGGATCAGGCTCACGAAGAAGACGTCCTGGATGCCCACCCGCACCGCCTCCACATCGGACGTCACCCGGCTGATGATCCGGCCAAGCTTCACCCGGTGGAAGAAGCTCATCGGCATGCGCTGGAGGTGCTCGAAGATGTCCGTGCGCAGCGCGTTGACGGCGAATTCGCCCAGCTCGAGGGCGTAGCGCTGCCGGAAGTGGAACATGAAGTCGGTGACGAACGCGAGGATCGCATACCCGGCGACGTCCCGGGCGAGCGCCGGCAGATCGTGGCGGGCGACCGGGCCGGCGATGACCCGGCTCATGACCCAGACCAGCGCCGGCAGCTGCACCGCGCGGACGGTCGAGAGGCCGACCATCGCCCAGAACTTCGTCCGCTGCGGCCGCAGGTAGCCCAGCAACCGCCGGATCAACCTCCACTCCAGCGGCTGGAACTGTTTCTCCGCCTCGTCGTCCAGCTGCCGCGGGACGAGGGTGAGCAGGTCGAGGCGGGCGGCCGGGCGGCTCATGCGGCGTCTCCTTCCGTCAGCGCCTGCAGGTCGCGGCTGTCCACCAGCTGCAGGCTCGCCACGTGCAGGTAGGGCCCGGGCACCTGCATCAGCTCCGCGTGCGTGCCGCGCTGCACGATGCGGCCCGCCTCCAGCACCAGGATCAGGTCCGCGCGCCGCAGCGTGCTGAGGCGGTGCGCCACGATGAACGTCGTGCGGCCGGCGATGGCCTGCTCCAGCGCCGCGAAGATCTCGTGCTCGGTGCGCGAGTCGATCGCGGCGGTCGGGTCGTCGAGCAGCAAGATGGCCGGCTCGAGCAGGATGGCGCGGGCCAGCGCCAGCCGCTGGCGCTGCCCGCCGGAGAGCGTCACCCCGCTCTCGCCCAGCACGGTGTCGTAGCCCTGCGCCAGCCGCAGGATGAACTCGTCGGCGGCCGCGATCCGCGCGGCGTGCCGGATCTGCTCCATCGTCGCCTGCGGGTGGCCGAACGCGATGTTGGCCGCGACGGTCTGGCTGAAGAGAAAGCTCTCCTGGAAGACCAAGCCGATGTTGCGGCGGAGGTCGTCGAGCTCGAGCTCGCGGACGTCGTGGCCGTCGAGGAGCACGCGCCCGGCCGTCGGGTCGTAGAAGCGCGGGATCAGGCTCATGAGCGCGCTCTTGCCCGCGCCGGTCGCGCCGAGGATGGCGATGCACTGCCCCGGCGCCACGTCGAGCTCGAGGTCGTGCAGCACGGGTTCGTGCGGGTCGTAGGCGAACGAGACCCGCTCGAAGCGCACCGCCCCGCGCAGCCGCGGCACGCGGCGGGCGCCCGGCCGGCTCTGTACCTCGATCGGCGCGTCGAGGATCTCGAACACGCGCCGCGCGCCGATCAGCGCCTGCTGCACGCTGTTGACGACGTTGACCACGTTGTTCACCTGGCCGGAGAACTGCTCGAGCAGGCCGGCGAACACCACCAGGCCCGCGCCGAGCGGAAGGCGGCCGCGCGCCACCAGCCACCCGCCGTAGCCGAGCAGCACCATCATGTTGACGCGGGTGAGGAAGCCCACCGCCGGGCTGAAGAGGCTCACCCGCCAGAAAATCCCCTTCTGCTGCACGAGCACCGCGTCATTGGCCGCCACGAACCGGGCGCGGTCCTCCGGCTCGCGGCCGAAGCCCTTCGTCACCGGCATGCCCTGGATGCTCTCCGCCAGGTGGCGCACCATGACGTCCGACAGCTCGCGGTTGCGGGCGTACTCCGGCTGGACCCGGCGCGAGAATTCGAACGCGGCGAGCCAGAGCAGCGGCGTGGTGGCCAGGCAGGCGGCGGTGAGGCCGGCGTGCAGGCTCGCCATGTAGACGATATAGACGCCGAGCGAGATCACCATGATGAAGCTCTGGATCAGCACCTGGTCGAGGAACATGCGCACCGCCTGCACGTCGCCGGTGACGCGGTTGATGATCGACCCGGTGGAGTTGGCGTCGAAGAAGCGGAAGCTCAGGCGCTGCAGCTTGTCGTAGACCAGGCCGCGCAGGTGGGGGACGATCTCCTGCTGCGTGAGCCGGTTGATGAGCACGCTGTAAACGTAATTCAGAACCGCCCGCGTCACCGCGAGCACGAGGATCAGGCCGGCGATCACGCCGACGACGGCAAACGGCCTCCAGTCCTCCGGAAAGCTGAAGCGGACGCCGCCGGCCGGCAGCGGCGCCCCTGTCACCTCGTGGCGGATGTAGTCGATCGCCTGCCCGGTGAGGTTGAGCCCGAGGAGGCCGACGGTGAGCAGGACGAGCTGCAGGCCGAGCACGCCGAAGCAGCGGCGCCGGTAGAGCCAGACCAGGCCGAAGAGGCGGCGGATCAGCGCCCAGTTCGTCGGCGGGCCGCCGGCCGCGGGTGGAGGGGACGGGCTCATGCGCGCGCGCGGACGGTCAGGCCCCGGCCCCCCGCCGGAATCCGGCCGGTCCTGCGTCCATCCGTTCTTCGCCGCGGTGCATGGCCACTTCGCATCAACCTTTCCTGCCTCCGCTCCGGATTCCGAAGCCAAAGCACCGCCGTTCCAAGAGCAAAGTCTGAAGCCGCTCGCGGTGAGGCGATTACCCGGCCGCCGGCATTAGCGCGGAGCCACGGCGCGATGACGCCGGCTGCTACCGGCCGCGCGGCCTTGGCTCGTCACCCGGGCCCCGCTATTCCCTTTCCCTGATCCATCAGAACCACGGTGCTTCCAGCCCCAGGGGAACCATGAGCGGGCAGTTCCACGACGACGGTCTCAATCCGCATGGAGAGCGGATTTTGCCGTGGGGCAACGCCCTGCTCACCCACCCCCTGTTCAACAAGGGCACGGCTTTCACCGAACACGAGCGCGACGCCCTGGGCTTGCGGGGTCTGCTGCCGCCGCGGGTTTCCACCATGCAGGACCAGCTGCGGCGGGTCTATGGCAACTACCAGCGCAAACCCAACGCCCTCGAGAAGTATATTTTCCTCACGAGCCTGCAGAACCGGAACGAGACGCTCTTCTACCGGGTGGTGCAGGAGCACGCGGAAGAGATGATCCCCATCATCTACACGCCGACGGTCGGCCAGGCGTGTCTCGAGTATGGCAACATCTTCCGCCGGCCGCGCGGATTGTTCCTGAGCATCCGCGACCGGGGCCGGATCGCCGAGCTCCTGCGCCACTGGCCGTATCCGGATGCGCGCATCATCGTCGTGACCGACGGCGAGCGCATCCTCGGCCTCGGCGACCTCGGGGCCCTCGGCATGGGCATCCCGGTGGGCAAGCTCTCCCTCTACACCGCCTGCGCGGGCGTGCATCCCTACTACTGCCTGCCGATCACCCTCGATGTCGGCACGGACAACACCCGGTTGCACGAGGACCCCCTCTACATCGGCCTCAGCCAAAAACGCGTGCGCGGCGCGGAATACGACGCCTTCATCGACGAATTCATCGAGTCCGTCCGCACCACCTATCCCAGGGCGCTGGTGCAATGGGAGGACTTCGCCAACTGCAATGCCTTCCGCCTCCTCCGCAAATACCGCGAAGTCGTCTGCAGCTTCAATGACGACATCCAGGGCACCGCCGCGGTGGCGGTGGCGGGCCTGATTTCAGCCCTGCGACTGAGTGGGGGGCGGCTGCGCGACCAACGGCTGCTCTTCCTCGGGGCGGGCGAAGCCGGCACCGGAATCGCGGACCTTTACGTCGCGGCCGCCCGGCAGGAGGGTCTGGGCGAGGCCGAGGCCCGCGCACGCTGCTGGTTTGTCGACGCGTTCGGCCTGGTCGTGCGCCAACGCTCGGGCCCGCTGGCCGAGCACAATGCGCCCTACGCCCATGACCACCCCTTCCTCCCGACCCTGGCGGAGGCGATCGAGACCTTCCGACCGACCGTCTTGATCGGCGTGTCGGGCGCGCCGCACACTTTCACCCGGGAAATCGTCTCCCGCATGGCCGCCCTCAACCCGCAGCCGATCATTTTCTCCATGTCGAATCCGACCTCCAAGGCGGAATGCACCGCCGAGGAGGCCTACCAATGGACGGAGGGCCGCGTGATCTTCGCCAGCGGCAGCCCGTTCCCACCGGTGAATTTCAACGGTCGCACGATCGTGCCCGGCCAAAGCAACAATGTCTATGTCTTCCCCGGCATCGGCCTGGGCGTCATCGCCAGCGAAGCCAGCCAGATCACGGACGCCGTGTTCCTCACCGCCGCGCGGACCCTGGCGGATCAGGTGACGGATGACGATCTCGCCCAAGGCCGCATCTTCCCGTCGCTGACCCGCATCCGCGACGTCTCGGCCAAGATCGCCACCGCTGTCGCCGAGGAATGCCACCGGGCCGGGCTGGCGCGCCGGCCGCGGCCCGCCGATCTCGAGGCGTACATCCGCGGCTGCATGTTCGAGCCGGCGTACCGCGAATACATCTGAGGCCGCCCGGCGCGGCACCCGGTCGCGCTACGGACCCAGGCGCGCCCGCAACTGCCCCACCGCACTCTGCGCGGCGGCCCAATCCGGCCGCAATCGCGCCGCCGTCTCGAACTCGCGCAACGCCGCGCGGTAATCCGCCGGCACGCCAAGCAGGGCGCGGCCCATGCTGAAGTGCCCGTCGGCCGAATCCGGCGCGAGGCGCAGCACGGTCTGCAGCTGCCCGATCGCCTCGTTGCGCCGTCCCAGTTGCAGCAGCGCCAGCCCGAGATTGTTGTGCACCGCCGGGTCCTCCGGCAGGAGCCGCGCCGCCGCCGCGCCAGGGCGACC
>Ga0335069_10013698_pt1 | contig 11377 bp, 8 predicted proteins | sample Lox_Sample_11_FD_206714 | JGI IMG/M metagenome (GOLD analysis project Ga0335069, IMG submission 206714) | Soil microbial communities from Loxahatchee National Wildlife Refuge, Florida, United States - Lox_Sample_1.1 | ecosystem: Environmental > Terrestrial > Soil > Wetlands | place: USA: Florida... | reverse complement strand
ACTGAGCGATACGGCTGAGCTCAACCTTCTGTTCTCCGGAAAGTACGATGCAGTCGCTGATCACATCAGTTTAGACGCGATCGTACCAGTAACGTTTACTTAGCGACACTCCACTAGTCGCTAAACTGCACTCTGCATCTCTGTAAAGACGGCCAGAACACCACGCTTACGTTCTCTCCGGGCGCGAGTGCGTATGCTATTTTGGCGTCGAGGACCAGCCAAAGACTTTCCAAAGGGATTCCGGCGTCAGCATATTGGAGCCTGCATTGGTGAATACGTCCGCGATCTGTCGCCCGCCGACGTGGCCGTATATTTTCGTGCTCATCCCGAGACTGCCCAGGCATTGCTCCAAGAATCCTATGACAAGCGGTACACACCCTCGACGTTCCTGACGGAGGACGGTAATGGATTTAGTGTCGGGTGGTTTTCGCGCCAATCAGAACGCAACTGTGTGAGGCACTTTTCGAGTTTGCCCGATGCGGCCACGGATTATTTTTTGTTTTCGCTCGGCCGGAGTCGTTGGAATCCATCTGACATTTCGGAATCGAACTGACGGGAACGCGAAGGCTCGGTCGCAGGAGCTGAAACCAGCGTAGAATGGAAGCTGCAGCACGGCCCACCGGCCCGGCTCGCACCGAATGGCCCGTGGCATCAACGAAAGCATAGGCCACGATGGGGGCGTCACGGTTTCGACGGGATCGATTGCGGCTCAGGAGGCATGTCGGGGTGTGGGCACCCGTAATCGCTCGCAAAACAAAAGTTGCCAACGACAATCTGGCACTTGCTGCTTAATTAACTAAGCAGCCGTCCTTCGCAGCTTTGCCTGTGGGTTGCGATCAGGACGTCATTCAGCAGGCTGGTGGTTGCGGCTCGGTCCGTGTTGTAACCACGAGATCATCGGACTAGCTTTCGGCGCATCTTGTCCGTTCTGAGCGCCGGGGGCGAAAACATGCGGAACCGGACAGAGCATGGATACTCCTGGCTGACAGCGATTTCGGACGCGGGTTCAACTCCCGCCGCCTCCACCATTCTATCTTTTTCATTGCAAATAACTTAGCGTTTGGCGCATAATGGCGTACTTGGAGCGTACCCCATGCTCACCATTTATCGCCGCCATCGTGACAAGTGCAAATTCAAGGGCCGGCGCGCGAAGTGTTTCTGCCCGATCTGGGTACAGGGAACTCTCGAAGGCGAAAAGATCCGGCAATCGCTCGATCTAACGAACTGGGAAGCGGCAACGAAGAAAATCCGCGAGTGGGAAGTTGCCGGAAAGAAGAACGTCGTCACGATAGAGACGGCCATGAAGCGGTTTATCGCGGACCTGAATTCCCGCGGCCTTTCACCTGATACCGTTCGCAAGTTCGAGCTGCTGCGCGATGAGCTGGTCGCAATGTTCGCCACCCTGCCGATGAACAGGCTCACGCCTGACGATCTGGCGAAGTTTCGGGAAGGCTGGGACTTCAAGCCTTCGACGGCGCGAAAGAAATTGGAGCGCCTCCGGTCATTCTTCAAGTTCTGCAATGAGCGGAAGTGGATTGCCGATAATCCGGCAAAGCCGCTCCGTCCTCCCAAAGAAACGGCAATCGAGAAAAAGCCCTACGAGCCCCAAGAGCTCGAAAAGATCGCCTGGGCAGTCCCCCTTTTCCCTATCAAGGGCATTTATGGCGAGGCAAATCGTGATCGCGTTGCCGGATTCGTTGCCGTATTGCGGTGGACGGGGCTGCGGATACGCGACGTGGTGACGCTGCAGCCGAAGGCCATCGCGGGCGACATGATTACGCTGCGCACGCAGAAGAACGGCAAGCCGGTGCAGTTGCCGGTTCATCCCGAGATGAAAGGCGCCCTCGAAAAGCTGAAATCTGGGGAGTATTTCTTTTGGTCTGGCGAAGGGAATCCCAAGTCGTGCGTGGGAGATTGGCAGCGCACCTTCCGGCGCCTGTCCACGCTTGCCGGCGTCCATATCCACGCACACCGCTGGCGCCACACGTTCGCAGTCGAGCTGCTCTCAAAAGGCGTTCCTGTGAGCGAGGTTGCGGCGATTTTGGGAAACAGCCCGCGGATCGTGGAAAAGCACTACTCGCAGTGGATCTCCACGCGGCAGGATGCGATCAACCGCGCGGTGATGGCGACGTGGTGAATTGCTACTCTGGGGTTGGGTGGATCATCAAAATAATGCCGGCCCGAGAACCTCATGGCGTGAGGCGGGGGTTTCTGGAGCTATCGACGCTTGATGACCTTGAAAAAGCCTTAGCCGACGCTCTGGTTACATCGGTGAGTCATACACCGACCGGCTCCAGTCTGTAAGCGGCGTAAGATCACGAATATGGACAACGAGGATGTAACGTTTTCTGATTTCCTTCCCACGATCAAAGACCTCGGTAAAGGTGAATGGACAACGATGTATGCCTCGAAAGGGGATGCTGAAGGTCCGGCCTTTTACTCCGCCTTCATCCGAGAAGATCAGGTCGATAAGGCGCTCAGTGATGCCAGTTGGGACATCCACATCGGAGATGGCGCTCCGGGCCTCGTTACCCAATACGAAAACGGAGGTGAAACGACTTGGTATTCGCGCGCTACAGACGAAGGGATTGAACCATTCGCAATCAAGCGCCATTTTCATGGCATCCGGCCAAGCTATTGGGAAATAGCAGAAGATTTTCGGCTCTACTTCAATCTGTACGAGGATCACCGGAATAAGCGACTGCTGAAAATCGATGACAACGGTGATGAACACGAAGCCGTACAGATAACGCCCACACAGATCCGCGTCAAGACGCGGCTATTGAGGGAATACCTGGGCGTTCGGAACATGCGGTTGGCCTTGTATTTCGATTACAACCGCTTTTCGAAGAAGACCCTTCAAGAGCTGGGCCTCGAGGACCACCACGAGTTGGAAAAAACTGAAGATCAGGTGATTTCAAAAGGTGTGCGCCGCTGGAGTGGATTCTCCGATGATGATAAAAAGACTCATGGCTTCGTGATGGGCAAGAAGATTTTGCTTGGCGATACTCAGGCGCCACGCCAACCCTTTTCGCGTGAAGATCGTGAATATGAGGAATTCCTCATCGGCGTTGACGACGATGGTCGCGGAATTAAGCACACGTGCGATGAGGACCAGCTCGCCAACTATTTCGGCAAGAATCCAGGCGCGCCGCACTATTTGACGCCGGTGTTTTTCCGCAAAGAGGTTTTGAACAAGTATTATTCCCAGCCGGAAAAGTACACGATCACGGATGGGTACTTGACGTGTGCGGGGATGTGGAGCCTGCAAATGGATAACAATGTCCGCGACTCGGTGATGGTATTCCTCGGTGATCTTGGGCACCTTGCGCACATTGAGCAAAAGTACTGGCGAGGGTTTAATATCTCCTCCGGGAAAATGAGTCGAGCCGGGTTCGAGCGGAGCATGTTGGGGCGGTTCGCGGATGCAGAGAGCGTCGATTTCTTCTTCAAACAGCGGTTCGAACTGTTCAATCCTACATTCCGCACTTTCGAACCGCCGATTTGCGTGCATTCGCAATCTTATGCGTAGACTTTCGGAGAGATGGAAAGCAGAGCGAGGATTTGTTGTTGGATGGGTGTGAGCGGGTCCGTAAATACCTGAATGACTTTGCCATCCTTGGCGAGCAAGAGGTGTCTGTCGCGTGAGTTGAAGACGCGCACCAGTTGCTCGGTGGTTGGAGTTGCGGAGGGTCGGTCCTCGGGAAGGATCTGGATGTAGGGCAGACGGTTTTGTCGCATGGCATTTCTCAGCTGCCGCTCAATCAGGGCACAGAGCAGCTGAGCCAGGAAATAGACGAACATGAGGGCTTCGATGCGGGTGTTCTTCTTCAGGAAGATGGGGGCGACCAGGAGGCCTGATTTCAATAAGGCGTGGCGTTTTTCCAGCTGGGGCTGGTACTTGTAGGCCCGGAGCACGGCTTTGGCATCGAGATCCGTGTTGGTGGTGAGGGGGAAGACTCCATCCATCAGTTGGGCGCGGGCGATGGCATTTTCATCGCGGGAGTAGCTGAGTCGGGGTAGCCAACGCACGACTCTTCGGTAGGCGGTATCTGCGGAAGCGCGACCGCGGGTGAGTTGGCGGAAGGTCACGACTTGTTGGAGTGCGATGTCGACTTTTATCCAGGGCTGGACGGCGAAGCGGACCAGGATGGCATCGGCTTGCTTGCGCAGCCTGGGTTCGGTAGTGGCCTTTTTGCGCTGCGGATCGGCCAATGCCCGCAACTGGTCCATGGCCGAGGCGATCTTCTCCTCCCGTTCATTCCAATCCCGGCGAGCTTTTTCGCTGGAGCGGAACCAATAGAGGCGAAATCCTTCCTGCAGTTGGTACAGGCCAGCGGCTACTTCGTAGACATCAATCCGTTGGTACTTTCGGCTGGACCGCTTGGCCAAAAGCTTTTCCCAGCGCACCAGAGAGGCTTCGACCTTGGCTTGAAAATCTTCCACCTCGCTGCGCGTGCGAGGCACGATGGTGATGAATCGGCCTTGGTTGCGATCGATATTCAAAAGCGTCTCGCTGACACAGAGTTTGGAATCTGCGACGTAGAGGAAGTCCGAACGGCCGATCAAGCCTCGCAGCATCTGCCAGTTGTCCCAGTGCAGGCTGTCATCGGTGCGATTGCCGTCGTGGGCTTTGAACAAGACCGGAATGGCTCCGTCATGGGTGACCGACAACTCGTAAACCAGTTGGCGGAGGTCGGGACGATGATCTTTGCTGAAGCCGCGAACCAACTGCACCGCCCGGCGCTGCTGCTTTTGGTAAGCTCCTGTGAGCTTCACCGAGGTGGTGTCCTGGTGAATCTGGCTCAGATCCACAGCGTCGGCTTTGACGGCCTTCAGTACCGCCCCTGTTAGCAAGCTGGCGCGGTCGGTCTCAAAGAGCCGATCCAGTGCCCTTGCCAGGACATCATCGCTAAACTTGCCGCCATAGACCAGCGCCGGATCGTACGGGGCGGCCCACTCCGCCACCGCGTAGAGGGCATTGCGCTCGACCACGATGTTCTTGGCCAGCAGGAGAACGGCCTGGGCATAGCGAGGATTACCGAGAGCCTCCCTCAGGTGGGGCTCCAGTCCGATCCGCTCGATGACGGCATCGAGGATGGGCAGAGCGCCCAAGCCTTTGCGAACGAGCTGAAAAGGCGCAGTGGGCATGCGTACCTAATGTATAACTACATCAGGTTAACAAATCGTAATAGAATAGCCAAAATGAAAATGCATCGAGGAACCAACATCGTTATCCGTGCCCGAGGCCCAATTCTCCCTGGTTCAATCTCCACAGCCAGGAGCCGATGCGGCAACCCCAAGTGCGCTTGCAAGGCCAGTCCTCCCAAACTGCACGGCACTTACTATCGCTGGACTGGCTTCATTGAGGGGAAGCGGACCACGAAGACGATCAGCAAACAGATGGCTGAAGAGTGTCGGCGGAGAATAAAAAACTATCGCGCCCTGCAGCGCGAACTCGAACGCATCATAGAACAGTCGTTAGCCAATGCCCCTTGGGCAGAACCATAATAGAAACACGGATTTATGCCTACGAAATCTGCCCTCGCAAACTGCGGAATGTAGGGTCAAGAGGGCTCTTCACAATGAAAACCTGGAGTATGCGGCGACATTCTGGTCCGATGCGCTCTGCTCCAGCGGGAAGCCCGCGTCGTGGGGCGGTGTCCGTTTCGGGACAAGGCTGGTCGATTCACGAACCGTGCAAGTGTCAGTCCCCCCAGCCCTGGCCTTTGCTCCCATCGAGCGGCTTGGAGGTTCGAACGGATGGTACTTTGCCAGTCTCCTATGGCAGGTTCGTGGCTTCCTGGACCTCCTTGCAGGCGGCGCAGGGCTGCGCAGGGGCCGGCGTGATCCCCATGTGCTCGCCGCGGGCGATGCGCTGGATTTCTGGCGCGTTGAGAGTTTTGAACCAGCCCGCAGGTTGAACCTCGTGGCAGAGATGAAACTGCCGGGCCGTGCCTGGCTTCAGTTCGAAGTTGAACCGGACGGCCATGGTTCGATCATTCGGCAAACGGCAATCTTCGATCCAGCCGGACTGGGCGGGCTTCTGTATTGGTACGCCCTCTATCCGATCCATTACTGCATTTTCAAAGGGATGCTCCACCAGATTGCGGCCATTGCGCTGCGATCCTGAATCTTTCGCGTCCGATGTGTTGTTGGGGGGCTTGCCGTTGCTTCCAGGTGTTGGCTATGGAGCAACTCGCCGATGCGGCATTTGTTCCGAACTTGTGTCCCTTCGAGATTCCACGCTACCCCGCCCCGAAGATCGAAGTCTTGATTTCTCTAGCGGCGGTTGTAGAAGGGCAGCACGATGAGGGTGGCCAGGCCGATGGCGATGAGCAGCGCGAGGAACATGAGTCCGTAGATAAGCACCAAATTGACGCTGCGCGGCGGCTCGCCGGGATGGTGTTCTGCGTTGTCGCCGCGCGGAGGGCGGGGATCACTCATACTTGAGGGATTCTACCGGGTCCAACTGGGCGGCGCGGGTGGCGGGGACGGTGCCGAAGATAATGCCCACCACGGTGGCGGCTGCCAGAGCGATGACGATGGACCACACGGAAATGGGCAGGTTGTAGTCCGTGAAGAACCGGACGGAGAGGGGAAGAGCGAGCCCCACGAGGGTTCCCACGACGCCGCCGGAGAGGGAAATGATGACGGCTTCGGCGAGGAACTGCAGCTTGATTTCTCGATAGGTGGCGCCCAGCGCCTTGCGAATGCCGATCTCGCGGATGCGCGCGCGCACCGTGGCCAGCATGATGTTCATGATGCCCACGCCGCCCACCGCCAGGGTGACGGCGGCGACGAGCACGAGCACGGCGGTGAGGATATTGGAGACGGTGGCGGCCATGGTCAGGACCTCGCGCAGGTCCTGGGTTTTGTAAACCGAGTTGGGGCGGTGGCGCGAGCTGACGATGCGCTTGATCTCCCGGGTGGCGTCGGGCACTTCCGCCATGCTGCGCATGGAAAAGTAAATCTGCTTCAGGGTGTCGCTACCGGTGAAGTAGCGCGCCACGGAGAAAGGAATCAGGATCGTTTCGTCGGCGATCTCGGACTGGCCGAAGTCGCTCACGCTCTGGCGAAACACCCCGATGATGGTGAAGGGGATTCCGCTGATTTCGAACTCGCGCCCCACGGCGGCATCCACGCTGCCGTAACGGAGCCTGGCAAAGGTTTCGGAGACCACGGCGCAGTTGATGTGCGCGGTTTCGTCGGTTTCGTCGAGGAAGCGGCCGTAGGGCACCAGCAGGTTGCGGATGAAGCGATAGTCGGGGCTGACGCCCAGGACCAGGGTGTCCTTGACGACGCCGCCGCCGAAGCTGATGCGGTCGTGCATCTCGAGCACGGGCGAGGAGTACATGATGCCCGGCAGCTGGGCATTGACGGCCTTTTCGTCTTCGCGGGTGAGGTAGTCGTTGTAGACCACGTTTTCAGTGCCGGAGGCGCCTCCCCCGGCGTACTCGAGCTCGACCTCGTTGGTGCCGATCTTCTGAATCTCATTGAGGATGAACTGCTTGCCGGTGAGGCCGATGGTGATGACCAGGATGACCGAGGCAGTGCCGATGACCATGCCCAGCGCGGTGAGCATGAAGCGCACCTTGGCGGCGCGGAAGCTGTCCAGCGCCAGCTTGAGGATTTCGCTCAGCATCATGGTGTGGCGGGCGCTGCGGAGCGTCTGCTCGAACGAACGCTTGCGGGTTTGTTCGGTGGTCGGATTGGTGATTGGATTCATAGGGCCGACGAGGCTATTCCTATCAGGAAGATGCGCGAGAGATGCCGGGGGCTTCTGCAAAGATGCGCCGAAACCCCGAAAGGCCCACTTTTCATCCTAGTTGGACCGCTGCGGACGGGTTTTGGCTACTTTCCATCGTATCCGGTCTGCTTGTGATCGTACTCTTCGAGCCATTTGAGCTCTTCGCGGACCTTGATGTAGCCGTGCCAGGGGTTCTTGCCGAGTCCGTGGCCTTCGCCCGGAAAGACGAGGAAGGAGTGCGGAATGCTCAGTGCGTCGAGGGCGCGCTCCATGGTGACGCCTTCGAGGTAGCTGACGCGGACGTCGGCTCCGCCCTGGACGAGGTGGGTGGGAGTTTTCACTTTTTCAAACTGGAAGAGCGCGGCCTCGCTTTGGTAGAGGCCGGGATTTTCCCAGGGGCGGCCGCCGAGGTACCAGGCGTCGTCCCACGTTTCGTCGTCGTTGCCCCAGTTGGCGGCGTGCTCGACGGCGCCAGCGCCGGTGACGGCGGACTTGAAGCGGGTGGTCTGGGTGATGAGCCAGTTGGTCATGTATCCGCCATAACTGTAGCCGCCGATGGCGAGATGATCGGGGTCGGCGATGCCGTCGTTGACCAGCGCGTCGACGCCCGCCAGGATGTCGCGGCCGGGCCGGGAGACGAGATGGGGTTCGATCTGCAGCATGAAGTCATCTCCATATCCCGAAGAGCCGCGGTAGTTGGGACGGAAGACCATCCAGCCGTTGGCGGCGGCCAGGGTGGCCCAGTCGTACCAGTCGGCGCCGAAGCGGTTGCCGTCGGCATCGGCGGGACCGCCATGAATGAAGGTGAGCATGCGCAGATGCTTTTCGCCTTTCTTCCCGGGCGGATAGATGAGTACGCCTTCGACAGTGCGGCCATCGTCGGCCTTCCAGGTGTACGCCTGCCACTCCGGTTGCGCGCGCCGGGAAAAGATGGGGTTGAAGCTGGTGAGCGCGGTGAGCCGGCCGGGATGGAACGGATCTGCTGCCAGGTACACCTGGGTGGGATCGGTGATGGTGGAGTGCTGCAGCAGGATGGCGTTGGCGCGGCGGGCGGCAGTGAGGCCCGCGTAACTGCCGGGGAGGCCGGGGAGTTGGGTGGCTTTTTCGCCGTCGATCGCGTAGAGCTGGGATTCGGCGCCTTTGAGGCCGAGTGCGAGTTCGCGTCCATCGGGCATCAGGGCGAACCGATCGAATGAGCCATCGAAGGATGCGCCGAGCCGTTCCACCTTGCCTGCGGCGGTGTCGACGCGATAGAGGCGGCCTTGCACATCGCGGTAGTTGCCTTCGAGCGAGCCGGCGGCGGCGGGCACCACGAAGTGAAGGAAGCGGCTGTCGGGCGACCAGCGCAGGCCCGATTCGAGCGCGTCGTTGTGGGTGAGCTGGCGGACCTCTCCGCCGGCTGCGCCCACGAGATAGATTTCGTAGTTTGCCGGGCCCTCCATGCGGTGATGCGGCGGCTGGGTTTCGAAGGCCACGGTCTTGCCGTCGGGCGACGGAGCGATTTCGCCGATGGCAAAGACGCTGCGGGCGACGAGGGCGGCGGAGGGGGGCAGCACCGGCTCGTTCTTCTTCGCGTCTTTGGTTTCCTTGCCGGGGTGGGGCGGCGCGAGCACCGCGGCTGCGTCCAGCGCGGGGGAAAGCGCCTGCCCGAGCAGAAGGTCGCCGCGGTTCTGCTCCCGCCAGCGGATCACGTCCTTCCACTCCGTCTTCTGCGCGTCCTGCTGCTCCTGGGTCAGCGGCTGGGTCACGGAGTAGTAGAGGCCGGCGCCGTCGGACGACCAAGCGAACGAATGGACGTCGAGCTTCTGCGTAAAGAGCGGAAGCGCCTCGCCTCCGCTGGCGGAGATGATCCAGAGGCGGCTGGCCTTGTTGTCGTCTCCGCCGGGGCCGTCGGACTGCGCGGTCTCGTTGGGCAGTGCGCGGTCGCTCACGAAGGCGATCCACTTGCCGTCGGGGCTCCACGCGGGCGAAGCCTCGTTGCCCATGTGCGCGAGGAGGCGAAGGCCGGACGATGCGGCCCACAGCCAGAGATCGTGGCGGAAGGAGTTGTTCTTCCAGTCCGGCGCTTCAGTGGCGATGACGGCCGCGGAGCCGTCGGGGGAGAGCGCGGTGGAGGTGATCGAGGTGGTGTTGAAGAATTCATCGAGCGTGATGGGCGGCCGGGACGACTGGGCGGAGGAGGCGAGGATCGGCATGCTCGCGGCAAGTGCGAACGCGATGTACAGAGAACGGGAAGGCATACGAGCAATATAATTGCGGCGCGCGGCAGTCATTGAAGTTGAGCGTGAACGGCTCTGCGGTTGGCGCGGGGAGGGACGACGGCGGAATGGGGCGAATGGATGCTCATCAGCACTTCTGGCACTACGATGCGGGGGAGTACGGCTGGATCAACGAACCCATGGCGGCATTGAGGCGCGACTTTCTGCCTCACGATCTGAAGCCGCTTCTTGACGCATCAGGACTCGGGGGTTCGGTGGCCGTGCAGGCGCGCCAGAGCCTGGAGGAGACACGCTGGCTGCTGGAACTGGCGAGCGAGAACGATTTCATCCGCGGAGTGGTGGGATGGGTCGATCTCTGCGCGCCTCATCTGCGGGGGCAGTTGGAGGAGTTTGCGGGCAATGGGAAGCTGGTGGGCGTACGCCACATTGTGCAGGACGAACCCGACGACGGGTTCATGCTGCGACCTGATTTCCGGCGCGGCATCGCGCAACTGGCGGAGTTCGGCCTGGCGTATGACGTGCTGATCTATCCCCGCCACCTGCGCACTGCGGCGAGGCTGGTGGAGGAGTTCCCGGGGCAGCGCTTCGTGCTCGACCACATCGCCAAGCCGCCGATCGCGCAGGGTGGGATGGAGCCGTGGCGAGAGGATCTGCGCGCCCTGGCGCAGTTGCCGAACCTCTGGTGCAAGGTATCGGGCATGGTGACGGAGGCGCACTGGAAGCAGTGGCGCGAAGAGGATTTCCGTCCTTATCTCGATGTGGTGTTCGAGGCCTTCACGCCGGCGCGGATCATGGCCGGATCTGACTGGCCGGTGTGTACGGTTGCGGCGGACTACGGCGCCACGATGGGGCTGGCATCGCACTATGTCGCACAACTTTCGCGCGAGGAGCAGGAGGCGGTGCTGGGAGGAAACTGCGCCGAGTTCTATCGAGTGTAGAAGAGACAGTGCATTGAAAGGAGACGACTACAGGCTGCGGAAGAAGCCGGCTTTCGGGTGCCAGGAGATCGAAGAATATCCTGTCAGGGGCTAAAGTTTGCTCATTTTGTGGCACTTAGCGCGGTTCCACAGCACTTGTAGCCGTTTCTGGCCGCGATTCAAGGTGGCTTTTTCTTGATGAAAATGCCACTTGGCGTTGTGGCTCCGGGACACAGCAACTGTGAAACCGCTGTAGCGGCGCGAATGAAGTTGTGCCCTTTCAAAACATCGACTCTTTTGCGTTTTTCGGCAGCCTGTCTGGCCGTTGCGAAAAGTGCCACTAGATGAGTGACCCGAAGAGAGAACGGGTGAGGGACCGGGGCAGTAACTGATCGGTACACAGCGGGAATCGGGCGGTTTGGGGGAGGAGGATGTTTTCGCCTTATGATCGCCAGCTTGAGGCGAAACAGCAGCGATTTTCTCGCGCGGTA
>Ga0335069_10013697_pt1 | contig 11377 bp, 8 predicted proteins | sample Lox_Sample_11_FD_206714 | JGI IMG/M metagenome (GOLD analysis project Ga0335069, IMG submission 206714) | Soil microbial communities from Loxahatchee National Wildlife Refuge, Florida, United States - Lox_Sample_1.1 | ecosystem: Environmental > Terrestrial > Soil > Wetlands | place: USA: Florida... | reverse complement strand
CGCAGTCCAGCTCCTGCTCGGTCACGCCAAGCTGGAAAGCACCGTCCGATACCTCGGAATTGAAGTTGAGGATGCCTTGGCTATCGCGGAGCAGGTCGACGTCTGACTTGGTCGGCTTTGAGCACAAAGCTGACGCTACTTTCTATGGCACACAGTGGGTCTTATGCCGGTCGAGCGTTAGCGCGCTGTGCTAGGGGAAATGCACATGGTCGGAGAATTTCTATACGCTGCCGGGCAAGAATGCTATTCGGCCCGGCGATCAACGCCGCCGGCAATTGTCAGCAGGCAATCACTCAGCGAGGTTCTAACCGCCCCACGGGAAATCTGTGACCGCGCGATAGTGACACTTCTCATGGTGCCACGCCCGGCACTCGTCCACTAAGGGGCTTTATCCGATATCAAGTGCGACTTCACCTGACATGGGAGGCCAGGGAGCCCATCTAAAGCGCCCATGAAGCACGGAAGGAGCCGAACCGCCAGCCGCTTCAAAGGCGAAGCTGGCAAATGCTAGGGTATTGTTCAGCCCGGAGTCCCCTGGGAGCCGTTCAAAGCGCTGGGAATCGGGCACGGCGAAGAGCTGCAGGCGGCCATCCACCGCGACAGCAAACCTGATAAGGTTGGCGACGCGATCTTCCTCGCTCAGGGCGTTGCGGAACGCCGGTGTGACAACGAGTTCCCCTCCCAGTCTTTGCGCCATGGGCAGGTATGACTGTCCAGGGAATTCCACTTGGAAGCCTTGCCGATCCATTGGCACGATCTTGAAGAATGGTGACGCTGAGCCGAGCACGCGCCGTGCCTCCTTGAGGAACGGCATAATCCACTGCTCGATGACAAATCGGCGATCGTGGGAAGAACGTGAAACATGAAAGTTCCGCTCCAGCAGGTCGTTGAGGACGATCCAGCTCGGATCGTCCGGACGGATTTCCCAGGCAGGGAACTGATTATCAATGCCGTCTATAGCGAGAGTCAGCCACTGAACAGCGTTCCCCATCGACGCATTCGTAACGTCGACAAGCCCGAGGGCAGAGGGATCGGGGAAGTCCGGATCTTGGACCTCATGTGCGAAGTACTGATCAAGGCGACCGATAGTACCGGTTGATGCGACAGGATCATTCGGATGCAGTTCTTCATCGGTCTTGAAGGCCACTACAGCCTGACCGGTGCCGTTGCCGAACTGACCGTCTAAATCGTCTATCAGACCGAAGCCCCATACTCGGGGAACCAGCAAGGCGGTGAGGCCTTCCACAGCGCGATGTCAGTCACTTCCGCCCCTTCCATGTCGGCCAATGGTACTTGGATGACATGTCCGGTCAGCTGGCCAGCAGGCGAATGCTACAACCGGCCCAAATCAAACCGGCGCCGATACGCGGCTGGCGACAGGCCTGTAAAGCGTTTAAACAGACGACGGAATGAAGTCGGGTCGCTATAGCCGATCTCCGTGGCAATATCATCGACTTGGCCCTCGCCGCGTTCCAGAAGCTGCTTCGCCTCTTCAATGCGCAGGGCCTGGACATAATCCATCGGTGTATAGCCCGTAGCGCTACGAAACCGGCGCGCAAAGGTGCGCGCCGACAGGCCGGATTGTGCCAGCATCCCTGCGACGGGGTGTCCGGTACGATAATTATCAGCCACCCAGAACTGGCAGGCTCGGATTACACTGTCGGCGTCCTGCGGGCGCTGCGGCATCGCGGTAAACTGTAACTGCCCTTCATGGCGCGGCGAGAGGGAGTAGATCTTTGCCGTGCGCACTGCCTCTTCTTGCCCGCACAGGCGCGAAATGAGGTACAGCGAGAGGTCTTCCCATGCTGCCTGGCCGCCGGCGGTAATGATCCGGTGGCCTTCGCCCGCTACTGCCAGTATGCGCTCAGGGTGCAGTCTCACCTTCGGATAATGGATGCGGAACTTGTCGCGCAATGCCCAATGAGTCGTCGCGTCCTGCCCGTCGAGTAGGCCCGATTCCGCAAGGAACAGGGTACCCGAACATACCGAGCTCAGAATCGCACCTCGCGCATAGGTGCGTTTCAGCCACTCGGTCTCGACCGGATATCGCGTCTGCGGTGGCGCATCGAGAGGTGTCATGACATCGGTTACGCAGACAACGTCGGCGTCTTCGGCTTCGGACAAATCGAGTTCCGGGGCGACCGGGACATTGTGAAATATTCTGAATGGCTGCTTCGTCGCCGCGACGATCTTCACGTCTAGCAACGGCTCGTCGGGTTGTCCGAGGGTAAGTTGCTCCCAAGCGCGGCCAACCCAGGAAAGCACCTCGTAGAGTCCATAGAGGACCGCGGCTGACGTCGCCGGCAGCGCCAGGATGCGAACCTTGGGCCGCTCTGCCTTTGCCATTTGCGCCCCCTAAAACTTCCGGGGCTGGCAATTTTGCCCCGAATGCGTCCAAACCGCCTCTTCATGATCAAACCGGCCGCCGCTAGCAATTGCAACATGCTTTGGTTTAGCCGAAACCTGACGAAACGGAGGGAATGATGCAGCAACCCACAAAGTTCGTGCGCCTTGATGGAGACAGCACGGTCCTGGATCAGGAAGCCGTTAACGAATTTACCTCTTCGCTGCGCGGCGCTTGTTTAGTGCCCTCGAGCGCAGGCTACGAGGAATCGCGAGTCATCTGGAACGCTCTCGCCGACCGGCGCCCCGCTCTCATCGTGCGGTGCCGCGGCGTTGCCGATGTGATCGACACAGTCAATTTCGCACGCAAGCACCAGCTGCTCCTCGCCGTGCGGGGCGGCGGCCACAATGTTGCCGGCAATGCTACCTGCGACGGCGGTATTGTCATCGACCTCTCGTTGATGAACTCGGTGCGGGTGGATCCCGGGGCGCGACGTGCCTGGGCCGGCGGTGGGGCAACGCTCGGCGATGTCGATCGCGAGACGCAGGCCTTTGGCCTGGCAGCGCCGCTGGGGATCGTGTCGCAGACCGGCATCGCCGGATTAACCCTTGGCGGCGGGATGGGGTGGCTCCGGCGAAAGTACGGGCTTGCCTGCGATGCGCTGGCATCCGCAGATGTCGTTACCGCCGATGGACGATTGCTCCGGGCAAGCGCCGACGAGAATTCCGATCTGTACTGGGCGCTGCGAGGGGGCGGCGGAAATTTCGGTGTTGTCACCTGCTTCGAATACGAACTGCAACAGATTGGCCCCCTTGTGACTCTTTGCGCCCCATTCTATCCCCTGGAATATGGGGCAGAGATCATGCGGCGCTGGCTCGACTTCGTCGCAGGCGCACCGGACGAGTTCACCTCGATCTGCACGATCTGGAGCATTCCGGCCGCCGCACCCTTCCCTCCAGAAATACATGGCCGCAATGTCCTGATTCCGACCGGCATCTACCTCGGTGATCTTGAGGAAGGTGCGCGCTACACGCAGCCTGTTCGCGAATGGGGCAAACCTCTGCTGGACCTCAGCGGACCTATGCCCTATGCCGCCGTGCAGAGCGCCTTCGATCCCTTCTTTGCCAAGGGTGAACGGTACAACTACTGGAAGTCGCTTTATCTCGAGAAGGTCGATGATGACGCAATTCGGCGAATTGTGGAACGCGGCGCCAATCGCCCTTCGCCCTGGTCACTGATGGATATCTGGCACCTCGGCGGCGCCATGGGGCGGGTCGCACCTGACGCGACGGCATTCGGGCCGCGCAACGCACCGTGGCTGCTGACGCTCGATTCATCCTGGACGGACGCAAAGCAGACGTCGGCATCCATCGCTTGGACTCGGGAATTCTGGGCGGAAATGAAACCATGGTCGGGCGGCGGCGCTTATCTGAATTTCCCGGGTCTGGGCGAGGAAGGTGAAACGCTGCTCCGCGCCTCATACGGCGAAGCAAACTATGAGCGGTTGGTCAGAATCAAAACCAAGTACGATCCCGGAAATCTCTTCCGCCTCAACCAGAATATAAAACCGCGCGCCACCTGACGTTTGCACACCTCGGCCGGTTGTCCGTTCATGGCACATCTCGGAAGTGCCAGAACTGACGACTGAGGACCGCTCTTGGCTCCAAAGCGGACTCCAGCGAGCCGACAGAGGGCGCGTTTATGAGTTCACGCCCTAGTGCTCGCCGCGTGATGGCGGGGCCCATGTAAGCCTTATGACGCCACCAGTCGTGGTGAATGACCCGCTTGCGATGTCGGCAGGCGCACCGCACCGCGGGCAGTTTGTCTTGCTGCGAAAAATTTTTATGTTCGCGCCTTCCCCAACATTGAAGGCGCCGAAAATGTGTGGCCCCAGTTCCTACAGACAGCAGGTGGCGAAGCCATAGGAATCCTTCCTCTTAAAGAGAAGGCCAGGATCTATGAAATCGAGCTCAAGGGTGGTGCCGCGCTTAGGTGCAACCTTCTCCAGCTTCCGCTTGAATTCTGCCCACGAATCGCACGATTTCATCAGCATTGTCACGGCATGGAGATGTTGGGCGAGCGCGGGATGACCAATATCGTCAGTAAAGAGCTGGTGCAATTTGCCCTTCTTCTTCCCGGCCTCGTCCCGTGGCATCCGACGCTCGAGCTCTTCGCGAATACCAGGAGCGAGGCGATCAACGCGAACCCACGACTTCTATCGTCGGCTGGGCTTCGCAATCGCCACAGAGGGACATCCGTTTGTTGGCGCGCCCACGGCTTAGTCGATGGTTCGGGCACCGAAATGAGCCAGCGCGCGGATTCGCCGCAGTCGCTCAATCTCCTCGCGCCGAACGCCACTCTTGCACTCGCCGCCTGTATTCCTGTCATCATCATGACAAGCTTGTATTTCGGGATCGTGGTGGCGTCGCTCCAACACGTTATCCCAAACCAGATGCGCGCCTTCGTCTCGGCTATATTCCAGTGGATTATAGCGCTGGTAGGCCTCGGCCCAACAACCGTTGCGTTGCTTACTGACCGGCTATTTACGGATTTGAAAGCCCCTCACCCCAATGGTCGCGGCGGAAGCTCCAACCGGTTGCCTCCGGAAGGCTCCGGAAGCCCCAGCGAGCGCAGTCTGTCTAGCAATGTGTTGAGGACGCTGGAGGCCATGAAGTTCTCGTTGGCCTCCACGAAGTCGGTCGCAAGCCCGGGATTCTCCGCGAGCGCCTCTTCAATCAGCCGGCGCGCCTCCGACTCCTTGCCGATCGCCGCAAGGCAGGCCGCGGAGTAGAGCCGCGAGCGTCGCGTCTGGAAGGGCAGCGATCGGGCGGCCGCGACCGCGTCGAGCCAGCGTTCGCTCGCATAGAAGGCCGCGACCTTCTCCTCGACGCACCAGACGGGAAGAAACGGATCTAGCTCCTCGGCGCGCCGCAGAAGCTCTAGGCCGCGCTCCGGCTCACCGGCATAGACATGGAATGCGGCGCAGCGAGCCACGATATAGGCGTCGTTTGGCGACAACTCCAGCGCCCGTTGATGGAAGTGGCGCGAGGCCGCGAAATCGCCCTGTTTCATCCTGATGGAGCCCATGATCCGGTTGACCTCGGGATCATGCGGGTCGAGCTCCAGGGCTTTCGAGACCTGGCGGATGCCCCATTCCCAGTCGAAGTCGGAGAGTTGCGACGCCGCGCAGACCTGCATCGCGATCGGCGCTGCGAAGTCGGGATCCTCCTCCATGGCACGCCCGAACCATTCCACCGCGGCCCGTACGTGACTGTCCGTCAGGTGGCCGAGCCGATGGTGCTCGATCCCGCGCAGATAGCTCTCGTTGGCGCTCAGTGAGGCCGATGGCCGACGCCGTGCGGCCGATATGTCTCCCTGTTCGATTCGCCCGAACACCGTGGCCGCGACGCGCGCCGTGATGTCGTCTATCGTGCCAAAGATTCTCTCCAACGCTACCTCGACCCGGTCGGACCACAGCGCCCTGCCGGTCTCGGTCTCGCTCAAGGTCAGGTTGAGCCGGACGCTCGGCCCGGCCCGCCGAACTGACCCGGACACGACATAGCGCACGCCGAGCAGGCGTCCGATCTCGGCCGGATCGACGTCTTCGACTGCAAAGCTTGCCGAACGCGAGCTCACGAACAGCCGCCGGTGACGGGAAAGCTCCAGGATCAGATCTTCGGAAAGGCCTTCGGCGAGGAACTGCTGTTCCTCTCCGACCGGGCCGACCGTGCGGAACGGCGCCACAGCGACGGAATAGGGCCGAAGTTCCGCTTTAGGCGGCTTCCGGGTCGGGGCTTTCTGAAATGGAAACCGCTCCATCGTGCCGGTCACCCGGAAGACGCGCACTGGCTCCGAAACGCCCTTCAGTTCGAACTCCCCCAGTTCCTCGAAGGTGCAGGGAGAGCCGCGGCGGACCTGCTCTACTAGCATCGCGGAAACGCAGATATCGCCGGCGGCGCCCGTCCCCTGGATGCGCGCCGCCAGGTTCACGCCGTCCCCCCGCAGGTCGCTGCCGACCTCCATGACATCGGCGACGTGCAGTCCGAAGCGAACGCTTGCAGCCGACGCGCCCTCAACCGATATCAACCGGGTGCGCGCCTCCATTGCCGCGCGCAACGCCTCCACTGGACTGGCAAATTCCGCGAGCAGGGCATCGCCTGCGGTGGAGAACACGCGGCCGTCGCGCTTCTCAACGGTCTCCGCGACTGCATCCAAACATCGGGCGAACAATGAGACCGCCGCCTCCTCGTTCGCTTCCATGGCCGCCGTCGAACCCACGATGTCGCAGACTAGGATCGCCGCGAGGCGACGCCTCATCGGTTTTTCGGGGTGCTCGCGCAACGCTCCGTCCGATTCCATCGTCAGGCTCTTACGGCGGCGATCCCGCCAGTTCGGGGCAGGCATTGCAGCGACTTTCGCCGGCTACTGGCGCGGCGGGGCGGATTTTCCCCGCAGACACAACCACGGCCGCTCTGTCCCGGTCGCGACACCTCGCCCTCGCGCGTCGTTCAGCATGACTCCGATCGATGCGGCGCACAATCCGGAGGTTGCCTCGGCTGCGCACGGTTCCGGATCGTCTCGCTAACTAACTGAAGGTCGGGCCGGGTCCGAACCGCTGATCGCGGACGCCGGCAGTTCTCGTGGCGTTCCCGGCTTGTAGTTGCAGACCGGAAGGCTTGCGGCTGTGTTTAGTCCGCCTTGAGCGAGCTTGGCGTGACCGCGGCGAAGCTGGGCGCGGCAACGGCCTGCCGCCGGGCCGCGCCGCCCAGGCTCGATCGCGCCATTGCTGCAAGTTCCGGCCTGGATCTCGCGGATGCGGCACGGGCGCGCAGCGCTGCAGGCTGGCGCAGCATCTTCCTTCGAGTCTTCAGGTGGCCGATTGACCCGCCTCATTGGCGCGCGGAAGCACGCAACTCGTCGTCAGAACCTCACATCGAACGAAGTGCAACAGCCGTCTGGCCGCGGTCCTTGAGATGGCGGGTTCTGGCGCATAGCTGACGTTGGCGCCCATGCGAAGCCGACCAGCCTCTCAAGCGTAGGTGTGCGCTGCGCTTCAGCCAGACTTGCCGAGCAGGGCATGCACTTCGGCTTCCGCAGTCTCAAAGCGGGTGATGATCTCCTCGCAATAGGGATTGAAGGCAAAAACATCGCGAAAGAGTTCCGTGTCGCTTCTCACGCTTTCCACCGCATCCATCAGATAGCCGAAGGACAAGGTGTCGATATCGGTGCGTATGAAGCCGCCCCGCGCGACCGCTTGTGCGAGGTAATGCGTCAGGAACAAGGTCTCGGCCAGCATCCGGTCATGGGCGTCCGCCGTCATGGACAAGACATTCAGGCCATGACCCTTCAGCCAAACCAATGCCGTGTCATGCATCGCTGCAGGAAGAGTGTGGTCGGTCACCACGACGCGCAGCCCGGTGAGACTGCCGCCCTGCTTTTCGAAGCTGTAAGGCCCGAACATAGGATGCGTGGTGATCCAGACACGGTCGGCTGCGTGGCGGCGTAGCAAAGCGACCGGCATCACCTTGACCGTGTTGACGTCCACCAGCACGGTCTGCGGTCCCAGGAGCGGCAGCATCTTTAGCAGCGTTTCCTCGAAAGCGCGGATCGAAACAGCGATGATCACCATGTCCGCCTTGCAGGTCTCTTCCAAGCTGAAGAAGCGGCTGCCGTCCGGGGCCCCTTTTCGGGCAAAGACGAGCACGGGCATGTCCGGTGCGTAGCGACGCGCCAGCATTTCCAGGAAACGGCCGAAATCGCCATGGCCTACGATGCCCAGCGAACGTGGCGGCTGCATGAGAACTCCCTTTAGCCCATTGCGCGAGGAGTGAAAGCGGACCGGCCTCCGCTTTCAAAGCGGTACTGACCGGACACAGAATCGTCAACTCAGGTTTCGATGGAGACATAAGCGCACTGCTCGTCTTCGACATCGCAGACGGGCGACGACGCCTATCGGATCTCGATGGCGGTGGCTGGCTTCGCGCAGGATGAAGTCACCATCTCCACAAAACCAAACCTGCTGGTTGTGACCGGCGAGAAGGCCGAGGAAGCGACCGGCGAGTACCTGCATCGCGGCATCGCCAACCGCTCCTTCAACCGGCAGTTCGAGCTTGCCGATCATGTGAAGGTGACCGGCGCCAATCTGGTCAACGGTCTTCTGACGATCGAGCTGCGGCGCGAGATCCCCGAAGAGATGAAGCCGCGCCGGATCGAGATCAAGGGCGGACAGGCCGTGCGCCAGATCGACGCCGACCGCAAGCAGGCGGCAGAGTAATCCATCTGCGATGATACGGCGGCGCCAGAAATGGTGCCGCCGTGTTTGATGGCGTACCACAGGTTTCCAGTCTTCAAGTTGAGCTGCGCGGGCACTCGACAAGCGTGACGAGCGAACCGCAGTGAAGATGTTCAGGAGGGGAAATCATCTCCCGAGCGAGCCGCTTACGGCTGTCCTCAGTGGCGCATACTCGCCTCTTCTGGCATGCGGTCGAAGCCTTCGAGCTCATTGAGCCGACCAAGCACATTTGACGAATGTTTGAGCCAAATTCCTGGTACTGCCGCAGGCAGAGTTTGCCTGTGACACAGACATGTGACACATTCCCTCCGTCAGCGTTTTGACTCCATTGATTTGATTGGCCTTTCCGAGACGGCTGCGCGTCCAGGTCCCCCAGCCATTTCTTCACCTATCGCTCGATCTTCGCGACCTCATCGCGCATGGCGCCGGTGAAGCGGGCGTACTCGTCCTCCGTGAACAGCCCCAGCCGCCGGATATAGAAGACGTGCTCGAGGGCACGCGAGCGACGCATGTCGTCGAAGGCATTGGCCATTTCTCGGTTGCGCCGTTTCATCAAATCATGGATCGCCAGATAGCGCTCGTGGGGTGAACGCGCCGTGTCGGTCACGGCGGTGGTGATCTCCAGAAGCACCCGTAAGCGCGGCCGGGACGCCGGCATATCGATGCGAACGATCTCCGCATGACATTCTCCGGCGGTACATCAATGACAATGCGCCGGAGCAGGACGCCCATCCTATCGTCATGTTTTTGACATCCGACCGAGTGGGTGATCACTACAGCCGAATGTGAGGGACTTTACTAAAAAGAGCGGCAAATGCGATAGACGCATGTTAGCGTCCCCGCGGTGGAGAGGCGTGGGCGGACGGTTCTCATTCGGAACCGCCAGTGTTGTAGGCGAGACGGCGCGCATCCGGGATCGATGCGCCACCGTTGGCTCCAGCGGAATGACCCCGCTCAGAAACTCCCGCTGGCGTTGCACACGAAGGACGGGGTCGTTCCATGGCAGTTGTGAAGCTTACCGGCATTCCGTCCGCACCGGATGCGGACATGACGTTGGATGCGGTTCTCGATCCTGCGGCGGCGCTCAGCATCGCGCATACGACGACGCTCTATCGGCTGAACGAAGCCGGCGGCTCGTTCGATTCCTTCAGCGGCGCCGGCCTGCATTACGGCCTGGGCACGCCGGTTCTGCCGGACGGCGGCACGATCACCGGCTGGACCGAGGCGATCGGCGGCAAGACCTGGCTGCAGGTCAGCGGCGCCAGCCTGTCGGCCGCGACCTTCACGGCCGATCTCAATGCGCCCCACAACTGGCAGGGCGTGCTCGCGAGCATGCTCTCCGGCAACGACACGATCACCGGGGGGAGCGGCAACGACCACCTGCTCGGCTTCGGCGGCAACGACACCATCGACGGCGGCGCCGGCAACGACACGATGGAGGGCGGTACCGGCAACGACACCTATGTGATCGCCAATGCCGGGGACACGATCGTCGAGCAGGTCGGCGAGGGCACCGACACGGCGCGGATCGCCCTGGTCTCGGTCGGAACCCAGTTCGACAATGTCGAGAACTATGTCTTCATCGGCAAGGGCGACTGGACCTTCACCGGCAACGACCTCGGGGACACGATCACCGGCGGGGCCGGCAAGGACCACCTGACCGGCGGTGCCGGGAACGACGTCATCGACGGCGGTGCCGGGGCCGATGTCATGGCGGGCGGGGCCGGGAACGACACCTACCATGTGGACAATGCCGGCGACACGGTGACCGAGCAGGCGAGCGGGGGCACGGCGGACACGGTCCTGAGCACGGTCACCTTCACGCTCGGCGCCGAGGTCGAGAACCTGGTGCTGCTGGGCAAGGCGGCGCTCAACGGCACCGGCAATGCGGAGGCGAACGCGATCACCGGCAACGCCGCCGCCAACGTGCTCGACGGCCAGGGCGGCGCCGACATCCTCACCGGCGCCGCCGGCAACGACACCTATCTCGTCGATGACGCCGGCGACCAGGTGATCGAGGCGGCGAAGGGCGGCATCGACCTCATCAAGTCCAGCGTGGATATCGATCTCTCCAAGGGCGCCTTCATCGGCCAGGAGATCGAGAACGTGACGCTGGTGGCGGGCGCCGGGGACAAGGATGTCACCGGCAACGCGTTGAACAACGTGATCCAGGGCAACGAGGGCAACAACCATCTCGACGGCGGCGCCGGCAACGACGTGATGACCGGCGGCAAGGGCGACGACAGCTATAGCGTCGATTCGCTCGGCGACAAGGTGATCGAGGCTTTGGACGGCGGGATCGACGCGGTCACCACCACGGCCGCCCTCAAGGCGGCCTTCGCCAACGTGGAGAACTACACCTATACCGGCTCCGCCAACTGGAGCTTCACCGGCAACGCCCTCGACAACACGATCCAGGGCAATACCGGCAACGACACCCTGAGCGGCGGCGGCGGCAAGGACACGCTGATCGGCGGCGCGGGCAACGACACCTACGTGGTGGACAGCGCCGACGACACGGTCAAGGAGAACAGCAACGAAGGCACGGATACCGTCCTTGTCGCTTCGACGACCGTCAAGACCGCCTTCGACAACGTCGAGAACTACACCCTGACCGGCAAGGGCAGCTGGATATTCACCGGGAACGACGATGCCAACACGATCACCGGCGGCGCCGGTGCGGACACTCTGGACGGCGGCAAGGGCAACGACACCTTGATCGGGGGCGCCGGCAACGATCA
>Ga0335069_10013696_pt1 | contig 11378 bp, 10 predicted proteins | sample Lox_Sample_11_FD_206714 | JGI IMG/M metagenome (GOLD analysis project Ga0335069, IMG submission 206714) | Soil microbial communities from Loxahatchee National Wildlife Refuge, Florida, United States - Lox_Sample_1.1 | ecosystem: Environmental > Terrestrial > Soil > Wetlands | place: USA... | reverse complement strand
GGGCCGGCTCTTCCGGCCCCTCGCCTTCTCCAAGAACTTCGCCATGGCCATCGCCGCGGTGCTGGCGGTGACCGTGGACCCGGCGCTGCGGATGCTGTTCGCCCGCATCGAGCCGTTCCGGTTCCGCCCGCTTCCGTTGAGCTGGCTGGCGAGCGGGCTGCTGGTGGGCACGTACCATCCGGAGGAGAAGCACCCCATCAGCCGGTTGCTCCACCGGGTCTATGAGGGACCGTGCCGCTTCGTGGTGCGTCACGCCCGGGCCACGGTGCTCGCCAGCGTGGTGCTGGTGGCGCTCACCGTCCCGGTTTATTTCAAACTGGGCTCGGAGTTCATGCCGCCGCTCGACGAGGGCACCATCCTCTACATGCCCTCCGCAGTGCAGCCGGGGATGTCGGTGGCCGAGGCCCAGGCCGCCCTTCAGCTGCAGAGCAAGCTGCTCCGCACCTTCCCCGAGGTCCAGCGGGTGTTCGGAAAGGCCGGACGGGCGACGACGTCGACCGACCCGGCGCCCCTGTCGATGATGGAGACCACGGTGGTGCTGAAGCCGCGCTCGCAGTGGCGCGAGGCCCCCCGCTGGTACTCGGGCTGGGCGCCGGGATGGCTGAAGGCGCTGCTCCGGCCCATGTGGGACGACCGGATCAGCGAGGCCGAGCTGCGCGCCGAGATGGACGCCGCGCTCCGGCTGCCGGGCATCTCCAACGCCTGGACCATGCCCATCAAGGGCCGGCTGGACATGCTCTCCACCGGAATCCGGACGCCGATCGGAGTCAAGATCTCCGGGGCGGACCTGGAGGAGATCCAGAAGGTCGCGGTGGCCACCGAGGCGGCGCTGTCCAAGGTCCCCGGGACCCGGAGCGTCTACGCCGAGCGCGTGTCGGAGGGCTTCTTCCTCGATTTCCAGCTCAAGCGCGACCGGCTGGCCCGCTACGGCCTGAGCATCGACGACGCCAACGCGATGGTGCTCACCGCGGTGGGTGGGGAGGAGCAGAGCGTGACGGTGGAGGGCCGGGAGCGCTACGGCATCAACGTCCGCTACGCCCGCGACTACCGCGAGGACCTGTCGGCGCTGCGCCGGGTGCTGCTGCCGATCCCGCAGGGCGGGCAGATCCCCATGGAGGAGATCGCCGACGTGGGGCTGGTGCAGGGCCCGTCGATGATCCGCAACGAGAACGGACTGCTCGCCGGGTACGTCTACGTGGACTTCGACACCTCGCGGGTGGACATCGGCAGCTATGTCGACCGGGCGAAGGAGGCCGTCGCCGCCGCGGTGCGGGTGCCCCCCGGCTACTCGATGTCCTGGAGCGGGCAGTACGAGAACATGCTGCGGGTTCGCGAGCGGCTGAAGTTCATCGTCCCGGTCACGCTGTTCCTCATCTTCGGGCTCCTGTTCATCAACACGCGATCGGCACTGAAGGCGGGCATCGTGCTGCTCGCGGTCCCGTTCTCGGCCATCGGCGCGGTGTGGCTGCTCTGGCTGCTGGGCTACAACGTGTCGATCGCGGTCTGGGTGGGGATGATCGCCTTGATGGGCCTCGACGCGGAGACCGGCGTCTTCATGCTCCTCTTCCTCGACCTCGCGCACGACGAGGCGAAGGCTACCGGGCGCCTGAGGACGCGCGGAGACCTGGTGGAGGCCATCGTCCACGGGGCGGTGAAGCGGGTCCGGCCGAAGGCGATGACCGTGGCGGCGGCGTTCACGGGCCTGTTGCCGATTCTCTGGGCGACCGGGACGGGGGCCGACCTCATGAAGCGCATCGCCGCCCCGATGGTCGGCGGGCTGGTGACGTCGTTCATCCTCGAACTGCTGGTGTACCCGGCGGTGTATTTCCTCTGGAAGGGCCGGGGGCTGGCGGACGGCCCGGCCACCGCGCCCGACCCGCGGCCAGCGGAACTCTCACCTGTCCTCGCCTGAAGGGTGCGGACTCCCTTCCGGTCACCGGTTCCGTCTATGCTCGCCGCGCGGATCAGGCCGGGAGGGCCAGGGATGCATTTCAAGAAGCTGTTCCAGGTGCTGGTGCTCGGTGGTGCGGTGGTGGGCGCCGGCGCGGGCTGTTCGCAGGCGAACGCCCAGGACAAGACCAAGAAGCCGCCGGTCGACGCGGGAACCCAGACGCAGGCCGGGGGCGGGGTCAAGGGCTGGTGACGGCCGCCCGCCGCACGGCGGCGGAGGCGTGGGCCTTCCGCGCGCGGGTGGAGCAGGAAGCGGCGCTGCGGTTCGACCGGCTGGCGGCCGTCGTCGCCGGCTTCGATCCGGGTTCCCCCGTCCCGGCGATGATGCGCCGGGCCGCGGAAGACGAGCGGCGGCACACCGAGCTGTGCGCCCGTCTTGCGGGGAGCCTGGGCTGCCCGGTGGCGCTGGAACCCATGCCGGAGTATCCGCCGATCGCGCCCCCGTCGCTCGACGCGCGCCAGGCGGCCCTCTACGAGGTCGTCGCCGCCTGCTGCATCACCGAGACCGAGAGCATGGCCACGCTCACCACCCTGCTGGGCGGTGAGCCCGACCCCGAGGTGCGCGAGGTGCTCCACAGCATCTCTCGCGACGAGGTGCTCCACTCACGCATGGGCTGGGCACACCTGTCGCGCGAGTCGAGCTCCGCCGAGGTCGCGTTCCTCGCCCCGCTCGTTCCCGCCATGCTCGCCGGCACCATCGACGAGGGTCTGTTCGGCCTGCCGCCGCCGGAGGAGGACCCCGAGGGGCTGCTCCGCCTCGGCGTCCTTCCGCTGGCGCAGAAGCGCGAGGTGTTCCTCGGCACGCTGGAGCAGGTCGTCTTTCCCGGCCTCGAGCGCTTCGGCGTGGACCCCGAGGCCGCCCGGCAGTGGCTCGCCCACGCCGCGGGGCTGAGCTGACGGGCACTCACCCCGGAGGGAGCACCGCGCTCCCGGCGAAGGTCGGTGGCTTTCGTGCCCGCGTCGCCTGCTCGTAGGCGAAGGCGAGCGCGAGCAGCTTCGCCTCGCTCCAGGCGCGCCCGAAGAAGCTGAACCCCACCGGGAGCCCGCGGACCTGCCCCATCGGGACCGTCACGTGGGGATAGCCGGCCACCGCCGCCGGCGTGCTGCACCCCCCGGCCGAGGAGTCCCCGTTCACCCAATCGATGAGCCACGCCGGGCCCTGCGTCGGCGCGACGAGCGCGTCGAGCTTGTGCTTGTCCATCACCGCGTCGATTCCTTCGCGACGCGAGAACCGGACGCACGCCGCCCGCGCCTTCCGGTACGCCGGCGTGGTCAAGGGGCCCTTCTTTTCGGCGTCGATGAACAGCTCCTGGCCAAAGAACGGCATCTCCGTGTCCGCGTGCGCCTGGTTCCACTCGATGAGCGCCTTCAGCGTCCGCGGGCCGGGCCCGCCCAGCTTCGAGAGGTACGCCTCCAGGTCCGCCTTGAACTCGTAGAGCAGAACCTCGAGCTCCGGCTCGTCGAGCTTCGCGGCGGTGGCGATCGGCGCCGGGTCGACGAGGGTGGCCCCCTCGGCCTTCAAGACCTTGAGCGCCTCCTCGGCCAGTGCATCGGTCGCCGGGTGATAGCCCCAGTACTTGGTCCGGGGGACCCCGATGCGCGCTCCCTTCAGCGCGCCCCGGTCGAGCGCAGCCGTGTAGCGGACGCCGAAGTTTGCTCCCTTCACCACGGAGGCTGCATCCGCCGGATCGCGCCCGGCAAGCACCTCGAGCAGGAGCGCCGCATCACGCACCGTCCGCGCCATGGGACCGGCGGTGTCCTGGCTGTGCGAGATGGGGATGATGCCGCTCCGGCTCACCAGCCCCACCGTCGGCTTCACCCCCACCAGCGCCGACGCGGCCGAGGGCGAGACGATGGACCCATCGGTCTCCGAGCCCACCGCGACCGCGCACAGATTTGCGGACACGGCGACGCCCGACCCCGAGCTGGAGCCGGACGGGCTCCTGTCCAGGGCGTAGGGATTCCGGCACTGGCCACCCCGGCCGCTCCAGCCGCTCGAGGAGTGCGTGGAGCGCTGGTTGGCCCACTCGCTGAGCTGCGTCTTTCCGAGCAGCACTGCACCGGCCTCGCGCAGCCGGCCCACCAGGAACGCGTCCGCCGGCACCGTCGCATCCATGAGCGCCAGCGACCCGGCGGTGGCGTGCATCCGGTCCTTCGTCGCGACGTTGTCCTTGAGGAGTACCGGGATGCCGTGCAGCGCGCCCCGGACCTTCCCCGCCTTACGCTCGCGGTCCAGTGCGTCCGCCTGGGCCAGCGCGTCCGGGTTGGTCTCGAGCACCGACCGGAGGCGGCCATCCCGCTGTGCAATGCGGTCCAGGGACTTCTGGGTGATGGACCGGCTGGTCTCCTCGCCGCTGGCCATCCGGGCCTGGAGCTCGTCCACGGTCATCTCGTCGAGCGAGGCCCCGGCACCGGCATCCGTCCCGCCGGCCAGGGCCGCGGTGGCGCGCTCCCCTCCGAGCAGCGCCGCCCCCGCCACTCCCAGCTGCAACAGCCGCCGCCGCGAGAGCTCCTCGAGCGGACCCGGGCCGTTCCACCTTCGCTGCATGCGACCTCCTGACGTGGGCCGCCGAGCCTGTCACCCGGCACCCGGCCCAGCCAGCGCCGCGTTCAGCCGTTCGCTGCAGCAGGCCACGCGCGTGTCCGATGCACGCGTTCGGCGAAGCGCTGCGGGCGCCCGGGGCTCCGTGAAGCAACGACTTGGTGAGCAAGAGGATGCGCACCGGGTGCAAGATTGAACACCTGCACCTCGGGCCCGTCGGCGCCGCCGGAAGCACCACCCGGGGCCCGGTTCTTGAAGCAGTTCCCGGCCATGCTGTTCTCCCTCGCCGTGGCCGCGATGGTGCTTGCCTCTCCGCCTCCACTGGTGGTGGCGAGCCAGCTGCCGAAGGGCGCGGTCTTGCTCGTCGTCGGCCTCGCCGAGTCCGCCGACGCCGCACCACGGCCCCCACCGTCCGCACCCGTGGAGTCCCCGCCCGGAGCGTTTCTGGGGGGCTTGCTGGGTCAGCTTGCGGTGGTGAAGCCACACCGCTCCGGTCACGACGCGCCCCCGAGCCTGCAGATGTTCCTCCTCATCGCACCGATGAAGGGGCGGGTGGGCGTCCACGCCATCGGAAGTTTCTGAGCCGGGCGGCCGGGTTCACTCCCTTCGGGCGAAGTGCGGCGAGGGTCAGCCGCCCACGTTGCGCAGCGAACGGCCGGTGAAGGTTCCCTCGATGCTGGCCACGTAGTCCCGGGCGACGACGTCGGCGGGCGTCCCCCCCTTGGGGTCCATGCCCATCGCCTTCAGCGTCTCGGACACCCACCCGGGGCAGCAGTCGTTGATCCGGATGCCGCGCGGAAGCTCCATCGCCGCCGCGCGCACGAAGCCGATGAGGCCTCCATTCACCAGGGCCAGCGCCCCGCTTCCGGGGCTCGGGTGCTCGAACAGGATGCCGGTGGTGATGGTGAACGAGCCCCTGTCGTTCACCTGGTCCACCCCGTGGCGGACCAGGTTCACCTGACCCATCAACTTGCTGGACAGGGTGAAGCGAAAGTCCTCGTCGGTGAGCTGGGCGAAGGGCTTGAACACCCCCTCACCGGCGGCCGAGACCACCGCGTCGAGCTTGCCGATGCTCCGGTACATCCGTCGGATCGACTCGGCGTCGGTGAGGTCGACCTTCACCTCGCTCTTGCTTCTGCTGGCCCGGATCACCTCGTGCCTCGGAGACAGCGCCCGGACGATCGCCTGACCGATGGTTCCATCCGCACCGACGACGAGCACGCGCATGAGAGCCCCTCCCTGGTCAGCGCGCTCCTAGCACCGGGGCCTCCGGGGCGCGAGAGGCGGCGCTTCAGCGTGACGTGTTCACCGAAGCCGCCGGAACTGCCGACCGCGCTCGGGTCGTCCCCTCAACCACGACCCACAGGGTGGGCAGGCCCGCGGCCCCGGGATTCAGCGAGTGCCAGCCGTCCGGGATCTCCGGAGGCCCCCAGCGGAAGAGCCAATCGCCATCCTCGATCGAGACGTTCACGCAACCGTGCGAGACCGGGGTGCCGAAGCGGTCGTGCCACACGGCGGCGTGCAGCGCGACGTCGCGGGAGAACCAGAGGATGTCCGGAACCTCCTCCACGTCGTACCGTACCCGGTGGCCATGCATCCGCGCGTGGCGGACCTTGAGCCAGACCCGAAAGGTGCCGGCCGGTGTCTCCCAGTCGCGCCTCCCGGTCGAGACCAGCGTCGCGAACACCAGCCGGTCCCCCTCGTAGGCGGTCAGGGTCTGCTCGTCGGTGTCCACGTGGATCCACCGGTCGGCGGGACCGATGCCCTCGGGACGGGGGCGTGTCCACGCGAGCCGCACCGCCCCGCGGGGCAGTGACCCCGCGGTGGTGAGCACCCGCGCTCCCACCTCGAGCACCTCCAGGGCCGTGTAACGCGGGAGTGGTCTGGGCGACTCGGCCGGCGCATCCCTGGGCGTCGCCTCGCGCAGCAGGAACGCCAGCCGCGCCGGGGGATCGGCCACGCCGTGGAAGGGGCTGGGCTCCAGCAGCTCCACCGCGCCCCGGGGGAGGAACCCCCCGGTGGGCGTCTCGAGCCACGCCCCCGCATCGGTGGGCTCGTCGCGCACCGCGAGGATCTGCCCGCGCCTGTGGTGCTCGAGCACCCTGGCGCCGGGATCAGGCGCCTCCCGGACCTCCGTGGACGGGGCCCGGGTGCGCACGTACCGGAAGGGACCGGCGAGCGGGTCCCCGCCCTCGGGCGCCTCGAAGGCGAGCAGGCGCGTCCGCACGGCGCCGTACGGCCGGAGGCGCGTCCACCCGGACACGTCCGGCTCGGTCGACTCGACCTCCAGTCGAGCCCCGCGCTCCAGCTCGCCGATGATCGGGGTGTTCGTGCCGGGGCCCAGGCGCACGTTGGCCTGTTCTGCTTGCACCCAGGCGTCCTCGGCCACGGCAGGGGCGCCCAGCACGAGCACGGCCACAGCCACCAGCGCGAGACTCGGCCCGGGAGCGTCCAAGATGCTGCCCTCGAGGATCAAGCCGTGTGCCAGCGCTCTCCCCGAGGGAGCGCCGCCGCGGACCGCGCAAGCCATGCGCGTCAGTCCAGGAAACCGACCTCGCCCGAGTCGAGTGCGTACTCGGCTCCGGCGACCCGCAGCCTCCCGGCGAGCACCATCCGCTCGATGAGCTCGGACCCGTGCCGGAGCTGGTTCACCGAGGCCCGGATGTTGGCCCGCACCGCCTCCTGCACCAGCCGGGAGCGGTCCTCGGCCAGCTCGGTGTGCAGCAGTCCCTCGATGGACGGGCGCACCCGGTCGACGATGGACCGGAGTCCCGGGCTCTGAGGCTGACCGGGCCGCGCGAGCGCCTCCAGCGTCGCCTCGACCGCACCGCAGCGGCTGTGCCCGAGCACGACCACCAGCTGCACGCCGAAGCGCCCGACCGCGAACTCCACGCTGCCAATCTGCGACGGCGCCACGACGTTGCCGGCCACCCGGATGACGAACAGGTCACCCAGCCCCTGGTCGAAGACGATCTCCGCCGGGACACGCGCGTCGGAGCAGCCGAGGACGACCGCGAACGGGCGGTGGTTGTCCGCCACCTCCGCCCGGCGGACTGGAGAGGTCATCGCCTCGGATCTGCGGAGGTTGTTGACGAAACGGGCATTGCCGTCCTGGAGCCGGCGGAGGGCCACGGCGGGCTCGATCATGGGTGGGACACCCTGACGCCGATCGATGCGGCCGGTCAACGGCTTCTAGGGGCGAGTGCCGTTCAACACACCTCTGCCCCGACCGTTCGCGGCGAGTCGGCATCGGACATTCCAACGCGACGTCGGGGAGGGGCTGGTGGAGCGGGTCGGGGACTGGCGCGGTGCGCCCCCCTCGATCGCGGCGCCGGGCCGGGGCCAGCTGATGGCCCCTCCTGGAACGATGGCACGTCAGGGCCGGCGCAGAGAGTGCGCCGGAGGAGCGGCCCGGGTGGACACGTCGACACTGGAGGCGCGGTACCGGCCACGAGCGCAGCGAGAGGGCACCGCGCTCTGTCTCTCCGGGGGTGGCTTCCGGGCGGCGCTGTTCCACGCCGGCGCCATCCGTCGCCTGAACGAGCTCGGGCTGCTCGCCGGCGTTCGCACCGTGTCCTCGGTCTCCGGGGGCTCCATCGCCAGCGCGCTGCTCGCCACGGTGTGGCCGCGCCTGGAGCGGGACGGCCCGTGCTTCACCAACCTCGAGGCGCTCTTCGAGCGGCCGTTGCGGGCGTTCTGCGGACGCAATATCCGCAACCGTCCGCTGCTCTGGGGCAGGTTGAATCCGCGCAACTGGCCTCGCCTTGCCTCGCCCAGCTTCTCCGCCACCGACCTCCTCGCGGCCGAGTACGAGCGGCTCGTCGGCTCGGTCCGGCTGAGCGCCCTTCCCCCCCACCCGCGCTTCGTCTTCTGCGCGGCCAACCTCCAGACCGGGGTGAGCTTCGAGCTGTCCTCCAGCTCCATCGGCGACTACGTGCTCGGATACTCCGAGCCGGGGCAGTTCACCCTGGCCGAGGCCGTCGCCGCGTCCTCCTCGTTCCCGTTCGCTTTCCCGCCGCTGGTTCGCACCCTGGACCTCGACGCCTTCGTGGGCGGCGACCCGCGAGCAGTAGCGGTCGGATTCCGCCCGGGACCGCGCATCGCCCTGACCGACGGCGGCGTCTACGACAATATGGGCCTCGAGCCTGCATGGAAGACGCATCAGGTGGTGCTGGTCTCGGACGGTGGCACGCCGTTCGAGATCCAGGCCCGGACGCGGACCTGGCTCGTGCCACGCCTGCAGCGCTCGTTCCAGGTGGTGGTGAACCAGGCGCTCGCGGTGCGCAAACGGTGGCTCGTTGCAGCCTACCTCCGCGGCGTGTACCGCGGCGCCTACTGGGGCCTCGGCACCGACCGCGACGAGTACCAGCCCCCCGGGGCCGGGCGGCCTCCCGGTTACTCGGGACGGGTTCTGGATCGCCTCCGGAGGGTGCGCACCGATCTCGACTGCTTCTCGCCCGGCGAGCAGTCGGTCCTGATGAACCACGGCTGGGCGCTGGCCGGCGCCGCACTCGGGCGGTGGGGAGCGGACCTGACCAGGCCGGGCGCCCAGGCCGTCGCACCGGACCCGGCGTTGTTCGACCCCGACGCAGCCCTCGCCGCACTCGGCGAGAGCGACCGTTTCCGGCTCCTCGGCCGCCCGCCACAGCACTGAAATGCTTGTCACCGACCCGGTCCGCGTCGGAGAGTCCCGCCGGAGGGGTCGATGTCTCGGACTGCACGGGCCCTGATCGCAGCGAGCCTGGTGACCGCGACCACCGCGCGCGCGGGCGCGATCGTCGAGGAGATTCCGGCCACGCCGCCCCGTCGGAGCCTCGGCGCCCACCTCTTCATCCCCCGCGAGGGGGTGACCGACCCATTCACCGCGAGCTTTGTTGCCAGCAGCTCCAGCGTCGCGTCCGGGACCGCGAACGGACCGACGTTCGACCGAAACGGCAAGCCGATCAACATCGAGGACTACAAGATCCTCTTCTACTCGCAGCTCTTCACCGGCCAGTGGGGGATCGCCGATTTCTGGGCATTGCGACTGCGGATGCTCGGTAGCATCTACACCGGGACGAACACCGCCGGAGCCGTGGGCGTGGGGGTGAACGGGCTGGTGCGAGCCAGCGCCGGCACGACCTTCGGCTTCCAGATCGCGGACAACCTCCGGCTGGGCGTGGCGGTCGACGTCGCCTGGGGTCCCTCGGTGGCGATCAGCATCCTCGACTCGATCCGGGAGAGCATTTCGGCGGGCAGTGTCCAGACGCCAGTGGAGAGCTCGTACTCCACCACCGTCACCCCGACCCTCTCCCTGGCCTGGACGATCAGCCGTGGTTGGGGCGCCCTGTTCAACGTCACTTACGCGAACGGCGTCGTCGACGTGAACCAGGCGAGCACGGACGCGGACATGGTCCTCCTCCAGGGAGCGCTGGATGTCGACCTCCGCGAGCTGGGCAGCATCCCCCTCGGCATCGCCGCCGATTACAGCGCCGGCTACAGCGCGGGCAGGGCGCGCTTCCGACGCTACGTGGCCGGGCTGGGCTTCTTCTACACCGGCCGGCCGGGGCTCACCGTGGGACTGGACCTTTCGTACCGCCGCTCGCCACTCGGGACGCACGACGTCTTCGTCACCTCGTTCTCTGGCACCTTCTCGCTTCGCTTCACCTTCGACTGACGGTACAACCTCACTTGGGTCGGAGCGCGAGACGGGTTTCAGACTGGAGACACATGAGGATCCCCTTTGCCGCATTGGCAGTGTGCCTCCTCGCGGGCTGCGCGAGCACCAAGATCGAGAACACTTGGACGGCCAACACGCCCCCTCCCCAGCCAATCCAGCGGTTCGCAGTCTTCGCGGTGACCGGATCTCCCTCGGGGCGCATCGCCTACGAGGAGACGCTCACCAACCGTCTGAAGGAGGCCGGCCTCCCAGCAACCCCCGGGTACGACCTGGTGACCTACGACGAGCACCCTTCGAAGGAAGAGGTCCTGCGGCGGCTGGAGGAGAAGCAGATCGACGGCGCGCTGGTGAGCCGGCTCGATCGGCGCACCACCAAGACCGAGTCGACTCCGGTTTGGGTCGGCGGCGGGTACGCGGTGGGCTTCTATGACTACTATTACATGCCGGTGGCCGTGGGCACTTACACCACCGAGACCAACGAGTTCATCGTCGAGACGGTGCTCTACAGCCTGCGGGACAACCGCCCCTACTGGATGGCCCGAAGCAACACCAGCCGCACGAATCCCACCAAGTTCGCCCAGGACATCTCCAAGCCGATCGCCGATTCGCTGAAGGAGTCGGGGCTATTCGGCACCCCTGCTCGCTAGAAGCGGGCCGAGATGCCGCCGGTGAAGTCGAACTGGGCGAAGGGGATTCCGCCCGAGAGGCCCACCGAGGCGCCCCCCGTCCCGACCCACACCCCGCCCCCGGAGAAGTAGACCGGGACCAGGGCCCGGGCCTCGAATCGGAGGCCCACGTTCTCGGTGACCCAGACCTTGAAGCCGAGCCCCGCGGTGAAGGCGAAGCGGACGATGTCCTCACCGGTGTAGGTGGTCCCGTCGGTGAGCTTCAGCTGGTCGGGGTGGAGGATCACCATTCCAGCGCTCAGCGTCCCGAAGGGCTCGACCCTGCCCGTCGGCCGGCTCACGAGTCCGCCAATCTGGATCCAGTGCTCGCCGACCGACGTGGACCCATCGCTGCTCGGGATGCCGACGCTGTAGGAGGCGAAGCGGGCCTTGGTCGGCACGTAGGCGTAGAGTAGCTCGACCGCATAGCCAGGTCGGATCGCGTAGTCGATCGTCCCGCCAAAGCTCGTCGATCCGTCGATGATGACGGTCCCGTTGTACGCGGTCGCATCGGTCGAGGCCTGCCAGCCGAAGAAGCCCCCCAGCTCGATCGTCCCGCGTG
>Ga0335069_10013694_pt1 | contig 11379 bp, 12 predicted proteins | sample Lox_Sample_11_FD_206714 | JGI IMG/M metagenome (GOLD analysis project Ga0335069, IMG submission 206714) | Soil microbial communities from Loxahatchee National Wildlife Refuge, Florida, United States - Lox_Sample_1.1 | ecosystem: Environmental > Terrestrial > Soil > Wetlands | place: USA... | reverse complement strand
TCGAAGATCAGTCGTACGTGTGCCGGGGTTCGCGCCGCTTGCAGATCGGCAAAGCTCTCGCCCGGCAAGGGCCAGTGCGCCTGCCAGAAAGCTTCGCGACGCGGGATCATCCCCATTCGCTCGCGCGCTGAGGCAGGAATGTAGTCTTCAATCTCGCCGCCCAACTCTTGCAGGGCGCGATAGATAGTGTGCCGAAACCACTTTGCCGTCAGTTTCCCGATGGCTTCGTAGATGGGGACGATGCGTCCGGTTTCAAGCGTTGCGACGGGCGCCGTTACCGGCTGTGCCGTGATCTGTTTTGCGCCGCCCTCGAACAGCTCCGGCCCGGAGTCCGCGCCCGGAACTGCCACGTCCTCCAGGATCTCGAACTGCGGCTGGATCATTTGCAGTCCGCCGCGCCCGAAGGTGGAACGTTCCACCTTTCCATAGAGCGCTACCACCTGCCCCGGCTTGAACTTGCCTTCCAGGTAGGTGCCACGGAACCACAGGCATTTGAGCGTGCTCCGGCCCTGCCCGGCCGTCATCTCGAAGATGGGCATGCGTCGGGTTCGCATCAACATGCTCGTGCGAACCTCGGCGATGACGCTCGCCATTTCTCCCGGTTGCAGTTCGGCGACGGTTCGCGGGTTCAAGCGATCTTCGTAGCGGAAGGGCAGGTAGTACAGCAGGTCCTCAACCGTAACGATCCCTTTGCCCGCAAGCGCTTCGGCGATTCGCGGACCAATGCCCTTGATGAACTGTACGGGCGTGGAAAGTTCGGCCATTGGAAGCATGGTACAGGATGGCCCCGGGAGATTTCGCCCGAAGCGTGCTTTACGGGTAACTCCGAGAGGGTGCACGGTGTCCAAAACAGTGTGCCGCCAAAAATGTTGCCACCCAATTTCGTTAAGTCGTTGATCGCAGTGGTGCTGGGCAACATCTTGTACTTTGTGCTCGCGCCACACCTGCCCAGAGTGGCGCAACACCGTCCCATGCGTCTCGATTTAGGTCTCGTCGTCGACTTCTGGGTTTGCGTGGTCGTATACGGAATACTGGGGCTGCTGCAAAGGAAAAGGCGTCAGGCACGCAAATCTGATATAAACTGAATCACCTCCCCGGTGCGGTAGTTCGCCGTTGTGTACCATGGTGTTCTTGCATGCAACGTGTTGCAATTCTCTACGACGCGAGCCAAGCGGTACTTTCGACCTTCGATCTGGACGAGGTTTTGAACCAGATTTTGGAGATCGTACGCGACTATTTCCATCTGCACGCGGGGTCTATCTGGCTGCTGGACAACAAGAACGAGCTTCTCTACATTCAGGCCAGCTTCGGACTGGATGAGGACGCACCGGATCGCCGGATGCCCATCGGATGTGGCATCCCCGGTGCCGCCGTCCGGCTTCGTCGCCCTGTGTACGTTCCTGACGTGACCAAGGATCCGCGATACATTCAGGAAGTCCCGAGCACGCGATCTGAGTTGGCCATCCCGCTCATCGTTCGCGATGAGGTTGTAGGCGTGCTCGACTGCTGCAGCGACAACGTTAACCATTTCGACAACGAGACTGTGGATCTGCTGACGTTGTTCGCTACGCAGGCGTCCATCGGACTTCAGAACGCCCGCCTCTATTCCATGCTGCAGGCCCGCGCCGCGCAATTGGAGATGATCAACAGTCTCGCCAAGCAGACCACGGTCGAACTTGACCTGAAAGAACTTCTCGACCGCTTGTGTGCGCAGTTGCCGGTCTCGTTCGGCATCGATCATGTGGCGGTTCTGTTGCGCGATGAAGATGGCAAGCTGGTTCTGCGCGCCCATCACGGAATCTTGGGAACACGATTACGGCTAGGCCATGAATTTGAACCGGCAATCGGGGGTTGCTGGGTCCCTGAGTCCTCGCTCGAAACGCATGTGATGGACCTGCGCGAGTGTCCGGAGCCGTGCTTTGAAGGTGCGCGCAGCGAAATCAACTTGCCGCTGATTTCGTTTGGCGAGAACATTGGGGTGCTTCTGTGCGCTTCAAAGGCATCGAACGGTTTCCAGGAGAACGACGTAAAAGCGCTGGAATCGGTTGCGGACATCGTTGCCACGGCCGTGCAGAACGCACGCTACGTCGAACGGGTCAAGCAACTCGCGTATCGCGACGGGCTGACCGGCGTGTTCAATCGCCGCTACTTCGAGCAAAAGCTTCTGGAAGAAATGACGCGCAGCCTGCGATTCGGCAAGAACGTCGCCGTGCTGATGATCGACCTCGACCACTTCAAGAGCGTCAACGACGAGTTCGGACACATTCTCGGCGACGAGGTACTGCGCCAATGCTCGCAGGTTTTCTGGAAGCTGCTGCGCAAGGTCGATATGGTTTGCCGCTACGGTGGCGAGGAGTTCGCGATCATCCTGCCTGAAACTTCCGCGGCTTCTGCGATGAACGTTGCTGAAAAACTGCGCAAGGCGGTTGCGCGCCAGGAAATCCCCGGAGTTCCGCGCCCGGTCACCATCAGCATCGGTGTAAGCGAATACCCGGCCAACGGGATGACGCGTGACGAGTTGATTTCGGCGGCCGACTCTGCGCTCTATGTTGCGAAACAGTCCGGACGCAACCAGGTGCGCATGGCGCCGGTGGCAACCTCTGCGGGAAAATGATCACTCACACTTAACCCACTTCCACCAACTTCAGGCGGAAGTAGGCATCAAGAGAAAAGGCGCGGCCGAAGCCGCGCCGTTCGCATATCTGTGAAGCTAGATCTCGCCGCCGTCGAAATCACCAAGGTTGATTTCGATTTTCAGATCCTTCACTTGGTCCATGGCGCGTTGAATCTCGTCACCATGCTCACGAAGAGCCTTCGCGGCTTCCTGCTGGGCCTTGAATGCAATCATCTCGTTATCGAAGGCCATGGCGATTTCCGGCCCGAGCTCAAACATGAAGTCTTGGTCGCGAACTTCGCTTTCCTTCTTGTGCTCTGGAACCTTCAATGTCAGCGTAACTTCTTTGTGGTCGCGCAGCACCGTCACGGGAACGTTGCCGCTCTTCTGATGCATCGCGCGACGCCAGTCGCCGATATCGGCGATGTTTTCCTTGTCGACGCGGATAATCACGTCACCGGCATGAATCCCACCCGCTTCGGCGACGCTTCCCTTGTCGACCGAGCGCACCAGCAACCCGGCGCCGTTCTTGGCGCCGAAGTACTCAGCAAGCTGTGGAGTGAGGCCTTCAACCATCATGCCGAAGCGCATGAATCCACCCGCGACCGGAAATGGAGCATCCATCAGCATCATGTCCGGCCCGTGTGCCAAAAAGCCCATCTGTCCGTGCATCGGCGGCATCGAATCGCTCATCCCGCCGCGATGTGCAAACTTCATTGCAATTTCACGGCGGTCGGCAAGTGTCACGTTCACCATGACCGGTTGTCCGCCGCGCATTAACCCGAGTGCAACCTGGCGGCCCACTGGCGTTTCGCGCACATAGCGGCGAAGCTGTTCCTGGCTCTCAACCTTATTTCCGTTGAAAGTGACGATCACGTCGTGCTCGCGGACGCCAGCCTTGGCGGCAGGCGCGTCCTGATCGACCATCGTCACTTCCACTCCGCTCTCTTCCTTCAGCTTCAATTGGGCAACGCGATCTTTGGTTACGTCACGAGTATCCACGCCGAGGTACGCGCGCGCGGGCATTGGGGGCATGTCTGGCGATTGGGCGTGCGACATGACCTGAGGTGGGGGTTGTGGTGGTTCTGCGGTGGCTTGTGCGCTACAGGGCGTTACAGCCGCACCCGCAGCCGCCAGTGTCAGAACCAAGGCTACGATCGTCGTTTTGCGCATAACGTCTCTCCTATTTGCCTTTACGGAAGTCGATCTGCCCGACACTGGTACGGACCTTCAACAACGGTCCGCCACCATTCACACTGCCTTCTGCATAGGTCATCTTGGGACCTATTTCAGAACCTTCACTGACTATGCGCAGTTCCGGAAATTCGGAGTGAATTCCCTGGTTGCGCTTGGCCATCTCGCTGGCGGCTTGCACCGTTGCCGGCGTACCGCTCTTGAGATAAACCACGATATCGCCCGCCGTGGTGTGGAGGAACGATTCGCTGAATGAATCCTTGGAGCCTACGAATTCGGCGACGATGGTACCTGCCTGGCTTTGCGCCTGTGCTCCGCCGCCTAGTTTCCACATCTCGATATTGCCGTTTGCCGTGCTGGCCACCATGCGCCCGTGCACACTGCCGACACGGATGTTTCCGCCGCCGCTCTCAACCACGGCAGATCCGCCAACTTCGCCAAGTGAGACTCCGCCACCGCCAGTGTTGATGTTGAGATCACCTAGACATTGATGAATGTCGATATTCGAACCACCAGCGCGAACCTTTGCCGAGCCTGCGCGATCCATCCAGATGTTGCCGCCCATCGAGACGACCTCAACTTTACCTTTTGCCTGGCCAACCCGCACGTCTCCGCCACCGCTGCGAATGAAGACATCGCCGTTGGCGCGTCCGATGGTGATGTTTCCGCCCATTGTTCGCACCCTGACGAGATTGCCGGCCTCATTCACCTGGATGTTTCCGTCCCGCGTTCCAAGATCGAGCCTTGCGAACGACGAGGTCACGGTGACGTTGCCACTCAAGGTATCGACCAGCACGAGATCAAGCTCGCGCGGCACATGTACAAAAAAATCTGCGCCGAAACCGCTGGCCATGCCGCTGTTACGCGGCCAATCGCCTTCCAGCACCGCAACGTCGCCGCGACGCGACCCGCTCACGCGCAGCGCACTGAACTGCTTCTTCGCATCCTGCTCGCGAACCTGCGACGAACGCTTGCGAACCGTGTATGTAAACGGCTTGCCGACGTTGTCGATGGTGACGTTGCCGACTCCGGTGATGACGCGCACGCTGCGTCCCGTTGGGAGAGTGCCATTTTCCGAGCGCACCCACGTCCGCCCCTCGCGTTGCAACTTCTCTTGGGAAAACGCTATCGCACAACTTGCAGCCATCCCGATGACTACGAGGGCCAGCACCATGCTGCGCGAAACGGAATGTGCGGTGCGGGTCATGGATGCCTTTGCTTAATCAATCTCCGGACACGACGCCAACACGCGCTTCGATTCGGTACGAATAAACTCGTTCGGATCTTCCTTCGCCAACTCTTGCAACGCCTGGCGCACGCTGCTATCGGCGCGTACCTGTTCCAGAGCCTTTATGGCACCAGTGCGAACGCCCGGGTTGTTGTCATTCAGCAGCGCTTCCAGCACGGCGTTCCGCACGCGAATGTCCTGCTTCACATACCCATTCAGCGCTTCCAAGGCCTTCAAACGCACGCCCGGGTTGCTGTCGTACCGCAAGGAGAAAATTAGGCTTTCGCGAATGCGCCCGTCATCGGGCTTCTGCTTCAGCAGGTCGACCGAATCCATGCGCACACCGGAGTTGATGTTGCTCCGCGCCGCCAGCATCAGCAGGTTCTGAATATTCGGGTCGTCAATGGAGCCTTGTACCTGTTCGGGAAGCGTCTTTTCGAGCTCAATCTGAACTTCTTTGCCGCCGGGCTTGGTAATGATGTTGCGAATGCCGGAAATCGAAGCTTCCTGATGCTGCTCCTGCACGATGTTGGAGGGAATGTGATTCATCATCGCGCGATACGTCGCGCCGATGCCGCCACCGAAACCGGCAATGAAGATCACAGCGGCCAAAGCGGGGGAGAAGCGCGCCTGACGCAACCATGCCCAGGGATCGAAGAACAGCGACTGCCACCCGCGGACCTGCTCCGTGCTCTCCAGCGCTTCCTGCAACTGCATCCGCGAAGCCGCCAGCAGATTCGGCGTGACCTCCAGCATCGGCCGCAAGCTCATCTGCTCCTGGAAGCGGCGCATCTCCGCCAACTCGGCAGCACAGTGTCCGCAGCGAGCCGCGTGTTGCTCCAACTCGTGCCGAGCGTCGTCGGCCAGTTCGTTATATAAGTACAGCGCGATATTCTCTCTTACCCAATCGCAATTCATCTTCAGCCTTCTTTACAATCCATCGCGCACTTGCGCGAGAAACTTGTTCGACGGGGGCTATCGGTTTCATCCCCATGCAAGCAACAGAGGGCCTTCCCTCAGCGCATATCGGCCAGCGCCGCGCGTAATTTTTGTGTCGCGCGGAACAGCGTGTTCTTGGCCGTCTCCTCCGTCGTATTCAGGGCCTCGCCGATGGTGCGCAGCTTCAGACCCTGGTAATGCTTCATTTCAAAAACCATGCGTTCGCGCGGCGTAAGCTTGGTAAGCGCTTTGGCAATGCGCGCTCCCAACTCGCGGCGCATCAGGTCGCGCTCCGGAGAAGCACCCGGACGATTGTCCGAGACCTGATCGATGATGCTGTATTCCTGCCCGTGCTCATCGAACGCCACTGGCGCGTCTTCTTTGCGCACCTGCTTGCGGCGCAGATGATCCAGGCACAGGTTCGTGACGATTCTGTAGATCCAGGTGTAAAAGGAGCACTCGAAACGGAAATTTCCGATATTGCGGTACGCCTTCAGGAACGCGTCCTGATAAATATCACGCGCATCCTGCTCGGTCCCGGTGAGCTGCAATGCGAGACGGAGCACCGCCTGGTCGTACTGGCGCACGAGTTGCTCGAACGCGGCGCGATCGCCTTTCTGCGCCGCTCGAATCAGCTCCGCATCGTTGATACGGCTAGGGCTCTGCCCGATCATTAGCCCCCTGCGGGAGGAATTCTCTCTGGCAGTTGAATCGCCATGAGGAGTCGTATGTGCGGAGGAATCGCGTCCCGCGCCAATGCCTGTTCCCGCGCCGGGTATTGCCACTACCTGGGCCGACATAGCGTAAGCACCCTGGGAGCAACACCACCCCAGCGAGCTTCGCTCGCCAGGAACCCCGGAATCGTCGGGACGACGTCCGCCGCCTGCCTGAGTGTATCGCGTCCGAGGCCGTTACCGCCCACTCGGGCCAGCTTCGACCGGTTCAGCAACCAAGCCGAACCCTCCCGAACTTCACTCGAGCTCCGCGTGCCGCCCATTCAGCGCCGCTCCCCCCTGATCTATTAGCAACAACGTATTGCGCCTGCAATCTTTGGACGTGAGAAGGAAAGGGAGGTTAGCAGGGCGACGACCGAGAAATAACATCTAAGTGACACGCCCGTGACAACTTTGCGATTGTTGACGGTTCACTCGAGATCTGCGCGCCCAGATTGGTCGAGTCTGGTAACCGCGCTTTACAGCGATGCCAAGTTCCTGCTGACAGGTGCGTGCGGCTGAGCGCAGAATGTTCCAGTTCTGGGTGCGATCTCTTGGGACGGTAAACAGCGCGATGAGAAATCTCTTTCTAGGGTCAATTTGCCTGTTCAGCTCTCTTCTTTTCTCACAGTCAAACAGCAGGACTCCAAACTCGTACAGTCCTCCTCCTGGTTTCCAAAACACGCCCTTCAAGCTGATGGTCCTGGATCATCAGATTCCGCATGCGTTCGTCTGTACCGTTGTAACGGAGGACCTGAGGCTGCGGCAGGAGGTGAGCACGTTGTACCAGGGGAAAGTCGACAGTGTCCGGGTGTTCGAAGCTCCGGCGACAACAGAAGACCTGACAAAGGTCGAGGAGTTACTGTCAAGCGCGGAGTTTCAGAGTGCTAAGCCAAACCTCCCACGAGTCGGAACGGTGGTACATGGCAGGAATGTCACAATTATCACCAGCGACCACCGCGCGCGCAATTTCTTCGACGAAGATCGAGGAGGCCTGCCAAAGTCCGTGGCAAACTTTATCAAATTCACCGAGGCGACAAGGTGGAGGAAACTTCCAAAGGTCACCGGGAAGCCGGAGCTCATCTGCCCGATACCGATGTTGTCCGCTGTGAAGATCACTCACGCAACTGAATAGTCTGAAAGCGACTGCGTGTCCGGTGCAGTTGCGCAAGAAAAGCCCTGCCCTGCCTCGCAAGATCGGAGGACAGGACAGGGCTAATTTCAGCGAATCGGTCATTCATGCGCGGCAGTCACGCGCACTCAGCAGATTCGATTTACGCTTCGGCTTCGGTTCCCGCAGCTTGCGCCGGAGCCGCTTCGGGCTCGGCTTCCTTGGCGACCGTCACCTTGATCGACGCCTTCACCTCGCGGTGTAGTGCGATATGGACTGTGTACTCGCCAACCGACTTCAGCGGGTGATCCAGCTCGAGCTTGCGGCGATCGACGTTGAAACCGCGACGCTCGAGTTCCTGAGCGATGTCGCTCGAGGTAACCGAGCCGAACAGCTGGTCGTTTTCGCCGGCGCGGCGGGTGAACAGCAGGCTGACGCCTTCGAACTGCTTCGCCAGCAGCTCGGCATCGCCCTTTTCCTTGGCCAGCTTGCGCACGGCCGAGGCCTTCATCTGCTCGATAACGGCCTTGTTGGCGGGCGTGGCTTCAATGGCTAATTTTTGCGGCAGCAGATAATTGCGGCCGTAACCGGCGGCGACCTTCACGACGTCGCCGCGATGACCCAGCTTGGGCACATCTTCTTTCAGAATGACTTCCATCTCAATCTCTCCCAAATTATTGGCGGCCTACGCCGCCCAGCAGCGCGCAAAGCGCGCGTCACCGGCTACCGAGCTTCTATTTAGCGGCCGCAAAGGGCAGCAGGGCAATGTTGCGCGCCTGCTTGATGGCGTCGGTCAAACGGCGCTGATGAGGTGTGCACACACCGGTCAGGCGCCGGGGAACGATCTTTCCGCTCTCGGCAACGAACTGCGAAAGCAGGCGAACGTCCTTGTAATCGACCTTGTCGATCTTCTCGGTGCAGAACTTGCAAACCTTCTTGCGGCGGAAGAACTTGCGTCCGCCTTCGCGTCCACCGCCAGGGCCGCCGCCGGGGCGTCCACCGGGACGTCCTCCAGGACGCGCACCGGAACGCGGTCCGCTGGGACGGTCGGGGCGAACTTCGGGTGCCGTCGTCGTTGTGGTCTCGGACGCGGCTGCAGCTTCTGCCGGAGCCGCGGGTTTCGTGGTCTCGTCTGCCATAACTCTCCTTGGTGAGCGCCCTCGGCGCTCCTACTCATTTCCTGCGTCCGCCGGTGGCGGACAAAATTTGTGCCGACTGGGCCAGCCCTAGTCGCGGTGTGCTCGTTGAAGTTGGCTAACTCACGAACAGCACCATAAGCGCTCTGGCTACATCGTGGCCGGAGCGGCGGGTTCGGTTCCAGCGGACTCAGCGGCCTCACGTGCAGCGGCGGCGTGCGAACCCTGACCCTTTACCTTCGAGTCGCGCAGCTTCTTGACCTTCGCCAAACGCTGCTCCTCTTCGTCGGTGCGGATGGTGATGAACTTGATCACCAGTTCCTGCACGCGCAGGCGGCGCTCCAGCTCTTTCAGCATCTGACCCGGACCTTCCACATAGGCCAGGATGTAAATGCCATCCTGGAACTTGCCGACGGTGTAGGCCAGGCGACGCTTGCCCATCTTCTCGATGCTGGTCACGCGGCCGCCAGTATTGGCGATGTTCGTCTCCATCGTGCGAAGAAGCTTTTCGAGGTCTTCTTCGGTCACATCCGGACGAACAATAAACATCACTTCGTATTTGCGATCCATATTTTCTCCTGGGGCTGCGCCCCGTGCGCCAGCGTCCGGAGCGCCGCTTTCGGCGCGTACCCGGCTGCGGGCGCGTGTCTCAATCTCAAAATCGACTCACGGCCAGCAATTTGCTTTACTTCGCCGCCGCCTCGCCTTCGCCGTTTTCTCCGCGGCGGTTGAACCGGTTCATCGCGGGACCAACTCCCTCGGTGAGGATGACCTGGACCGCTTCCAGAGCCTTGTCCAGCACCTCGACCACGGTCGCCTGCTGCGCTTTCTTGAACGGCGCCAGCACATAGTGCGAGCCGCTCGCTACCTTGTGTTCGGGGGCAATGCCCAGCCGAACCCGTGTGAACTCATCGCTCGCCAGCGCACCCAGGATCGACTTCATCCCGTTGTGTCCGGCGGCGCTGCCCCTTGGCCGAATGCGCAGCGAGCCGAAGGGCAAATCCAACTCGTCGTAAATCACGATCAGGTCTTGCGCCGGGTCTACCGAGTACTCCTGAACCAGTTCGCGAACCGAGACGCCACTCAGGTTCATGTAGGTTTCAGGCTTGGCCAGCACTACTTCCTGTCCGGCGAGAACCCCGCGGCCTGTCAGCGCCCGGCAATGCCGGTTGCTGATCCTGACGCCGCACTCGTTGGCGATGTGGTCCACCGCCAGGAAACCCATGTTGTGCGGTGTGAACTGGTATTCGATGCCCGGGTTTCCGAGCCCGACGATCAGCTTCACCCTGCGCCTTCCCCCGAAGCCTGCACCTTACTTTCGCGCAGCCTCTGTCGTGTCTTACGAACTCCACGTGGCTTAACGATTTTTGCCCCACCCTCTTCTCCATCTGCTGCGGAAAGGGTGGGATCGAATCACGCGGAGGAAATGGTTCGCGCAGACCCCAAAGGCCGGCGCGAACCCAGTAATTACTTCTTCTTCTGCTCTTTCGGCTCTTCGGCAGCACCCTCGGTTTCCACCTTGCCCTTCTTGATAACTTCGGGCTCGGCCGGACCGGCAGCGGCTTCGGCAGCAGCTGCGTCCGCAGTTGGTGCCGCTTCTTCCTTGATGGACGTCAAGTGCACAACCGTCAGTTCCTCGTCGCTCAGGTACTTGATCTTGTCCGACTTTGGCAGATCGGCGACACGGATGACCGGATTGGCGAAACGCACCTCGCTCACATCGATGTCGATGTGGCTCGGAATGTCCGTCGGCAAGCACTCGATTTCCACTTCGCGCATAACGAAATCGAGCAGGCCGCCTTCGGTTTTGACGCCGGGTGCTTCGCCTTTCAGCGTAAGCGGAACCTGCAGGCGCATCTTCTTGTCCATGGCAATGCGCTTCAAATCTACGTGCAGTAACTTGCCCTTGATTGGATCGCGCTGCCAGTCAACCACCATGGCCTTGGCCTGCTCGCCATCAAGTTGCACGTCAAAAATCGTGTTGTGGCCCGACTCGGAAGCCAAGACCTTCGTGATCTGCTTCGGGTCCACGGCAATGGAGCGGGGCTCCTTGCCGGCGCCGTAAATAACTGCCGGAATCAGGCCTGTGGTGCGCAGACGGCGAGCAGCGTTCTTATCAGCTGCCTCGCGCGGCTTCGCTTCCACCGTTGTTTGCGTTGCGGATGCCATAATCTCTTCCTTCTCCTATGACACGGTAAGTTGCTCGCGTGTCGTTTCGCATCTCGACCCGCTTCGTGCTGGTCGCGATGCTCACATGGGCGCGCTCGCGGCGCTCCCGAACATATGGGACTTACTACCTGAAACTATGTGAACAGCTTGCTCACCGAGGTCTCTTCGTGGATGGACTGGATCGCTCGTCCAATCAATCCCGCGATCGTGAGGACCTTGATCTTGGGTTCGTTCCGCCCCTTTTCGCTCAGCGGAATCGTATTGGTCACAACCAC
>Ga0335069_10013693_pt1 | contig 11381 bp, 11 predicted proteins | sample Lox_Sample_11_FD_206714 | JGI IMG/M metagenome (GOLD analysis project Ga0335069, IMG submission 206714) | Soil microbial communities from Loxahatchee National Wildlife Refuge, Florida, United States - Lox_Sample_1.1 | ecosystem: Environmental > Terrestrial > Soil > Wetlands | place: USA... | reverse complement strand
CAGCGCGACCTCCGTGGCGAGGCGCACCGGGTCCGGGGCGAGGCCGCGCGAGAGCTCCTGCACCCGCTCCGCCAGCCGGTCCCGGTAGGCCTCCACCGACCGCGGCGACAGGGCCTCGACGCGCCGAACGAGCCCCTCCACCAGCGCGAGCCGGCCCTCGAGATCCCTCGCCAGCGCCTCCCCCTCGCGATCGCGCATGGCGGCCAGGGCGTCGAGCGCCTTCGCCACCGCCTCCCGCGCGGCGGGGCGGGCGGCCTCCGCGTCGACGGCCTGCTCCTCGAGCGAGACGACGCCCTCGGCGGCGAGCACGGACTCGAGAGACACCGCGCTCGCCAGCCCGAGGCGCCGCCGAACCTCCTCGAACGCCCTCGCGTACTGGGAGGCGAGCTCGAGGTCCACGCGGGGCGCGATCGCGGGCCGCGCGGCCCCGGACCGGACCGTGACCTCGACCCCGCCGCGCGCGAGACGCTCCTTCACCTGGCGGACGACCTCGGGCTCGAGCAGGGCGAGCTCCCGGGGGAGCCGTACCTTCACTTCGCAGTACTTGTGGTTCACCGAGCGGACCTCGGCGTCCAGCTCGTGGCCTCCCGCCCCGCCGCGCCCGCTACCGAAACCGGTCATGCTCCGGATCATGGGATCTCCCGGCGTCCTGGCCACCCGGCCTAGGCGCCTTCGCCCTCCAGAAGGCTGCGCGCGAGCCGGGCCACCGGCTCGACCGCCAGGTCGGCCATGCAGCGGTGGTGCTTGAGCGGGCATCGCTTCGGTCCGTGGTCGTGGCAGGGGGCGCACTCGATCTCGACGCGGACCGGCCTCTCCAGGGGCGTGAAGACGTGCCGGCCCGGGTCGGTGGGGCCAAAGACCACGACGGACCGGCACCCGAGCGCGCGCCCGCAGTGCACGAGACCCGTGTCCCCGCCGACGACGACGCTGCATCGGGCGAGGAGCGCCAGCGCCTCCGGGATGGAATTCCCGGTCGTGTCCCGGACGGGGAGCCCGCTGCGCTCCGCGATCCGGCTGGCCACCTCCCGCTCGGCCGGGCCGCCGAGCAGCACCACCGTGCCTCCGTGGGCGGCGAGCTCGCGGGCGAGCGCCGAGAACTTCTCCTCCCCCCAGCGCTTCGTCGGCCACTCCGCCCCCGGGACGAGCCCGATGAGGGGCTTGCCCGCGCCCGCCAGCGTCCGGTCCGCGTACTCCGCCAGCTCCGCCGGCGCGCGGAGCTCGAGGCGCCGGTCCTCCGACGGTGCCCCGGCGCGCGCCGCCAGCGTGAGCGCGCGGTCCACGAAGGGGCGGCCGCGGTCCAGGGAAAGCCGCTCGGTGCACAGCGGCGCGTACCCGATCCGCCGCTCCGCGCGGGACAGCCAGGCGAGCGTGCCGGAGCGGGGGGACGGGTGGGAGACGAGCGCCACCTGCGGCGCGAAGCCCCGGATCTCCCGCCCGAGCCGCAGGAGACCGCGGAGGCCCCGGTCAGCGTGCTGCTTGTCGAAGACGAAGACCTCGTCGACCCCGGGCAGGTAGCGCGCGACCTGCGCCCCCCGGGGCGTGACGACGAGGCCCACCTCCGAGTCCGGCCAGCGCGCCTTCAGCGCACGCACCGCCGGGCCGAGGAAGACCGTGTCACCGAGGAAGGCCGGGTGTACGAGGACGAATCGCACGGCCGGCTAGGGGAGGGGCCGCGCCTCGTCGACGAGCATGACCGGGATGTCGTCCCGGATCTCGTAGGCGAGACGGCACGCGGGACAGTGGATCTCGTTCTTCTCCTCGTGGAACTCGAGGTCGCCCTTGCACTTCGGGCAGGCGAGGATCTCCTTCAGCTCCGGAGCGAGCGCCATCGGCACCTCCGCCCTGCTCTTACCCCACAGGCCCCAGCGCCGCAACGGCCGCGGGCGGCCGTCCTGCGGCCTCAGGCGCGCGGCATCCGGCGCACGCGGAGCAGGAACTCCTCGACCTCGGCCCCCCGGAGTTCCTCGGTGTAAAGGGTGGCGACGCGCTCCCGTGCCGCCGCCCCCATCCGCCGCGCCTCCTCCGGCGCGGCGAGGAGGTCCCCGATGGCGGCGGCGAGCGCCGCCACGTCTCCCTCGTCAACCAGCCGGCCGGTGTGGCGGTCGACGATGCTCTCGGAGGGCGCCCCGAACCGGTAGGCGATCCCGGGCCGACCGCTCGCCATCGCCTCGAGCAGCGCCCGACAGGTGCCGTCGTTTCCCTCGGCGAGGAGTACCTTGGCGTCGAGGGTCCGGTAGGCGGCCGCGAGCTGCTCCCCGCGCCGATAGCCGGCGAAGAGGACGCTCCCGGCGAGCCCGAGCTCCTTCGCCAGCCCTCTCACATCCTCGAGCCCCTCCCCGCGCCCCACCACCACGAGGCGCGCCCCCGGAAGCCGCGCCGCGACGGCGCGGAAGGCCTCCAGGAGCTCCGCGTGCCGCCGGTCGGGCTTCACGCGGGACACGATGCCGACGACCGGCGCGTCTCGCGCGATACCGAGCTCCGCGCGCAGGTCCGGGCCATCCGGGCGGAAGAAGCCGGAGTCGACGGCCCCGCGCGCGACGCACACCCTACCCGCCGGGACGCCGAAGCCTTCGCGGAGGACCCTCGCGTGCGCCTCGCAGACCGCGATGAGCCCGTCGGTCGCCCTGTGCACGACCCCCTGCAGCCCCCTCTTCCGCAGCGAGCGGGAGGAGTGCACCGTACGGACGACCCGGGTCCCGCCCTTGCCGGGTGTGGCGAGGAGGGCGAGCGCGTGGTCGTGCGAGAAGTTGGCGTGCAGGACTTCGAAGACGCCCGCCAGGCGCCGCAGCGCGCGGAGGTCGGCGAGGAACGCCACCGGCCCGCCCTTCGTCGAGAGCGTCAGGTCCGCGCGCGGCGCGAGGCCCAGCGCCTCCAGCCTCTCCCGGATGTCCCCCTCGCGCAGGGTGTCGACGCCGACCTCGACGTCGTGGCCGCGCCTCGCGAGCTCCCGGGCCACGGAGGCCATGGGCTCTGCCGGCCCGGTCCAGACCGGGGACGAAAGCAGCTCGAGGACCCTCACCGCGCCCGCCCCGCGGGCCGGCTCCGCGGCGGTCGGCGCCGCTGCACATTTGCAAGGGACGGCATCGAGCGTGGACCCGGGGCACTCAGCCGTTCTTCGAGCCCTCGAGCCTCCTCAGCAGGTCGGTCGTGGAGTGGTCCTTGGGATCGCCGGCCACGGCGACGCGCCCACCGTAGCTCCGCACCTCGGCCGCCTCCGGGATGGTCTCCGGCGTGTAGTCGGTGCCCTTCACGTGGACGTCGGGCCGGAGCGCCCGGATGACCGGGACGACGTCCGGCGAGTCGAAGATCACCACCCGGTCGACGCATGCGAGGGCGGCGACGATCTCCGCCCGCTCGCCCTCCGGAACCACGGGACGCCCGGGGCCCTTGTTCCCGCGTGCGGAGCGGTCGCTGTTCACCGCGACCACGAGGAGGTCGGCAAGGGCCTTCGCGCCCTGCAGGTAGCGCAGGTGCCCGACGTGGAAGAGGTCGAAGATCCCGTTCGCCAGGGCGACGGTCTTCCCGGCCGCGTTCGCCTCGGCCCGGATCCGGGAAAGCTCCTCGAGCGTGACGATGCGACCCACGTTCAGGTCCCCACGAGTTCGGGCCGCAGTTCCTCCCGCGTCACCGTCGCGGTGCCCGGCTTCTGCACCACGAGCGCCCCGGCGACGTTGGCGAGGCGGGCCGCCGCCTCGGCATCGGCCCCCGACGCGATGGCGGCGCAGTAGGTGGCTGCGACGGTGTCTCCCGCCCCGGTCACATCCACGGCCTCCTTCTTGCCGTGGGCCCCGATGTGCAACGGGGGCCGTCCCTTGCGGAACAGGGACATGCCGAACCGCCCGCGGGTCACGAGCAGCTGCTCGCAAGCGAGCCGGCGCTGCAGCGCGCGCGCCGCGCGCAGGAGCCCCCCACGCGATGCCAGCGAGATCCCGGAGGCGGCCTCCAGCTCGGGCTCGTTCGGCTTCACCATCGTGAGCCCCGAGAAGCCCCGCAGGTTGTAGCGGGAGTCCACGCAGACCGGGATTCCCGAGCGCCGGAGGCGGCGCAGGGCCTCGATGACCCTCGGCGAGAGGACCCCCGAGCCGTAGTCGCTCGCGAGCACCGCGTTCGCCCCCCGGGAGGCGCGGGCCAGGTCGGCGAGGAGCTTGCGCTCCGCGGCGGCCGGCAGCGACTGGGGAGCGCGGTCGACGCGCAGCATCTGCTGGCGGCGGGTGGACCGGCCGCCGGCGAGGATCCGGGTCTTCGCCTCTGTGGCCCGCCCCCGGACGCGCTGCAGCCCCGCCACGCCGATGCCGCCCCGCCGCAGCTCGTCGAGGAGGCGCTGGCCGAGCTCGTCGTCGCCCAGGAGCCCCACCGCCCGCACGGCGACGCCGAGCGCGGCGAGGTTCTGGGCGGCGTTGCCGGCCCCGCCCGCCTTCAACTCGCTGCGCTCGTAGCGCACGATGAGGACGGGGGCCTCCCGGCTGATCCGCTCGGTCTCGCCGTAGACGTACTCGTCGGCGACGTAGTCCCCGATCACGACCACCGTGGCCCGCCGGAAGGCGGGGAGCATCTCGGCGAGCGGAGCGAGCGTGGGGTCCGTGTGCCGGGGCATGTGGGGGCTGTCTACCCTGCGTCTACGCCGCGGTCAATGGGCGCCGGGCCGCCGGCGGCGGGGCCCGTGCCCTCCGGAGCCGGCCTCCCGCCGCCCGGGGAGGAGGGCGGGCGCGTCTTCCACCGACGGTGGACCCAGTACCACTGCTCCGGGTAGAGCCGCACCCAGCGTTCCAGCCGGTCGTTCAGGTCCTGCGTGAAGGCGAGCACGTCGCGTTCGCGGTCGCCCGTCTCCGGGACCCGGAGCGGCCCCTCGACGACCACGCGGTGCCGGCCGTCCTCGAGCGGGACGTCCACCACGAAGAAGATCACGGCCTTCGACCGAAGGGCGAGGTAGGCCGGCGTGGGGGACGTGGCCGCGGGCACACCGAAGAAGGTCGGGAAGATGGCGCGGCGCAGCGGCATGTTCTGGTCGATGACGTATCCCAGGATGCGGCCCTCGCGCATGGCGCGGAGCGCCGCGTGCAACGTCTGTCCCTTGTTGACGATGATGTCCTGCACGCCGGCGCGCGACCGGCCGCGCCGCCAGAGGTCGGCGAGCCACCCCCCCGCCATCCGGCGGGTGATCATCGCGATCGGGATTCCCCTCAGATTGTGGACCGCCGCGAGGTTCTCGAAGTTCCCGAAGTGGGCGGTGCACACCACCACGCCGTTCCCGGCGTCCCGCGCCTCCAGGATGCGCTCGAGCATCCCGGGCTCGTACACGAGGAGACGGTCGAGGTCCTCGGTCCGCAGCCGCGACACGTACAGGAAGTCCGCGACCATCCGCCCGAGGTTGCGAAACGTCCCCCGCCCCACCTGGCGCCGCCGGCGCTCGTCCCACTCCGGGAAGGCGAGGCGCAGGTTCTCCATCACCACCCGGCGGCGGATGCGCAGGAACCACAGGAGGTCGCCGAGCCTCTCGCCGAGGAACCGGAAGAAGCCGCGCATCACGCCGAACCCCCTCCGCGGCCGAGGGCCGCCGCCATCGCCTCCTCGAGAGCGTCGCCTCCCCGCAGGACCTCGACCTCGATGCGCAGCACGCGCAGCCGGTCGTCCGAGCCCCGGCCGGGCGGGAGCCGGACCGCGTCCTTCTCGGTGGTGACGACCCACGCCGCGCCGACCCGGGCCGCCGCGCCGAGCGCCTCGTCCACCTCGACCGAGGTGAACCGATGGTGGTCCGGGTACTCCCGGCTCGCGGCGACGGAGGCGCCGAGCGCCTCCACGGTGGCCCTCACGCTCTCGGGCCGGGCGACGCCAGTGAGGAGGACGACGCGCGCGCCGGCCAGCGAGTCGAGGCCGAAACGGCGCCCGAGCGCGGCGTCGAGCACTTCGCGCGGGGCGTGCCGGGATTCCACGGGGTCGCGACGCGTGTAGAGGCGGGCGGCCCCGCGCAGCCGTTCCAGGCTCGGCACCGGCACGCGGTCGGCGTGCGTGAGCCACACCAGCCCGGCCCGCCCGAGCGCGCGCGCCGGCTCGCGATTCGGCCCCCGGGGAAGGCAGTGGCCGTTCCCCCATGGATTCGACGCGTCGAGCACCACGATGTCCAGGTCCCGGCGCAGACGGCGGTGCTGGAAGCCGTCGTCCAGGAGGAGCACGTCCGCGCCCAGCTCGTCCACCGCGAGGCGCACCAGTCGGGCGCGGTCGGGCCCGCACACGACCCGCAGGGAGGGGAGCCTCCGGGCGAGGAGGACGGGCTCGTCCCCGCCCTCCTCGGCGTCGAGGAGAAGCGCGCGGCCGTCGGACACGACGCGCGGTCCGGCGAGCCGCGCCCCGTACCCCCGGGAGAGGACGGCGGGGCGGCGCCCCAGCGCGGCGAGCCGCTCGGCGAGCGCGAGGACCACGGGGGTCTTGCCGGCGCCGCCGACCGCCAGGTTGCCGACCGAGATCACCGGGGCGGGCGCGCGGGCCGAGGCGAGCAGGCCCCGGTCGTAGAGCATCCCGCGAAGCGCGGCCCCGGCGCGGAACAGCGCCTCCGGGAGGGCCAGGGGCGCGAGCAGAAGCCGCTCGCCCCGCCCGGGCCGAGGATCCCACCAGGCTCGCTGGAGCGCCCCGGAGCGCCTGCCTTCCCCGGTCACGGCGCGCGGACCTCCGGGCGCCCGCGCCGGATCACCCTCAGCATGTGCTCGACGTTTCGAGCGCTCGCACCGCGGATGGCGCTCACCGCCTCCCGGGCCATGGCGCCGAGTTCGGCGATCTCCTCGGGCCTGGACAAGAGCTCGCGGGCCACGCGGAGGAGCTGGTCGGGGTTGGCGACCTGGATACCCCCGCGCCCGACGAGCACCTGCACGCTGTCCTTGAAGCTCTCCATGTGCGGCCCGAAAAGAACCGGCTTCCCCTGGCCGGCCGGCTCGAGGACGTTCTGGCCCCCGCGCCGGACGAAGCTGCCCCCGACGAAGGCGAGCGTGGCGAGGCGGTACGCCGCTGCGAGCTCCCCGATGGTGTCGAGGACGACGACGTCGGCGCGGCCGCCGGCGGCTCCCGCGCTGCGCAGGCGGGCGGAGAGTCCCGCCTCGGCGCACAGCCCCAGGATCCGGCCGGAGCGCTCGACGTAGCGGGGGGCGAACACGAGCTGAAGGCCCGGGACGTCGCGCCGCAGCTCGCGGTAGACCGCGAGCAGGAGCTCCTCCTCCCCGTCGTGCGTCGACCCCGCGATGAAGACCGGGCGCCCCCGGTCGAGGCCCATGGCGGCGCGGAGGGGCTCGACGTCCGCGTCCGGCCGGTCGAGCGGGAGCGCGTCGAACTTGGTGTTCCCGCTCACCCAGACCCGGTCGGGAGGAGCCCCGAGCTGGAGCGCGCGCTCGGCCTCCTCGTCCGACCGCATGAGGAAGAGGTCGATGGAGGGCAGCGGGTTCCCGATGGCGCGGAAGAAGGCCCGGTACCTCGTCATCTTCTCCGGGTTGAACCGCCCGTTGGTGAGGGCGATGCGCACCCCCGCCCTTCGCGCGGCCCGGATCAGGTTGGGCCAGATCTCCGTGTACTCGAGGACGAGGAGGTCCGGGCGGAGCCGGGCCATGGCCCGCCGCGTCGCCCCCGGCAGGTCGTATGGGGCGTAGAGCACCACGTCCGCCTCGGCGAGCTTCTTCCTCGCCATTTCCAGGCCGCTGTTCGTGATGGTGGTGACGACGATGCAGCAGCCGGGCAAGCGCGCCTTGAGCTCCTTCATCATCGGGTGCAGGGAGAGCAGGTCGCCGGCGCTCGCCCCGTGCAGCCAGATGCGCGGCGACCCCTGGCCGAGCCCCTCGGATCCCCGATAGAAGCCGAGCCGCGCGGCGATGCCGTGACGGAGCTTCGGGTGGAAGAGGAGCACCGGCAGCAGCGCCAGGAAGAGGGCGTAGCTCGCCAGGGCGTAGAGGGCGTGCACGGGGTGCCGTTCCTACTCGATCCAGAGGGGGTTCGTGAACAGCCAGGGCTCGCCGGCCCGCCTTCCCTCCACCCGCCAGGCCCCCCGAGGGCAGGGGCCGGCGCAGGAGTACGACGCGCCTTCGGGGCTCGCGCCCATCGTCCCGACAGGCGCCCCGTCGCGGTAGAGCTGCCAGGCGACGCGCCAGGGCGTGGCCAGTGCGGCGCGGAGATCAATCCGGTCGCCGGTCGACGCGAGCGAGAGGCGCACCCCGGAGGCGGGCGCCAGGGCGTCGAGCACGCACGAGGCGCTGCCGTCGAAGAGCGCCTGGCGGACGGCGCGCGCGTCCGCCACCGCGTCGCCGCTGGGCGCGACCGGCACGTGCATGCTGAAGGCCTCGAAGGCCGCCCGGTAGCTGGGCCAGCCGTGCGCGTCGCTCGCGCAGAAGAGCGTGACCTTGCGCCGCGCCGCTGCGGCGTCGAAGCGCGCGAGCTCCCGGGTGGGCTCGTGGAAGAAAGCGAGCATGGCGCGCCCCGGATCGAAGGGGAGCAGGACGAGCGCCCGGCCCACGCGCCACCATCCGTGCTCGCCGCGGGTCTGGCCCCAGAACGAGTCATTGGAGACCACCTCCATGCCGCTCCAGTCATCGCGCGCCCAGCGCGCGAAGGGACGGCCGGGGTGGAACGGATGGGCGAGGACCGCCTCCCCGCCCAGCGCGTGCACGGCACCCAGCGCGTCGCGCTGGCGCTCCTCCCGGGTGAGCTCGCGAGGGATCCCGATCCCCACGACATGTCCGTAGGGGGCGGAGATCTCCGTGGCGGGGACGACGAGCACGCCGTCCCGCCATCCCGCGTCCTCCGGTGCGAGCACGTTGTGGTCGGCCACGACGATGAACTGGAGCCCGGCCTCGCGCGCCGCCCGAACCACCTCGGACAGGTCCCCCCGCCCGTCGCTCCGGGTCGTGTGGACGTGCCAGGCGCCGCGCATCTCGCCGGAGGCCGGGGCGGGGCGCGCGGCCCTCCGCGACAACGCCCACAGGCCGTACGCCCCCCAGACCGCGAGGAGGACTCCGAGCGAGAGGAGGACGCGTCTCGACAAGCGACCTCGCGTCTATCCGGGCTGGGCGGGGCCCGCCGCGCCGCCCTCGTAGATGCGGTAGAGGCGGGCGTACTCTCCGCTGCGAGCCAGCAGCTCCCCGTGGCGGCCGACCTCCGCAACCGGTCTGCGTGGCGGACGGTGGAGAGGCGGTGGGCGATGACGAGCGTCGTGCGGTGGGAGTGGCCGGGCTGGCCGTCGCCGTCTAGGCCCATGAGGCGCTCGAGAGCCCTCTGCACCTCGCGCTCGCTCTCGGCGTCGAGCGCGCTCGTCGCCTCGTCGAGGACCAGGATGGGGGCGTCGCGCAGGAAGGCGCGGGCGATGGCGATTCGCTGGCGCTGCCCGCCGGACAGGAGCCCGCCGCGCTCCCCCACCACGGTGTCGTACCCGCGGGGCAGCGCGGTGATGAAGTCGTGGGCCTGTGCCATGCGGGCGGCCCTCTCGACGTCCGCCATGGGGATGTCCGGCCGTCCGTAGGCGATGTTCGCCCGCACGGACGTGTTGAAGAGCACCGTCTCCTGCGTCACGAGCGCGATCTGGGCGCGAAGGCTCGCGAGCGTCACGTCGCGGATGTCGGTGCCGTCGATCGCGATCCTCCCGCCGGTGACGTCCCAGAACCTCGGGAGCAGGTTCGACAGCGTGGTCTTCCCGCCGCCGGAGCTCCCCACGAGCGCCACGACCTCGCCCTTGCGGATGGTGAGCGACACGCCCTGAAGCACCGGCCGCTCGCCGTAGGAGAAGGACACGTTCTCGAAGCGGATCTCGTCCCGGAACGGGGCGAGCTCGATCCGCCCCTGGTCGGGGACCTCGGTCCGCGCGTCGAGGACCTCGAAGATCCGCTCGCCCGCCGCGGCTCCCTGCATGGCCGACTGGCCCACCTTTCCGAGCTGTTTCACCGGCGTGTAGAGGAGGAGGACGGCCGCGACGAAGGAGAAGAACTTCGCGGCGGGCATCGTCCCCTGCACGATGGCCTCGCCGACCCAGACGATGGCGAGGCCGAGGCCCACCGCCGCCATCACCTCCATGAGCGGCGAGGTCAGGGCGCGCACCGAGAACGTCCGGCGCATCGACCGCAGCCAGCGGCGGTTCTCCTCCCGGAAGCGGCCCGACTCCCAGGTCTCCATCCCGTAGGCCTGCACGACGCGGATTCCCGCGAGGGCCTCCTGGACGACCTCCGAGATCTTTCCGAGGGCGGTCTGCGACTGCGACGTCGCCTTCTTGAGCCTCCGGGCGAAGCGCACGATGGGGATGATGGTGACGGGCACGGCGACGAAGGTGATGAGGGAGAGCTTCCAGTCGAGCAGGAAGCAGCTCGCGAGCATCACCACCACCGTGAGGCCGTCCCGGATGTAGCTCGCGACGGCGTTCGAGATGGCGTTCTCGACGGACTGCACGTCGTTGTTGACGCGGCTGAGGAGGTCCCCGGAGTGGCGCCGGGCGTAGAACCCCGGCGAGAGCCGCATCATTTGGTCGAAGAGCTCGCCGCGGAGGTCGGCGATGATTCGCTGGCAGGTCATCCCCATCAGGTAGTACTGCCCGTACCAGGCGATGCCCTTGACGACCGCAACGGAGATGACGACCCAGGGGAGCCAGCGCAGCACCTCGCGGCGGTCCACCGCCGAGGCCCACTTCGCCACGTCGATGCCGCGCGGGAGCACCTTCCCGAAGCTCGCCATGGCCTCGACCCGCCCCGTGAAGAGGAACTCGAGCACGGGACCGAGGAGGTTCGCGTAGGCGGCCGTGGAAAGGGCGAGGATCACCATGCAGGCGAGCGCCGCGGCGAAGCGCCACTTGTACGCGGCGGCGAAGCGGAGCAGTCGCAGGTAGCTCGTCAAGGGGGGGGCCTCACCGCAGAGGTGTATGGGCATTCCGCGGGCGGATCAAGCCCGGTTCCGCGAGACTGGCGCGCGCGCCGCGCACCGCTATCTTCACAGGCGTGACCGTGCGCGTCGACCTGTTCCGGCTCCACGCCGAGGAGTACGCCTCGGGGCGCGCGCCGCGGGTCGTGACGGTGGGGCCCGCCCGATTCCTCGCGCTCGGAGGGCTGGGCGATCCGGACGGTGCTTCCTTCGCCGACCAGGTCCGCGAGCTCCATCGCGTGGCGTCGACGCTCCGCGCGAGCACACGGCGGTCGCGGGGCAAGGATTTCAGGGTCCCGCCGCTCGAGGTGCTCTGGTGGGACGACGCCCCGGAGCCCACCGACGCCCCACCCGCGAGCGGCCGCTTCAAGCTCCTCCTCCGGATGCCCAACTTCGTGCGCCGCGCCGACCTGGCGGCCGCGGTCGCGGGGCTGGAGCCGGGACCTGACCCAGGCGGCACGGCGGCGGTGCGCCTCGAGGACCTCAAGGAAGGGCGGTGCATGCAGGCGCTT
>Ga0335069_10013692_pt1 | contig 11381 bp, 8 predicted proteins | sample Lox_Sample_11_FD_206714 | JGI IMG/M metagenome (GOLD analysis project Ga0335069, IMG submission 206714) | Soil microbial communities from Loxahatchee National Wildlife Refuge, Florida, United States - Lox_Sample_1.1 | ecosystem: Environmental > Terrestrial > Soil > Wetlands | place: USA: Florida... | reverse complement strand
GCAGCCGTGACTGTCTGGGACGACGTCGTCGGCCAGCCGGACGCCGTCGCCGTGTTGCGGCGCGCGGTCGAGCACGGGCCGATGACGCACGCCTGGCTGCTCACCGGCCCTCCGGGTTCGGGGCGCTCGACCGCCGCGCGGGCCTTCGCCGCCGCCCTGCAGTGCGAGCGCGGCGGCTGCGGCGCGTGCCACGAATGCAGGACGGCGCTTGCCGGCAGCCACCCCGACGTCGCGCTCGTGGCCACCGAGCACGTCTTCCTGCGCGTGGAGGACGTCCGGCCCCTCGTCACGCTGGCCCAGCAACGGCCCTCGCTCGGGCGCTGGCGCGTCGTCGTCCTGGAGGACGCCGACCGGCTCAACGACACCTCCGGGAACCTCCTGCTCAAGGCCATCGAGGAACCGCCGCCGCGCACGGTCTGGCTGCTGTGCGCACCCAGCCCGGACGACGTGCTCGTCACGCTCCGCTCACGCTGCCGGCACCTCGGTCTTCGTGTGCCGCCGGCGCGGGACGTCGCCGAGCTGCTCGTGCGGCGGCACGGCGTCGACCGCGCGGTCGCCGCGTTCGCCGCGCGAGCGGCCGGGAGTCACGTCGGCGTCGCCCGCCGGCTCGCCCTCGACGAGGGGGCGCGGATCCGGCGACGCGACGTCCTGACGTTGCCCGGCTCCCTGTCGACGGTGGGGACCGCCGTGCTCGCCGCCGCAGAGCTCGTCGCCGTGGCGGCCGAGGAGGCGAAGGCGGCCACGGCCGAGCGGGACGCCGCCGAGCGCGGGGCGCTGTTGCACTCCCTGGGCGCCGAAGGCGCCGCCACCCTGCCGCCCGCCGTCCGCGCCCAGGTCAGGCAGCTGGAGGATAACCAGAAGCGGCGGGCTACGCGGGCCCAGCGAGATGTCCTCGACCGGTCGCTCGTCGACCTGTTGTCGCTCTATCGCGACGTGCTCGTCGTGCAGCTCGGCGCAGACGTCGAACTCGTCAACGCCGAGCTCGCCGAGGAGGTCGACGGGCTGGCCCGCTCGTGCGCGCCCGACGTCACCGTCCGCCGGATGGACGCGATCGGCGTGGCCAGAGAGCGGATCTCGGCCAACGTCGCGCCATTGCTGGCCGTCGAAGCGCTCATGGTCGAGCTGCGCCCGACCCGCGATCCCGCGCAGACCGGCCGGGGTTAGCCTGCCTCGGTGACCCCCACCCTCCGCAGGCCGTCGCGCCTGCCGGGAGGTCGGCGTCCGGGGCGCACCGGCGCGGTGGTGGCGGCGCTCCTGGCTCTCCTGCTTCCGGCGACCGCGTGCTCGTCGAGCCTGGGCTGGGACGACATCGGTGACCCGACTCCCGTTGCCGACGGCGGCGTCGCGCCGGCCGGGCGGACGGACCCTGCGGCCCAGCCGGCCCTGGCCCGGTTCTACGGGCAGCGGGTCGCCTGGACGGACTGCGACGGCGGCTTCCAGTGCGCCAAGGTCACCGTGCCGGTGGACTGGGCCCATCCGGACGCCGCCACGCTCCAGCTCGCGGTTCTGCGCCGGCCGGCGACCGGGCAGCGGCTGGGATCGTTGCTGATCAACCCCGGCGGGCCGGGTGTGGGCGGCGCCTCCTGGGTACGTGAGGCGGCGGGCACGTTCGGCGGCGCGCTGCGCTCGTCCTACGACCTCGTCGGCTGGGATCCCCGCGGCACCGGTGATTCCGCACCGGTCCACTGCCTGGACGACAGTCAGCTGGGCGCCTACTACGCGGGCGACATGACGCCGGACAACGGGGCCGAGGTGCAGCAGTTCGTCGAAAGCCAGCGGGCGTTCGCCCGGGCGTGCCAGGCGCACACCGGGACGATCCTGGCTCACGTCGACACGGTGAGCACCGCGCGCGACATGGACGTGCTCCGGGCGGCGCTCGGCGACCGCGTGCTGACCTACTACGGCGCGTCCTACGGGACCTATCTCGGCGCCTGGTACGCGCAGGAGTTCCCCTGGCGGGTCGGCCGGATGGTCCTGGACGGCGCGGTGGATCCCTCGCTGACCTCCGAGCAGTACGCCCAGGGGCAGGCGTTGGGATTCACCCGCGCCGTCCGGGCCTATCTGAAGGACTGCCTATCCCAGGACGGCTGCCCCTTCCGTGGCACCGTGGACGACGCCATGAGCCAGCTGCAGGGCCTGCTCGCCCGGGCCGACACCGCGCCACTGCCGACGTCCGGCGGCCGGCAGCTCACCCAGTCCCTGATGGCGACGGGCCTGGCGCAGGGCATGTACGCGCAGGCGCTGTGGCCGACGGTGACCCAGGGGATCACCCAGGCGATGCGCGGTGACGGGAGCCAGCTGCTTGCGCTGTCGGACCAATACACCGACCGGGACTCGCACGGACGCTACGGCGAGGACCTCACCGCCTACAGCCCGATCTACTGCCTGGACCACGCCCCATCCGGAACCGTCGACCAGGTGCTCGCCCGGGCCCGGGTGTTCGGCGCGAGCTACCCGCCGCTGGGAGACTTCATCGCGACCGGGGACGTGCAATGCGTGGTGTGGCCGCTGCGCGCCGTCGTGCCCGCGCAGCGGCTCACGGCACGTGGCGCCGCACCGATCGTCGTCATCGGGACGACGGACGACCCAGCCACGCCCTACGAGTGGGCGAAGTCCCTGGCGTCGCAGCTGTCGTCGGCCCGGCTGCTGACCCGGACCGGTCAGGGGCATGCCGCGTACCGACAGGGCAACCCCTGCATCGACCGGGCGGTGGACCGGTACCTCGTGCAGGGCACGCTCCCCGCTGCCGCCCAGGTCTGCCCGTGATCAAGGAATACCTGGCGATCAAGGAATTCGTGGCGTGGGTCGGGCCCCGTGCTCCCCGGAGGGCGTGGCTCGCCGGGGCGTGACCGGCGGAGGGAAGCCGAGTAGGCCCGTATACTCGTGGACCGTGCCGCCGAGGCGGCACACGCCGCCTTAGCTCAGTCGGCCAGAGCGACGCACTCGTAATGCGTAGGTCGTGGGTTCGATTCCCACAGGCGGCTCCCAAAACATCCCCCACCGTGTTCATCCGGCGCGGATTGCCGGGCGGGGCGCCGTCGCTGGCTGACGTCTCCGTTGCGAGGGCCTGATCGCCGCCGTCCGTGATCCTCTCCACCACCTCGGTGAGGGCGGGGACGGTGTCGGCGGACAGGGTGACCCGCAGGACGAACTCGTCGGCGTCTGGCCGGTAGCGCAGTTCGAGGTGGGAGGCGTCGTAGAGAGCCCGCTGCAGCTGCGCGGGGAGCGTGGTGATGTCGAGGTCGCGTTCGGGCAGGGCGTCCAGCAGCGCGGCGTCGGGCTGCTGGGGAGGTCGCTCGGTGTGGGCGAGTTCGTCGAGCTGGCGGGTCTTGGCCCGCTGGTCGGCGGCGTTGGCGGCGAACCGGGTCTGCACGCCGGTCCGCCACGCGGTGTCCACCTCCGGCAGCGCCCGCCGGGCGCTGGCGAGCTGCCGGGGCCTCGACGGGGTCGGGTCCTGCTGATCCTCCGTGGAGGTCCGACCGATCCACGCCACCGGCACCCGCACCGGATCCGCCGTGGTGTCCTGGACCTGCCGATCCGCCACCGTGTGCAACCAGGCGAGCAGGCTCACATCCTCCTCTCCCTCGGACACCGGATTCCAGGACATGGTCAGGGGGCCGGCGGTGTCCTCTGATCGAGCCTCGGGATCTGGTGAGTGGTGAGCCATTCCAACACCTCTCTGATCACGGGGCCTGCCGGTCGACCAGCCGGCGTCCCGCATCACCCCCGACCACGACGACCTCGATGCGCACCGTGGGCAGGTCAGAGTGACCCGACGCGGCGGCCGACTCCTGACCGTAGCCCCGATCGCGTTGGCCCGGCCAGGAGTTGTCCACAGGGTCCGAATCCGAGTCAGCGAACAACTGACAGAAGGGGGCGTACGACATGCTCGGCTGGCCCCCTGGCTGGCCCGGCCCGGTCACGACCACCAACAGTCCCGCTGAGGCATCTTGGAGCGTCCACGAGCATCGCCCACCTGGCGCGGGCTTCCTGCGCGAGAGGATCAGCAGTAGGCCTTCGGGCCGCCTATCGCCCGCTGGATTGACAAGGACCTTGCCATGGCCGGCCCGGCAGGCCGTTCATCGGCGTCGGTCGGATCTCCCCAACGAGGGTGACTCCGACGTGGAGTCGGGCGCGGCCAGGGACGAGGCGTCCTGGCCCATCTCGCGAAGTGAGCTGCTACCCGAGGCAGACGCCACATCCGCGCCCCGGTGCCCAGGGGGTGCCCAGCGGGAGCGTGCCCTGAGCCGGCCTGCCCGGTCGCGACGTTCAGCCAGCAGCGCCCGTTCCTGCTACTGAGGGCGGAGCTGACGGCCCGGCCGCGTCGTGGGTCACCGCCGCGCTCGAACTCGCCGACACCACAGTCGCGGCGCGGGCCCGTCACCTCGTCCTGGACCAGCAGTGCTGTGACGCTTGGAGGTCGCGGCCATCCGCCGCCTGGGGCGACTCGGCACGCTGACGGGGGGAACGCGCGGTTGCCGTCGGTGATGATGCGCTCGGCCGTTCCCCAGCCCTGCATGTATGCGCTTGCTCAGGACAACGCTGATCGGGGGTTGAGGAAGAGCCAGAGCACGCCGAGCTCGGCGCCGACGGCAAGTCCGGAGCCGCCGTCGCTGGACACGGCAGTGACGCTCGCGGCGAGGTCGATGACGCGCGGCTGCACGGTGTGCGCCCAAGAGGTGACCCCGCTGGCGCTGGTCGGGCGCCCAGTGGCCGCGTCCCACACCCGCACCGTCGCGTCGGCGCCGCCGGAGACGATCACGGCGCGGCCCTCCACCTGCCCGAGCGCCACCGCACGCACCGAGTCGGTGTGCCCGGTGAACGGGTCGCCGACCGGGCGCCCGGTGGCCGCGTCCCAGACCCGCAACGTCGCGTCGGCGCCGCCGGAGACGATCACGGCGCGGCCGTCCACCTGCCCGAGCGCCACCGCACGCACCGAGTCGGTGGGCCCGGTGAACGGGTCGCCGACCGGGCGCCCGGTGGCCGCGTCCCAGACCCGCACCGTCGCGTCGTCGCCGCCGGAGACGATCACGGCGCGGCCGTCCACCTGCCCGAGCGCCACCGCGTTCACCGGGCACCGGCATCGGCGGGAGGAAGCAGCATTCGTAGCGGTCGTAGGCGATCACGTCGGGGACGGTGCCGCTGGAGGTGTCGCGGATTCGGGCGACGATGGCAGCCAGCACGTCGGCCAGTTCCGACCCGCGACCGGCGATCGCTCAGGAGACTGCCGATGAGCCCCCACCCTCGCCGCGGCGGCACCTTCGCAACTTACCGTGGCCTCACAGGCCCATCACCTACATCTTTAGGGTAGTGTGGCGCGGGGTTATTGCGTGTCAGCGACGCCACTGCACTCCGTCTTATAGGCGTTCCAGTTCCAGCCGGCAAGGAACTGGTCCGCTGCTTCGCGGCCTTTCTCGATCACGCCGTCACGCGTGTCCTTGCTTGCGTTGAACTCGATGATGCCAATCGAGCGTGTGTCGACGTCGATTATCCGTCGGCGCACGCATGGTTGGTCGAGGTAGGTCTGGTCGACGAGCGCCGTCGCGAGGACCTGCTCGAGCTGGCGAAGCGGGGGCAGGGTCGGCAACGCGAATGGCGGGAAGAGCGCGGCGTCTGCACCGGGGAGCGCCGGGATGATCTTGACCCCAAATGTGGGCCAGCGTGGATTCTTACCGTCGGTGCGATCGAAGATCTCAACAGGAAAGCCCGAAAGCACGCCCCCGTCCACGAGCGTCGACTCCTCGCCGGTTCGCTCGTTGCGGAGCTTGCGCGGCTTGAAGTAGAGCGGAATCGACATCGACGCCCGCACGGCGTCCACGACGAGCTCCTTATCTGGATCACGGTCGAATAGCTCGTAGTCCCACGGGAGCCGCAGCAGGCGCCCCTGAGTGATGTCGGTCGCCATGACGACGAGCTTGTAACGCTGGTTTGGGCGCAGGTTACTGTCGGCGCCTTGGTCGTCCAGCCGCAGGTCAGCGAACGTGGTGACGCCCAGCTTGCTGAGTTCCTCGCGAATCCAGTTGTAGGCGTAGTTGCCGGGATGGGCACCGCCCTCGGCAAGCACCGAGAGCGCCTCGCTGGCGAAAGGGATCCGGGGTCGCGCCAGGTCCGGGACGCGCGAGTAGTCAAGCCGCCCCATCACCTTCACAATGCCTGCGGCGTCAACGCCCGCAGCGAGGAACGCCGCGAGGATTGAGCCGGCCGACGTTCCCGCCACCCGCGGGAACGTGTAGCCCTGCTCCATCAGGCGCGTCACGGCGCCCAGGAGGCCTAGTCCCTTGATGCCGCCGCCCTCCAACACTAGATCTGCCTTATCAGACACGTGTACCTCCAAGAATCCGACTCGAGCTGATAGTGATACGTGAAGCGCTACGACTGTAGGCTAGTCGCCGAACTCGCTCCGAACGCCGGGCGGGGTCAGAGCCTGGTCAGAGCCGCGATGTAGTACTGGGGCAGATGGCGGGCAGATGGTCGTGCACCGCTGCGTGAATCGTCGGTAGCGGGTCAACTCAAACTGACGCGCCACGAACGACTGCGGGTTGGTCACGAGCGTCAGCATACCCGACTGCTGCTTTCGGGGCTCTTTGTTGACATGCCATTCCCGGCCATCGCCCTGGGGTTAATACCGGGTTGGTACTGGTACTCCGTTCCGAAATGCTTGAAGGCACCTCACCGTCTTGCGGCCGGACTCCACGTCGTAGAAGTGCGCAACGATCACCATCTCCTCCGGCAGCGCCCGCCGGGCGTTGGCCAGCTGACGCGGCAGCGACAGTGTCGGGTCCTGCTGATCCTCGGTCGAGGTCCGACCGATCCACGCCACCGGCACCCGCACCGGGCCGGCCGTCGCGTCCTGCCCTTGCCGGTCCGCCACCATGCAGCCACGCCAGAAGGCTCACATCCTCCGCTCCCTCGAACGACGGGCCGGCGGATGCCATCACGCCGCTGGCGGCGTCCGCTGGTCGCTGCTCCCGGCTCAGTGCGTGGTGAACCATGCCAGTACCTCTCTGATCACCGCGGCCTGCCGGGCGGCCAGCCATCGGCCCTCGCCATCCGCGACCACGACCACCTCGACACGAATCCCCGCCACGTCGACCGGACTGAAGGCGGTGGCCGAATCGTGACCGTGGCTCCGATCGGGCTGTCCCGGCCCCGGAGTTGACCGCACGGTCCGCGTCCGCCCGGTCGAGGAGGCTTTCGCTACGCGCGTTGCTCATCCACGTCTGGCTCCCAGTCGGGACCGCCCGATCACGCCACAGAACAGCCTGCACGCCCGCCGGCTCCCTCCTGGCTGGTGCGACCTCGCATTGGCCAGCGGTTGGGCCACGGCCGGCCGCCGACCCGAAGACTCGCCAGCCGGATCGTGCCGCTCCCAGCCCCCCTTGACAGCCGCCCCGACAGGTGGGCTTACCAAGGATCTCCGATCACGCGTACGTCCCAGCACCGCGGCATCGGCCGTGATCGCCGACACCAACCTCTCCCGCCTGGTGCGTGTGGCCAGAGTCGAGTCAATACCGCAGGGAGCGTCAGGAACTGCGTACGTCTGCGGCGCGCCGGCGCGCATCACGCGCCTCGGCGACGTCGCCCACCGCGTCCAGGGCGCCGGCGAGCGTGTCAAGCGCACCAGCAAGGTCGTCCCGGAAGGCGGACGGCCGCACAACGTAAAGGCCCTCGTAGCGTTCGACCGCCTCCCGGGCGTGCTGGATCAACTCGACATCAACGTGCTGGAGTGCCATCCGCGCCCAAGCCGAGGCCCACAAGCTGCGTGCGAGGTGGGGCTCGAAGGCGTCCGGGCGGGCCGCGGCCAACCGCTGGCTCAGGTCGACGGCCTGCCCGGTCGCCTCCAGCGCCTCCTCCCGCCGCGCGTCCACGTATCTGGCCCGGGCCGCCACCACGGAGTCAGATATCGAAGCTCTCGCACCCAGGATCCGCGCTGTCGTCGTTCGAGCCCGCGGACGCAGTCGTCGCCGTGATCGACGAGTTGCGCTGCGGCGGTCTGCTCGCCGCGGACGCCGGCCTCCTGACGCTGACCGACGCCGGCCGCGCACTCCACGCCGAACCCCTTTTGCCGTGGACCCGCCACGGGCGGAGCTACCGCGTTGGGGGCCCGTACTCCAGCGCGCCCGAGCTGAGCTGAAGGCCGCGCGCGATCGAAGTGGGCTCACAGGACCGCTTGATGCCCGGGGTCCGGGTGGCCGCCTAGCCCACGGCGAAGCTGGCGGGGAAACCGGCGACCGCCACGAGCAGAAACTTGACCTCAGCTGGCCCAGGCAGCCCGGCCAGGACGATGAACAGCGCGATCAGGACGAGCTGGTGCAGGAAGTACAGGGCGAAGAACGCTCGTGCCGCTGCGGCGGTGAGCGGCCGGATCGGTGCGTTCCATCGACTCTGGAACCAGCTGACGATCTAACCGCCAGCACCACGACGGTCGATCCGTCGAGCCGCACAAACGCGAGGGTCAGCCACCCGACCGTGGTGTCAAGACTGCCGGTCGACATGCAGTAGCCGACGAGCGTGAGGATCGCCACCACCCCTGGCACGAGCAGCCAGCCGCACCGGCGCACGAGCCGGCCCGCCGGATCGGCGAACCAGCCCCGCTCTTCGGCGGGGACGCCGAGCCGCACATGCCCGCCGCACTGGCAGACCGGGACGCCAACGGCCGTGCCTACGGGTTGATCACAGCCGCGCGCAGGAGAGTTCCTCGAGTGCCCCTTTGACTCCGGCCGCGAAGATCGGGAGGTCGGGCACCACGCCGGCGTCCGCCGCGACCTCGACGTTGAGCTGGCCCGCGTAGGAGAGCACGCCCACGCTCAACGCGAGGTTGCCCTGGACGACGCCGATCTGGAAGACCTCCAGAACGCGGGCGCCGGCGAAAGACAGCGCGTAGGGCGGACCGGGCATGTTGCTCACGAGCAGATTGACCACACGCTGACGGGCCATGCCGGCGACCCTCCAACGCTGGAGTAGCGCGCCGGCCGGCTGCAACGGAGGGCGGCGCTTCACGCGCCGAGTGATCCGCACCACCTGCCCGAGCCGGCGAACGGCGTCGGGATCGGCCAACGGGACCGGCACCACCCGGATGCCGACGCGGTTTCCGGTGACCGGATCGTCGGGCCGGCGGATCGACGCCGCGAGTGAGACGTGCAGCACGGGCGCCCGCGACAGCTCGCCCCGCGCCTGGAGCAGGGCGCGCGCACCGCCGGCAACCGCGGTCAGGACAACATCGTTCACGGTGCCACCATGGGCGTGCGCGACAGCCCGCGCCCGCTCAAGATCGCCCCGGACCAGCACAATCCGGACTCTCGCACACGCCGGCCGGTTGATCGACAGGCGCGGAGCGCGACCCAGACGGACGAGGTCGAGGAGCGCTAGAGCCCGACCCACCAGCACGCGCCCGACCCGGCCCGCGCGCCGAACCCGGTCCGCGAGGCGCAGCACGCCGAGCCCACCGGTCATCCCGGTGGTCCGAGTCCGCCGGGAGTCGCCAACGAGCTCCCGCGTGCCTGCAGCACCCCGCGGCGACGTCAACCCCTCGCCTTCGGTCCGCGGTCGTGGCTTCGTCGCCAGGTCATCGAACAGCACGCCCATCGGGGCGAGCGCGGCCGCGCCGTCGGCGACGACGTGGTGCAGCCGGACCAGCATGGCGACGCGTCCGTCGGCCAGGCCGGTCAGCACCCAAAGCTCCCACAGCGGCCGCGGCAGAACCGTGGCGTGCAAACGCGCACACTCGGCGAGCAGTGCGTCCTCGTCGCCCGGGGTGCGCACATGGACGGTCCGGACGTGCGCCACGAGGTCGACCCGCGAAGCGTCCACCCAGACCGGGCGCCGGGCGCCCCGGTGCGGCCAGTACAGCACCTGAGATAGCCGCGGGGCAGCCGCCAACCTGCTCTCGACCAGCTCTCGCACCAACCTAAGCCGGACCTCACCGCGGTCATCGAACAGCGGACGCCCCTCGAGAAGCAGCAGCGCCGCGACATTCATCGGCAAGCCGTGGTCCTCAACACGAAGATTGGTCACGTCAAGGGCGCTGAGCCGCTCCCCACGGCTACCGGGCCGCCCGCTCGCAAAGCCGGTCGACGTCACGTCCCTCACCCACCAACCCATCGCCGTACCGTGCCGCGACGCCGGCGTACAGACCCCACCGGCTCATCCCCAGCGGGCCAGAGTCCTGCATCCTGTCGGCCCGGCGACAGGTCCGAAGATGAGGCGTCGATGACACCGCATCGAGTATCGCCTGTGCCCGATTCTCGTTGAGGCCCGTGGCGGCCGCGCCGCCGGACCTCTGCGACAGACACCGGGAACCTTTGATTGGCCCCCTCTTCATCTCCGCTCGGCTCGGCTAGTAGCGTGTCGCCGCTAAGTGACGTAGTTTCTGGGCTATGCCTGTGCTGGCGGGTGCCTTCCCCTTCAGCCCGCCAGAAGCGAGTCGATGATGGCCAGGTCGAAGTCGCGGCCGGTGGCGTTGGGTTCCGAGGATCGCGCACGGTTGAGGCAGGTGGTTCGTACTGGGTCGCATCCGGCCCAGCAGGTGCGCCGGGCGCGGATCCTGCTGGAGTTGGATGAGAACGATCCTGATCGCGACGGCCCGGTGCCGCTGCAGGAGGTGGTCGCCGAGCGGGCTGGCGTCTGCGTCGACACGGTCGTGAAGGTGTCCAAGGCGTATGCCGAGCGTGGCGGTGAGGTGTCCGCGACCATCGGTCGCAAGAAGCGGCTCACCCCGCCGACCGAGCCGAAGGTGACCGGTGAGGTCGAGGCGAGAGTGATCGCGCTGGCCTGTTCGAGTCCGCCGGCTGGGCAGGCGCGCTGGTCGCTGCGGCTGCTGGAGAAGCAGGTTGCTGTGACCGATGACATTCCGGATCTGGACCACTCCACCATCGGCCGGATCCTCAACAGGGGGCGCTGCGTCCTCATCTGAAGAAGTGCTGGACCATCCCGCCGAAGGCCAACGGGGAGTTCGTGGCCCGGATGGAAGACGTGCTCGACGTCTACGCCCACCCGCGTGACCCGGTCCGCCCGGTGGTGTGCATGGACGAGAAGCCCTACCAGCTCCTGGCTCACGCCCGTGACCCGATCCCCGCCGCCCCGGGCCGCGACCGCAAGGAGGACTGCGAGTACGTACGCCACGGCACCTGCTCGATCTTCGTGTGGGTCGAGCCGTTGGCCGGCCGGCGCAGGGTCGTCGCCAGGCGGCGGCGCACCCGGATCGACTGGGCCCACGAGGTCGACCACCTGCTCACCGTCGACTACCCCGACGCCGAGCGAGTCGTGCTCGTGATGGACAACCTGAACACCCACACGATCGGATCGCTGTACGAGGCGTTCGAGCCGGCCAAGGCACGAGCACTGGCGCAGCGACTGGAGATCCACCACACCCCCAGACACGG
>Ga0335069_10013691_pt1 | contig 11382 bp, 9 predicted proteins | sample Lox_Sample_11_FD_206714 | JGI IMG/M metagenome (GOLD analysis project Ga0335069, IMG submission 206714) | Soil microbial communities from Loxahatchee National Wildlife Refuge, Florida, United States - Lox_Sample_1.1 | ecosystem: Environmental > Terrestrial > Soil > Wetlands | place: USA: Florida... | reverse complement strand
GTTCTTCTTGTCGCGCACCACCTCCATCTCGAATTCCTTCCAGCCGAGCACGCTCTCCTCGACCAGCACCTCGTCGGTCGGCGATGCGTCGATGCCACGCTCGACGATCTCGATGAACTCGCTTCGCGTGTAGGCGACGCCGCCGCCGGTCCCGCCGAGGGTGAAGCTCGGGCGGATGATCGCCGGAAGCCCAATGTCGTCGAGCGCGACCAGCGCCTGGGCCAGGGTCTTGATCTGGTGCGAGCGGGGCGTCTCGAGGCCAATTTTGGTCATAGCCTCGCGGAACAGCTTGCGGTCCTCGGCCTTGTCGATCGCCGTGGCGCTCGCGCCGATCATCTCGACGTCATATTGCTTGAGCACCCCCATCTTGCGGAGCGAGAGCGCGCAATTGAGCGCGGTCTGGCCGCCCATGGTCGGGAGCAGGGCGAAGCCGCCGGGAACCGCGAGGCGCTCCTTGGCGATGATCTTGGCGACGATCTCGGGCGTGATCGGCTCGATATAGGTCCGATCCGCCATGTCGGGATCGGTCATGATCGTCGCGGGATTGGAGTTTATCAGAACAACCCGGTAGCCCTCGGCCCGCAGCGCCTTGCAGGCCTGGGTCCCCGAATAGTCGAACTCGCACGCCTGGCCGATGATGATCGGGCCCGCGCCGATGATGAGGATGGTCGAAATGTCAGTGCGCTTTGGCATGGGTCCTCTGGAATCGCCCCGGGGCTAGCTCCTCCAGCGACCGCTTTCGCACGAAAACGCCACCCTTCACGACCGAAATCGGCCGGAAGGCGAGCGTTCTCGGAAATTCATTGTCCGGCGGGACGCTGGCCGAGCCAAGCCCGAGGCGGCGTTGGACGGCTCCCTAGACGAAAATGGGGCTGGGCGAAAGGGCTCTGTTTGGCATCATTAGGCGTTCCGCTGGTCAGGCCCGCGAAGCGGGCGCCCAGCACGAAGCCGACACGGCTTTGGATTCTCGATTGCGCGGGAATGACGGCGCGGCCCGCACCGATCGATGTGAAAGGGGCCGCCTCAGAACTTATATCCGATCCGCGCCCCGACCTGGGTCAGGCCGGGGTTGATGTGGGTGCACAGGCTCGCATGCGAGATGTGTTCGATATTGGCGATGACGTCCCAGTGCTCGTTGAACTGGTAGCCGAAGCCGCCCGATTCCCGGAAGTCCCAGCGGCAGCCGGTGTTGACGCGGCCCCACTCATTGCGCAGGGGCGAGGTGTTGACCGCGCCGCCGAACTCGCCTTCGAAGAAGAACCCCTTATAGATCGGGATGCGCCAGGTGAGGCCGGTGAATCCATAGCTCGTCTTGCCGCCGGTGTTGATCATCGCGCCTAAGTTGATGCGCGGATTGAAGAACCAGGAGAACCATGCGCCGCCGATATTGTTCGCATACCACAGCGGCGATGTGAGGATCTCACCCGACACATCGACAGGGGAATTTTCGTTGTGAATCCAGTTGTGGGCGTAGACGCCGACACGCACCTCATCAGGGAAGGCGATATAGGTGCTGGGTCCTGGCTGAATCACGGGCGCCGGCGGCGGCATGGTCTCGATGCCGAGGCTGGACATGTCGGCCGCATGGACGGGCGCGGCCAAAAGCGAGCCCCAGAGGAGACCCGAAAGAACGAGCGCTCTCCGCCCTGCCCCCAACGCCAACCTCGATTCCGAGTGCCCGACCGTTACGTGCATACCGGCCCCGGCGCGCCGACGCAAGCGCTCGAGCCGCCTCCGGCGCGCTGAAGGTCGCTCCGCTGCGCCGTTATCGGCGGGATGCAAGCTTCGACCGCGCCTGACCCGCCCGAAACAGGATCGTCGCAAACGCGAGATTTACCTTACCGGGGCAGGCAAAAGGCGCCGCAAGATCTGAGAGGAGGGCGACAAGGCCGCCATTTGGTCTTCGTCGGCTTTGTCGCGGCGGCCGTCGCGCCGGCGTCAGAAGAGCGTGCCCTGGCCTTCGTCCTTGTCCGGTCTTGCCCGTCGGCGGGGCAACAGAGGCGGCGGGGTCAAGGGCGGTCCGACGCGGCCGCCCGCGATGGCGCCAACCTTTCCATCGGCGAATTCGATCTCCAGGCGCTGGGTCTGGCGGACCTCGGCCGCGCGCCTCAGCGGTCTTTGCGTCTCGTCCCGAACGAGGGCGAAGCCGCGCGACAGCACGCCACGATAGCTCATCGCCCCGAGCAATTGCCAGGTAGAGAAAAGCTGGGCCCGCCTCGTCTGCAGGCGCTCGTCATAGGCGCGGCTCAAGCGGGCCGCGAGCCGGGCGAGCGCCGCGGCCCGCTCGTTGCGTCGCCGTGCGATGAGCGCCGCCTCGCGCGCGAACGCCCGCCCCGCGGCGTCCGCCGCCCGGCGCGGCCATTCGATCAGCAGCGGCCGCGCCCTCGCGAGACGCCCGGCGACCCCCCGAAGGCGCTCGCGCTGGCCGGCGAGATGGGCGCGGGGCGAGTGGCGGGCGAGGCGCCGTTCGAGCCCCGCGGCCCTCAGCGCCCGCTGGTCAAGCCCCGCGCGCACTCGCGCGACCAGCGTCTCCGCCGCGCGGTCGAGGCGCTGGCGAGGCTCGGCGACAATCGCCTCCTCGCCCGGCAGCGCGCGCGAGAGCGCCCGGAAATCGCTGCGCAGGCGGCGGGCGAAGCGCAGGATCGCGCCTCGGCCGCGGGCGTGAAGGTCGGCGAGCGCGGCGAGAAGCTCGGCGCGGACCGGCACCGCGAATTCGGCCGCCGCGGTCGGCGTCGGCGCCCGAACGTCGGCAGCATGATCGATCAGCGTCCAATCGGTCTCGTGGCCGACGGCGGCGATGAGCGGGATCGCGCTGCGGGCGGCGGCGCGGACCACCGCCTCGTCGTTGAAGCTCATGAGGTCCTCGAGCGAGCCGCCGCCGCGGGCGACAATCAAGACGTCGGGGCGGACGGCGGCGCCCTCTTGGGCAAGGGCGTTGAACCCGTCGATCGCGGCTGCGATCTCGGCCGCGGAGGTATCGCCCTGCACCCTGACCGGCCAGACGACGACCCGGACCGGGAAACGGTCGGCGAGCCGATGCAGAATGTCCCGAATGACCGCGCCAGTCGGCGAGGTGACGACGCCGACGACTCGGGGCAGGAACGGGGCTTTGCGCTTGCGCGCGGCGTCGAACAGGCCTTCCTCGGCGAGCTTCCTGCGCCGCGCCTCAAGCAGCGCCATCAGGGCCCCGACGCCGGCGAGCTCGAGCGCCTCGATCACGATCTGGTAGCTCGATTTGCCTGGGAAGGTGGTGAGTCGGCCGGTCGCGACAACCTCGAGCCCCTCTTGGGGCTTGAGCCTCATGCGTTGCAGCGAGGTGCGCCAAATGACCGCGTCGAGCCGAGCGCTCTCGTCCTTTAGGCTGAAATAGGCGTGGCCGGACGAATGAGGCCCGCGATAGCCGGTAATCTCGCCCCGGACGCGCACATAGCCAAACCTGTCCTCGATGGCGCGCTTGAGCGCGCCAGCGAGTTCGCTCACGGTGATCTCGGGCGCGTTCGATCTGCGCGCGTCCGTGTCTGCCATGGGGGCGACTATGCATCATCAGGCCGGCCAATCCAATCGTCGGCGGCGTGGCCGAGCGATGCTCTTCGGCCTATGGCGCTTTCCGGCCAAACCACGTATGAAGCGCCGCCGGCGCGCCTTTTGCCGCGCGCCTTGTTCGCGCCGCGAAGTCGGTCTCTAACGCGGGTTCGGCCTTGCGTCGGGCGGGGCTTCAGGATTGCGGCGGGCAAGAGCGGTTGACGAGATGAAGACGGCGATGAAACGAATGGCAGGCGCGCCCGGAGGCGGCAAATATCTGGCCTCGGCCGGCGCTCTCGTGGCGCTCGCGGCCTCAATTGCGGCTTTGAGCCACGGAGCGCTGGCGCAGAATGCCGGCGAGTGCGCCCGCCTGCAGCAGGCGATCGCCTCGCGCCACGGCTCGAGCGGCGCTCAAGCCGCGGTCGAGCGGCAACGCGCGGAACTCGGCCGCACCGAAGCCGCCGCGCGCTCGCTTGGCTGCGGAAACCGCAAGATCCTGATTTTCGGTTCGGATCCGCCGCCTCAATGCGGCGAACTCAACGGGCAGATCGCGCGCATGCAGGCCAATCTCGCCGACCTCGAAGCGCGCGCCGGCGGCGGCGCGGGCGACCTCATTGCCCGCTATAACGCCGAATGCGGCAACGCCCCGCCGCGACCGACCAACTTCCTGGAGGCGCTGTTCGGCGGCGTCGCGCGGCTGGCCGCCCCGCCTCCGCCTCCGCCTCCGCCGGGCCAGACGGAGGCCAGATTCGAGCCGCTCGATCGCGCGCCGGCTGACCGAACGACCGAATCCGGACAGCCCGTCGACCGGCAGCATGTCGTCGCGCATTCCGGCTCTTATGCGGTCTGCGTGCGCACTTGCGACGGAAGCTTCTTCCCGGTTTCCTATTCCGGCTCCGGCAGCCGCGCCGACAGCCTCGAGGAAGTTTGCAGGGCCTTGTGCCCTAACGCCGACGTGGCGCTTTATTCGTTCCCATTCGGGGGAACAATTGATGAGGCGGCGGCGTCGACGACTGGCGAGCCCTATGCGAATTTGGCCAACGCCGGCAAATTCCAGACCGCTTATGACCCCAACTGCTCGTGCCGGCGCAAGGGACAGAGCTGGGCCGACGCCCTCGCTGACGCCGAGGCGCGTTACGGCCACGAGAAGCACGACATTATCGTGACGCCGGAAAAGTCGGCGGAAATGGCCCGTCCGATCATCGATCCGAAAGCCAAGCCCGGCGCAGCCGCCCCGACCGTTGTCGCGGGGCCGGGCGCCGCAAACGGCGCAACGCCGGCGGGCGACACTGCGAGCGCGCCGATCCTCGACATCAATGGGACCGACACGAAACTTAGCGCCGAGACCGCCACGGTCAGCCGCGAGGCGTCCGGCATCGCCGGCGACGACGTGCAGGGAGCAAAAAGCTTCGCCGTGGATCAGGGCCGAAAAGTGGAGGTGACCGGACCCAACGGGGTCAAACGGGTGGTGCGGATAGTCGGGCCAGCGCTTTAGCGCGTCCGATCAGCGGCAGGAGCGCGGCGAGCTCCGGCCCCGCCTCGCGGCCGGTCAGAGCCAAGCGCAGGGGGTGGAACAGCGCCCGCCCCTTGCGGCCGGTCAGTTCCTTGAGCCGAGCGGTCCACGCTCCCCAGGTCGAATGGTCCCACGGCGCCTCGGGAGCGCAGGTAGCCGCCAATTTGAGGAAGTCAGCGTCCTCGACGATCGGCGCGACATCGCCGTCGACCACCTCCCGCCATGTCGCCGCGTCGTCGAGACGCCCAAGGTTGCCCCGAATCGCGAGCCAAAGCGCTTCAGCGTCCGGTCCAGCGACGCCGAGCGCCGCGAGCCGGTCAGCGACAGCCGCGTAGGGCATGCGATGCAACACCCGCGCCGAGAGCGCCTCAAGCTCCGCTTCATCGAAGCGGGCCGCGCCGTGTGAGAGATGCGGTAGATCGATCAGGCCTGCCAGCTCGTCGAGCGAATCGACCGGGCGCACCGCCTCGGCCGATCCAACCAGCACCGCGAGCGCCGCGACGGCGAGCGACTCGATTCCCTTGGTGCGCAGCGAGGCGATCGACAGCGCGCCTGCCCGCTTCGACAGCCCCCCGCCGCCAACGTCGGTCAACAGGTTGTGATGGCCGAAGCGGGGCGTGGCGCCGGCAAGGGCGTCGAAGATTTGAATCTGCACCGCGGTGTTGGTGACGTGATCCTCGCCGCGAATGACATGAGTGACGCCAAAGTCGATGTCGTCGACCACCGAGGGCAGCGTATAAAGGTAGGTCCCGTCCTCGCGGCGGAGCACTGGATCGGATAACGACGCGCAGTCGATGCGGCTCTCGCCCCGCGCCATGTCGTCCCAGCTCACCGTCGTCGGCTCGAGCAAGAACCGCCAATGCGGCGTACGCCCCGAAGCTTCCAGCGCCGCCCGGTCCGCCTCCGACAGGCGCAGGGCGGCGCGATCATAGACCGGCGGGCGGCCGAGCGCCTGCTGCCGCTTACGGCGCCGGTCGAGCTCCTCAGCCGTCTCGTAGGCGGCGTAGAGCCGCCCCAGCGCTTTCAGCCTCGCGGCTGCCTCGTCGTAGGCCGCCATCCGCTGCGACTGGCGGCGCACCAGGTCCGGCTTGATTCCCAGCCATTCAAGGTCGGCCTCGATCGCGTCGGCGTATTCCGACCTTGAACGCTCAAGGTCCGTGTCATCGAAGCGGAGGATGAATGTTCCCCCGTGACGCTTGGCGAACAGCCAGTTTAGCAGAGCGGTGCGGGCATTGCCGATGTGAATGCGCCCGGTCGGCGAGGGGGCGAAACGAACGACCGGGGCGGAGGTCATTTCGCCTTCATAGAAGCGTCGCGCGGGCGCGGCAATATCGTGTGACAAGGCGGGATGATTCGAGTAGGCTTCAGCCATGACAATCAGCGCCCTGGCGGCGGGGATTTGCGCTTCCAGCGCGGGAATTCATGGCCTGAGCGTCGTGCTCGCGAGCCGTCGATGCAGGCAACGGCTGGGTTCGACGCCGGCGCCGAAGGACGGCCCGGGCGTTACAATTGTACAGCCCCTGTGCGGCGTCGAGGCTTTTTCGCGCGACACGCTCCGGTCGATCTTCGCCCTGGACTATCCCACCTACGAGGTCATCTTTTGCCTCGCGAGCGCCGACGACCCGATTGCTCCCTTGGTGCGCGGCGCGATCGACGCCAATCCGCACTGTCCTGCGCGTCTGCTGATCGGCGACGACCGGGTCAGCGCCAATCCCAAGCTCAATAACGTCGTCAAGGGATGGAAGGCGGCACGGCACGAATGGGTGATCATGGCCGATTCCAACGTCATGATGCCCAAGGACTATATTCAGCGTCTGCTCGCGCGATGGCGGCCCGATTCCGGAATCGTCTGCGCGCCGCCGATCGGCGCGTTACCGGAGACTTTCGGCGCCGAGATCGAATGCGCTTTCCTCAACACCTACGAGGCGCGCTGGCAATATGCCGGCGAATCGCTGGGTTACGGTTTTGCCCAGGGCAAAACGATGCTGCTGCGCCGCGACATCGTCGAAGCGGGCGGAGGCGTTGAGGCTCTAGGGGCGGAGATCGCCGAAGACGCGGCGGCGACCAAGCTGATCAACGCCCAGGGGCTCAACGCCCATCTTGTCGATCAGCCGTTCCAGCAGCCGCTCGGCTCGCGGCGTCTCAAGGACGTCTGGTCGCGGCAGGTCCGCTGGGCGCGGCTCAGGCGCGCCACCTTCCCCCTATTTTTCCTGCCAGAGATCTTGACCACCAGCGTGTTCACCCTTGCGGCGGCGGGCGTGGCATCGCCGCAGTTCGGCGTTGGCATCGCTTCCGCGGTCGCCGCGACCGCAATCTTTTGGTACGGCGCCGAGGCGCTCCTCGCCCTGGCTGCCGGCTGGCCCCTGTCGTGGCGAATGCCGCTGGCGTGGGTTGCCCGTGATCTCTTGCTGCCGCTGGTTTATGCCAAGGCCTGGACGGGCCACGCGATCGTCTGGCGCGGCAACGCCATGAACGTCGAAGAAACGATGTTCAGCGAAGCGGACTCCGAGCCGCGACCGCAGATTTGACCTGCTCCGGCGCGGCGCTAACCTCAACCGGCAATCCGCCGCAATTCCGCTCGACTAACGCGCTATCGTTTTGACCAGCGTCAAAGCGCAAGGTTGAGTTGTGCGCTACCAAGCGCGTGCACGCGCTGAAACCGCAAAGAATTTGGCGCGGGAGGAGGAAGAAATGCAGAAAATGCATTCTGAAGAACTGCAAGCGGGCGTCTTGAATGCGCTCTACTGGGACTTGCGGGTTCCCCGGCATCAACTCAGCGTCAATGTCGAGAACGGGTGGGTCACCGTTTCCGGGACCGTGGATTTTCCCTATCAGAGGACATGCGCCGAGTTCGACGTTCGAAGCGTCCCGGGCGTTGTCGGGGTGACGAACCTGATAAGGCTTACGGATCCTGGCGAGCCGAGCATCGCGTCGGCCAAGAGCCGCCACTGACCGACCGCGGAGTGGGGTCGCTGAAGGGCAGGTTCAGACTGACTTCAACATGCCGCCGTCGACATAATAGGTCGAACCGACCGAATAGCTTGCCCGCTGCGAGCAGAGGAATACAAAGAAGTTGGCGAGTTCTTGCGGCGTGCCGAAGCGTTTGATCGGCGCGTGCTCGCGCGCGACGCTATCGAGATAAGCCTCCCAATCGCCGCCCTTGTCTGCGGTCAGTTGCTTTGCAGTCTTGATCCAGTCCGGCTTCGAGAACATCATCAGCGCCGCCTTAGTGACGTTGTAGATCGGCTCGTACCAGAGAGGCTGGGCTGCGCAGATGGAGGCGTTATGCAGGATAACGCCGCCGCCACGCTTCTTCATCAGCGGCGCGAGGCCGCGCGCCAATCTCACCGCCGCCATTACGTGCAGATCCCAGTAGGCTTGCCATTTCTCGTCGGGCGCCTCCAAAACCGTCTCGTTGCTGCCGGTGCCGGCGTTGTTGATGAGAATGTCGGCGCCGCCGAAAAGCCGCTCGACGTCGGCGACGAGGTCGTCCGTCCCTTCGCGAGTTGCAACGTCGCAAGCGACCCCTTCGGCACGGACGCCGAAAGCTTTGGCGATGCGGCCGGCCTCAGCGCGCACCCGCTCGACGCTTCGCGCCGCGATCACGACATCCACGCCCTCCGCGGCCAGACCTTCGGCGATTGCAAGCCCGATGCCTACGCTGCCCCCGGTTACGACGGCGACCTTGCCCTTGAGCCCGAGATCCATCATCCGCCTCTTCTTCCCGCCGAAGCCATCGAGCCTTTACCAGCAGGTATAGCCGCCGTCAGCCAGCACGATCGACCCCGTCATCAGGCTGGCGGCGTCGGAAGCCAGGAACAGGACGACCGCGGCGATCTCGTCAGGCTCGCCCATGCGGCCGATCGGCGTCATCTCCATCCACGTCTCATACATCGCCCGGTTCGTCTTGGCGTAGGCGGTGAGCGGCGTATTGATGTATGTCGGCGCGACCGAATTGACCCGCACCCCTCGGGCCCCCCATTCCGCGGCGAGCGATCTCGTCAAGTGGTGCACCGCGGCCTTGGACACGTTGTAGTAGGATTGCGCCTGCGGCTTGTTTACGATGAAGCCGGACATCGAGCCGATCGTAACGATGGAGCCACGCCCTGCCGCCAGCATCGGCCGCCCGAAGGCGCGGCAGCACCAGAATACGCCGTTCAGATTGACGTCGAGCACGTTGAGCCAGCGTTCATCTTCGACGTCCTCGGCGGCAACCTCTGAGCGGGCTATGCCCGCGTTGCAAACGAGGGCGTCCACCCTCCCCTTCTCGGCCACGATCTGAGCCGCGCAGGACTCGACCTCCGCGACCTTGGTCACATCCATGGCGATCGCATCGGCCGAAAATCCACTGGCGCGAATCGAGTCGCGAGCCTTCTCCGCAGCGGCAAGATCGAGGTCGGCGATATAGACATGCGCGCCGGCTTCGGCGAGCGCATCGACGCAGGCGAGGCCGATGCCCTGAGCGCCGCCGGTGACGACCGCGACACGGCCCCTAAGGTTGAACCGCTCGAGATACATGACTCTTTCCTGCCTGCGCTGGCGCCTTGTCCGGAGTCAGGACTTCGCGCCGAGATAGTCGGCGAGCGTCGCGCGCACGCCCTTGGTCCATAGCGACGCCAGCGCCGCGGAAAAAGCGTCGATGTAGGCGGGACTCTTCGCGAGATCGCCGAAAATGTCGCCCATTGCGAGCCATGCCTTCGGATCGTGGCGCGCCGGCTTGGCGGCGGCCTGCAGGCGGTCCCAATTGGGGTCGTTCGGAGGGATGTGCTTTCCGCTTTCCGTCTCGCCGAAGCAGTACCGGCACCAAAGCGCAGAGCAGAGCGCAATGCCACGGGCGCTCGCGCCCGACTTGAGCCGGTCGCGGGCCGTCGGCAGGATGAATTTCGGCTGCCGGTTCGAACCGTCAAGGCAGAGCCTCGAGACGGTGTCGCCGATCTTGGGATTGGCGAAGCGTTCAGCGACCTTCTTGCGATAAGCTTCAAGATCGACGTTCGGCGGCGGTGGCACCACGGGGATAATCTCTCGCTTGGTCACCGTTTCGAGAAACTCGGCGATCTGCCTGTCCTCCATCGCCTCGTGCACGAAATGAATGTCGAGCAGGCCCGCGGGATAGGCGATCGCGGCGTGGCCGCCATTGAGGATTCGGATCTTCATGAATTCGTAAGGCGCTACATCGCTGGTGAAGGTGACGCCGACCCGGTCAAGGGCCGGGCGGCCGGAGGGGAACTTGTCCTCCACCACCCATTGCTTGAACTCCTCGCAGAAGACAGGCCAGCCGTCCTCGACCCCCCACTGGTCCTTGAGGATCCCCCGCTCCCGATCGGTCGTCGCCGGCGTGATGCGATCGACCATCCCGTTCGGAAACGCGACATTGCCACGAATCCATTTCGCGAGCTCGGGATCGGACAGCTCGGCGAGTCCGACGACGGCGTTCTCCGTCACGTGGCCATTGCCGGGAAGATTGTCGCAAGACATCACGGTGTAAGGCGCGACGCCCGCCGCACGGCGCTTTTTCAGGCCGGCAGCGATAAGGCCGAACGCCGTCTTCGGCGCATCGGGATGTTGGGCGTCGCCGACGATATCGGGGTGCTCGGGATCGAAGTGCTGCGTGGCGGGGGACACATAGTAGCCGCCCTCGGTGACAGTCAGCGAAACGATCCGGATCTTCGGATCGGTCAGCGCGGCCAGATTGGCGGCGACATCGAAAGGCTTGACGAAATCGATCATCACGCCGGTCACATGCGCCGCGCTCGACCGCGATTCCTGCTCGACAACTGTGGTCAACCAGTCCTGCGCCGCGAGCTTCTCACGCATGGCAAGGTCAGGCTCACGGACGCCAGCGCCGACGATCGCCCAGTCGTGATCACTGCCGGAATTGAACAAGTCATCGAGATAGACGCCCTGGTGGGCGCGGTGGAAGTTGCCGACGCCGATATGGAAGATCCCGGCCTTGAGGTCGGAGCGCTTGTAGTTCGGAACGCCGACCGTCTTCGGAAGGCTCGACAAGGTTGCGGAACACAATTTCACGCTCATTTCGTCACCCTAGCCCCGACAACTCGCCGCCGAGAAATTTCAGGCCGCCATGGCCGCTAGTCGATCCTCCTGCCGTCCTTGTCGAAGCGATGCAGGTGCGCTTCGCGCGGGGTAACGAATATGTTCTGGCCGGGCGCCAGCGGCGCCTCGCCCTCGAGGCGCAGGGTGAGAGGCCCGATGCCATCAGCATCGGCATGGACGAAAGTATCGGAGCCGAGGTGCTCGGCGAGCCGCACCTTGGCCGGCCATTCGCCCGCGGTCGTCGACACGTCGGCATGTTCAGGACGGATTCCGATCGTCTCCGCGCCGCGCTT
>Ga0335069_10013690_pt1 | contig 11384 bp, 19 predicted proteins | sample Lox_Sample_11_FD_206714 | JGI IMG/M metagenome (GOLD analysis project Ga0335069, IMG submission 206714) | Soil microbial communities from Loxahatchee National Wildlife Refuge, Florida, United States - Lox_Sample_1.1 | ecosystem: Environmental > Terrestrial > Soil > Wetlands | place: USA... | reverse complement strand
GCCCGATCCGATGTCTTCGGGTGAACCATCCGACGCGATGCTCGTGGACTGGCTCGATTTGCGCAACATGACGCTGGTCGCCGAAAGTGTCTGCCGCGCCGCGCTGGCGCGGCAGGAGAGCCGCGGCGCGCATCAGCGCGAGGAATTCCCCGGCATGGATCCGCGCTTCAAGTTCAATCAGATCGTCGAATGGCGCGACGGCAAGCTCGCGCTGTCGTCGAACAAGGCCGCGCCGGCGCCAAAGCTCGCAGGCGCCTCGGCGTGAGCGCGACCATGAACACGACCCTCCTTGTCCAGCGCGGCGCCCCAGGCGAGCCGCTCAAAACCGAGCGCTTCGACGTGCCTTTCGTCGCCGGCCAGACCGTGCTCGACGGGCTGCGCTATATCCGCAGTCACACCGATCCGACGCTCGCCTTCCGCTTTTCCTGCATCAATGCCAATGCCTGCAAGGAATGCATGATGCTGATCGACGGCGAAGTCGACTATGCCTGCACCACGCGGCTGCACGAAGGCGAGATGACGATCCTGCCGTTGCCGAAGAAGCAGCTGATCAGCGATCTGGTCACCGAGATCGCGCCGCCGGACGAGCGGCTCAAATCGCCAGTGAAATAGGCCTCACGCCGTCCACAGCGGACTGAATTGCGTCGCGACGACGTCCTCGTAGGCGAGATCGCGATCGAGGATGTTCTGGCTGCGGGCAAAGGCGCTCATGCCGGCGACGAAATCCCGCGACAGCGTGGCGTCGTAATAGGGCAGATCGCGGCGGATCAGGCCGGTGATCAATTCGGCTTCCGACGGCGGAAACAATTTGTCGCCGACTTTCTTCGCTTGCGTCAAGTCGGACTTCAGCGCCGCCTGCGTCTTGGCGATGGCGCGCACGGCCGCCGCCGCTTGATCCGGCGCGCGCGCGATCAGCGCGTCGGTGGTGGCGATGGTCGCCGCGGTATAATTGAAGCACGGCTTCGGTCCGTCGCCGCGGCGGATGTCGAGCACCATGGTGCCGACGCCGCGGCGCAGCGCCACTTCGGCGCCCATGCCGTTGGCCCAGAAGCCGTCGATCTTGCGCTCTTCGAGCGCCTTCGCCGCGGTGAGCCCGAAATTGACGCCGGCGGCGAGCGCGCCTGGCACCGGTGCAATGGTGACGCCGTCGCGCTGCAAGTCGATGCCAGCTTCGACCAGAAGCGCGCGCAGCCCCATATCGACCCAGGGCGCGGCTCCGATGCGCTTGCCTTTGACCGCCGAGATGTCGCCGCGCTCGGCTTTGAGATCGGCATGCATGATGAGAAACCAGTACATGCCCTGCGCCTGCGCCGCGATCAGCTTGGCGCCTCGAAAGCGCGGAAAGGCCGCGAGCGCCGAATGCGCCGAGCCGCCGACGAAATCCACCGCGCCGTCGCGCAGCGCCAGATAGGCCTTGTCGACCGGAAAGATCAGCTGCAGCTCGACATCGAGCCCCTCGGCCTTGAAGAAGCCAAGCTCCACCGCGGCCTCGGCCGGAAAGTAGGAATTCGAGATCATGTCGGGCACGGCGAGCTTCATGCTGGTATTTCCTTGACGGGTGACGGGGCGGCCTCAGTCATAGTAAGAGGCTTCGATATGCGCCAGCTCTACCTCAATGCCGCAGCAATTTCTCTGCTCGCCGCTGCAACGGCTCAGCCTGCGCCTGCGGCACCACGTGCCAGTCCGGCGTCCTGCCATCAGGCGGTCAACGGGCTTGTGTCGCTGCTCGACGACAAGATGGAGAATACCGCGCTCTACCGCGAGACATTCGCCACCGTCGTCAACAGTTGCGGGCCGGCGGCGCCAGTTTTACCCGCACAGCCGGCGGCGAATTCAAACCGCGCGGCTTGCGACGACCTTGCGAATGCAATGACCGACCTCATCGAAGACGACAAGATGAATACGCCTGATTTCATCAAGGCGCGTACGGCTTTCGCGCAAAGCTGCGCGCCGCGTTAGCTGGCCAATAGGCCGCGGCGACCTGCGCCATCACCGAACATCGGTCGTGATCGCTCTGCCCTCACGCGTGTGACTTGCGCCAAAGAAATGCGGGCAAGCTGAAAATGCGTGATCGATTCCGCTCTTGATTTTGTATGCTCGCTATGGTTGTATATTGGCGAGGAGACAATAAATGCGATTTTTGGTCTTACTGTGCGCGCTGGTGCTTTGCACCGGCGCGGCGAGAGCGGAATTGCTCAACCCGCGCGCCTTTACGGACGCATTTGCGGCAGCGGCAACGGCTGCGCTCCCGTCAGCTAAGGTAACCGTGGCCGGCGATCTGCACCTCGAGACTCGAAGCGCCAGCGGGGAGAGTACAACGACGGATTTGAGAAACGCCTACGATGTCTATCGCGCCGATCCCTCGCGTCTGGATCAGGTCATTCATGACTATGTCGGCGTTCTCGTCGAGTCAGCGCATTATGGCGACGCCAAGCAGCCGCTTGATCGCTCTCGCATCGTTCCCGTTTTCAAGTCTCAGCGATGGGTGGATGGCGTACGGCGCGGGATGAGTCCTCAAGCGCCTCAGATATTGGCCGAGCCTTACAATACGGAATTGATGGTTGTTTATGCCGAGGATTTGCCGAGTTCGGTTCGCTATCTGAACACGCGCGACGATGTCGGCGATCGCGGCCAGCTTCGCAGGCTGGCTCTCGGAAATTTGAACCGGATACTCAGCAAAATTGAGATGCGACCTGGTCTCGACGGCACCTGGCTGATCACTGCAGACGGCAATTACGATGCCAGCCTGTTATTGGCCGACCAAGTGTGGTCGAGCGGGCAGATCAAAGTGGATGGCGATATTGTCGTCGGTGTTCCTCTAAGGGGCGCCTTGTTTGTTACGGGTTCGCACAACCACGCCGGGCTCGCTCGCATGCGGGCAGTCGCTGCACAACTGGCGGCCGGGCCCTATGGGTTGAGCTCCGAGCTATTCGTCTACCGCGAAGGCAAATTCGTCAAGTTTGACGGCAATTGACACATAGCCTGGGCAGAGGCACGCATGGCCCATGTCCGAATCCGCCTGGTCGCTCCACCCGCAGCTTGAGGCCGATACGTCGCCGGTCGGCGATCTGCCGCTGTCGCGGCTTCTGGCTATCGATGACGCCACCTATCCGTGGCTTGTGCTGGTGCCGCGGCGCGCTGGTGCGGTTGAGATTGCGGATCTCGGCGCCGAGGCGCCCGTCCTCATCAGCGAGATCGTGCGGATGTCACAGCTTCTGAAAGCCGTGACCGGCTGCGACAAGATCAATGTCGGCGCCATGGGCAATGTGGTGCCGCAGCTTCATGTTCATATCGTCGCGCGCCGCAAGGACGATCCGCTATGGCCGAAGCCGGTCTGGGGCCATATGCAGCCGCGCAAAGGCGAGGCGGCGGCCTTCGCGTGCTTCGTTGCCGCCATTCGCACGGGCGCCGGGATTTAGACGATTGGTTTTTGGGACGAGCGGAGTTCGTCACTCCACTACTGCTTCCGCCAAGACGGCGCGCGTCGCAAAGCCCATGCCCATCGCCGTGCGGACGGCGCGGGGATATTTCACCGCCATGGCCAAGACGAAAGCGGGCTCGACGCGCTTCGATACGCGTAAAGAGCGCGCGACTTTTGCAAATGAGCAATGCAGTTTCAAGGTCGAGAGCATGCAAAATTTATATGCCGATTACGCAAATCGGGCGTTGCTCCGGTCAAATCGCGGCGAATTCGCGAACGCGCATCGTGCAACCCCTGCTCACGTTTTTATTATTCAGCGGCACGCAACACTGTATTGCGTTGCATCACGATGATGGATGGGCGGCGGCAGCCTATTTCCTCCGTGCGGCTAACGCCTGCTGGGTGGCCGCACGAGAGTTCGAAAAAGACTAAGGAGAAGTTCTATGAAGAGACTTATTGCGATCATCGCGCTTGCGCTTTCGGTCAGCGCCGCCATTCCGGCTTTCGCGCACGCCACCACTTTCGAGGATCCGACGCACGGCGCCGGCATCGCCACGCAAAGCTAATTCACAGCGCATAACGTAAGCGAACCCGGCGCCAGCGCCGGGTTTCGTGCTTCAAGGAAAGGAACGTGTGATGAAGATCACAAGACAAACCACTCTCGCGCTGTTGCTCGCGCTCGGCGCGACCATTGGCGCTGCTTCCGCCGCCTCGGCGCAAAGCGCCTACACCACCGGCACTATCGCCTCGAGCGAACGCGCCGGCTATCCGGCGGTCTCGCCTTATGGCGGCGGACTCTACGCTTACGCGCCGGGCTATCGTTCGGCGAATGTCCCGGGTTACGGCGCGGATGGGCGGACGCACGCCCTGCACGGCCGTGTCGAGCGCTGACGTATACGACTGCGCACAAACTCTAGGTCGATGCCCGGGCCTGGCCCGGGCCATCGACGTTTCTGATCTGATCTCCGTGTTCCCCCGCCACAACATCACCGCTTCGGACTCACCAAACGGCCGAAGCATGGCCGGATTTGGCCGTGAAAAGTCCGCGCGGTGAGGGGCGTTGCGACGGAGTCTGATATGCAACGTTCGAATTTGGTCGGGGAAGTTCGTGCGCGGTTTGTAGTTCCGACTTTGGTTGCTGCAGTTTCTGCGTTTGTTTGTGGGAATAGCGTCTCAGCGAGGGGACATCATCACTATTCGCAGTCCGCGCATTTGACGGCGCATCACGTGGTGCCGATGGAAGCCGGCGCTGGCGGCGTCGGCTTTGGCCAAGCGGCGCCGGCGGATGGCATTTCTTCGATGGCGGCAGCGCAGGCGAGCGCGGCCGGCGTGCCGGCGTCGCTGGTCGAGCGCGTGATCCGGCGCGAGAGCGGCGGCAATCCGCGCGCGGCCCATGCCGGCAATTACGGGCTGATGCAGATCAAGCTCGGCACCGCGCGTGCCATGGGTTACACCGGCTCGGCTGCGGGCCTGCTCGATCCGCAGACCAACCTGACCTATGCGGTGCGCTATCTCGCCGGCGCCTATCGCGCCGCCGGCGGCAACGAGAGCCGCGCGGTGGCGCTCTATGCCAGCGGTTATTACACGCAAGCCAAGGCGCGCGGCTTCACGCCCTATCTGTCGGCCGCGCCCTCCACGACGGACAGCGGCTTTGGCTTCTTCACACCGGTGACGTTCAATACGGCTGGAGCTTCAGGCGGCGCGCCGGTTTATGTCCGGCACTTGCGGCACCACGCGACGTAGTCTTGCTTCCTCCCCCGTGAAAATGGGAGAGGGGACCGCCCGAAGGGCGGTGGAGGGGGCGTCACTCTCGACGCTTTACTGTCGCTCAAAGGGTTTCGTCAAGTCCGACGCCTCTTCCACCGCCCTTCGGGTGGTCCCCCTTCCCCGCAGGGCAGGAGCTTTTTCACAGCGCCGCGATCGCGCTGACTTCGATCAGGAACTGCTCCTGCACCAGCCGGTCAATCATCAGCAGCGTGTTGGGCGGATAGGCGCCGTTGGCGAACATTTTCGGAAATTCGCGGGTCCGGTAGGCCATGAATTTCGGAATGTCCTGCGAGTGCACGAGATAGGTCGTGAACTCGACGATATTGGCGAAGCTCGCGCCCTGCGAGGAAAGCGCGGCGCCGATATTGGCAAAGACCAGCCCGCATTGCGCGTCGAATTCCGCCGGCGCCTTGCCGTCCTTGCCGGCGCCGACTTGTCCGGCGATGAACAGAAATTCCGAGGCTTTGACGCGGGTGATTTGCGAATATTGCCCGAGCGGCTTGCCGAGGCTGTCGGGATTGAGAATCTGGATTTGCGGCGGCGACATCAGCGGCTCCTATTTGGTCGAGGAGCCGAAGCTTAGCCGAGCGCAGGTGTGCGGTCAGCCTGAGTGCCTACCCGAATTGGCGCTCGCCGTAATTGCGCTCTTTCTTCTTGGCGCCGGAACGGGAGATGGACTTGATCGCCGGCAGCGGCCGGCCGGACTTTTCCGCGATCTCGCGGTCCTGCTCGATGAGGAAGCCGTGCGCCGGCTTGTCGCCGTCGAGCCCGCCAAGGAGCTCGCGCGGCACCTTGCGGTTGGAACGCTGCGAGCCGTCTTCGTAGACCACATCGAACATCACGAATTCCGAATTCAATCCCGGTTTCCTGGGCATTGTTGTTCTCCTTGTTCGCCGGTCGGGGGTTGTCCGGTAAATGGGGTCCGAACACGGAAAGCGCCAGCCGCGCGAATCAAGACGCAGCAAAGCGTTAGCGGGCAGGTGTAGAAACGAAAACACCGGCGCCAATAAGGCGCCGGTGTGACGTCAACATCTTAACGTTACGCCGCCTGCAGATTGGCGGCGGCCGACTTGCCGCTGCGGCGGTCGGGCTCGATGTCGAAGGTCACTTTCTGACCCTCGACCAGCGTGCGCATGCCGGCGCGCTCGACAGCCGAAATATGGACGAACACGTCCGGGCCGCCGTTGTCTTGAACGATAAAGCCGTAGCCCTTCTGGGCGTTGAAGAACTTGACGGTACCTTGAGCCATGATGGCCTCCTTGACCTCGCAAAACGCATTTGCGGCCGTGCAAACCATTTGCACGGTCTTCAATCCGGATTTCGCGTGGTCTTGAATACCGCCAGGAGATCAGTCCAAGCGCAGCAGCAAGGCAGCTCAATCGGAATCCGCGGCTATATAAAGTGGCGGAAGCGCCTTGGCAATGCGGGTTTTGGACTGTTTTTGGGGTTTGGTAAGGCGACGGTTAGGTGGCTGCCTTACGTAATATTTATGAATTGCCTGGCCCCGTGCCGCTTGTGCTTTGCCTTCTCCTTACCATTTGACCGCCGTTGAGTTTTCTGGGGCGCCAAGCCACCGAGACGGCCGGTGCGGCACAAGGACAGGCTGACATGAGCTTTTCCAATACGGGCTTTGCCGGGTTTCGCGGCTTCGGCGGCACTTCCGGTTTCCGCGATTTCGCCGCTTCGCGCTATGCGCGGGCTTCGCGCCCCTATGGCGATGCGCAGTCGCGGCGGGCGGCGCTCGACCGGCTCGATATGCTTGCGACCGTGTTCGACACCGCCTTCATCCTGCCCGGCGTCAATATTCGCTTCGGCGTGGAGTCGCTGCTGCGCCTCGTGCCTGGCATCGGCGACGCTGCAGCCTCGGCGCTGTCCTGCTATCTGCTCTACGAGGCGCACCGGCTCGGTGTGCCGCGGCTTCTGTTCGCGCGCATGGTCATGAATGTGCTGCTCGAGGGCATGGTCGGCGCGGTGCCGATCGCGGGCGATGCCTTCGACGTCATCTTCCGCGCCAATCGGCGCAACGTGGCGCTGCTGCGGGAGCATTTCGCCAAGGTGGGCTACTAGTTGGCTACTAAATGCGACAGGAACTCGTGTTAAGATTCTGCCGCGCCATTGATTCGGCGGAGTCCCACCGGGTTCTTCAGCCACAGGACGACAACGACAAGCGATGAACATCCACGCGACGCGCGCTCAGGCTAAATCGCCGCAGCCTCGCTTTCTGATGTGCTCGCCGCGCTTCTTCGCGGTCAGCTACAGCATCAATCCCTGGATGAACCCGGCCGATTGGGCCGGCAGCGCCGAGAATTTGCACCGCCAGGCCGAGCTGCAGTGGAACAGCCTGCGCCGCGTCATCAAAGGGCTCGGCGCCGAAGTCGACACGCTCGATCCGATGCCGGGTCTGCCGGACCTCGTCTTCACCGCCAATGCCGCGGTGGTGCTCAACGGCAAGGTGGTGCTGGCGCGCTTCCGTCACGGCGAACGGCGCGACGAGGAGCCGGTCTTCGACGCCGCGTTCCGGACGCTGCAGGTGCGTGGCATCGTCCGCGAGATCATCGAATTGCCGCAGGACGTGAGGCTCGAAGGCGCCGGCGATTGCATCTATGACACGAAACGCGACTTGCTCTGGCTCGGCTGCGGCTTTCGTTCCGACGCCGCGGCAGCGGCGCCGATCGAGGAGGCGCTCGGGCTGCGCTGCGTCACGCTGCCGCTCGCCGATCCGCGTTTCTATCACCTCGATACCGCGCTTTGCGCGCTGCCCTGCGGCGGCGTGATGTATTATCCGGGCGCCTTCAGGCCGGCGGCGCTGGCGGCGCTCCATGAGCATGTCGCGCCGGGCGACCGCATCGAATTGATCCAGGCCGATGCGGCGCGCTTTGCCGCGAATGCGGTCTGCGTTGGACGCGCGATCGTGCTGTCGAGTTGCGGCAACGGACTGCGCGCCAAGCTCGAGCGCCGCGGCTATGCGGTGGTCGAGACGCCGCTCGATATTTTCCAAAAGAGCGGCGGCTCGGCCTGTTGCCTGACATTGCGGCTCGATCATCGTTCGGCCGCGGCCGCCGAAGCGATCGAAGCCGAGCCGGCGAAAGTCGCCGCGGCCGGACGCTGAGACGGGGCGCAAGCTATTCCGCCGCCTCGATGATGCGGATGTCGCGCACGGCACCGTCGCCGAGCGCTTGCAGCGCCTTCTGATAGTCCGGGCTCTTATAGGCGGCGATGGCTTTCTCGAGGCTCGGGAACTCGGAAATGACGATACGTTCCTTCTGGCCGTGCTCGAAGCATTCGGCCGCGGTGCCGCGCGCGATATAGCGGGCGCCGAACTGCATGGTCGCCGGCGGCGCCAGCTTGGCATAGGCCTCGACTTTCTTCGGATCGGAAATCTCGCGATAGACGGTGACCCAATAGGCTTTCGGCATTTTGCGGACTCTCCCTAGACCTGAAGCGGCTACAGACCTTCCGGCGCCGCCGCTTACGATAACAGTTCGTCGGGCAGCGCGTCGGGCGTGTAGTTGCGCGGCGTATTATTGCCCACAACCCGCATGAATGGCCAGACGAGGAAAGCGCCGGTGCCCATCAGGATCAGCGCATGGGCGTCGCCGGTGATCAAGGCAAGCACAAGCGGAGTGGCGACGAAGAACAGGCCGGCGATGATCAGCGTGACCAGCGCGAAGTTATAACGGGTGCTGGACATGCCGGCGGTGAAGCTGATCTTGCCGATACTCTGACCAGCACCGGCGCCGGCAAGGCGGCCGTGCAGATCGTAGACGAAATTGCGATAGATCTGGGTCTGCTCCTGGTTTGGCAAACCCTTCGAGGCCGCGTTGGAGACCGTGACGGTATCGCCCGAAGCGAGCTCGATCTTGCACGAGTCGATAGTGTCACCGCCGACCGATCCGCTGCTGAGATGAATGCCGGCGACCTCGGTGAAAGCGCAGGTCCGCGCCTGGCCGTCAACCGAGAAGGAGATGCCGTTCTCGCCGACGGTGATGCCGTGATTTGTGTTCCGCAAGACAAAGCGCGGGCCGCCCGAGACGGTGAAATAGACGTCGTAGGCCTGCGAATGCTGCGCCTTGAGATCGAGCTCGATCATGATGCGGCTCTTTCGGCCGCCTTTGGGCGGCCTTTGGGGCGGCTCTGAAGTCTAACGGCGCGGAAATTGGTCCCCGCAATTGACTGTGTCGGCGATCAGAGGGCTAAGGTTCGAACGGAAAACAGACTTTCCTGCCCGGACGGCAGAGCAAAATTTTGCTAGGCTTTCCCAGTCCTTGCCCAGCCGGGAGAGCCTAAAATGTCGTTCTTTTCGTCTCTGTTCCGCCGCGGCTCCGGCCCTTCACAAGGCGCGGCGAAAGCCGGCAAGAATGCGGGAAAGGCCGCCGCGCCGGTGCAATACAAGGGCTATGTCATCGTCGCCGCGCCGTTTGCCAATAACGGCCAGTATCAGACCGCGGGCACGATCAGCCGCGAGATCGACGGCGTGCGCAAGGAGCACCGCTTCATCCGCGCCGACGCCTATGCTTCCTACGACGACGCGGTGAACTTCACCGAGAACAAGGCCCGGCAGATCGTCGACCTGCAGGGCGATCGCATTTTCAATCAGAACTGAAACGAAAACTCAGAGCCCCTCGACAATCCGCATGTCGCGCTCGCAGGCATTGCCGAGCGCCTTCAGCGCCGCCTGATAGCCGGGGCCGTCATGGGTGGCTTCGGCCTGTTGGACGCTGTCGAACTCGATCAGCACGGTGCGCTGCTTGACGCCCTTCTCGTAGGCCTTGGCGGCGGTGCCGCGGGCGAGAAAGCGTCCGCCGCCGGCGGTGATCGCGGGGCCCGCAAGCTTGGCATATTCGGCAAGCGCGTCCGGGTTGGACACCGAAAAATAGGTCGCGATCCAATAGGCCTTGGCCATCATTGCCTCCCTCTTCTTTGTGGCGCGGCACAGTATCGGGCTTGCGCCGACGCAGCAACGGGACGGCGCGAAGGGCGAAAGTCGGCACTGAACGGAAGCAAAAAGCCAAGGCGCGCTACGCGGCTTCGTCGTCGGCGCGGCTGGCCTTGTCGCGCTTGAGCTTCTTGAGAACGCCGCGCAGCGCGTCGATCTCGGCTTCCAGCATGGCGACGCGCTGGACCACGTCGGTCTCCGAAAGCTTTTCATCGCCGGCGTGGTTCTTCTCGGCATTGGCAAAGGCCAGACCGACTTCATCGCCGTGACGCCAGCGCACCTTGGCGCGCAAGGTCTGGTCACGCTGCGGAATGTACAGGTCGAACATATGCGGCAGCGTCACGCTGTCGGAAAAGATGATGCGGGCGCCCTTGTCCGACAGGTCGCGGATCAAACAGGACAGCGCACCCTGCTCGCGGCTGACATAGACAAAGCCGCGCAGGAAGCTCTTGGTCCGTCTCGAACTGCGGCGTTCGCTCATCGTCGCCTCTCGCGCGCGACCGGAACGGCCCGCTCGCGCCTGAGTGGCAAAGTTACGCCGCAGGCATTAATGCCGGATTACCGCCAGATTCAGCTAAAAAGCCAACAATTTGGAACGGATTGATATAGGTCCGACGCCACGGCTCAAGGAAAGCAATCCAATGCGCGGCACCGGCCGCGGCGGCTAGTGGAACGCCGACACCAGGCGCCCGACGTCGTAGATCACGGCGCCCAGCGCACAGGCCAGAAGGCCTAAGCCGATGAGGCCGATCACGATCGTCGTCTCCAGCCGGTCGACCGCGTCGCGGACCGGATGGGCCTTGTCTAAAGTGGGCCAGGCGAAGTGTGCCATTGCAGTGACCCTCAGCACGCCGTTCGAGCCGACTTGCGCGCATGTCGTCGCCGCGCGCCTTTTATCTAACAAACGACTCGACGCTTCGGATCGTGCGCCCGGGCGGAGCAGCTTTGCAACTGTTGCGTAGCTTCCGCAGCTTCACAAAATCTGACAGTTCCCCGCGTGCCGCGGCATTGAGGTGAATCAAATTCGAGCTGTCGCAACCACGGAGAAATTGCCTTAACTTGCGGCCAGCGGGAACGTATAAATTCCGCGTAAACCGCGGCAGTGGAGTGGCAAGGGAGGAGACCGGCATGCACGTGTTCAGCATCGTCGAAGAGGCGCGCTACGATCCGAAAAAGCACGTCGAAAAAATCCTCGGCAAGATCGAGGACGGCGACGTCACCGTCGCCTGCTGGGAGCCGCACCAGATCAGCCCGTATCAT
>Ga0335069_10013689_pt1 | contig 11384 bp, 12 predicted proteins | sample Lox_Sample_11_FD_206714 | JGI IMG/M metagenome (GOLD analysis project Ga0335069, IMG submission 206714) | Soil microbial communities from Loxahatchee National Wildlife Refuge, Florida, United States - Lox_Sample_1.1 | ecosystem: Environmental > Terrestrial > Soil > Wetlands | place: USA... | reverse complement strand
TTCTGACTTCCGACTTCTGGTGACCCATGGCTTTGATGCCCTTCATCGAGGAAGCCGACGCCTCACCTGCCGTCAAGGCCGTCTATGACGACATCAAGGCGACGCGGAAGGTCGACTGGATCAACAATTTCTGGAAGGTGCTGGCCAACGACCCGGCGACGCTGAAGCGCACCTGGGAAGACCTGAAGCAGGTGATGGCGCCGGGCACGGCGCTCGATCCCGTCGTGAAGGAGATGCTCTACCTCGCGGTCAGCGTCACCAACAACTGCGAATACTGCATCGTCAGCCACACGGCCGCCGCCAGGAAGGCCGGGATGAACGACGCGATGCTGGCGGAGCTGGTCTCGGTCGTCGCCATGGCCAACGCTACCAACCGCATGGTCAACGCCCACCGAGTCGAACCCGACCCGAAGCTGCTCGAGGCCGCCAAAGGCGGGAAACAGAAGTAGCGATCAGCGTTGGTTCGAGTTATCGCGGAACCAGGACGCAAGCTCCCCTTCAGGCAGAACACCTGCGGCGAGTTTCAGGAACGTTTCCACGACTTCGACTTCAGTCGCGAGCAGGTCGTGGCCGTTCAGGATGAGAAAGGTCGCGCTGACCACGAAGGCGGCTCGCTTGTTGCCGTCGGCAAAAGGATGCTCGCGCGCCAGGCCGAATGCATAGGCTGCGCCGAGATCACAGACATCCGGCTCGCCATAGGCGGCCAGATTTTCCAGACGTCCCATCGCGGATTCGAAGAGGCCCCGATTCGCGCACGCCGTCGAGACCGCCGTGCTCGGCAATCTGCTCGGCATGTATCGCCAGGGCTTCACCCAAACGAATCCACCGCCAATAGCTCAATAAAATCAGGTCTATACCCATTCTCTCTTTATTAACCATCGGCGAGGAGAATGGCGTCAGGACGATGACGAGGTCATCCGATGGCAACCAAGGCCGCCAAGGACAAGGAACCGAAGACCGAATCGCCCGCCGACGCACCGGAGGTCGAGGAGCCTCTCGCGGCGAGCGATCTCGACGAGCGCACCCATGCCGAGATGCTGATGCTCTACCACGAGGCGGTAAAGACCAGCCGCTTCGGCAAGGACCAGCAATGGCGCTCGGTCGCCCTCGGCATCATCTCGATCTTCGCTTTGGGCGTGCTCGGCAGCCATGTCTCGAAGGACGACCTGCTGTTTCGCCTGTCGGAGTTCCTGGCGATCGTCGTCGGCCTCTGCTCGATCTACCTCATCGTCTTCTATCAGTTCTGGCAGAACACCGAGCGCGACAAGCTGCGGCGCATCATGGCGCGGCTTTCCAATCTCGCCCGTTCGGTGCGCGGCATGTCCTCGGGCCGCGAGGCGAGCGTCCGGCGCTTCGTCGTCCTCGGATTCATGATCCTCTGCATCATCGCCGCGGATGCGCTGATGATCGTCTATCTCAGTCAGCTGCCCTCAGGCGGCTGATCACTTTCCGCTGCCGGCCACGTCCTGCGTTTCCCGCGTCAGGTAATAGGCGAGCAGGATCGGGCCGAAGGTCACCACCATCACCATGACCGCGGCCACGTTGGTGACCGGCCGGTTGTGCGGTCGGGAGAGTTCCTTCAGGATGAAGATCGGCAGCGTCTCCTGATTCCCCGCCGTGAAGGTCGTGACGATGATCTCGTCGAAGGAGAGCGCGAAGGCGAGCATGCCGCCCGCCAGCAGCGCGGTCGCGAGATTGGGCAGGATCACGTGGCGGAAGGTCTGGAAGCCGTTGGCGCCCAGGTCCATCGAGGCCTCGACCATGGCCGGCGATGATCGTCTGAAGCGCGCGATCACGTTGTTGTAGACCACGACGATGCAGAAGGTCGCGTGGCCGAGCACCACGGTCCAGAAGCTGAACGGCAGGCCCATGAGGTCGAAGGCCGAACGCAGCGACATGCCGGTCACGATGCCGGGGAGCGCGATCGGCAACAGGATCAGCAAGGTCACCGTCTCCTTGCCGAAGAAGCGGAAGCGATACATCGCGGCCGCGGCCAGGGTCCCCAGCACCAGAGCCACGGACATCCCGACGAAGGCGACACGCAACGAGAGGCCCAAGGCCGCCCAGAGATCGTCGCGCGCAAACGCGACGCCGAACCACTGCGCGGTCAATCCCGGTGGCGGGAACGAGTAGGAGCGGTCGTCGGTGGTGAAGCAGTAGAGGATGATGAACAGGATCGGCACGTTGAGGAACGCCACGCCGAACCACGCCGCCGCGGTCAAACCCGGACCAGCTTGCGCCTTGCCGGAATCAGAGCGCATCGAAGGCTCCGAAGCGTTTGGCGATCGAGAGATAGACCGCCATGATCAGGATCGGCACCACGGCGAACGCCGCGGCCAGCGGCAGGTTCGAGGCCGTGCCCTGGTACTCATAGACCAGCTGGCCGATGAACGGTCGCGATGAGCCGACCAGATTGGGAATGATGTAGTCGCCCAAGGTCAGCGAGAAGGTGAAGATCGAGCCCGCGGCGACACCGGGAATCGAGAGCGGCAGGATCACGCGGCGGAAGGTGTCGCGCGGATGCGCCCCCAAGTCGCTCGAAGCCTCGATCAGCGATTTCGGCACGCGCTCCAACGCGGCCTGCACCGGCAGCACCATGTAGGGCAGCCAGATGTAGACGAAGACGATGGTGGTGCCGATCTGCGAGGTGCCGAGCGAGGCGCCGCCGATATCGGGCGTCGACAGCAGCCAGTCGAGCGGTCCCTGCAGCCCGACCTGTCCCAGCACCCAGGTCAGCGCGCCCTCCTTGGCGAGGATCAGCTTCCAGGCATAGACGCGGACCAGATAGTTTGACCAGAGCGGCAGCATGACGGCGACATAGTAGATCGCCTTCGCCCGCGGCCCCGCATAACGCGCCATCATGTAGGCGAGCGGGAAGGCGATCGTCGCGCAGAGCAGGGTCACGGTCGCCGCGGTCAGCACCGTCCGGCGGATGACGGCGAGGCTGGTGTCGTTGAAGAGCTGCAGATAGCTGGCGAAGGTCGGCTGGTAGACCACCTTTCCCGTGAAGTCGTCGACCGAGAAGAAGCTCTGTACCAGCAGCGAGAACAGCGAGCCCAGATAGATGATGCCGAGCCAGAGCAGCGGCGGCAGCAGAAGCAGCGCCAGCAGCAGCCTCGGCCGCACGTAGAGCGCGTTGGAGATGCGGTGGACAAGGGAAGGCCGCGCCAGGCCGGCAGTTTCGGACGACAAGATCTTAGGCCCCCGGGTCGAATCCTGCCCGAATAGAGCCGGGACCGTGGTCACGGTCAAGCCTGCGGCAATTAGGCCGATCGTGACTTCCCGTTGACACAAGTCAACGCGCATTCCCGACGGGCAGCGAAAGCTTTCGTCAACCCAACCCGAGTGAGCGCCTGCCATGAACAGCCCGAATCACCTGATTACCGGATCCGGCATCCTCGGCGTGGCCAGGGTGCTGTTCCTTGCTTTTGTGATCGCGGTCGTTTCCGCTTCTGCCAGCTTCGCCTGCCAAGGTGGTGGGGGTGGTGGCGGGGGCGGGGGTGGGGGTGGGGGCGGAGGCGGAGGTGGCGCCGGAGGTGGTGGTGGCGCCGGCGGCGGCCACAGCGCAAGCGGCACGCCGGGCTCTGGCACCAAGCTTCCGGGCTTCGTGCCCGCGATGGTGCGACTGATGCTGGCGCAGGGAGCACCCTTCACCGGGATCAACGTCGCCGACGACTTTCCAAGCGGCGACTGCACGGCGCGGGCCAGCCAGGAGATCGCGGACATCCCTCAGCTGGGGCCGGCTGAAGGGCAGGGCGGAGGCATCCCCGAGATGCAGCAGAGCTTCGAGCGGGTGCAGACCCCCGAGGAGCGCGCCCGGCAACTTGATAACATCAAGGAAATGCTGAGCCAGTCACCGGAAGGCCAACAGTACCTCGATCACATCAGGCAACTGGCGGGCGAGGGCGAGGCCAACCTGGACGACGTTCGCACGACCTTGGCGATCGTCGGCCTGAATAGGCTTGCCGTGCAGGTGCGGAGTCGGGACGACATCGCCTACATACGCAACGGCATAGACAGCGCCTTGCGCGCCGAGGCCGCCGGCGCCCATCCGGACGAGAACCACATGCTCTCCCTGTTCGACCGTCTGAACGAAGCCAACGCGGCGCTTGCCGTCCAGGAGGGACGGGTTGCCGAGACCGTCGCCGGCGCGCGCGCCGCCGCCCTGCGGGCCGAAGAGGTCCGCAAGGAGCAGCGGGCATACCTTGGTGGGCTGGCGGTCAGCTTGATCACGAACATGGTCTCCGGCGGCGCCGGGGGAGTGGCGGAAAAACTTGTCGCCAAGTACGGCGCCAAATACGGCGTCGATGTTCTGCTTGGCGCGAAAGCCTTTGGGGCCGTTAAGTACGGGGCGAACTTCCTGACGGACAACGCGGTTGGCGGCGCGCTCAACTATGGAGAGCAGCAGTTCGCGGAGGGCGCCGGCAAGCCGGGCGAGTTCTCGCCGGGAGCGAAGTCCGCGGCGACCAATTTCGGGTCTTCGGTCGCGGTCAGGGTCGCGGAACACTATCTCGGCGGGCCGCTGAAGGAAGCGGTTCCGAATGCGGCTGCATCCGCCGCGGTCCAGGCCGGCATGGACGAAGCGTTGGCACGCGCGACCAAGCATAACAGCAACAAGCCGTGAAGCGGTACGCCGCAGCGAGGTGAGACCATGATTCGACTCTTTGGTTTCCGCGACGGAATAGCGGGCGCCGTGCTCATGGCGAGCGGCTTGATCGCGCTCGGCAGCGGACCGGCGGCGGCGCAGGACGTCACCGATTGGCAGCGACTCATGACCCGCGACGCCATCCTGGTGTCGCAGGCGATCGGCTGGTCGCTGGAGGGTCCGGTTTCCGCAAGGGAGGCGGCCCCGGTGGCCTTCGACCCCGGAGTCGCGCCGAAGCCGATCGCGATCGGGAGCATGTTCACCAACAATGTTCTGCTGATCGACTACGCGACGCCTCCGGAAGCGCGGAACGTGCGCGGGCTGGTCGGCGTGATCGAGCTTGCCGACCGGGCCGACCGTCGCGTGCTGGCGCGCTTCGAGACCGTCTACCAGATCGAAGGCAGCACCTATCGGGTCAATGCTATCGAAACCCACGAATTCTATCCTGACACGCCGCGGGTCGACCTCTACTTCGTCCCGGCCGGAGCGAGCATCGCCAGCCGGTCCCCCTATGCCATGCTCGACGCGATCCGCCGCAACGCGATCGATCCGGTCGCCACGGTCGATGCCGCGCCGCGCCAATACCGGGTCTATCTGGTTGGCATGGACCGGCTGTCGCCGCAGGCCGATCTTGGCTTCACCGCGGTCGATGCGACGACAGGCCGGGCGATCGGCAAGTCGCAGAGCATCCGCCAGGACGGCTGGATCGTCGCCAGTCTGCCGGTGAACTTCGCGGTGAACGGCAAGAATGGGGTCTACTTCCCGATCGTCTACCGTCCGGACGGCACGGCCGCTTCGCAGCGCATCCTGATGGTGGCGTCCAATCGTTCGGAGCGCGGCGCGCCGGTTGCTGCCGCAGCGCCTGCCACCGGCGCCACGGCGCTGGCCGGCGCGGCTCCGCTGCCGCCGGCACCGACCCTCTCGCCGATCGGTCAGGCCTTCATGGCCAAGGGACTCGTCAACCAGGCCGCGCAGCCGTGAGCGCCGAAGGAGCGACTTCCATGAATCACGCACTGCTTCGAAAACTCCCGGCATGGATGCTGGCGGCTTCGCTGCTGACGATGGGTCAGATCGGCGCCGCGTCGGCGGCATCGGACCCGGCCGCCAACCCGCCCTCCGTCGCCCCCGGCCGCACCGCCCTGAGCGACATCGCACGTGCGGGCGATCCCGTGCCTGAAGAAGCACAGAAGCTGATCGCGGCGGTCGACGGGCAGATCGCCTCGCAGCCGCCGGTTCGGGTCCCCGGCATTGCGTTCTCGCCCGCGGCGGCTGAGAGCGATCAGATTCCGTGGCTGAAGAGCGAAGGCTTCGTGCTTCGGGGATCGAGCCTCTATCGCTATCACGACGTCGGCGCCGCCGGCGAATCCCAGGCCGCCGGCCGCCTCGACTACGCCGACAACCTCGGCCGCAACGTCGGCTTCCTCTGGGTCGTGCACTACCGCCGGACGGCCAACGGTCGCACGGTCGAGCACCTCACCCTGGCCCCGGCCTTCGAGCCGCGGCCGAGGATCCACCTGGCTTTGATCCCCGTGACTGCGCTCCCGAGTGGCGAGCTGCCGGCCCTCGGCACCTACGCGGATCTCGCGCAGGTGGTGGCGCTCTATGGGCTGCGGCCGAATGAGGTGCCGTCCAAGAAGGCGGACTACTTCATCGTCCTCTCCAGCCTCGATCCGATCTCGACCACCGCGAAGCTCGACTTGCGCATCTCGCCGAAAGCGACAGGCACGGACGGCGAAGACAGCGGCGCGGCGCATGCGCTGATCAACAGCTGGGGCTTGACCGTGCTGCGCGGCACGCTCGACTTCAGCCGGTCCCGCGATCTCTACGCCAAGGCGGTGTTTACGCCCGGGCACGAGGTCGGATCGGCGCCGCGGACACCGGCTCTCATCGGCGTATTCCGTCTGACGCCGGGGGCGTGAGCGCGCCGCGCCGCGTGAGCGGAACATGCGCTCGCGGCGCGGCGTGATGCGCCTCCCCATCCGGCTGGCGGTCGCGGCATTCGCCCTCGGACTGGGGAGTGCCGCGGCGGACGGCATTCAGGTTTCCGAAGAAGATGCGATCGCCTACGCCGCGGCGCCGCATTTCAAGGCCCTGGCGGCGAGCGCCCCGAGCGCGCCGGGCCCGGCCCTGGTCCGCTTCTCCTTCAACTACGACACGCCCGAAACCGCCTTGCGTGCAGCGCTCGCCTATTGCGAGGAAGCGCGGCGCAAGACCGACGATCCCGATCAACGGTCGAGCTGTAGGCCGGTTCGAATCGGGCCCTATCCGGCCGAGGACGACAAAGGGAACGACCTCCCGGCGGATCGCCTGCAGGACCTGCTCGATCGCTATCTGGAGGAGTCGATCGCGGCCCTGCGCAAACGGCTGGAGCTCAGCAACGATCGTGCGACGCGCACCTCGCTGGAGACGATCCTGCATAAGTCTGGGCGTCTCGCGGAGTCCGAGGCATTGCTCACCGACCTTGCAGCTTCGGGAGAGTCCTTGGCACGCAACGCGCTCGCCTACCATTGGGCCGAGCGGAACACCAACCTGGGGGAGGCGCTGGCCTATGCCGAGAGCGCCATCGCGTCGGATCCGGAGACGGCGTCCTTTCGTGACACGCGCGCCCTTGTGCTCTATCGGCTCGGCCGCATCGATGAGGCGACCGCGGAGTCCGAACGCGCGGTGGCGCTGGATCCGCATCCGATCATCCTCGATCACTATGGCGATCTCTTGTGGGTCAGGGGGCAGTGCGCCGACGCCGCCCGCGCTTGGCAACGCGCGGTGACCGGCAGCCAGGATATCCTGTTTCGGCAGCGCGTCGAGAAGAAGATCGCGACTGGGCTCGCGGGGCCGCCGGCCTTCGACTAGCAGGCGGCGTGCCTCGAGCCGGCCCGGCCGCGACTTGACACGTTTTGTGACCGCGGTCACTGGCGTCTCGGCGCCGGGACGCTAAAGTGCGCGCGTTGCGAGCACATCGATGCTCGCAACCCCACCACACAATTCAATCTCTAGAACGTTGGCGGCGGCATCCGGCCGCTCCGCGGGGACTCTCACTATGAGGAGCCATCGATGATTCGCTTTGCCCACCTCGTTACGGCCTCTTGCGCCCTTGCCGCGCTGCTCGGCACCGCGCGTATGGCGGTTGCGGACACGATCGACATCACCAAGGAGACGGAAGGCTACTACAAGGAATATCTGCAACAAGTCCCAGTGACCGCGGCATCGGCGTTCGCCGTTTCCAAGGACGGCGCGTGGTCCTACTGGGATTATTGCGACGGCTGCGCCTTAGGCTGGGTCGCAAGCGAAGTAAAATCCGAATGCGAGCGCTATGCGAAGGCGGAGTGCACACTCCTCGACACCAACCGCGCGCTCAAGCTCGACTACAACGTGGCCGACGCCCCATCCGATGACGCCGGGGCCGCGCAGCCGCCTTCTGGCACGAGCCAGAACGCCGCTGCAAACAAGCCGGCCACCACGATTCCAGGCGATACTTCCGATACCGCGCCCGCGACGGCAACGGATCGGCAGGCCATCCTCACGGCCGACCAGTTCAAGAAGCTGATCGTCGGCAACACCATGACCGGCGTCTACACCAACGGCGTGAAATGGGAAGAGTACTACGACCCGAACGGGGAGATCCGCGGCTTCGACGAGAAGCAGGGGACCTACTTCGGCAAGTATCAGCTGCGCGCCGGGAACATGGTCTGCTACGACTATCCGGGCACGCAATATGACTGGTGCGCCAAGATCAGCCTGCAGGGCGACAGCGTGAACTACGTCCTGCCGAGCGGCTCGCTCGATGCGACCAGCCACGACGACAAAGTCGTGAAGGGCAATCCGGAGAAACTCTAGACGACGAAGCAACCGGCCCTCTGCCGCCGCGGCGCGAGGCATTGCCTCGGGCCGCGAACGGCGGAGCGCGGCAATAGGTTGGGAGAAGAACCATGATTTGGAACAGGCAAATGACGAGATCGGCAAAGGCGATGGGCGCAATCGTGGCGTTCGGCATATCCCTCGCGGCATGCGGCGGGGTGCCCGCCGACAGCGCGCTCGATCACGTTCTGGACTTGGACCACTTGAAGCAGCTGGTGGTCGGGAACACGCTCAGCGGCGAGAACGACGACGGCACGACGTTCACCGAGTTCTACCTGCCAGATGGCACGATCCACGGCGAGGACAATCAGGCCGAAAAATACGACGGGAAGTACAACTTCCGGCTCAACATGCTGTGCCTCGACTATGAAGGCACCGACAACGACGGCTGCGTGCGGGTCAGCGTCGATGGCGACCAGGTTCTCTTGATCAAGAACGATCGGGTTCTGACCACGGTCCGGAACCTCAAGGTCCTGCCCGGCAATCCGCGCAATTTCTGAGGCCTCGGCGACGGAGATCCTCAGCCCTGTGCCGAGGATCTCCGAGCTCGGGCAACTCGGGAGCGAGACTCGGGAAGGAGGGACAGCTGGTGTAGTGGCCCGCTTTCTGCCTAAAGCTCGCCAAGAGCGTACACTATAGTATGATTTTTGTCAATAACCCGCCCCCTGCTAGACCGCGCCACCCTCTGCCAGCCAGCGTGCGCAATCGGGACCGAACTCGGAGAGCGCCTTCGCCTCATAGGCGGCGACTTCGTCGGCGGTGAGAGTGTCGCGCCAGCGGCCGTTGGTGCCCTTGTTGATGAAGGTCTGGGCGCCGCCTTGCCAGAACACGCCGCCCAAGGGCGCCATGGTCGGGGCGTTGGCCTTCATGTAGTCGAAGCTGCAATGCTCGACGATGGAAGGGAACTTCGCCGCATCGATCTCGATCTCCAGAAACTTCGCGATCTGGCGCACCGCGCCCGGAAGATCGCGCTTCATGTCGTTGAAGTGGAGCAGCAGGACGTTCGGCAGGTTGCGGATCTCCCACCAGGAGCGGATGTTCTCCCAGAACGGCCAGTAGGGCTCGCCGTTGCCGGTGAACCAGCGCCGGTAGAAGGCATGGACATCGTCGCTGCCGCGCTCGAGCGGCGGGCCGACCCGGCCCGGCGCGTTGTTGAAGCGGGCGAAGAAATCGTCCGTCGCCTTGCTGTGATGGTTATAGAGGCTCCAGATCGCATCGCGCCCGTCGCGGCCGATGTAGATGTATTTGGCCTTGGGCGAGAAGACCAGCGCATCGACCGGCAGGTGGGTCTTCACGAACCGGCGATGGGTCTGCTGCGCCAGGCCCGCGATCACTTCCGGCGGCATGATGCGCAGATCGACCCAGGGCGAGAGCTTGGAGACCTCGATCCCCTCGGCGCCGTTGAAGAGGAGCTGCGCCACGATCTGCTGGGTCCAGGTGGTGCCGGACTTGGCATAGGTCGCGATGACGATGTCGTCGTCGCGGAACTCGAAATCGTTCCACACGGTCGAATCCATGTGGTGATTGTGCATCTCCCGCCGCTTCACCGGCCAGGCAATTTCAGCCGTGCGATCCATGTCTCACTCCCCCCAGGTTGCCGCGCCGCAATTGGCCGGCGCCGATGCGCGCCGTCTCCCACGTCTTCGCGGCAGCCGCAATCATGGATGCAAAGGCGAGCGACCGCCATCACAGATCGCTGACATATCCTCCGCGCCCGCTATCGATACCGGCTGCCCCCGTCGCAACCGGCGCCCGGGTTCTGTTGCAGCGGCAACGGTTTGAGGGCTCAGGCCGTGGCCGGCACTGCGGCGGGAGGCACCGTGGGGTTGAGGAGCTGGCCGAGGTCTTCCTTCGCCATCGGCTTGCCGAGCAGGTAGCCCTGCACCAGGTCGCAGTTCTCCTGCTGCAGCAGCCCCAGCTGGGATTCGGTCTCGACGCCCTCGGCCGTCACCTTGATACGCAGCGATTTCCCGAGGGCGATCACGGCGCGGATGATCGACATCGAATCCGCGTTCTTCTCCATCTGCGAGACGAAGGAGCGGTCGATCTTGATCTTGTCGAACGGGAAGCGCTGCAGGTAGCTCAGGCTCGAATAGCCGGTACCGAAATCGTCCAGCGAGATCCGCACGCCCGCTTCCTTGAGCGCCTGCAAGGTGGCGAGCACGCGGTCGGGATCGTCGATCAGCAGGCTCTCGGTCACCTCGAGCTCGAGCCGCTCGGGGGCGAGGCCGGTTTCTCTGAGGATCACCAGGATCTCCTTGGCGAGATCCGCATGGCGGAACTGGGCCGGCGAGAGATTGACGGCGACCAGCTTGTCGGAGGGCCAGGTCGTGGCGTCGCTGCAGGCACGCCGCATCACCCAGGCTCCCAGGGGCATGATGAGCCCGCATTCCTCGGCCAGCGGGATGAACTGCACGGGCGAGATCGGCCCGTGCTCAGGATGGGTCCAGCGCACCAGCGCCTCGAAGCCGACGATCTCGCCGCGCCCGCAATCGGCGAGCGGCTGGTAGTGGACGCGGAGCTGCTGCTCGGCCAGCGCCTGGCGCAAGTCGCGCTCCAGCATGCGGCGCTCCTGCAGGCGGATGTCCATCTCCGCCTCGAAGAAGCGGAAGGTGCCGCGGCCGGCCTCCTTGGCGCGGTAGAGCGCCGTATCGGCGGCGCGCACGAGGTCGTCGGCTTCCTCGCCGTCGCCCGGGTGGAGCGAGATGCCGATCGAGGTGCCGATCATGGTCTGCTGGCTGCCGAGGTCGAACGGCTTGGAGATCGCCTTCACCAGGCGCTCGGCCATGATGCCCGGTCCGTCGGGGTGAGCGACGCCGACCTGGATGACGGCGAACTCGTCGCCGCCGAGCCTGGCCGCCGTGTCCTCGGTGCGGATGCTGTC
>Ga0335069_10013687_pt1 | contig 11385 bp, 11 predicted proteins | sample Lox_Sample_11_FD_206714 | JGI IMG/M metagenome (GOLD analysis project Ga0335069, IMG submission 206714) | Soil microbial communities from Loxahatchee National Wildlife Refuge, Florida, United States - Lox_Sample_1.1 | ecosystem: Environmental > Terrestrial > Soil > Wetlands | place: USA... | reverse complement strand
CAACCCGAACAAACCCGCCACGCAAAGCTTCCGGATCGTCGCATCGTGCTGACGTGGGGCCGCGCCTAGGATTGCCCCGCCCTTTTTTCGGCGTGGCCGCCGAACTCGCTGCGCATCGCCGAGAGGACCTTGTCGGTGAACTCCCCGAGCTGTCGCGACTCGAAACGCTCGTAGAGCGATGTGGTGATCACCGGCGCAGGAACGCCCTCCTCCACGGCCGCCAGCACCGTCCACCTGCCCTCTCCCGAGTCGGAGACCCGCCCGGTGAAGTCCTCGAGCCCGGGTGAGCGCGCCAACGCATCGGCGATGAGGTCAACCAGCCACGACGACACCACCGAGCCCCGCCGCCAGACCTCGGCCACCTCCGCAACGTCGATGTCGTACCGGTAGGCCCACGCGTCGCGCAGCGGCGCGGTCTCGGCGTCGGCCACCTGGCTCGCCTCGCCCGCATTGGCGTGCTTGATGATGCTCAACCCTTCGGCGATCGCGGCCATCATCCCGTATTCGACTCCGTTGTGAACCATCTTCACGAAGTGGCCGGCGCCGCTTGGACCGCAGTGCAGGTATCCGTCGGCCGCGGTGCCGTCGGGCCGGGTGCGGCTCGGGGTGGGCTCGGCGCAGCCCGCGCCGGGGGCGATCGTCTGGAAAATGGGGTCCAGGCGCGCCACGACCTCGGTCTCTCCGCCGATCATCAAGCAGTAGCCACGCTCACGTCCCCACACCCCCCCGCTGGTCCCGCAGTCCACGTAGTGGATGTTGCGGGCCACGAGGTGCTCGGCCCGGATGATGTCGTCGCGGTAGTAGGAGTTACCGCCGTCGATCACGGTGTCGCCGGGCGCCAGCAGCCCAACGAGCTGCTCGAGCGTGCGGTCCACAATCGCCGCCGGGAGCATGAGCCAGACCGCCCGCGGCTGGTCCAGCTTTGCCACCAGGTCGTCCAGCGACGAGACCCCGGTCGCGCCCTGCGTATCGAGTTCTCGGACCGCGTCGGGGTTCACGTCGTAGACGACACAGCGGTGCCCGTCGTTCATCAGCCGGCGGACCAGATTGGCCCCCATGCGGCCGAGCCCGACCATGCCGAGTTGCATCGGTTTGTCAGTCGCCATGTCTTTCGCTATGTGCCGATGTTGCCGCAGATGAGAGGCTGGAAATACAAAGTGGGCTTGCCGTTTTGCAGGATCTGGCCGGACGAGCCGAGGTGCGCGTTGAGGTACCAACCCGACGCCGGCGGAGCCTGATCGACGTTCTGAACGACCGTGGTTACCTGGGCGGTGCCGTTCGCCGAGGCCACCAGGTCGTTCAGCGGATACTTGACCGCGCCCTGGGCGGTGCACGTGCCGAGGTGGATGTGCTCGGCGTGGGCGCTACTGGGGACGAGGCCGCTGGCCGTCGTCTCGACGGTCAGCGTCTTCTTCTGGGGGTCATAGGTCAGGGTGGCCGACCCCTGCGGTGGGGGGCCCACGGGCGCCATGGTCAGCGTCGTCGGCGCCGCACCGTTGATGTCGCCGCAGACGATCTGCGTGAACCCGAGCTGGCCCGGGCCGCCGAGTTGCGCGCCCGACGCCAGATGGATGTTCAGCGAGGTGCCGGCCGTCAGGCCCGGTGGCAGCGGCGCCGTACCGGTCACCGTGGTGTTGATCGCGCCGCCGCCGTCGGCCGTGACGTCGGGAAACGGCACGATGACATCGCCCGGGTTCCCGCAGCCTTGCTGATGGATGTGCATCGCGTGGCTACTGCCCGGGGTGAAGCCCGCCATCTGCAGCTTGGCGGTGACGTTCTTGGTCTGGGGATCCCAGTTCAGCGTGACCGTGCCGCTGGGCTGGTAGGTGAGGCCGACTTTGACCGGCGACGGGGCGGCGCCCGACGTGGTCGACGTCGATGATTGCGTGGAACTGCCGCCGCACCCGGCAAGCGACAGGGCGATCACGGCGGCCGTCGCCATGAATCCGGTGAAGCGCACGTTCCTGTCCTACCACTAATCCGGTAGCGACGGAACGCCGCGGGGCCGATCGTGGTAAACATCCGGGTGTCGTGGCGGACCGCCTGACCATAAACCACGGCCGCGGTGCTTGTGGCACAAGCCTTTAGGTGATTTTGATCCGCTATGTGGGCGGGACCGTCGAGCACCGCAAAAAGGACGCCGGCGGGACGAACGCCGTTAACCTGCGCACGGTGGGCCCTACACTGCCGGGCAACCAGTTCGAAACGGCGAGCGGGCCTCGCCGACGCCGGCGCTCCCCGCCCACCGTCGGCGCGATCGCCCAGCCCGCGGGCTAGGAGGCGTTGTCGCGCTTCCGCACTACGAAATCCGTCGTCAGCTGTGTACTGCCGGTACTGTCATCCCGACTCTTGGTACGCCCCGGATCGGAGATTCGCGATGGCGATAATCGGCCAGCACGCGGTCGTTCTGGGTGCAAGCATGGCCGGATTGCTGGCGGCTCGGGTGCTCGCCGATTTCTATGAGATCGTCACGGTGGTCGACCGCGATGAGCTTGGCGACGATCCGGTTCCTCGGCGTGGAGTGCCGCAGGGACGACATCCACCTCCTGGCGCCGGGTGGCGCACACGTCATCGGCGAGTTGTTCCCAGGGATACTCGAAGAGCTGGCCGCGGCCGGCGTGCCGGTTTGGGATGACGCAGATCTCTGCAAAGTCGACCTATCCATCGGCGGACACCGGTTGGCCCGCTCGGGAACAGTTCCGGACGACCAGGTGACGACGGCCTATTACCCGAGTCGGCCATTCTTGGAATATCATGTCCGGCGTCGGCTGCGGGCCATTGACCATGTGACGTTGCTGGCTGGACACGAGGCTGCCGAATTGATGTCGACCCCCAGCATGACCGTGTAGCCGGCGTGCGCCTGGTGAGCCGTGACGGCCGAAATCTCACCATCGCAGCGGATCTCGTCGTCGACTCAACCGGTCGCGGGTCCCGCATGCCGATCTTTCTGGAAGAGCCTCGGTTATGGCCGCCCGACCGAGGACGAGGTCTTGTTCGCTTGGTATATGTGAGCCAGGCCCTGCGGATTCCACCGGGTGCGTTCCGGGAGCACCTCGTCATTACATCTCCGGAGCCGGGTCGGCACACGTTGTGCCGCCACGAGAATGGCATGTCGATGCTCACCATAGGCGGAATCCTGGGAGAAGAGCCGCCCACCGACAGCGCCGGAATGGTCGCCTTTGCCGAGGAATTCGCGCCAGCATCCACTGTGGCTGCCCTGCGGGCCGCGCACCCGGTTGGCGATATCTCTTGCTACCGGATCCCATCCAATCGGTGGCGGCGCTACGACAAAATGACCAGATTCCCGGAGGGTCTGCTGGTTTGCGGCGATGCGATCTGTAGTTTCAACCCGTTCTACGGGCAAGGCATGACAATCGCCGCGCTGGAAGCCAAGGCTTTGCGGGACACGCTGAAGCATGGCCAGCATCACGTATCGCGCCGATTCTGCAGGGAATCCGCCAAATTCGTCAATGTCGCTTGGCAACTGGCGGCAGGCGCCGACCTGGCGTTGCAGCGATCGGAGTTGCCGCGACCGCCTTATTGGACCGCTACCAGTTGGTTGAGCCGGTCACCTTGGGCGTTGGCCGTCCTGGTCGTGCTTTTCACGCTTCCTGTCTATCTGTTGCAGACGGGCAGCACAGGCCGCGCGATGGAAAGGGCCCGAGCCTTGGCGATGCGGTTCAACGGAAGTCTGTGCGCGCCAGATACCGCGACGCAGCCGAATAGTCGGCACGCACCGTGTCCTTCCGTACCCCGGCCGCATCCAAACAACGTCGCCAAGAGCGCACCAATACACCACCTGATCAACTGACAGGGAATCGGGCAAACCAACGTGCGGAGTCTACGGCAATCGGACGCAGATGGAGGCCATATTTTGCTGCGTATAGCAAAGCAAGCTCAGACGGTGAAGCCCAGCGCCCGAAGCTGTTCGCGGCCGTCCTCAGTGATCTTGTCCGGTCCCCACGGCGGGTTCCAGACCCAATTGATCCTCAGGTCGTTCACGAGCCCGGCGCCCACCAGCGCGGCGCGGGACTGGTCCTCGATCACGTCGGTCAGCGGACAGGCCGCCGACGTGAGCGTCATGTCGATCAGCGCGACGGTGCCCTGCTCTCCGCGCTCGATGCCGAGGTCGTAGACCAGCCCCAGATCGACCACGTTGATGCCCAGCTCGGGGTCGACGACGTCGCGCATCGCCTCCTCGACCTCGGCGAGCAGCTCCTCGTCAGGGATGGCCGTTTCGCTCACTTCTCACCTCGTTATCCGATGCGCTGGCCTCGGCCAATGCGGCCTTGAACGCTGTCCAGCCCAGCAGCGCGCACTTCACCCGGGCCGGGTACTTCGCGACACCGCCAAACGCGATGCCGTCACCGAGAACATCCTCGTCGCCCACCACCGTTCCGCGGGATGACACCATCTCGGTGAACGCCGCCACGGTGTCGAGGGCCCGGTGCACGTTCTGTCCGATCACCAGATCGGTGAGCACCGACGTCGACGCCTGGCTGATCGAACAGCCCTGACCGTCATAGGAGATGTCGGCGACGTGCTGACCATCGTCGGACAGCGCCACCCGCAGCGTCACCTCATCCCCGCACGTCGGGTTGACGTGGTGCACCTCGGCGCCGAACGGCTCGCGCAAACCCCGATGATGCGGGTGCTTGTAGTGATCGAGGATCACTTCCTGGTAGATCTGGTCGAGCCGCATGGGGCCTCACGCCCTGCCGAAGAAGTCGACGGCCCGCCGCACCCCCGCCAGCAGGCGGTCCACCTCGTCGCGCGTGTTGTAGACCGCGAACGACGCGCGTGCGGTGGCCGTCACGCCGAAGCGCCGGTGCAGTGGCCAAGCGCAGTGATGCCCGACGCGTACGGCCACGCCGTCGTCGTCGAGCACCTGGCCGACGTCGTGGGCGTGCACGCTGTCGACGACGAACGACACCGGCGACCCGCGGCAGTCCAGCGTCGCCGGCCCGAGGACGCGGACGCCGTCGATCCCGGACAGCCCGTCCAGCGCCGCCGCGACCAGCCCGCGCTCGTGCGCCTCCACCGCCGCCATGCCGATGCCGTTTAGGTAGCGCGCCGCGGCGCCCAGCCCGACGACCTGCGAGGTCATCGGCGTGCCGGCCTCGAACCGCTGCGGCGCGAGCGCATACGTGGTGGCCTCCATCGTGACGGTCTCGATCATCGACCCGCCGGTGAGGAAGGGCGGCATCACGTCCAGCAGCTCGGCGCGGCCATACAGCACACCGATGCCGTGGGGCCCCAGCATCTTGTGGCCGGAGAACGCCGCATAGTCCACACCCAATGCATGGAGGTCAACCGGCCGGTGCGGCACCGACTGGCAGGCGTCCAGCACGGTCAGCGCACCCACCAACCGCGCCCGGGAAACCAACTCCTCGACGGAGGCGGCCGCACCGGTGACGTTCGAGTGATGGCTGAACGCAACGACTTTGACCCGCTCATCCAGCTGCAGCGAGTCCAGGTCGATGCGACCGTCGTCGGTGACGCCATACCAACGCAGCGTGGCCCCGGTGCGTAGGGCCAGCTCCTGCCACGGAACCAGGTTCGCGTGGTGCTCCAGCTCGGTGGTCACGATGACATCGCCGGGACCGACGTGGCGTTGGAAGCGGCGATCGCCGAGCACGTAGGACACCAGGTTCAGTGACTCGGTGGCGTTCTTGGTAAACACCAGCTCGGCGGCGTCGGCACCCACGAACGACGCGATGTCGGCGCGGCCCTGCTCATAGGCGTCGGTGGACTCCTCCATCAGCTGGTGAGCCCCGCGGTGCACCGCCCCGTTGGAGGTAATCAGAAATTCCCGCTCCGCGTCGAGGACCGGCAGCGGTCGCTGCGATGTCGCGCCGGAATCCAGATAGGCCAACCGCTTTCCGCCGCGCATCACCCGGCTCAGGATCGGGAAGTCCGCCCTGATCGCAGCGACGTCCAGCGCCGCCGGCCCGCCCACAACAGTCGTCATAGCTGTGCTCCGGTGGACGTGGCCTGCTGGGTGAAGCGCACGTAGCCGTGCTGGTCGAGCTCGTCGGCCAATTGCGCGCCACCGGATTTTACGATGCGCCCGCCGACGAACACGTGGACGAAGTCGGGCTCGATGTAGCGCAGAATCCGGGTGTAGTGGGTGATCAGCAGGATTCCGCCGTGGACTTCCTCGGCGTAGCGGTTCACACCGCCACTGACCACGCGCAGCGCGTCGACGTCGAGCCCCGAGTCGGTCTCGTCGAGGATCGCGATCTTCGGCTTGAGCAAAGTGAGCTGCAGGATCTCGTGGCGCTTCTTCTCCCCACCCGAAAACCCTTCATTGACGCTGCGTTCGGCGAACTGCGGGTCGATGTCGAGCGACTCCATCGCCGTCTTGACCTCCTTGACCCAGTGCCGCAGCTTCGGCGCCTCGCCGCGCACCGCCGTCGCGGCCGTGCGCAAGAAGTTCGACATCGACACACCAGGCACCTCCACCGGGTACTGCATCGCCAAAAACAGCCCGGCGCGGGCCCTCTCGTCCACCGTCATCGCCAGCACATCCCGGCCGTCCAGCGTGATCGAGCCTTGTGTCACCTTGTATTTCGGGTGACCGGCGATCGCGTAGGACAGTGTCGACTTGCCTGATCCGTTGGGGCCCATCAGCGCATGGATCTCCCCGGACGTCACGGTCAGGTCGACCCCGTTGAGGATCGGGATGTCGGCAGCGTCGTCGCCGCCGGCGACGCTGACGTGCAGGTCGGTGATTTCCAGTGTGGTCATCAGCGCTGGCTTCCTTGGATGGTGTCGGTGAGGGCGAGCTCGCGTTCGATGGCGTCGGTCAGACGATCACGCACCGCGGGCACCGCGATCTTGCTGATGATCTCGGCGAAGAAGCCGCGCACGATCAGCCGCCGGGCCTGGTCCTCGGGGATCCCGCGGGCGCGCAGGTAGAACAACTGCTCGTCGTCGAACCGTCCGGTGGCGCTGGCGTGTCCGGCGCCAACGATTTCACCGGTCTCGATCTCGAGGTTGGGGACCGAATCCGCCCGTGCGCTATCGGTGAGCACCAGGTTGCGGTTCGTTTCGAACGTGTCGGTGCCGGTCGCCTGGGCGCGGATCAGCACGTCGCCCACCCACACCGTGTGCGCGTCGGGCCGGTGGGAATCGGGATCGCCCTGCAGCGCGCCCTTATACAGCACATGGGAGCGGCAGTTGGGTTGGGCATGGTCGATCAGCAGCCGCGACTCGAAGTGCTGCCCGTCGTCGGCGAAGTACAGGCCGAGCAACTCGGCGTCGCCGCCGGGCGCGGCGAACCGCACGCGCGCCGTGGTCCGCACCAGGTCGCCGCCGAGGGTCACCGCAATGTGGCGCAGCACCGCGTCGCGGCCCAGCGTGGCGTGATGGCTGCTGACATACACCGCGTCGTCGGCCCAGTCCGCGACCGACACAACCGTCAGCCGGGCCGCGTCGGCCACGACGAATTCGATGTTGTCAGCGTAGGTTCCGCTGCCCCGCTCGTCGATCACCACGACGGCTTCGACCAGCTCGCCGACCCGGATCTGCAGGTGCCCATAAGCCGTCGCGCCCTCACCGGGGCCGGTGATCGTGATGTCGACGGGCTCGTCGGGGGTTTGCTCGACCGTGACGATCGTCGCCTTGTTGAACGAGGAAAACGCCTGCGCGGCAACACGGTCGGCCGGTGTTCCGCCATTGCCGAGCCGTTCGTCACCGCGGCGGACGGTCTCGACTGCGACACCCGAGCCGGGCGTGACGTCGACCCGGGCGGCGCCGGTGGCCGGTGCGCTGCCATCATGCAGGCCGCGCAACCTGCGCAGCGGGGTGAACCGCCAGATCTCGTCGCGTCCGCCGGGCACCTCGAAGGCGTGGACGTCGAACGACGTGAAGATCTCGCCTTTGTTAGGAGTACTTTCGACCGCCGCAGTCATATCGTGGGGGCTCACCCGACCGCGCCCTCCATCTGCAGCTCGATCAGGCGGTTCAGCTCCAGCGCGTACTCCATCGGGAGTTCCTTGGCGATCGGTTCGACGAAGCCCCGCACCACCATCGCCATCGCCTCGTCCTCGGTCATCCCGCGGCTCATCAGATAGAACAGCTGATCCTCGCTTATCTTGGACACGGTGGCCTCGTGGCCCATCGTCACGTCGTCCTCGCGGATGTCGACATAGGGGTAGGTGTCGCTGCGGCTGATGGTATCGACCAGCAGTGCATCGCATTTCACGCTCGACTTGGAGCCGTGCGCGCCCTTGTTGACCTGGACGAGGCCGCGGTAGGAGGTGCGGCCCCCGCCCCGGGCCACCGACTTCGACACGATATTGCTCGACGTATTCGGGGCCAGGTGCAGCATCTTGGCGCCGGCATCCTGGTGCTGCCCCTCCCCCGCGAACGCCACCGACAGCACCTCGCCCTTGGCGTGCTCGCCGGTCATCCACACGGCCGGATACTTCATCGTGACCTTGGAGCCGATGTTCCCGTCGATCCACTCCATCGTCGCGCCAGCCTCCGCCCGGGCCCGCTTGGTGACCAGGTTGTAGACGTTGTTCGACCAGTTCTGGATCGTGGTGTAGCGGACGCGGGCATGCGGTTTGACGATGATCTCCACCACCGCCGAGTGCAGCGAGTCCGAGCTGTAGATCGGCGCGGTGCAGTTGTGGACCGCGAACCCGTAGGCCAGGTAGCTATCCGGCGCTTCTACGTCGAGGTTGAACACCGGCTCGTGCGCCTCTCGGACCGTTCGCTTGCTGATCGGCACCGCGAAGTACTCGCCGCAGTCGCGGGGTTGGCGGGGACCGGTTCCGCCTTCCGTCCACTGAACTTGGTAGACGTCCTTGCGCATGATGTCACGTCCCTGGACCACGCCCGGGCCGCCGGGGCGGCGCAATTCGACCGTGGCGTAATGGCCAAGGCGGGCAAGGATGGACTGCAGCTGGAACGCCCAGACGCGTGAGGTCGTGTGCACGCGCTTCCACAGCGCGCCGCTGCGCCTGGTGACGTTCCCATCGCCGTTGACGTAGGCATCGACGAGCTCGCGCAGGAACGTCTCGTCCTGGCGCATCAAGGCTTCCGACAACTTCTTGTTGGCCGAGCCGGTGCCCACATGGTTGCGCATCGCCGCGAAGCCGGCCTTGGTGTACACCAGGACCCGGGCGGAGTGCTTGTGCTGCTCGACGAGCACGGAGCCGGACGTCTCGTACAGCGCCTTGCAGGCCTGGCGGACATCTGCCACGTAGTCGAATTCGTCACTATGGAAGGAGAAGACGAGCGACTCGCAGCCGTTGGTCAGGCAGGAGTGGCCCTCGGCGAGGTAGTAGCCGGCCAGTCGGGCGAACTCCAACGGCAGGACCGTCTCCGCCGGCGCCGGCTTGGGCTTCGGGTACACGAGGAAGTCGCCCTCGGCCACGTCCTTCGCGGCGATCCAGCGGGGTTTGGCGTTCTTCAGCTTGGCGGTGTCGACCTCCGGCTTCCACCCGTGGCGCGGATTGCGGGCAGCACGGACCTCGGCGCGCGGAATCACGAGGAGCGGATGCTGCGCCGTGACCGAAAAAGCGTTGGCCGGGGACATCGGGGTAAACCGGCACAGCTCACCGTTGAGATCACGCATCTGAACCGCGGTCACCCGGTGCGGACGACCGTCGTGGCCAGACACGAAGTCACCCACGCGGACCGACTCGATCGGCTTGTAGTCGCCGTCGGCCATCGCGACAAGTTCACCCGCCGGGAGGCAGCCTTCCACGTAGTGCACGTATGAGCCCTCGTCGGCGATGATCAGGGTCCGCTCGAACTGGCCCATGTTCTCGGTATTGATGCGGAAGTAAGCCTGCAGCGGGATGTCGACGTGCACGCCGGGCGGGACGTAGATGAACGAGCCGCCGCTCCAGACCGCGGTGTTGAGCGCAGAAAACTTGTTGTCGCCGGCGGGGATCACCGTGCCGAAGCACTGCTGGAAAATATCGGGGTGTTTCCGCAAACCAGAATCAGTATCAAGGAAGATGACGCCTTGGGCCTCTAAATCCTCTCTGATCTGGTGGTAAACCACCTCACTTTCGTACTGAGCCGCTACGCCAGCAACCAAACGCTGCTTCTCGGCTTCGGGGATGCCCAGCTTGTCGTAGGTGTTCTTGATGTCGGCGGGCAAATCGTCCCACGTCGCGGCCTGCTTCTCGGTCGAGCGCACGAAGTACTTGATGTTGTCGAAGTCGATGCCCTCCAGGTTGGAACCCCAAGTCGGCATCGGCTTGCGGTGGAAGATGCGCAGCGCCTTGAGCCGGTTGTCGAGCATCCACTCGGGCTCGTTCTTCTTCCCGGAGATGTCGCGCACCACCGCCTCGGACAGCCCGCGCTGCGCGCTGGCACCCGCGGCATCCGAGTCGGCCCAGCCGTAGCCATAGCGGGCCAGCGACGCGATCGCCTCCGAGGTCTCCGGGGTGAGGGTCATATCGACACTCCTTCAAGGGCGTTATCGGCTTCGGCGCGCGCCGCGCGTCGAAGCGGAACGTGGGTGGTGCAGGCACAGTCGCCGTTGACGATCGTGGCAAGCCGCTGGACGTGCGTGCCCAGAACCGCCGCCATGGCCTCCTGCTCGGTCTCGCAGAGCTCCGGGAACTCCTCGGCCGCGTGCGAGACCGGGCAGTGGTGCTGGCAGATCTGGATCCCGTGGATCGGGCTGTCGACGTGGCTGGTCGTCGTCGCGTAGCCGGCCCGGGTCAACGCCGCGGCCACCCGCTGGGCCGTGGCCTGCACGTCCTCGTCGCCGGCGGCCGCGACGTCGGCCAGGATCGTGTCGATGCGCCGCCGGGCGAACGCGCGCACCGCCTCCTCACCGCCGATCTCGCGCAACTGGCGTATCGCCGCGACGGCCAGGTCGTCGTAGGTGTGGCCCAGCTTCGCGCGGCCGGCCGCGGTGAGCCGGTAGCGCCGGGCGGGGCGGCCCCGGCCACACTGCTGCCAGGACGCGGCGGCGATGGCCTGCGCGTCGCCAGCCTCGATCAGCGCATCCAGGTGGCGCCGCACCCCAGCGGCCGAAAGCCCGAGCCGCTGCCCGATCTCGCCCGCCGTGATGGGTCCTGCCTCCAGCAGCAGCTGGATGATCGTTCCGCGGGTGTGGCGGTCGCCATCCCCCGGTCGTATTTTCACAACACCATTGTGACGGAATTCGGCGGACCGGTCCAGGACCGGGGATCCGCGCCCCGCAGCTACTCTGCTGGGATGGCATCCTGCCATCGGTCCCTGAGCACGTCGATCGCCCGCTGGCACGGCGACGAGCGGACCGTCGGCTCTCCGCTGAACGACGCCGAGGTTGTCGCCCTGCGCTGGACCCGGCTGTTCGGCGCCACCGGGACCGTGTTGATGGGCATCGGCGCGCTGGGCGCCGGGGCGCGACCCGTCGTGCAGGACCCG
>Ga0335069_10013685_pt1 | contig 11385 bp, 3 predicted proteins | sample Lox_Sample_11_FD_206714 | JGI IMG/M metagenome (GOLD analysis project Ga0335069, IMG submission 206714) | Soil microbial communities from Loxahatchee National Wildlife Refuge, Florida, United States - Lox_Sample_1.1 | ecosystem: Environmental > Terrestrial > Soil > Wetlands | place: USA: Florida... | reverse complement strand
TCTCGACCTGGAAGCCGATCTCGGTATCGACACGGTGAAGCAGGCGGAGATGTTCGCCGCCATCCGCGAGATCTACAGCATCCCACGCGACGAGAACCGTAAGCTGCGCGATTATCCAACGCTCGCGCACGTAATTCGTTTCGTCTATGAGAACAGGCCAGAGTTGGCTGGAGCAGCAGCGCCATCCGGTGCGGGCGGGGTGACGACGCCCGCACCGGAGACTGCCACGGTTGCGCCGGTATCTGTGCCAGAGACTCCGGCCGATACCGATGCGGTGAGGCAGCGCATTCTGGCGCTGGTCGTGGAGAAGACCGGCTATCCCGAGGAGATGCTGGACCTCGATCTCGACATGGAGGCCGACCTCGGCGTGGATACGGTGAAACAGGCGGAGATGTTTGCCGCCATCCGCGAGATCTACAACATCCCGCGCGACGAAAACCGCAAGCTGCGCGACTATCCCACGTTGGGGCACGTGATCCGCTTCGTCTTCGAGATGCGTCCTGATCTGGCGGGAGGAAAGGCTGCGGCTCAACCAACACCGCAAATCACTCAACAGGTAGAACCGGTATCCATTCCCGCGGCCGAGGTTGCGCCTTTGCCAGCCGTCGACCCAGGTCTCGAAAAGCGCGAGATCCTTCGGCAAGCTCAGGACAGGCCCTGGGGCACCCAGCCGGCAGCACCGCCGCCTGTTGTCCCAAGTCTCACTCTCGATGCGATCCAGCAGAAGGTGATGGACATCGTCGCCGAGAAGACCGGCTACCCGAAAGAGATGCTTGACCTGGACCTTGATCTCGAAGCCGACCTCGGCATCGACACGGTCAAGCAGGCGGAGATGTTCGCTTCGGTGCGGGCCGCCTACAACATTCCCCGCGACGAAAATCTGAAGCTGCGCGACTTTCCTACGCTCGCGCACGTGATCAAGTTCGCGCAGGACAGGGCGGGACTCCCGCTCACTCAGGGAGCCGACAAAGCCGAGAAGAAGACGCCGGCGGAAAGAGTCACAGCTCCACCCCCGGAGCTGCTCAGCTTCGAGGCAGCGAACAAAATTCCGCGGCGAATCCCAATCCCCGTCTTGCGCCCTCCACTCACGCTGTGCAAGCCCACGGGTGTGAAGCTGGGAACCGGCAACCGCGTGATTGTCATGTCTGACGCTGGGGGAGTGGCCGACTCACTTGCGCAAGACCTGCTGAAGAAGGGCGTGGAAGTGCTTCGGCTGAAAGTGCAGCCGGATACGGAAACGCTGCTGCACATACTCGACAACTGGCTGGCCGCCGGACCGGTGCAGGGCATTTACTGGCTACCGGCTCTGGACAACGAAGGCCCAATCAGCGGCATGGACATCGTGTCCTGGCGCGAAGGCTTACGCGTGCGGGTGAAATCGCTCTATGCAACCATGCGCCGCTTGTACGAGCAGGTCGCCGCAAAAGGCACCTTCCTGGTTTCGGCGACATGTCTGGGTGGTCAGCACGGCTATGACGATGCTGGCGCGAGCTCACCGATGGGTGGCGCCGTCGTGGGCTTCACCAAGGCCTACAAGCGCGAGCGGCCCGATGCGCTGGTGAAGGCCATGGACTTCGAGGCCGGCCGCAATGCCTGGGAGGTCGCGGCGCTGCTGATCGACGAAACGTTGCGCGATCCCGGCGCGGTGGAGGTCGGCTACAAGGACGGCTTGCGCTGGACCGTCGGGCTCGAGGAGCAACCTGCAGAAGAGGGCCAGCACGGCCTCGCCCTGAACAACAACAGCGTGTTTGTCGTCACCGGCGCGGCGGGCAGCATCGTCTCGGCCATCACGCAGGACCTGGCGGCTGCATCCGGGGGCACATTTTACCTGCTCGACCTGGTGCCGCAGCCGGATGCCAATAACCCCGACCTGCCGCGCTTCCTGAACGACAAAGATGGGCTGAAGCGCGATCTGTTCGCCCGCATTCAGGCCCGCGGCGAGCGTGCCACTCCGGCGCTGGTGGAGAAAGAACTCGCCGCGCTGGAACGCGCCAACGCCGCACTCAGCGCGATTCGCGCGGTTGAGGCCGCGGGAGGTACCGCGCATTACTTCAGCGTCAACCTGGCCGATGCCGCAGCTGTGGCGAAAGTTATGGCGGAGGTCCGCAAGCTAAGCGGACACATCGACGTACTGCTGCACGCGGCGGGATTGGAGCGCAGCCGCTTCCTGCCCGACAAGGACGCGCGCGAGTTCGACCTGGTCTTCGACGTTAAGGCAGACGGCTGGTTCAACCTGCTGCACGCCATCGGCGAAATGCCGCTGGCCGCGACGGTTGCGTTCAGCTCGGTTGCCGGACGCTTCGGAAACGGCGGCCAGACCGACTACAGCGCAGCCAATGATTTGCTGTGCAAATACGCGTCGAGCTTCCGCAGCGCACGTCCGCAGACGCGAGGCATCGTGATCGACTGGTCGGCGTGGGGCGGTATCGGCATGGCGACCCGCGGCTCGATTCCCAAGATGATGGAGATGGCGGGCATCGACATGATTCCGCCCGAGGCCGGCATTCCCATCGTGCGGCGCGAGCTCACCACCAGCGGATGGAGCGGGGAAGTCGTCATCGCGCAGCGGCTGGGCGTGTTGCTGAAAGAGTGGGATGAAACGGGAGGCCTGGACGTAACCGCATTGTCGAAGTTGTCAGAGGCGCTGAAGCAGGGGCCGATGGTGGGCCGCATCACCGGCGTCGGCGTTTACGGCGGCCTGACCATGGAGACGACGCTCGATCCAACCGTGCAGCCGTTCCTGTACGACCATCGCATTGACGGCACCCCGGTGCTGCCGGGCGTGATGGGGATCGAGGCATTCGCCGAGGTGGCGCTGTGCCTGCATCCGGGCTGGCACATCGACGCCATCGAGGAGGTGAACTTCCTCGCGCCGTTCAAGTTCTACAAGAACGAGGCGCGGACGGTGATCCTCCAGTCCATCATTCATCCCGCTGCCGGCAAGCTGATCGCCGAATGCCGGTTGATTGGGCGGCGCACCCTGCCCAACAGCCCCGAGCCGCAGGAGACCACGCACTTCACGGCGCGGGTACGAGTGGCGAAGCAGGCGCCGGAAGAGTTGACCGGGCCGGCGCCGCAACTCACCGCGGAAGGCATCGTGAATGCGGCGCAGATCTACCGCATTTACTTCCACGGTCCCGCCTACCAGGTGGTGGAGCGGGCGTGGTGGGACGGGGAACGCATCATCGGCGAAATGTCTCCGAAGCTACCCGACAATCACCAGCCATCGGATCGGCCGACCGTAGTCAGGCCGCGCATGATCGAGCTGTGCTTCCAGACCGCAGGCCTGTGGCAGATGGTGGCGCAGGGGAGGATGGGTCTGCCGTGGAAGGTGCAGCAGGTTTCGACGCATGCGGCGCCGAAGCCAAACGGAGAGCGGCTGTACGCGGTTGTCACCCCGCATCCGGAGGAGGGCACCTTCGACGCGGAGGTGGTGGACGCCAACGGAAAGCGCTACCTGCGGCTGGACGGCTATCGCACGGTCGAGTTGCCCGACAACGTCGAGGCCGAGTCGCTGAAGGCGCTGCAGGAGATCCTCTCGCCGCGCGAAGTGACGATGAAGTAAGCACGGGTGGAGCACGGCTTCGGAGGCGTGCGTCTTTTGGCGAGCGCAGCCGAGGGGACCACTACATTGAAGCCAAGATAGGGGTCCTTCGACTCCGCGACCGGTGCAACTACCCCGCCAAGCGCGAAAAAGCGCGCTTGTCAGGGTAGTTGCGCGGTCGCTGCGCTCAGGATGACACGGGTGGAAAGAAGTTTGTTGGCAGCCTCTGCGCTCAGGATGACACGGGTGAAAAGAAAGTTCTTTAGCAGCCTCTGAAGGCGTGCTCCACCCGCGTGAAGATACCTTGGGCTCGCGTCACTTCCAAATTTCTGGTCAGGAAGAATCACAGGTTCTGTTATGGCAAATGACTTCCAACGTGTCGCCATAGTCAATCGCGGCGAGGCCGCGATGCGCTTCCTGCATGCCGCACGCGAATTCAACCAGGAGTACGGAACATCTCTGCGTACCATCGCGCTCTACACCGATCCCGACCGGGAAGCCATGTTCGTTCGCCAGGCGGACGAGGCGGTGTCGCTCGGGGCGGCGCGCATCGCCGATCCCAACACGCATCACCTCAAGAGCTCCTATGTGGATTACCCGCTGCTGGAGCAGGCGCTGAAGAAAGCGCGGGCGGAAGCGGTCTGGGTGGGGTGGGGCTTTGTTGCCGAGCACGCGCAATTTGCCGATCTCTGTCGCGACATGGGCATCATCTTCATCGGCCCCGACGGCGATGTCATGCGACTGCTGGGCGACAAGATTTCGTCGAAGCGGCTAGCCGAGCAGGCACAAATCCCGATTGCCGACTGGAGCGGCGGTCCGGTGAAGACGCTGGCCGACGCCTTGCAGCAAGGCGAGAGGCTTGGCTATCCGCTGTTCATCAAGGCGACGGCCGGCGGCGGTGGCCACGGCATCCGGCGCGTGCATGCTCCCGGCGAGATGGAGAAGGCGTTCGTCGGCGCGCGCGCTGAGGCGTTCAAGGCGTTTGGCGATCCGACCGTCTTTCTCGAGCAGGCGGTGACGGGCGCGCGCCATGTCGAGGTGCAGGTCATCGCCGACTATCACGGCACCACGTGGGCCGCCGGAGTGCGCGACTGCACTATCCAGCGCCGACATCAGAAGGTGATGGAAGAGGCTCCGTCGCCTGCGTTGAGTGCCGAGCAGCATGACTTCCTGCGCGAGGCCGCAATACGCCTGAGCCAGGCCGCGGGCTATCACAATGCGGGCACGGTCGAGTTCCTGTATGAGGCGCAGAGCCGGCGGTTCGTCTTCATGGAGATGAACACGCGGCTGCAGGTTGAGCATCCGGTGACGGAGTGTACGACCGGAGTCGATCTGGTGAAGCTGCAAATTCATGTGGCGCGCGGGGGGCGGCTGGAAGGCGAGCCGCCACGGACGGTTGGTCACGCGATTGAAGTGCGGCTCAATGCCGAAGACGCGGACAACGGTTTTGCCCCGGCGCCGGGAGCCATCGAGCGATTCCGGATGCTGGCCGGGCCGGGGGTGCGCATCGATACTGGCGTGGAAGAAGGCGACGCTGTGCCGCCCGATTTCGACTCGATGATTGCCAAGATTATCGCGTACGGCCGCGACCGCAGGGAGGCGCTGGCGCGGCTGCGGCGGGTGCTGCATGAGAGCGTGGTGGTCATAAAAGGAGGCACCAGCAATCGCGCATTCCTGCTGGAGCTGCTGGGCCGCGAGGAAGTACAGCGCGGAGAGTTCGATATCGGCTGGCTGGATCGGCTGGCGGCCAAGGGCGACCTGCTGTCGCGGCGGTACGTGGACGTGGCTCTCGTGCAGGCCGCCATTAATGCCTACGAAGGCGAGCTGCGAGTGGAGCAGGCGCAGTTCTATGCTTCGGCGCTGCGCGGCCGGCCGCAAGTGCGTAATGAAATCGGGCGCAAGGTCGCGTTGCGGTATCGCGATCACGCTTACTCCGTGAAGGTGAACCGGGTGGGGCTGCGGCAATATCGCATTGAGGTCGACAACGCGCACATCGACGCGCAGGTCGAGCCGATCGGCCCATTCGAGTGCTGGCTCAGTGTCTATGGCCAGCGCTTTCACGTCGTCTCGGTCGAGCAGAAGTCGAGCTTCAGGATCGAAATCGACGGCGTGTCGCATCGCATCGATCGCGACGACGGTGGCGTAGTGCGAGCGCCGGCGCCGGCGGTTGTGGTCTCGATTGCGGTGCAGCCCGGGGACTCGGTTGCCACCGGCGATCGGCTGGCCGTGATCGAAGCCATGAAGATGGAGACACAGATCGTCGCGCCCTTCGCGGGAAAAGTTCGTCAGGTGATGGCGATTCCTAACGTGCAGGTAGGGACGGGCGATCCGCTGTTGCAGATCGAGCCGTTTACAGATGAGCAGGCGAGCGAGACTACCGAGCGCGTCACCTTCGGCTCGCCCGGCAGTGCTGATGAGCCATCGCAGGAGCAGCGCTGGCAGCGCAACCTGCAGGAACTTCGGCAGCTCATGCTGGGCTTTGATGTTCCGCCGGAGCGCATCACGCGTCTGCTGACCGAGTTGAAACAGCCGCCCGAAGCGGACATCAACGGTAACCTTCGCCACCAGGAAGACGAGATCCTTAACATATTCGTCGACCTCTCGTCGCTGTTTCGCAGAAAGCCGAAGGCCAGCCATCAAACCGGCGGCGAATCTCCAAGCACCGAGACCTTGCTGTTCTCGTATCTGCGCCTCCTCGATATTCAAGGCGAAGGCATGGCGGAGGATTTTGTCAAAGCGCTGCAGCGGGTACTCGCGCATTACGGTATCAATTCGCTCGATCGCACGCCCGAGCTGGAAGAATGTTTGCTGTGGATTTACAAGTCGCACCATAAAGCGGAGCAGCAAGTGGCTCCCATTCTGACGGTGCTGCAGCGGCGTCTGGCAGCGCTGGACTCGCACCCTGACGCGGCGGATGAAGCCTTTCAGAAACTACTCGATCAAATGGTGGCGATCACGCGCGAGCCGTTTCCGACGATCAACGACCTGGCGCGCGAGTTGCGCTATCGCTGCTTTGAGCAGCCGCTGTTCGAGCACTCGCGCAGCCAGGTGTACGCCGGCATGCAGGAGCATCTGGACTACCTGGCGGAGCATCCCGACGCGCCCGATAAGCGCCAGCACGTACGCGCCCTGCTGGACTGTCCGCAGCCGCTGGCGCGGGTCTTCGCCCGGCGCTTTGCGGGCGCATCGGTCGCTCTGCGCCAGCTCATGACGGAGGTCATCAGTACGCGCTATTACATGCGCCGGCTGACCGACTTCAGAACCCTCGGGGCCGACGGGCACGGCTTCGTCCGGGCGCAATACCACAGCGAAGGCAAGCATCAGCATGTCTTCATGGCCTACTCCGAGTACGAGCGCCTGGGAGAGTGCATTCGCAAGCTGCTTCCGTTCATCTCCGAAGTCGCCGCCGACGAAGAGGTGGTTCTCGATCTCTTTACCTGGAAGGAAGGCCCGCTTCCCGACGTCGCCGTCACGCAACGTGAGCTGCACGATGTCATCAATGGCGGCGATTTTTCGCGTCCGATTTCGCGAGTGGTGGTGGCCGTTTCGAGCGCGGGCGACTCAGGCAATGCGGGCGGCATGCAGCACTTCACCTTCGAATCCTCCGGCGATGGTTATGCGGAGGTCGAGCTGTTTCGCGGTGTGCACCCGATGATCGGGGAACGGCTGCACCTGTGGCGATTGAAGAATTTCATCGTCAGCCGCCTGCCTTCGGTCGAAGACGTTTACCTGCTGCACGCGGTTGCCAACGATAACCCGAAGGACGAGCGTCTGTTCGCCGTGGCCGAGGTGCGCGATCTGACTCCGATTCGTGACAAGTCGGGGCGGGTGGTACAGCTTCCGCATCTGGAGCGCATGTTTGCCGAGGCGGTGGCAGCGATACGCCAGCAGCAGATGAAGCGCCCGCAGCGCGAGCGTCTGTACTGGAACCGTGTCTTCCTGTATGTCTGGCCGGCGTTGAACCTCAGGCCTGACGAGGTGAACCAGCTCGTGCACCGGCTGGCGCCGTCAACCGCGGGCCTCGGTCTGGAGCAGGTGGTGGTGCGGGTCCGCATTCCCAATCCCCGCAGCGGCGAATTGCGCGATACCGTCATGCGCATCTCCGCGCCCGGAGACGCCGGCCTTCTGATCACCTTCCGGCCCGCCAGCCGCCTGGAGCCGATGAAGCCGCTCACCGCTTACGACCAGAAGGTGGTCAAGATGCGGCAGCGCGGGCTGACGTACCCGTACGAGATCGTCAAGATGCTGACGACCTCCTCCAGCGATATGCGGGCCGAGTTGCCGCCGGGCCAGTTCATCGAACACGATCTGGACGCCGACAGCCATCTCCTTCCGGTGGAGCGCCCTTATGGGCAGAACACGGCCAACATCGTCGCCGGGGTGATTCGCAATTTCACCGACAAATATCCCGAGGGCATGAAGCGCGTGATTTTGCTGGGCGACCCCAGCAAAGACCTGGGCGCGCTCGCCGAGCCGGAGTGCCGGCGCATCATCGCCGCATTGGAGCTGGCGAAGGCTCTGCGTGTTCCGCTGGAGTGGTTCACGTTATCGGCAGGCGCGAAAATCTCGATGAACAGCGGCGTCGAGAACATGGACTGGATCGCCAAAGTGCTGCGCGGAATCGTAGATTTCACCCAGGGCGGCGGCGAGATCAACATGGTTGTGAACGGCATCAATGTCGGGGCACAGCCGTATTGGAACGCCGAAGCCACCATGCTGATGCACACCCGCGGCATCCTGATCATGACGACGAAAGGCGCCATGGTGCTCACCGGCAAGCGCGCCCTGGATTACTCCGGCAGCGTTTCGGCGGAAGACAATGAGGGCATCGGCGGGTACGACCGGATCATGGGCCCCAACGGACAGGCGCAGTACTTCGCGCGCGACCTCGACCAGGCCTGCCGTATCCTGATGCAGCATTACGAGCATACGTACGTTGCTCCTGCGGAGCGCTTCCCGCGGCGCGCACGGACGAAGGATCCCGTTGATCGCGATGTGCAGCTCTATCCGCACGGTATGGGCGGCGAGGGCTTCGCGTTTGTGGGCGACATCTTTTCCGATCAGACCAATGCCGGCCGCAAGAAGTCATTCGAAATTCGCAAGGTGATGATGGCGCTGGTCGATCAGGATCGCGCGCCGCTGGAGCGCTGGCCCGGCATGAGGAATGCCGAGACCGCCGTGGTTTGGGACGCTCATCTCGGCGGCTACCCGGTATGCCTGGTGGGGATCGAATCTCAGCCCGTCCCGCGCTTCGGTTTCGTTCCCGCCGATGGGCCGGACCAGTGGACCGCCGGAACGCTGTTCCCGCAATCGTCGAAGAAAGCGGCGCGTGCGATTAATTCCGCCAGCAACAACCGCCCGGTCGTGGTGCTCGCAAATTTGTCGGGCTTCGATGGCTCGCCGGAATCGATGCGGCGATTGCAGCTGGAGTATGGCGCCGAGATCGGACGTGCCGTGGTGAACTTTAAGGGGCCGATGATCTTCTGCGTGATCTCGCGTTATCACGGCGGCGCATACGTGGTGTTCTCGCGGGCCTTGAACGAGCAGCTCGAAGTGATCGCCCTGGAGGGCACCTACGCGTCGGTGATTGGCGGCGCCCCGGCCGCAGCCGTGGTGTTCGCTGGGGAGGTTGAAGCCAAGGCGCGCAAAGATCCGCGACTGGAAGCCTTGACGCAGGCGATGGCCAACGCTCAGGGCGCCGAGAAGACTCGCCTGCGCGCGGAATGGAATGAGCTGTTCAAGATTGTGCACTCGGAGAAGCTGGGTGAAACCGCGGCCGAGTTCGATCGCATCCACAGCGTGCATCGCGCGCTTGAGGTAGGCGCGCTGCACCGTATCATTCCTCCTCGTAGCCTTCGGCCTTATCTGATCGAAGCCATTACGCGCGGGATCGAAAAAGAAGAAGCGGTGCGGAAACCACCCGCACGAGCGACACCGGCAGAGCGCGCCCTCTCTGAGATCGTGGCGGCGGATTGATGCAGGTCCATTGGCTTGAGCAGTGTCTTGAAGACGTCAGGCGCGAGTCTGATTGGCTGAGCCACGACGAACTCGAGCGTCTCAGCGCGATGCGCGTGCCAAAGCGCCGCGACGATTGGCGCCTGGGACGATGGACCGCGAAGCAGGCGGTGGCGCGGTTTCTCGCCATATCACGCGATCCGTCAAACCTCACCGCGATTGAAATCCGGCCAGCCGACTCCGGCGCACCAGAAGTCTACCTGCGCGGCAGTGCGGCTCCAGTCTCTATCTCGATCAGCCATCGCGATGGCCGGGCGGCGTGTGCCATCGCGGCGGCCGGGAGCATCCTTGGTTGCGACCTGGAAGTGGTCGAGCCGCGCTGCGATGCGTTTATCACCGACTACTTCACGGCAGACGAACAGGGGCTTGTGGCGGGATTGCTACAGGGTGAGAAATTCCGCCTGCTGGGGCTGCTGTGGAGCGCGAAGGAGAGCACGCTGAAGGCGCTGCGGGAAGGACTGCGGCTGGATCCACGTGGCATCGAAGTTGGCCTGGGCGAGAACTTCGCTGAACCTGGCGTCTGGCATCCGCTGGTCACGCGTTCTGCGAGAGGAACGTTTCAAGGTTGGTACCAATGGGACTGCGATGTCGTGCGGACGTTGGTTTGCGAACCGGCATGTTCATCGCCGCCGATAATTAGGCCTGATTAAAGCGAACGATGTCGCCGCTGCCGCGGCTCCGACATTTTCTTGCTGGACACCCGGGGCTTTGCGCCCCGGGCTAACTTCATCCCGCCGCTGCGCGGCTTTTCCTGCTGCAATTCGGAACGTTCTTCCCACGCCAACACTCCCTTGCGACTCGCGACCCGGTCTCTGAAGCCACTGGTCGGGATGACGCTCGATTTGGTTGTAGTCATCGCAGCGAGGACAGCTGCACGACCGCCGCTGCGGCGGTCAGCTTCACAATCTCATTCTGGTCGGTCAGGCCGCCGCTGATGTCGGGCAGCAACGATTTCTCACCGCGGCGCGCGATGGAATCGTACGCGGCCGAGCGCAGCACCCAGTCCTGGTTCGTCGTCGCCGCCACCAGGGCCTTTCCTGAACGCGGATCGGGGTCCTTGGCGAGCATCTTCAGCGCGGTTGCCTTCACCACCGTGGCGTTGGCGTTCCGGTCGCGAAAGGTCTTGAAGGCGCCGTAGCTGATGCCGCCGAAGGGAACAAACCCGATTCCTTGTTCGAAGGCCGTCTCGGCCAGATCTTTCGGGTTGTGCAGAAGCGTGTTCAGCTTCTGTTCCTCTGCCGGTATTAACTTCTGCCCCGACTTCTGCTGGCCGGTAGCAACCGCGTAGTAGGCGTCATAGCCATCCTCGTTATCCAACTTCACCAGCGACTGCGCCGCCGACATGATCACCTTGGGATCGCTATCGCCAAGCGCTTTTATCAGGGCAGGCACGGAGCTCTTTGACATCATGGTACCCAGCGCCGCCGCGGCTGCGGCCCTTACATCCGGGTCCTGGTCTTGCAGCGCCTGCTCCGCCATGGTGGCGGACTTGGGATTATCGGTGATGAGGGCAAGCGCCGTCACGGCTGAGACGCGTTGGTCGCTGTTCTTGTTGGTAGCACCATCCTGCAGGATGTTCCAGGCCAACTGCTCCGGCGACGTGGTCTGCGCCTGCGCAACTGCGGCCAACATCGAACCCGCGATGGTAAACAGGGCAAGGCCCTGGCATACTGCCTTCCTGGTGAAGGTCATACGCTCCTCTCTGAGTTGTGGCTGAGCATCGGCTGCCGACATCGCAGCCGAAACAGCTTACCGCCTTACGAGCTATTAGCGAAACAGGAAAAATCCGCCAAAGTTTCGCGACATGCCTCGGCTGTGTGGTGTGT
>Ga0335069_10013684_pt1 | contig 11386 bp, 13 predicted proteins | sample Lox_Sample_11_FD_206714 | JGI IMG/M metagenome (GOLD analysis project Ga0335069, IMG submission 206714) | Soil microbial communities from Loxahatchee National Wildlife Refuge, Florida, United States - Lox_Sample_1.1 | ecosystem: Environmental > Terrestrial > Soil > Wetlands | place: USA... | reverse complement strand
TGCTCCATCCATCTTGCAGTGACAGGACATGATGAACACTCATGGAGTGTCCCCTCCCGTGAGTTTATCTTCCAAAACACTGCTTACCGCCATCTCCTGGAGGTATGTCACAATATTTATCTGTTCCGGATCATACTTGATCAAGAGACTTCCAGTGAGTGGATTCGGACGCACGCCCTCTATGCCGGACGGAAAGGGAATGGCTGACAGCCGTGCGAGGTTCTTCAGGTGAAGTCCCTTTATTGAGGGAACCTCAATCCTGATGCGGCCCGGGACATGGTGTACTATCCTGTACTGAATCATCTCTCATTCTCCTCCTTCTTGTTATCATTACGGACATTAAACCATCCCTTTGTTAAAGGGATATGAATACAAAGTTACATTTTGGTGAAAAATCCTTGCGCAAGTAGGCAAGTAATGAAAAAATACATGGCGACGAGAATAGGAGCATGATAGGCTAATTAATACAGAGAAAAGTGGTTATCTATTTTTTTTGAGACTATCTTTTCTTAAATTACGCCTATTAAATAAGGAGGAACAGGATGGGACTTTTCGATGATGTGTTCAAAGGAAATGTCGTAACGGGTCTCGCGATCGGCATAGGTGCTGCGGTCCTTGGTCCTGCGGTGCTTCCCGTTATTGCAAGTGTGGCCAAACCAGTGGCAAAGGCTGCAATAAAAGGGGGTATCATCCTTTACGAAAAAGGCAAAGAGGCCTTTGCAGAAATGGGTGAAGTGGTTGAGGACCTCGTAGCAGAGGCAAAATCCGAAGTGGAAGAGGCACACAAGGCAGCGGCTGCGGCAGCTGCGCCGCAGGGCGAAACGGAAGGTTGATGCTTCCGATTGCTCATATAAGCCATCAGGCCTCAGGACGACTGAGGATCAGAATACCCTCAAAAAAAGGGAGCAATAGTTACTTTAATGCATTGAAGGAGCATTTTTCAGGGTTGGAAGGCATCAATGCCCTGGAGGTCAATCCAACGACGGGAAGTGTGCTCATTGTGCACAACCTGGACAGGCAAACCATTGAACAATATGCCACAGCGAAGAATCTTTTCAGCCTGACAGTAGCGCATTCCTCTCCTGCCGGTTTACACCCGAAGGTGTCGGAGACTTTTCAGGGCCTGAACAATCAAATGAAGGCATTCACGTCCGGGGAGATCAATATTGGAGGAATGGCATTTCTTGCCCTTATGGGTGCGGGGATATATCAGATAGGCAGAGGGAATTTCACTGCCATTCCCTGGTATACCGCATTCTGGTACGCCTTCAATATCTTTCTAAAATCCCAGAACGATTCAAAAATGGAATAAGCCCTTTGACAGATTTAACATAATTGTAAAACTAACTTCACTAACCTGTAACAGAGAGGCTGTAACATTGTGGTTGATTTAAGCAGCATACCTCAGCATTCCCTTATGATTATTCTTTAATGGAACAGATAGCTTATGGCATATGAGAATTTTATAAACAAACAATGCATTTAAGCGGAAAGGAGGCATAATATGCCAAGGGAAAACGTTGTAAAAGGCACACCAGCAGAAGAGAAAACCAGCATGGGTAAAGCGGGTACATCAGTGAAAGAGGGTGTAGTGAGCAGCCTAAAGGGTATCAATGAGATCGAGGCCGAGATTGTGAGCCTGGTGAGGAACACCGTTTCCAATACCCTGAGGGCCACCGGCTCGGTGGCAAATGAGGCGGTCACCATCACAAAAGATGTGGTAAAAGGGACGATCCAGGCCACAGAAGAGGTCGGCACAGGCCTTATCCTCAGCACAAAGAGTGTCGCTAAAGGAATCGTCATGGGTGTGAGTGATGTCGGCGGAGACGTTGTCGCTGTTGCCAGCCAGACAGTTAAAGGTGCGGTAAAGGGTGCAGCAGAAGTGGGTGCGGATGTTGCCATGGTGGCAAGAAGGACGGTTGACGGAGTTATCGAGGCCACGAAAGAAATTGGCGGGAATGTGGAAGAAGTGGCAAAAGTGGCTGTGGGTGGGGCGATCGAAGCTGCAGGCACTATCGGGAACACAGCGGTAAAAGCGGTGAAGGATATGCTCGTCGGCGTTGTAGAGGGCGTAAAAGAGGTGGCAGGCTCAGCGCTGCCAAAGCCGCGACAAGTGCCTTCGCCCGCTCGTAAGGAGACCGAGAGCCCTGCAAGGGGAAAAAAGAGGTAACAAAGGGGCGTGGTCCAGCCGGTACATACGGCGGTAAAAGGGAGGGCAAGATTTAGAGTAGAGGGGCTTTATCGCTCTGAAAAACTCAAGAAAGAGATTGAGTCAAGACTCTCTTCCCATAATGATATTAAGGGGTTCTCGATAAATATCCTTACCGGGAAAGTCCTTGTATTTTATAACTCTGACAATACTCCCGAGACGATTGCAATGCTTATTGCAGGAGTTGCAGGTGAGTCGGCGAAGACAGGAAAACCGTCCCCACCAGTTCAGCGAAGTACAGTTCATGATCAGGGCGAGTGGCTCCCCGCAGGCAATATTCCGGCAGAATACCCGCACCCTGAAGCGGAGAGAACCAAGCTCATACAGAGCAGAAGGAGATTAAGAAGAAGTGTCATCCTTTCCGAAATGCAGACCGAGGAAGCCTGGCACCTTATGGATGCAACGGAGGTACTCAGGACCTTCGGCACATCTAGAAATGCCGGACTGTCCGCCGACCTCGTCAGTGTAAATCTCCGGAGATTCGGACCCAATATTCTTCCTGAAGCAGTCCCCCGATCGGGATTGAGTATGTTCTTCAGTCAGTTCAAGTCCCTCCCTGTGGCACTTCTCGGTGTCGCGGCAGGCATTTCTGTACTTACCGGCGGCCTCGCAGATGCCGCAGTGATTATGGGCGTAGTCCTTATAAACGCAGCCATAGGGTACACAACCGAGAGCCAGACTGAAAAAACTATCCATGCCCTCAAGAGCCTCGTCAGGCCCTCTGCAGCTGTGGTACGTGAGGGCAGTATGAAGGAAATTGGGGCTGGAGAGTTAGTGCCAGGAGACCTCCTGCTGCTTAGACCCGGCAGCTATGTTGCGGCAGATGCAAGACTCATCGAAACAAATCACCTGAGCATTGATGAGTCTGCCCTGACAGGTGAGAGTATGCCGGTGAACAAAGCGGTATCTCCCCTCACGCAAAAGGATATTCCCCTCGCTGACAGGACTAACATGGTCTATATGGGGACCCTCGTTACCGGCGGACAGGGAATTGCTGTCGTTGTGGCAACAGGGAGGTTCACCGAGATGGGCAAGATCCAGACCCTTGTGGGTGAGGCAAGGCCCCCTGAAACACCCATGGAGCGCCAGTTGGACAGGATGGGCAGCCAGTTGGTATTTATCTGCGGAATAGTCTGCGGCATGGTCTTTATCACCGGACTGCTCCGGGGATACGGTCTTTTGCAAATGCTCAAGGTTTCCATATCCCTTGCGGTAGCTGCGGTCCCTGAAGGTCTTCCTACAGTGGCAACCACAACCCTCGCCCTCGGCATCAGAAATATGCGGAAGCATAATGTCCTCATACGACATCTTAATGCAGTCGAGACCCTCGGCTCGGTCCAGACCATATGCCTCGACAAGACAGGGACAATCACCCTTAACAGGATGTCTGTGGTCGCCGCATATACCGGCATGAGAGACTTTACCGTATCTCATGGACAGTTTTTCCAATCCGGTGAACCTCTGAGTGTATATTTCCATGATGAACTCTTAAGACTCATTCACCTATCGGTCCTCTGTAATGAAAGTGAAGTCATCCGGGAGGACGGCAAATATGTCGTCAACGGCTCTCCCACCGAGAATGCCCTGATACACGTTGCATTAAGTTCAGGGGTTGACGTTCAGATGCTCAGGCAGAAATTTCCTGTCCTGAAGATTTATCACCGTTCAGAGAAGCGAAATTACATGTATACGCTCCATGAAACTCAGGATGATTCAGCACTCATTGCCGTAAAGGGAAGCCCGAATGAGGTGCTATCGTTATGCACCTGGCAAATGAAGGACGGTCAGAAGATTCCTTTGACCGATGAAGACCGCCTCGCCCTGGAGACCGAAAATGAACGCATGGCGGGCGAGGCCCTCCGTGTGCTTGGGGTCGCATATTCATTCACCGGTGACAAGCCGCTTCTCATCAATGAGGACATCGATTCTACAGACAATCTCATTTGGCTCGGGCTTGTGGGCATGGCAGATCCTGTCAGGGATGGAGTGAAGGGATTAATAGGCGAATTTCACGAGGCCGGAATAGACACGGTGATGATAACCGGCGACCAAAGCCCGACAGCCTATGCCATTGGAAAAGAATTAGGCCTCAGCAAAGGTGAGCAGCTCGAAATTCTTGATTCCACCCATCTGATCGACATCGACCCTGAAGTGATGAAGGCACTCTGCAAAAGGGTGCATGTCTTTGCCCGTGTCAGCCCTGCCCATAAACTCCGGATAGTCCAGGTCCTCCAGAGTGCGGGAAAGGTCGTTGCCATGACAGGCGACGGCATCAATGACGGTCCGGCCCTTAAAGCTGCGGATATCGGCATCGCCATGGGACATACAGGCACCGATGTTGCCCGTGAGGTCGCAGACGTCGTCATCGAGGATGATAACCTCGAGACAATGGTCATTGCCATAAGCCAGGGAAGGACCATTTATAACAACATTAGGAAGTCAGTCCATTTTCTCTTGTCCACAAATCTCAGCGAGATCATGGTCATGTTCACCGCCATTGCAGGAGGTCTCGGCCAGCCTCTGAGTGCAATACAGTTGCTCTGGATCAACCTCATGTCCGATATAGCGCCGGGCCTGGCGCTTGCCCTCGAGCCGCCAGAGCCTGATGTTCTGAGCCAGCCGCCGCGCGACCCTGACGAGCCCATTGTAAGGAAATCAGATTTCAAGAGAATCACCTTTGAAGCAGCAATGATATCTGCCGGGACCTTGGGGGCTTACGGGTATGGCATTGCGAAATACGGCATGGGCCAAAGGGCAAGTAGTCTTGCGTTCCTGAGCCTTACCACCGGACAGCTCCTCCATGCAATCAGCTGTCGTTCAGAGAGACACAGCATATTCGGCAGGGAGAAGTTACCCCCAAACAAATATCTCAATATGGCCCTGGGGGGTTCCTTTGCCATCCAGCTTTTAGCCATGGTGATACCGGGGCTGAGAAATCTCCTGGGCATCGCCCCGATCAGTGTACTTGATGGTCTTGTAATCGGAGGCAGCGCCGTGCTCCCCTTATTGGTGAACGAAGGAACAAAGAAACTCCCGAAAGAGGTAACCGCATGAAAAAAGACTTCATCTTTACATCAGAATCCGTGACAGAAGGCCATCCTGACAAGCTCTGCGACCAGATAAGCGACGCCATAGTTGACCATTTCCTTCAGCAGGACCCCTATTCAAGGGTCATTGCCGAATGTGCGGTATCGACTGCGATCATGTTCATTGCCGCAAGGTTTGAATCCAAAGCGAGTGTGGATTTCCCGAATATAGCAAGGCAGGTTGTAACCCAGATCGGGTATGACCAGAACGCTTTTAATGCAAAGACATGCAGCATCGTGACAAGTCTCAAGGAATTGCCCCATGATGAGCATTGCTGCTTTGACGAAAGAGAACTGTCAGATGCAGAGATCGATGCAATTCCCACGAAAAACCAGGTTACCATCTTCGGTTTTGCCTGCAGTCAGACATCTGCCCTTATTCCCCTTCCCCTCTGGCTGGCCCACAAACTGGCAAGGAAACTAACCTCCGTAAGACTCCAGAAGATTCTGCCCTATCTTGCACCTGACGGGAAGACACAGGTGGGGATCGAATACAGGAACGGGAAGCCCTCCAGGATTCACAGCATCACGGTCATCGCCAGTCAGGACAAGTCTTCCGCAGCAGGAGGACCTGATATGAAGAGGCTCGAAGACGATATCAGGCAGGCTGTGATAGATTCTGTATTCCCTGATGAGGACATAAAACCTGACCGCAGCACAAAGATATTTATCAATCCTGACGGCCCGTTTATCATAGGAGGTCCTTCGGTCCATTCCGGGCTGACCGGAAGAAAAAATGCAATTGATCTGTATGGAGAATACTCGCGACAGAGCGGAGCAGCCCTGAGCGGTAAAGATCCCATGCGCATAGACAGAATAGGCGCCTATGCAGCCCGTTACGCGGCAAAGAATGTCGTTGCTGCAGGACTTGCAGAGGAATGCGAAATTCAGCTCAGTTACTCCATCGGCCTTTCGAGGCCTGTGAGCCTTCAGGTAGAGACCTTTGGCACAGGAAAGATCCTTGATGAGAAAATCTCAGCGCTTGTTGAGAGGCATTTCGATTTCCGCCTTGCAGGGATTGTAAGACAGTTCAACCTGCGATACCTGCCATCGATTTTAAAGGGTGGCTTTTACAGAAAACTTGCGGCTTACGGACATGTGGGCAGAATGGACATTGGTCTGCCATGGGAACTTACCGACAAGATTCAGCAGATAAAAGGTTAACCGGCGAAGTGAGGATGGTTATATGGCTGAGATAAAAGGGATTCGCGAGAATTTGGAGGATCTTGCTTTCCTCTATGAAGATGAAAACGAAAAGAGGCTTCATATGAATGCAATCCAGATGCTTGCAATGCATGTTGGGGCGTCTCCTGTGGAGATTGAAGGAGTGTACGAAATGGTTCTGAGCAGATATAAAAAATATGCGAAGGTCAGAGACTTTTTGCCCATCCTCGTGAGTAGGGAAGTGAAGCACCTCATCAACACGAAGAGAGCAATACGCATCAGTCCATAATAAAGAGAAAAAACTGAGAGATATAAACCACATTCATTGGATCATGTGCCCCTGCGTTGACGTGAGAGTATCCATGTTGCAGCCACACAGAAAGAGTTAATGGAATGAAAAATAAGAGCCAGTGGATAGTCCTTGCGCTCACAATTGCCTATTTCTTCATCGAATTGATCGGAGGTCTCTACTACCACAGTCTGGCCCTTGTTACTGATGCGTCCTTTATGGCTATCAATGTAACGGGTCAATTGATTGCCCTTTACATTGGAAAACTTGCCCTGAAACTCCCGGATAAGACCAGAACCTTTGGGTATGAAAGGGCAAAGGTATTATCAGGTTTATTTAATGGAATGCTCGTCGGATTCCTAATTTTCTATGTCTTTATCGAGGCATATCAGAAAATATTACATTCCGAACCCCTGGAAGCAGATAAGATTTTATTAATTGCCGTTATAGGTCTCTTTGTGAATGCGTTTGGATTAATGAAGCTTTACAAACATTCCGCAGATATGAATATCAAAGGTGCCCTGCTCCTCATATTAAATGATACCCTTGGCTCGGTAGGGGTTATCACCTCATCCATTTTAATAAAATATACACATTTCTACTTCATAGATCCGCTCACAGGAGTAATCATAGGGCTGTTGGCCGGATACCCCACTTATTTTCTGATTAAGGATAGTGTACAGATTCTCATGGAGGGGAACCCTGCAAAAATAGCCACTGATGATGTGGAAGCATTTCTCCGTAACAATTTCGCAGACATCCACAGTGTCAAAGACACCCACATATGGGGATTATCGCCCGAACAGATTATTCTCGCTCTGAGGATAAGAACCAACGGAACAGTGTATCACAGGGATACGGTCAAAATGATGAAAAGTCAGTTGCAAAACAGATTCGGCTTTGCTGACATGTACATCGAGTTGTACGAAACCAAACAGGAACCCTCAGATCGCTAAGGGAAAGAAACACCGCCGCTTAGTAAAGGAGGCTTTGGTATTCATGAAGAGCAATACTTGGACCCACGTATTCATCATGCTGCTGATTGTGCTTACCAGTACAGTCTGCATTGTTCTGCAAAAAAAGCCGGGTGAAGCACAGCCATACAGGGAGAAATATATCACGCTCAGGAGTTCCTATGTCGATCTGGCAAGATCACACGCGCAGATGCTGGAAATTCTTTTGGACGCAACTCCGGACTTGCAGAAGGCGATTCCTGAATACCGGTATCTTGGCACCACTGCGCTCTCTGAGACACTACATCGCCAAATCAAAGAACTGAGGATGAAGGCAGAGACCCTTGAAACGGAACAGTGAGCCGGTCATACTCTGATCAACGGGGTCCGATCTCTTCGCAGAAAAAACCTTCTGAATGACAGGGAGAAAAAAGAAAGATGCAGGTAATCTCAATTGCAAATCATAAGGGTGGAGTGGGGAAAACGACTTCTGCCGTCAATATCGCTGCCTGCTGGGGAGAGGAAGGGAAAAAGGTCCTCCTTATTGATATGGACCCCCAGGGAAGCGCCAGCATGTCATTTGGCATTACCAATGATGGAGACGGTCTCCTCCATGCCCTGCAAAGGAGTGCAGCGCTGCCCGTGGTCAGCACACAGGTCAAAGACGTGGACGTGGTCCCTTCAGGTCCCAATCTCGTAGTGGCACGGCAGCTTTTTACCGGATCATTGGGAAAGGAACTGCTCCTCCGTTGTATAAAACAGACACAGGGTGACTGGGAAAGAATAATTATAGACTGTCCCCCCAGCCTTGGGGTGCTCACCGTCACCTCTCTGTGGGCCAGCAAATACGCGGTAGTGCCTGTAGAAACAACCTATCTGGCGCTGAGAGGCCTCACCCAAATGGTAGAATCTGTGAAGAGAGATCGTCCGGGGATCGAGATCTCTGCCATAATACCCTGCCGGACCCACCCAAGGCGCAGAATCCACCAGGAGATATTGGAGCGCCTTGAAGAGCTCTTTCCAGGAAGGGTATCGCCTGTGATACGCGAAAATGTGGCCTTGGCAGAAGCGCCCGGCCTTGGAAAGCCGGTCACGCTCTCTGCCCCCAGGTCTCATGGGGCAGAAGATTACCGCAATGTCGCGTTATGGTTATCAAATCATATCTGAAACCAGAGGAGAGCATGTGTGCTCAGAATATAAGTATAGTTGCTGATATTTGATCCGACGAACATTGAAATATAAATCCAGTCTGTTCCTTCTATCTTTTTAATTATATTTTCTCTTTGGCAATACGAAATTATCTTGCGGGCATCTGGATGGCTTTGGAATGCAGCTTCCGATCTTTATCGTTGTCGTACAAGCAGGCAGTTGCCATAACAACCCTGTCAGGAAAGGCGAGCAGCGCGATTTCGCATCATGGTATGATTTCTCTGCTGCCCGCCTTAGCCGCATCTAACGTTCACTTCGACTTTTTTTATGCCTTGCCTTAAAGGCCTCTGCTGCTTCTCCTTCAGTAAAAGTGGCATGTCCCTTAGGTGATCCTGTTTCGGGCCGTGGCTTCGGTAAAACGGCACCTCCGACATCCTTAACGCCTTCAACAACCCCTACCAGTATCTCTTTCACCGCTCTCACCGCAGTGTTGCCGATTCCACCCGCTGCGTCGATCGCACCTCCCACAGCCGCTTTTGCAACTTCTAGCACGTTCCCCCCGACTTCTTTCGTTGCTTCGATCACCCCGTCAACTGTCCTCCGTGCGACCATAGCGACGTCTGCACCAACCTCTGCTGCGCCCTTTACCGCACCCTTAACTGTCTGGCTCGCAACAGTAACCACATCACCACCAATATCACTTACTCCCATGACGATGCCTTTTGCCACGCTCTTGGTGCTTAAAATAAGACCCGTGCCAACCTCCTCTGTGGCCTGGATCGTCCCTTTTATCACATCCTTTGAGACAGTTACGGCCTCATGTGCGATCGAGCCGGTAGCCCGGAGGGTATTCGATACGGTGTTCCTGACAAGGCTCACAATCTCTGCCTCGATCTCGTTGATCCCTTTCAGGCTGCCTATGATACCATCCTTTACCGTGATTCCCACCTTTCCGGTTCCTTCATGGTGCTCTATCTCACTGACTGCTACGGCGTTCATAATCCACCTCTCTTTCTCATGCTTAACGCCACTCAAAAAATAACAACCGAACTGCCATATCTCTTTTCCTTCGGCAGCTCGTCCATCTCATTCCTAAAGACCCGCCGCTTTCCGCACCCTCTTCACAAAGGGTTTGGCTTTGTCGGGAAATGCCCCTGTTTCTAGATTAGCATATCCAATCCAATTGTCAATTTAAGATATGTTCTCCCTTATAAATAGGGGCTGGTCAAGAGCATAACACATGCCTGAAACCAAACCTGGTACTAATGACTACGTCGCGGAATAGGTAGGTAATGAATGGTTTTAGTCCGTTGCCTGAGGCGAAACTTTCGGCTCTAATTGATGTGACGTATGAGAAGCATTCACGTTCAGCTCCGCACATGCCTTTCACACCTTCTTAGTATTAGCAAAAGCCAGAGCTTATCCACAAGCTCATCTCAGCCATTTCTGCAGCGAGTCTGAACCCCTCTCCTTTAAAGAACACAATGCCCTTTTTTGGGTGGATGGGACTCCAGAGATCCCCTATGGATTGACATTGCAGCTTTCCCAACATATTGCTGTCATACTTTCCCAGCGCTGCAGATTTCATACAAGCTTAACAAGATCTTCATCATGCGGTAATTCAGATGAGCTATGCTTGAAAGCATTATTACTTCTGAAGGAGGTGAGAAAGTGAACCTGCATGATCTACGAGAACAAAAGGACAAGCAATATGAGATGTGGGTATTCAGCCGCATGAATGACAAGAAAGTCATGTGTCATCTTTACAGAGGTCACAGGTGCATCCCATCGCATGACGAAAGCTGCAGGAGATGTTTCCGAGAGTTTGCTGCCGCTTAGCAGGAGTTTTGTTATACCACGATATAGATGATACATTGATCATTTTAGTGGAAAGGAGGTGACGAAGATGAACAAGCATGAAGAGATTGAGGCGCTCGCGCGCCAGCTTTTTGAAGAGTCTGGTCGGGCAGAAGGACGCGACCTTGATAACTGGCTTGAGGCTGAGCGGGTCGTTTATTCAAAGCACCAGGGCCAGGAAACACACGAATCGGGCTCGTCCTCATAGACTTGCGAGGACACAAGAGTCCCTCTTTACAATATCCCTCTAGGGGAATTCCCGTTTAATAGATCAACCAGGTTCCAGGTGACTACCTGGAACCTGGTTGAGTGAATTAATTTAGAGAAAGACAAGAGAAGAAGCTCCAGGGTTCATTCACGTCTTCTTTACCTAATTATGATAGACATTTTTATTCCTGTTCATTGAACGACCATAAAAATTCATACTTTTTTAATATTCGCTTAACGGTACTTTAATAAACAGCTGTTACAGTAAAGATAACAAAGAACACTTTTTAACGCAAAGGAGGCACGTTTACTCTTTTGTTTGAAGCAATAGTGTTGGGTATTGTGCAGGGAATCACGGAATTCTTCCCGGTCAGCAGCACCGCCCATCTCATACTCGTCCCATGGTTCTTTCATTGGAGCGGTGAAGTGAACACCCTCATGTTCGACGTTGCTCTCCATGCCGGTACCCTAG
>Ga0335069_10013683_pt1 | contig 11386 bp, 9 predicted proteins | sample Lox_Sample_11_FD_206714 | JGI IMG/M metagenome (GOLD analysis project Ga0335069, IMG submission 206714) | Soil microbial communities from Loxahatchee National Wildlife Refuge, Florida, United States - Lox_Sample_1.1 | ecosystem: Environmental > Terrestrial > Soil > Wetlands | place: USA: Florida... | reverse complement strand
CTTCTTGACGAGCTCTAGGTCGACGGTGACGTCGACGTCGTCGCCGAGCACCACGCCGCCGCCGTCCAGTGCTTTGTTCCATTCGATGCCGAAATCCTTGCGGTTCAGCTTCGTGGTCGCCATGCCGCCGAGCTTCATATTGCCCATAGGATCCTTGAATGGCTTCGGCATGCCTTCGACGTCCAGCGCCGCCTCTTTGGTGACGCCGTGAATGGTGAGATCGCCGCTCACTTGAAACTTCGTGTCACTGACCTTGGTCACCTTCTTCGATTTGAAGGTGATCGTCGGGTATTTGGCGACGTCGAAAAAGTCGGGGCTCTTGAGGTGCTGGTCGCGTTTGGGCTCGCGGGTATCGATGCCCGCGACGTCGATGCTGGCATCGACGGAAGACTTGGTCGGATCGCTCTCGTCCAAATTGACGACGCCCGTCACCTTGCCCATCGTACCGCGGACGGTCGACACCATTAGATGACGCACTGCGAACTGCGCGCTGCTATGTGCCGAGTCGATCTCCCAGGTCGATGCGGTCGCTACCGAGGCAGTGGCGAACATGAGAGCCGACGCCATGGTCATTCGGAAACGCAACATAGATCCTCCTTCGAGCGAGTGTGTTGTCAGAACGCGGTGTATCTTCACGGAAGGGCGACGGCCATGCAAGGGTGCCTCCGCCATGGGTATGTCTGGGCCTTGTCACTTCGCCCAGCGATTGGCCGTGAGCCGCCAACTCGGTGTATCGCTGCGCGCTAGTCGCTCTTCGAAAAGGCGTTGGTATCCGGTGGATTTGATCTTCCACTGTCCGTCGACCTTGATGTACTCGTCGCGATAGAAGGCGGCGCCGCGGATCGTGGTGTTCGAGTTGGTCTCGATCACGGTGTCTTCGAGCGCCCAGGTGCCGACAGCGGTTGACGGCGTGGTGAGATCGATCTCCGGTTGATGCACCCGATGGCTGGTAATCATATTGTGTCCGCTCAACGCGCTGCGCAGAAACTGCAGGATCTGCTCTCGATTGCTGCAGGCGTACTGGCCATCGCCGTAGGCTGCCGTCGCGTCTGCCGTAAAACATGTTTCCAGCTCTGCCCAGAGCTTCAGGTCTAGGCATCGCAGGTATCTGTACTTGAGCCGCTTGATCGCTTCGATTTCGTGTAGGTCCACCATCAGTTGCATCCTCCGCCGTCCAAGTGCCATACGAATCGACACTTGCCAATCGGGAGCGCGCCCGTTGCGGATGGTACGATGACAGGGTAGTCGTCGTGCATTCAACGGAGAGGAGCCCGTGGCATGTCCATGACTCTGCAGCACATTGCCGACCGTATCGAGATCGACGACCTGCTGACGCGCTACGCCACTGCGCTGGACGCGAAGGACTGGGACCTGTTTTCCACCTGCTTCACGCCGGACGCGTTCATCGACTATACCGGCGCCGGAGGGATCAAGGGAGCGTTCCCCGAGATTCGCGACTGGCTGGCGCACGTGATGGCGAGCTTTCCGATGACCCAACACCTGGTGACGAATCGTGCTGTGCAGATCGCGGGGGACACGGCGACCAGCCGGTCATGTCTGTTCAATCCGATGGGTATCGGCGACGAGAGCGGACTCGTGGTGTTTTTCGACGGCGGGTACTATCGCGACAAGCTCGTGCGTACGGCTGCGGGCTGGCGGATTTGCGAACGCATCGAAGAGCCCAGTTACTCGACGCGCCGGCATCGCGTCATGCTGCGGCTGTTCGCGGCGGGGTAGCCTGCATAAAGCACCAAGTTGACGCAATCGCCCATTCTGAACGGTCTGCCAGCATCTGATCTGCCCAACGGTTGATCTCTTGGCCGGCCACGAAGGTTTCTGAGTCAACGATAGGCTCAAGGCAGGCGGGCGTTTCACGGGTGCGCCGGCGGCCAATCCTTGTATTCTGCCGCTTCGGCCTCACGTGTTTCCCGCGTGGTCGATTTCCGGATACCAATTGCGCTACGATCCTTGACGCTCATGATGAAGCGCCTTCAACTTGTTGCGCTGGTGTTGGGTATTGCCTTCTTCGCCTACCTGATCCGTGCGATCGGTCCCGAGGTGTTGGTCGCTGATCTGCGCTCGATCGGGTGGGCGCTCGGGCTCGTGGTCCTGCTCGAGCTGGCGTTGGATGCCGCCAACACGCTCGGTTGGCGTTACACATTCCCGCCGCACGAACGACACATCCCCTTCGCTTCGCTCTATCTGGTGCGCTTGGCGGGCACCGCCTTTAACCAAGTGCTGCCCTCTGCGATGGTCGGGGGCGAACCGATCAAGGTGATGTTGCTCCGGCCTGCGTTACCGCTTGCAAGCACGCTTGCCAGTGTGGTGACGGCCAAGCTGACCTACAGCATCGCGCAGGCGATCTTCGTACTGATCGGCTCGGCGGTGACCTTTTCCCTGCTCAATGTTCCGGCCGCCCTGTTGCGTGCACTGGTGATTGCCTTGACCTCGATGGTGACGGGGCTTGCCGGCTTTCTCTGGTTGCAGCGTCGCGGGCTGTTTACCGACGCAGTGCGGGTCTGCCATGCGCTCGGCCTTCCAGAGCACTGGCTCGAGCCGGTACAGCGAGCGGCGGCGACTCTGGATGCGCACATCCGTGATTTCCACGTCTCACGCCCCCACGATTTCGCGCTCTCCATAGTATGGCACCTGAGCGGGTTCACGTGCGGGATTCTACAGGTGTACTTGCTGCTGCGCTGGCTCGATCTTCCGGCTCATCTGGAAACCTGCTTTGCGATCGAGGCCTTGGCGTTGCTTGTGCAGGTCGCCACCTTTTTTGTACCCGGCGGAATCGGGGTCCAGGAGGGAGGCAAGGTGCTCATCTTCACGGCGCTTGGATTGCCGGCGAAGGCAGGTCTCAGCGTCGGGATTGCATTTCGTCTCAACCAGATTGTCGGCATCGCACTGGGCCTTGCCGCGTATGCTTACCTGCAGTCGCAACGACAGGCGGTCGTCGCAAACCCAGAGACTCAGGTGACCCTCTCAAAGTTTAAGTTATAACCTTTGCTTCGAACCTCGACGCCACACCACCGCCATGTCCTTCATGGTGGTGAGTTCCCGTGCGCCTCGGCCGGTAGCGTGACAGCGAAGAACCAGTGCACGACCGCGGTCGTCACGGCCCATATTGCGACGGCGGTGAACGCTGTCGCCGCAATGCCGAGGAGGATTCCGGGCAGCATCATCCACGCGTAAATGTTTCTGCGCCCCCCGATCACGCGAAAGCGCCGCATGAGCGCGCTTCCTTCGTCGAGGTTTCCGCCGCCGCGCCGCGCGAAGAAGAGATAGGCCATTTGATCCAGGAAGTCGGCCGAGCAGATCGCCACCGCGCACGGCCAAGCCAATCCCACCCCACTCACGGCGAAATGGCGGCCGAGGCCGACGTACCAGGACATCTCGTAAAAGAAGTCGAGTACGTGCTCGAGCTCTCCCACCTTGGAGGTCTGCCATTTGAGACGCGCGAGCTTGCCGTCGACGCCGTCGAGCACCTCGACCGTAATGGCAAGCAATACCCCGGCGAAGAGCCATCCGTTCCAGAAGAGCCACGCCACAAAAAAGCCGAGCAACGTGGTTGCCGCGGTCACCTGGTTGGGAGTGATCCGCGTCGGCGCAAGACGCCGCGTGAGAAAGTTCTCGAATGGCGGATCGAACAGGAGCGCGGGAAGGTCCTTGGTCCGCTTGTCCACGTGGTCGATGAGCGCATTCCACGCCACCTCGGCATCGTCGGAGCTTTCCACGCGCGCGAGCAGAAGCGGCACATGTCCCCGGCGCTCCCGCCAGTACGTGGGGAAAGTGCCGAGCGGCTTCTGTTGAAGCGTCTTCTGCGTACCTTCGACGAGCTCCTCCACCGCGAGCGAATCGAGGATACCGAAGAGCTCCGGCGGTCCGGACTCGGCGCGCGAGATGAGAGTGTCTTCGCTCTGGCCGCACAGCCACTCGATGAGCCGCTGATCGACGACGAGATCCCCCCGTAACAGAAGAAAGCGCTCGGCTAGTCGGTGGCGAAACTCATGGATCATCTTCCATGGGGAATCGAGCCGCGATGCCAGGACCTGCATCCGAAGGGGATGGGTGAGCGGAGCGGACGGCATGATGAACGACGGCGGCGCAACGATGAGAACCTCGTGAATGCCCACCGCCCACAGCTGCCGCAGCTGCCGCTCGATCAGAGTCAGTCCCCCCAGCACACGCAACGGATCAGAGCGTCCTGGCGGACACACGATGATCGCCTGGGTTGGAGCGCCAATTTCCGCGCGCCGCGTGTCGCGTTCCGCTACCAATCGGTGATTGGGGACGGGCGTCACTTGACGGGCGCTTGCGGCGCGTCGGCACTACGGGAGCTCATGAAATCGAAGAGCATCTCGGCCGAGCTACCGATTGTCTTGAACGGGGCACCGACCGCGTGCGACACTGTACGGACGCAGCCGAGCGCGCATCCCGGCTCGCAAGACTTGTGTGCGTTGGCTTTACGGAGATCCTCGATCGTCATCTCCTCCACCGGGACGCGCTCACCCGAATGCTGGCTGCAGTACTGCACCCGCCCATCGGCGCTCACGTAGAGGTATTTGAATCCGCCCAGGCACTTCCACGGGCGGCTGAAATCCCCGAGCAGCATCTCCTTGGCGTGCTGGCGGAAGAAATCCATGCCCGGGAACAGCTCATGATGGTCGAGCAGCTGCGCGAAATGCTGGCCGCGGATGCCGATCTTGCCGTTCACGTCGTGTAGCAGCGAGAAGCCAAACTCAAAATCGAACGGCTCAAGCAGCTCACGAAACTCGCCATAGCTTTGCCAGCTCTGCTCGGTGAGCACTGTCTGGATTTTGACCTGAAAACGCGCCCGGGCGGCGAGGATGGAAAGCTTGGGGAGCACGGACCGTAGAGACTTGGGCATCTCGGGGGTTGGATCGATCGTGTCGACACTCACCTGCAAGCAATTGAGCCCGGCGTCGTTGAAGCCGTCGACGTGTTCCGGTGTGAGCTTGAAGGCGTTGGTGATGAGTGTGACGAAGTTCCCGCTCCTCCGCTTCGCCTTGATGCGCCGGACGATTTCGATGATGTCGGGGTGCAGGAGCGGCTCACCACCGAGCAGATCGAAAGCGATCACGCCCAACTCGTCGAGCGCATCGATCCGCCGCGCGATGGTTTCCATCGGAACGATCGGCGCTCCGTGCGTGTACTCGTGACAGTAGCTGCATGACAGGTTGCACTCGTAGGTGACAACGATCTGGGCGCTCAACGGACGGCTGTCAAACAGCCGCTTGAACCCCGTCGCCATGAATCGCCCCTTGTGCATGTTCAGCCCAGGTACAACCCGCAACGAGTGTATTGACAGTGAGATTCGTCCCGATCAAGCGGTCCGACCGTTCGCCTTCGCCCGCAGCGCCTGCACGACAACGAGGATGCACACCGTGGGAACGAAGATGCTGAGACCCGCCACACCGAAGAACGGGAACCAGTGCACTTTCCCGAACACCGCAAGGAAGAAAATCAAATAGATGAAGTCGCGCCCGGATATGCCCTCGGCGACGCTGCGCGCATCGAGAGCCTTCGTCTTGGGCGGGCCCGGATCGATGGATGGGTGGAGGCGGCGAAAGAAAAGAAGGTAGACGGGTGGCACAGCGGCCAAGGCGAGGGCGGTGTTGACGAGCGCCATGGCGAGGTAGAGCCGATCGCCATTTTGCAAATAGTAACCCGCCCCGGTGGCGAAGATCGCGAACGAATTGACCACGTTGTCGAGAAAGAAGTCGAGCTTGCCACCGAAGGTCGATTCGAGGAACTTGAGGCGAGCGACCTCGCCGTCGCAGCCGTCGAATATGATCGAGAGCAGAAGCAAGAACGAGCCGCAGAGCTGCGCGCCGTAGGTTCCCATGAGCAGCAGGGCCGCTCCGGTAATGCCGAGACCGGTATTGAGCACCGTGAGTTGGTTCGGTGTTACGGGCAACTGGATGACGCGACGGGTGAGCCAGTTTGAAATGCGCCGGTCGAAGTGGTTGGCGATGAATGTGTCGGATTCCTTACGCGCACCGATCAGCAGCTTTTTCTCTGCGAGGCGGCGCGATTGTTCGTCCGAAATGATCTCGCAGACGGCATCCTGAGGGTGGTAATTCTCGACGCACGAACCCAGCGGGGAATCGGTGAAACGCGTCGGAGCGCTCGATGTCGCGAGGTGTTGGAGGAACGCGCGAGCGGTGTCCTTGCCGGCGAACCAGAGCGGCGCTTCCTGGTGCTCGGAACGCCCACAGCGGATGATCTTGTCATCCCCGCCGAGCGCTTCGATCGTGCCGCACAGCCGATAGTCAAACACTCCGGGAGCAGACACCACCAAGAGCCCGTTCTCGGCTGGTATCGCATCGGTCGAATCGGCCCACTCGAGATCGGGTCGGAACTCTCTGCCGTTGATTTCCGACTCTACGTCGTGCGGCGCTGAATCGGGGCAAAATGGAGTCTTCAGCACGTGGACGGTCGTGGTAACCTTGCCCAGCGCGCACACCGTACGGAGGATGAGTGAGGTACCGCAGACGGTGGTGTCGAAGAAAGCCGGATCGGATGGAATCACCAATGCAGCCGGCGCAGGACGGCTCTGGGCCACCAACCCACCTAACCCCGCAGCCTTCGGCGAATGAGATTCTGTCATCGATTTGTAACGTTGGCCGCGTACCTAACTAGCCATTCGGTCAATGTCAAACACGACAAGGCACGACAAGGCAAGTGCACAGGCGAGACGAAGGCCGTAGGTGGGCTGGCGAAGGGACCAGCGTCCTGCTTGCGGTTGTTCGCGGCTGCGTCGTGAAACAGGTGATTCACGGCTGACGTCGACAGTCTCAGGGACTGGTGGAATCGGGATCGAAGCTGTTTGTGCGCGCGATCTGACCGAGCCAGTGGGCGCTCGGTTTTGCCGCGCGCATCTGCGTGGCGCGGTCCACGGCGATGAGCCCGAACTGCGGCCCGTAGCCGAAGAGCCATTCGAAGTTGTCCATCAGCGACCAATAGAAGTAGCCGCGGATATCGATGCCATCGCGCAGGCAGCGCACTACGCCATTCAAGGCGCGCCTTACGTAAGTGATCCGTTGCGCGTCGTCGGTGGTGCCAATGCCATTCTCGGTGACGTAGATCGGTACACGTGCGTGCTCGCTCGCATGGCGAATCGTCGCCTCCAAAGCTTCGGGCCAGAACTCGTAGCCCATGATCAACGTCGGTACGCCGGACTCAGGTCCCAGAGGTCCGTCGGCGTCGAACCGTTCGCGGCTGTATGTCTGAACGCCGACGAAGTCGTCGTGGCGAGCTGCTTCGAAGAAAGGTAGATCGCTGATGGCACGTGCCTGATCGCGCCGCGCTTCGCCGCCGGGGACGGCTTGGAAGTCTGTGAGCGACAGCGTCACGCCGACGGGGAAGTCTCCGCGCCCGCCTTTGATGACATCGCGGGCGCGCACGTGTGCCGCGAGCATGGTGTCGCGTATCTTGAGCGGATGCCCGAGGAGATGCGGCGCGAAGCGTTCGAGTGTTGTACTGCTGCGACGCGCCGTCTCTGCCACGAATCCGGCTACCGATTTCAGTCCGCCCGGCGGTAACACATGGGTCGCGGAGAGCATCGCTGTGAGGTTCGCCTCATTGATCGTACACGCCATTCCAACGAGGTCGCCGAGATGTTGGGTGGCGCGCTCGCAGTAACGCAGGAAGCGATCGACGTTACGCTGCTCTTCCCAGCCACCGTCGGCAGTGAACCAGCGCGGCGACGTGAAGTGATGGAAGGTGACGCACGGCATGACGTTGTGGGCACGGCAACTTGCCAGCATGCGGCGATAGTGATCCAGCGCGGCGACCGAGAAGTGTCCTTCCTCAGGCTCGATGCGGGCCCATTCGAATGAGAAACGGTACGAGTTGAAACCGAGTTGCGCCAGAAGGCCGATGTCCTCCGGATAGCGCCAGAAATGGTCGCAGGCATCTCCTGACGGCTCGGCGAACAGGGTCCCCGGTGTATGCTCAAGCAACCAGAAGTCGCTGTTGGTATTGTTGCCTTCGACCTGGTGTGCCGCTGTGGCGGTGCCCCACGTGAAACCATCCGGAAACGTGAACCGCATACGTGCCTCCTCTGCTGCGCGAAATCACCCTCCTAGCCTGACGGTGCAGCGCTTACAAACGCCCAGGACTTGTGGGCGCGTGAGGGGTGAAGGGGTGAAGGCCTGAGGGATCAGGCCGAGGGACGAACCTTATAGGACGGTTCAGTTGGCGAATACCGCGCGCACGGCTGCGAGCTTGCGGGTCGCAACCACGGAGTAGAGATGTGTGATGCGGCCGTCGGCATCGACCTCGCACCGCAAGACGAGGCGTGGGGGTTCGTGCCGGCGATGATCGCCGAACTCGCCGACGACCGCCGGGAGGCCGTTGATCATGCGTACGCTGAACTGTGCTCCGGCGCCGCTGCGCCGACTGACGTTGAGATGGAAACGAGCCACCCGCTGCTTCCCGAAGATGGGCACGCGTGCGGCGAAGAACTCGCCGGCGCCGTCGTTGACGGCGCGCACGGATTCGGCCAGCAGGGCCTCGACGGCCGCAACATCCTGACTGAGCAACGCGGTCATGAAGCGGCCCAGTGCCTCGCGCGTTTGCTGTTGCAGCGTCCGTGTCGGCGGCCGGCGTTCGCGATCATAGGCATCCATCGCCCGCCGCGCCCGATGATGCGTCGTCTTGACGTTGGACGAAGAGATGCCCAACGCATCGGCTGTTTCGCGCACCGAATAGTCGAAGACATCCATCAGGAGCAGGACGGCGCGTTGCTGGGGTGTCAGTGCTTCGAGCGCCAGTAAGAAGGCAAACGAGACAGTCTCCAGCAGGTCGTAGCGGCCCTCCGTGGGGCCGTGTCCGTCGAGTGTGGCTTCGAACGACGGCGGCGATTCGTCGTTCCCGGTCTCGATCGGCGCCGGCAACCATGGCCCGATGTAGCTGCGTCGCTTGCGCCGCCGCAGGAGATCCTTCCCCAGGTTCATGGCCACGCGGACGAGCCAGGGCCTCCATGGTTCATCGAGACGTGCAGGCGGCCGTACGATGGCGCGCTGAAAGGTTTCTTGGACCAGATCGTCGGCATCCGCAGCGCTGCCGGTCATTCGATAACACAGACCCCAGATGAACCGCTCGTGGGCTCGGAACGCGTCTTCAATGATGTGCAGTGCCGGGCTGCTCACGCGCTGGTTCCCCGCGCTCGATGGCACCGGCTGTATCACGCCGCTGCGGCGGCGTGAAGCGCGGCGCTGCCCAGCAGCATGTCGGCAGCTGCGCGTGCGCTCGCCAGGCTCGCATCGGCAAGCATGCCGGCGTTGCCGACCCAATCGCCAGCCACGTAGAGATTGCGCACCGACGGCACGGCAGGTCCCGGGCGCCCCGCGAATCCACCGGCGGCCGCCGTGACCAACGCATTCGAGACCACCATGTTGGGGAGGAAGCGTCGTTCGCGTGTCAGGCTTCGCCAGCCCGGCTGCACGGTATCGAGTAATCCTTCCAACTCATGCTCGTCTGCCTTCGGGTCGCTGCCGGAGCTGTCCAGGTACTTGGCGATATGAATGACCGCTGCGCCTGCAGGGCCGAGCTTGGCAACCGCCGAGTGCACCGAGAGATACCAGGGCCGATCGATGCCGAGAGCGAACAGCGCGCGCGGCTCCGGCAGATGCGACAACGCAAGATCGAGACATGCGGCTTTCACGGGGATCGCATCGGTGGCCCACCGGCGTAAGGTGGGTTCGTTGCCTTCGTCGATCAGTGCAGACGCGGCCTCGGGGCTAGCGGCAATCACCGCTGCGGCGATTGGGTGGCGTGAGCCGTCCGCGAGCCGCAGGGCGCGCACAGTCCCGTCATGTTCCACCGCGGTCACCCGGGTGGCATTGAGGAGACGCACCCCGGCATGGGCGGCGGCGCGTCGCAGGCCGTCCACTAAGACCTGCCAGCCGTCATCGAGGTACATCACGTTTCCCATCAGCGCCAACTGCAATTGGGCGATGGCACTCCCGGCACTGAGGCGCTCGACATCCGCGGCATAGGTGGACAGACGAAACAGCGCCGTGAGGATCTGGCGCAAATCGGTGTGCCGGATGGCGTGCGCGAGCCATTCGCGCACGCTGAGGCGTTGCAGGGGCTGCGGATCGAGTTTCGGCAACGTGCCAAGCACGCGGGCCGCTTCGAGTTTGGCCGGCAAGCGCATTGCGCCGGTAGTCAGCAAGGAGAGAAAGCCGACGGGCAGGGTGTGCTTGACGCCTTTATACACGGCATAGCCACCACGGGCGTTCGGTGCGTGTCCGCTGAATTCCACGCCCAGGTTCCGCAGCACCGTACCGCCCTCTCCCAGCCGGTACAGCGCGTGTGGGCCGATATTGAAACGAAATTCCCCGAGCGTATGCGTCACAGCGCGTCCGCCAAGGGTCTGTGACTTTTCGAACAGGGCTACCGATCGCCCGGCTCGCGCCAACAGCGTCGCAGCCGCAAGCCCTGCCAACCCACCGCCGACGACGGCGATATCACTGGTCCGATCGCTCATGCTCCGTATCCTCCTGTTCGGTCTGCGCGTCTCTGTCCCTTTCACGTCTGTGGCCACTGAAAAGTTACAGATACTGCGGCCGATGGTCGGGAAATGCCGCGCGTAGGGGTTGGCTATGTCCGGTGCTCACAGCATCTCGATGACCATCGGCTCGCGTCGCGTGAACGTATAGAGTTGTGCCGGGCGATGTCGACCCCGCCGCTGTCCATGCAGCGTCCGCAGCAGCCCGAGACCGATGACCTTCTTGCGAAAGTTGCGGCGATCGAGTTGGCGGCCGAGGATGATCTCGTAGATATCCTGCAGCTCCCGCAAGGTGAACTCCGGCGCCAGCAGACTGTACACGATGTTCGTGTACTCGAGCTTCGCCTGCAGTCGCGCCAGCGCATACTCAGCTATGACGTTGTGGTCGTATGCGAGCGGTGGCAAACCGCGTACAGGGACCCATTGCAGGCGCGCATACTTTGAGTGGGCGGCCTGGGTCCCCCCTTTGCTCGAGGCCAGGGCGAAATAGGCGATCGAGACTACGTGCGCATGCGGGTCGCGACCGGGTTCGCCGAACGTGCGCAACTGCTCCAGGTAGACATCGCGCATCCCTGTCTGCGCCAGCAGCTCCCGCGTCGCCGTTGCGTCCGGCGCCTCACCCACCGGTACGAGGCCGCCCGGAAAGGCCCAGCGACCCGCAAAAGGACCATGCTTCATCTCGACCAGCAACGCCTGCAACGTGCCCGCCTCGATGGTGAAGATGACCACATCGACGGCGACCGCTGGAGACGCAATGGTGGCTTGAGGGCACGGGGGCGTGAGGGCGTGAGACATGGACAGGCAAAGAGGGCGTCGAGGTTCGAGCGCTTGCTGCGATTGAATCGT
>Ga0335069_10013682_pt1 | contig 11386 bp, 12 predicted proteins | sample Lox_Sample_11_FD_206714 | JGI IMG/M metagenome (GOLD analysis project Ga0335069, IMG submission 206714) | Soil microbial communities from Loxahatchee National Wildlife Refuge, Florida, United States - Lox_Sample_1.1 | ecosystem: Environmental > Terrestrial > Soil > Wetlands | place: USA... | reverse complement strand
AGTACGAAGAGTACAAGCGCGAGCGTGGATTAGTCGATTACGATGACCTGCTCTTTCATCTCGCCGAACTGATGAGCACCGATGAGGCCGCGCGGCGCCGCCTCTCCGACACCTATCGCTACATCATGATCGACGAGTATCAGGACACCAACGTGATTCAGGCAGAGTTGGTGCGCCTGCTCGCGGCGACTCATCAGAACGTGATGGCCGTAGGCGACGACGCGCAATCGATCTATGGATTCCGCGGCGCCAACTTCCGCAACATCATGGACTTTCCGAAGATTTTTCCCGGCGCCGGCATTATCAAGCTCGAAGAGAACTATCGCTCGCTGCAGGGCATCCTCGACGTCGCCAACGAAGTCATCTCGCGAGCGGCTGAAAAATACACCAAGGCGCTTTTCACACAGCGGACCGGCGAGCTACGTCCGATGCTGGTGCGCGCCGCCGATGAGCACATGCAATCGCGCTTCGTGGCCCAGCGGATCCTCGAACTACGTGAAGAGGGTGTTGCGCTCGACGAGATCGCGGTGCTGTTTCGTTCAAGCTTTCACTCCTTTGACCTCGAACTCGAGCTGCAGCGGCGCGATATACCCTTCGTAAAACGCGGCGGCTTCAAGTTCATCGAGACCGCCCACATCAAGGATGTGTTGGCCCATCTGCGGATTATCGCGAATCCAGCCGATGCCGTCTCATGGATGCGCACGCTCGTCCTAATCGAGGGCGTCGGCCCTCGTCGTGCTCAGCGGATGGTCGAAACGATCCTCACGAACGCCTCACCCGATCAGGCGCTCGTATCCAGCGCCCAGACGATGTCGCCACGAGCGACGTCGGCCGTCCAGGGATGCGCCCGACTGGCGAAGCTGCTCGCATCACTACGCTCCGACAAGGAACGACCCGCAGATCAGCTCGCACAGGTCGTCGAGTACTATCTCCCGATCATGCGCGAGGCCTACGCGGACGATTATCCGAAGCGTGAACGCGATCTGGAGCATTTCCAGAATCTCGCCGAGCGTTATCGCAGTCTCGAAGCGATGCTCGCCGATATGGCGCTTGAGCCGCCCACCGATTCAATCGGTGACGTGCTCGCGGTCGATCCCGAAGAGGGCTACCTCACACTGAGCACGATTCATTCAGCCAAGGGACTCGAGTGGCGCGCGGTTTTTCTAATCTGGGCTGCCGATGGTCGCTTCCCCGGCCCGATGAGCGTGCGGCCCGACGACCTCGAAGAGGAGCGGCGGTTGATGTACGTCGCAAGCACACGAGCGCGCGACGAACTCTACATCACCTATCCGATCCAGATGATCGATCGGCAGTTCGGCTATGTGATGGGACGCGCGTCGCGGTTCCTCGAAGACCTCGACACCAACGTTCTACCTACCGCTATGCTGCAGGAAGAGGATCCGGAATAAGGTCTATCATCTCGAGAGCTCGTGAATCTTTGAGAAGGCTCTTTTCTGCCATTCAGAGACGAGTCTGTGAGCCGAAGAATCTCGCGGACCTCTATGGCCGCGGTCAGTCAGTCCCATTACGGGTTGTTCAGATGCCAAAGCTCAAGCGATTCCTACGATTCAACTAACTTGCCTGCGGCTTTTCGATTGCTGCGAGCTCAGTGCGAACCCGCTCGATCGCATCATCGCTAAAGCCACGCCGAGAGTAGATGCGGTACGTATCCGGGATATTCGCCCACAGATCATCGAACCATCGTTCGAGCAGTGCCCGATGCTGCTGGCCCTGAAAGCGGAACCCCCAACGAAATGAGCTGGTCGCATCATCGAAGGTGAGCACCACATCTCGGTCAGTAATCACGGCTGGTGAGAGGACGGCATCGATCCGGGGGCGCACCATCACTTTGACTTCCAGATTTGTTGGCGATTCGCGGCATATCTGACGGAGCTGTTGCAGCCAGTAATCGAGGTTTTCCTGACTCGCAAAAGCCCATATTTGTCGTACTAACCAACGAAGTGCGCGAGGATCTGGAGACGCTGTACCGGGAGTGAGAAGGAACGCCGCGATACTGCCGCTGAAGGCCTCGAACTCGCCGCGCAGGTCAGGGTCCTCAAATCGACGCATGCTGCCTGAAAGGCGAGCGATTCGCAGAACTTGCGGCGCCGAATGTTCGCGGGTGAGCGCGTCGCGCATCGCGCGAACCGTCGCGGCAAAGACCTCGGGCGTACTTGCACAGGCGTTCACCTGCCCCGCATCGCGCGCCGCATCCGCAACCATCGAGTGGATTTCCCGCACGAGCGTGTGAGTACCGCCGACGGTCTCGTGCACGGGCTCAAAAAGCTGATGGCGCTCCAGCACGACCAGCCCGACCAATTCGCCGAGCAGGAACAACTCGGCTGCTGGGCGGACCCATTTCCAAGGCAGATCGAGATACTCGGAGGCGAACGCGAGCACGATCGCAACGGCCGTGATCACCCCGGCAACCAGTGCGATGATCCGATTACGCCTCGCACGCCGCTCCCCGTTATCTCGTTTCATCGAGTGACTCTAAGCTCCGAACTGTTTCTTCTCAAAGACCCAGGATCGGATGTGGCTGATAAGGCTTCTCCATCGCCGCGATCTCGTCTGCTGTCAGCTTGATCTCGACGGCGTCGAAAATCTCTTTCAAATGATGCGTCTTCGTCGCACCGACAATTGGAGCGACCACTCCAGGAGCCTGCAGAATCCAGGCTGCCGCGATCTGCGTTGAGGTGACGCCCCGCTCCTTTGCGACCTTCGAGACCTCCTCTGCTACGGCGATCTCATCGGGCCTCTCACGATACATATCCTTGGTCAGATCGTCGGTATCCGCACGCTTGGTCTTGGCGCCGTCGTGATGGGCAAAGAAGCCGCGCGCCAGCGGACTCCAGGGGATTATCGCTACGCCCTGATCGATACATAGCGGATTCATCTCGCGCTCTTCTTCGCGATAGATCAAATTGTAGTGATTCTGCATTGAGACGAAGCGATGCCATCCGTGCTCCTTCGCCGCGAAAAGCGCCTTGGCAAATTGCCACGCCGCCATACTCGATGCACCGAGGTAGCGCACCTTGCCCGATCGCACCAACGAATCGAGCGCATCGAGAGTCTCTTCGATTGGTGTCGTCGGGTCCCATCGATGAATCTGGTAGAGATCGATGTAATCCGTCTTCAGGCGTCGAAGCGACTTCTCGCAGGCCTCGATAATGTGCTTGCGGCTGAGCCCGCGCCGATTCGGCCCGGGTGCCATCGCACCGTTGACCTTGGTGGCAAGCACAATATCGTCGCGCGAGGCCATCTCGTTGAGCCATCGGCCGGTGATCTCTTCGCTCCTACCGACGTAGTACACATCCGCGGTATCGAAAAAATTAACTCCGGCGTCGAGCGCGACTTTGAAGTGCTCTTTGGCCTCGTCCATCCCCAGCGCCCAAGCTCGATTTGTCGCCCAAGAGGGGACGTGATCTCCTCCGCCGTAAGTCATACAACCCAGGCAGATGCGTGAGACTGTGAGTCCGGTGTTACCTAGCTTCGCGTATCGCATCGTAATCTCTTAACGGGTTTGCGCGCGATGCAAAATAGAGCTTCGTTGCTGCGCCATCTTGTATCGGCAGGCGGTCTGGCGCACGCTTGCATCAGGCAGCCCACCGACGGAGGCCTTTCCCATGTCCGAGCGCAACGCGATTATCGAAGCGAATCGTGGCTTTTATACCGCCTTCCAAAGTTTAGAAATCGAAAAGATGGAAGGGATATGGCTGCGTGACCCGAGAATCATCTGTATCCATCCCGGATGGCGCAAGCTCGTCGGATGGGGTCCCGTGATGCAAAGTTGGGAGCGCATCTTTCAGAGCGCCTTCGAAATGAAATTCGAAGTACGCGAACTCGAGATCTTCCAGGGCCGCGACCTCGCCACGATTGTCACCGAAGAGAATCTGACACAGCGCGGCTACGATGGCATCGCGCGATCGCAGGTGCTCGCAACCAATGTCTTCGAGCGCGTCGGCCAGAAATGGATGATGGTCCTCCATCACGGCTCACCCGTGATGCAACCTTCGTTCGACGAAGAGCCGCCGCTCCAATAATCGTCGTCCAAGCAAAAAAGCGCCGGATCTCGGTTGAGGTCCGGCGCTTTATCTTTTTGCGATCAGTACGAATTATGATTTGGAAGCAGCTTCGTGCATCGCCTTCGCGAGAATCGCAGCGATCTCGGGGCGCGTGTATTCGGGCGGCGGTGCCTGGCCCGCGCGAAGCATCTCGCGCACCTTCGTGCCGGATAGCAGCAACCGGTCCGCATCGGTATGCGGGCAGCTCTTGTACGAAGCCATCCCGAAGCACTTCGAGCAGTAGAAGGTGTTCTCGAACATCAGCGGCGTGATACCGATCTCCGCCGGTGTGAAGCGTTCGAACAGCTTCTGTGCATCATAGGTGCCGTAGTAATTACCTACTCCGGCGTGATCGCGCCCCACGATAAAGTGAGTGCAGCCATAGTTGCGTCGGATAATCGCGTGCAGAATCGCCTCACGCGGTCCGCCGTAACGCATATGCGCAGGCATCACCGAAAGCATCGCGCGATTCTTCGGATAGTAGAGGTCGAGCAAAACCTTGTAGGTGTCCATCCGGATCGCTGCGGGCACGTCGTCGCCCTTGGTCTCACCGACCAGCGGATGCAACAGCAGGCCGTCGCAAATCTCCAGCGCTGCCTTCTGGATATACTCGTGTGCGCGATGGGTCGGATTACGTGTCTGGAACGCAACGATTTTGCGCCAGCCGTTTTCGCGGAACTTGGCGCGCGTCTCACGCGGTTCGAGGCGATATTCAAGGAAGGTCCGGCCCGGAATCTCGTCGATCAGGGTGACCTTGCCTCCGACACACCACGGCGGAGTCGAAGTAACGTTCTTGGCCCCCGGATGTGCATCTTCGGCAGTTCCGAAAACCGCCTCCGCCTCGCGCTTGCGATCGACCTGGTAGATCTCCGCAACATTGACGATTGCGATGCGCGCGCCGTTCTCGGCGACCAGTGCCGCATCCTTGCCCTTTTCGAGCTTCTTGGCGAGCGCTTCTTCGACGCCGAGCGTGATCGGGATCGACCACGGAATCCCGTTGGCCAGCCGCATCTCGTCGCGGCTGCGGACGTAGTCCGCCTCGCCCATGAAGCCGGTCAGGGGCGAGAACGCGCCCGACGCCAGCATCTCGAGGTCAGCGGTATCGCGCGCGCTCAACGGAATCGCGGTCAGACCCGCAGCCTGTTTGCGTAGCGCGGCCGCTTCACTCGCGGGTGCCTTAAGGTCTACCAGTTCGCCGCCGCCGTGAGCGGTAATCGGATCTTGGGCTACGCTCATTGTGCGGCTCCTCGGATGTAATTGAGTTTTTCCAGCGTGCTCAGCAAGCGCTCGAGACTTTCCTCGCGGCTTTCCTTGGCACTGTTCACGACCAACTCGGCATTGAGCGGCGCTTCGTAGGGATCGGAAACACCGGTGAAATTTTTGATCTCACCCGCAATCGCCTTCTTGTAGAGGCCTTTCACGTCGCGTTCTACCAGCGTATCGAGATCGCATTCGACGAAGACCTCGACGAAGTTATCGTGCATCTTGCGCACTTCGTCGCGCACCTCACGATACGGTGAGATCGCTGCCGAAATCGCGATGACGCCGTTGCGCGCGAGCAACTTGCAGACCCATCCGATACGCCGGATGTTGGTGTCGCGGTCTTCCTTCGAAAAGCCGAGACCCTTCGACAGATTGGTGCGTACTTCGTCGCCATCAAGAATTTCGACGCGATGGCCACGGTTGCGCAGTTCGTCCGCCGCCAGATTGGCTAGCGTCGACTTGCCCGAGCCCGAAAGGCCCGTGAACCACAAGGTAAATCCTTCACTCATTGTCTGGAAAAACTCTCTCCCAAGTATGGTTTAGAAACGAATCGGTAAAGCGGCGGATTTCAGGATGCGTCGGACGAACCGGCTACGCCAGCACGTTCCCGGGCAGCCTCGAACCGACTTTGGTCTGCCGGGTCCGAAATAAATTCTCACGTCCGGCCACAAAGTACTGATAGAGCAGGAAGAGGTCGAACAGAATCACCGCTCCCCAAACGCTGTAAGCGCCAAACGTGCTCAGTAGTTTAAGATCAACGATCGTGCGCGCCAAACCAAAGCCGACAATCCACGCGTCAAAGCTCATACAAACACGCCGGAATGTCTCCGACCTTACATAACGCAGTAGAAAGGTTCCGAGCGGCAATCCCATCAAGAGCGCCGGTGCGATCGGCACCACCAGACGCATGCTCTGCGTGCTGTAAAGGCCGAGAAACGCATACACGATCGCCGTGAAGGTCGTCTCCGCGATTCGGACAATCCCGAGGGCCGCGCGAAACTCCTCTTTGTGGAGCCCCTGATTGTTGAACATCATGGCGAGCGGAGGACCGGAGATCGTCGTGGTCGAGTACAGGGTTCCCACGCCGAGGCCCAACGGAACTGCCGCCAGATGTTCCGCATCGATCGGACGCCGGAAGCCCGCCGCTTGCAGAAGAATCATCGGGAGCATCACCACATAGGTCCAGAACTTGAGGTAGCCGGCGTTGATATTAGTGAGTAGATAACTTCCGATCAGGATACCCGGCAGGAGGCCAAACAGGATCGGCAAGGTCCGCCGCTTCACGGCGGCAAAGCTCCGCCGATTAAGAATCACAACCCACGCATTAACCGCCAACTCGACGAGAACGAGCGCAGGGCTCAGGATCTTGTTCGAGAAGAAGAGTAGCGCGACAGGAACCGTCAGCGACGAAAAGCCGTAGCCGAGGGCGCCATTGACCGTCGCCGCGAACAACGCCATCAGAAAAAGGACGACGATACTGGTATCGAGATGGAGCCCCATTGTGGTCCTTAAAAAATAGATTACTAAGCGAGCAATATAAGTTATCTAATTTGGATCGTCAAGCTTAATGCTCGGGAATCAATGACCGCTCAACTTAGGAAATCTCCAATGATTTAAGGCGCTTTTTAGCTAAAGTCTGGTGAAGGAGTCGAGTTTGCTCGAAAGTATACGACTCAATTAGTCATGTTTTCATAATCGTCGAGAAGGCGACTCTGGAGCTCGGCCGGATTCGCAAACAGCGCGATTGGGTGGTAGGGCTCCAACTGCTTGCGCTTGGCTTCGCTCGCCGCGATACCCAGAAAGCGGAGCCCGGACCTGTCGGCCGCGAGCGCGTCAGCTTCCGAGTCGCCGACAAAGCAGACTTCTTCGGCGGTTCCCATGGCCTGAGTCAGAGCGCGCCGCACCATATCGGGAGCGGGCTTGAGTGGGAGCATCGAATCCCGACCAACGATTCCCTCGATACATCGAGTCAGTTCGAAGCGTTCAATCCAGCTTCTCACCGTCCGCGACGAATTCGACGTCACGATTACCACCTGCGAGCCGCGCCCAACGAGCCTCTGGAGCAGCTCGGGTGCACCCGGCAGCGGTTCCGCCACCACCGCACCGATCAGCTCGTAGCTCTCGATCATAGTCGAGGCTATTTGCATCAGCTCCATCGGATCGGTCTGAGCGAGGCCGCTTCCGATACTGACCGACTCTCCCCGCAAAACCCTCCCCAGCAATGCGTCGTAGAGCGGAAGATTACCCTTCGGAATTTCCTTGAAGATAGACTCCGCGACGCCCTCTCGCCGCAGAAAGGCCTCGAGTTTAACCCGACTGCCAGCCCAATCGACCTTCGGTTCAAGTGCCGCGATCGTGTTGTCGAAATCGAAGAGCCAGGTTTGAACCGCTCGGAACTCTCGGAATAAACCCCGACTCATCGGAGGTCTCGACGGCATGCACAATCGCGCGACCGATCAATTCCAATTGTCGTGGTGCTTGAAGCATAGCCGTCAAACTCGATCAGCTTCGAACCATTAGTTGGATCAGCCATCAGCAGTTTGAGAGTTTCAGTCACAGCGACCATCGTGACCGTGGCTGCGTTCTCACTGAGCGTGCGAAACGGAGCCGTCAGACTGCCGCGGGCACACTGGAAGCAGACGTTGGAACTATGCAGCAGCGCGATTCTTTCCGGCGTATCGAGGCGAACCCAGATCGTCGGCACCGCCCGATTAGCGCTCGCATAGGATTCCGCCAATCGTAGCGCTTCCCCGCTCCCGATAAGCGCGACGATCAGATAGACCCGATCCGGCAGATCTGGCGATACGCTTACCTCGGGATTTGCCGCGTTCGCCTGATCAATCAGGTGCGCGACCTGCGTTGCACCATCGATACTCAGATGGATAAATCCGACGCCGGCTCCCACGAGATAGCGAAGCGCGCGGCCAGCGTCATCGACAGAGCCGATCAGCGCGATACGCGACGCGAGGAGCCGCTCCTGTGCGATCCCACCGACGCCTTCAGCGATAATCTGCCGGCTGTAGCGTTCGATTTGCCGATTACTCAGCGGCATTTCTGGATATGACGATTACTCGATGACGTTCTTTTCGATTGGTTCGACCGTGACGCCGGTCTGGCGCAACCACGTCAGCGCGCGCTCAATCTGATCGGTGCTACCTTCGAACTCGACGGCAACCAAACCCATCTCCTCGGAGACGCTGGCGCCGCGGATATTGAAGACCAGGTCAAATTTTTTGACCAGATGATAAAGGATCGGTTCCTTGATCAGAGCGCGTGGATAGCTCAGGTAGTAGCGCTCGCGGATGCGTTCCATTTGCTCACCATCCGTTCAATCCGTTCGCGGCGCCATTGCTGCCATCCGATCCACAGATTGGTCGATAGATACTTGTCGCCGAAGTCGGCGAACACGGTCACTACGTTGCCCTCGCGCAGGCCGCAGGCAACTTTCAACGCTGCCACCATCGCGGCACCCGACGATTGCCCCACCAGCACACCCTCGATCTGGCCGAGACCGTAGACCATCTCATAGGCGTCTTCGGTGCTGACTTCGGTTCTGCCGTCGAGCTGCTCGGGATGATAGATCCCCGGCACGATCGATGACGCCATGTGCTTCAGCCCCTCAAGACCATGCATCGGATCGTCAGGCTCGACGCCGATCACCTGAATCTTCGGGTTGCGGGCTTTAAGGTAACGTCCGGTCCCCATCACGGTACCGCTGGTTCCCATGCACGCGACGAAATGGGTAACGCCACCATTGGTTTGGCGCCAGATCTCCGGACCCGTGGTCTCGAAATGGGCTAAGGAATTACCCTCGTTATTATATTGATCCGGCTTGAAATAACGATCGGGATTCTCCGCCAGCAGCTTGCGGCACAACACGATCGCTCCGTCCGATCCTTCAAGCGGATCGGAGTAGATCGGCTTCGCGCCAAACGCCTCGATAATTTTCTTCCGCTCGCGGCTTACGTTGGCGGCCATCACCAGTTCAACCGGATAGCCAAGCGCCGCCCCCACCATCGCGAGCGCGATTCCGGTGTTCCCGGAGGTCGAGTCGAGGATCACCTTGCCCGGACGCAGTTCGCCACGGGCGATACCCAACTCGATCATCTTGCGGGCTGCACGGTCTTTTACCGAACCGCCGGGGTTGAACCCCTCGAGCTTGGCGAAAATCCGCACACCGGGGCGCAGAAGGCCCTCCGTGAGCCGCGTGATCTCGAGCAGCGGCGTGTTGCCGATCAGCTCGAGAACGCTGTTCGCGCTATTCGCGGGAACGATCTCTCTTTTAGCGTCCGCCGGCGATGGCCGGGACAATTGAGATATCGTCGCCATCCTTAACCTTCGAATCGAGCTGGCTGAGAAAGCGGATGTCGTCGCCGTTCAGGTAGACGTTAACGAAGCGCCGTAAATCGCCCTTTTCGTCGAGCAGGCGCTCGCCAATCCCCGGATGGTTCTTCTCCAGGTCTGCGATAACGGCCTTAATCGAATCGCCGTTCGCGGAAACTTCGTCATTGCCACCGGTGAAGCGCCGCAGCGGCGTCGGGACACGAACCTTTACTGGCATCTTACTAGCCTTATTCCTTCCTATCTAACTTATACTTCCTTCGCTTCCCTTTTGGGAAGTGCCCACCGGGCCTTAGGCCGCGCCCGCCAGCGGACGCGACGTGCCGTTGAGCCGCTCGAACAGCGCGTCGAAGTCCTTCAACCGGGCCTCGATCACGTGCGGTTGAGCGATTGTCGCCGCAACGGCCTCCAGCGTCTTGTAGCCGTTTCCGGTGATAGATACCACTATGCTCTCGTCTGGCCGTATACGCTTTTGCGCGATTAACTTCATCGTCACTGCCAGCGTCGTGCCTCCGGCCGGCTCCGCAAAGATACCTTCAGTACGCGCGAGCAGTTTAATCGCATCGATAATCTCGGGATCGGTGGCTCCTTCGCCCCATCCGCCGGACTCGCGTACTGCCTTCAAAACATAAAAGCCGTCCGCCGGATTACCGATCGCGATCGACTTCGCGATCGTGTCGGGCTTAACCGGCGTGATCAGGTCGGTGCCCTTGTGCAGTGCGTGGATCACGGGTGCTGAGCCGGCGGCCTGCGCGCTATGGACCTTGCACTCGCCGTCGCGAATCAGACCGACTTCCTTAAGCTCTTTAAATGCCTTCGCGACCTTGGGCAGAATCGTGCCACCCGCAGTCGGCAGCACGATATTTTCGGGCAGCTTCCATCCGAGCTGCTCTGCCACCTCGAACCCATAGGTCTTGGCGCCCTCCGTGTAATACGGCCGCAGATTGATATTCACGAAGGCCCAGCCATATTTGTCGGCGATCTCACTGCAGAGCCGATTCACGTCGTCGTAGTTGCCGCGAATCGTGATCACTTGCGCACCGTAAACCGTCGACCCGACGATTTTGCCCGCTTCAACGCCCTCGGGCATGAAGATGACGCAATTCAATCCAGCACGAGCAGCGTGGGCTGCGACTGAGGTCGCGAGATTCCCCGTCGATGCGCACGAAACCGTCTTGAAGCCAAACTCGCGCGCCTTGGTGATCGCTACCGAAACCACGCGATCCTTGTAGGAGAGCGTCGGATGGTTCACCGTATCGTCCTTAAGATACAGCTTCTTCACGCCGAGCTCGGCTGCTAGCCGGTCGCATCGCACGAGTGGCGTGAAGCCCGAATGAGGTCCAATATCGGACTCACCCGTGACTGGCAGTAATTCGCGATAGCGCCACAGGTTATGCGCGCGCTTCTCGATCGTCGCGCGCGAAATCGCCGCCTTGATCCGTGGGTAATCGTAGCCGACTTCCAACGGCCCGAAGCACATCTCACAGACGTGCAGGGGGCTGATTGGATATTCCTGGCCGCATTCGCGGCACTTAAGATTAGTTACGTAACTCACTGCTTCTGACTTCACGTCAGTGGCTCCTTATCTCGGCGGATGGTACAGCCAAGTCGTCTCGTCCCACCTTACTCGTACATCGGCAATCTGTTCGTACGGTAATTTTCGTTAGTCGCAATCGTCCCATTCTTCCGTCGTAAGTCAGCATTGTGCCCGCGAGCGC
>Ga0335069_10013680_pt1 | contig 11388 bp, 8 predicted proteins | sample Lox_Sample_11_FD_206714 | JGI IMG/M metagenome (GOLD analysis project Ga0335069, IMG submission 206714) | Soil microbial communities from Loxahatchee National Wildlife Refuge, Florida, United States - Lox_Sample_1.1 | ecosystem: Environmental > Terrestrial > Soil > Wetlands | place: USA: Florida... | reverse complement strand
ACGTGCGGAACTTGACCACCTGCACGCGCTGGGCCGTGCGCATCCACACGGTGATGCGGGCCACGCCGCCGGTGACCTCGTCCGGGTCGTAGAGGCCCTGCAGCTCGCCGTGCGAGTCGGCGGGGCGGCGCTCCATCACGCGCACGCGCACGGGCGGCGCGGCGAGCCGCCGGTTGATGCCGTCCACGAGCGCCTGGCAGGCGCTTTCCACCGATGCGCGCTCTTCCGAAGCGAGCGCGGGCTCGATCGCCCGGGCGAGCGGGACGAGCGAGGCGACGCCGGGGACCTCGATGCGGCGGATCGCGTCGCTCGCGCGGTAGGTGCGTTTGCGGGCGGCCGAAAGCTTGTCGTAATAAGCGAAGGGCATGCCGCCAAGGTGCCACGTTTGCGTGGGAAAATGCGAGCGATGGCCCTGTACTACAGCGACGTCTTCGTCCTCCCGCTGCCCGCCCACCACCGTTTCCCGATGGGGAAATACGCCCGGCTGCGCGAGGCGCTGCTCGCCTCCGGGACGTTCGACGAGCGCGAGTTCCGCGTGCCCGCGGCCGCCACGGACGCCGAGATCACGCGGGTGCACTGTCCCCGTTACCTCGAGCGCGTCGCCACGGGTGCGCTGGACGCGGCCGAGCAGCGCGCCATCGGATTCCCGTGGTCGGAACGCATGGTGCAGCGCTCGCGGCAGTCGAGCGGGGCCACGCTTGCCGCCGCGCGCGAGGCGCTCACGCGCGGCTGGTCGGCGAACCTCGCCGGCGGCACGCACCACGCCTTCCGCGACCGCGGCGAGGGCTTCTGCGTGTTCAACGACGCCGCGATCGCCGCGCGCGCCATGCAACTCGAGGCGGGGCTCGCGCGCGTGGCGATCGTCGATTGCGACGTGCACCAGGGCAACGGCACCGCGTCCATCTTCCGCGGGGACGATTCGGTTTTCACGTTCTCGATCCATGGCGCGCGCAACTTCCCCTTCGCCAAGGAAACGAGCGACCTGGACGTCGAGCTCGCCGACGGCACCGGCGACGACGAGTACCTGTGGCACCTCGAGCGCGGCCTGGACGAGACGCTCGAGCGCTCGCGCCCGCAGCTCGCGATCTACCTCGCGGGCGCCGATCCCTACGAGGACGACCGCCTCGGGCGCCTCAAGCTCACGCGCCGAGGGCTCGCCCGCCGCGACGAGCACGTGCTCTCGACGCTGCATGCGCGCGGCATCCCGGTGGCGATCGCCATGGCGGGCGGCTACGCGCGCGACATCGCCGATTCGGTGGCGATCCACGCCAACACGCTCGCCATCGCGCAGCGCACCTGGGGCGAATGATGGCGAGCCGCGCCGCCGCGCTCGTGGCAGAGCCGCCGCCGGAAGATCCAGTCGCCCACCTGGAATCGTGGTTCGCGCGGAACGGGTGGCGCGCCTTTGCCTTCCAGCACGAGGTCTGGCGCGCCTACCTGGACGGCGAATCGGGCCTGGTGCACTCCGCCACCGGCAGCGGAAAGACGCTCGCCGCGTGGCTGGGCCCGCTCGCGCAATGGATGGCGGAAGGCGCGGGCCGTGCCGCCCCCGCGCTGCGCGTGCTGTGGATCACGCCGATGCGCGCGCTCGCCGCCGACACCGTGCTCTCCATGCAACGTGCCGTCGAGGGGCTGGGCATCCCGTGGACGGTGGGCCTTCGCACCGGCGACACCTCGAGCGCGGAACGCGCGAAGCAGGCGCGCAAGCTTCCCTCGGCGCTCGTCACCACGCCGGAGAGCCTCTCGCTGATGCTCTCCAACGCCGATGCGCGCGAGAAGCTCTCGGAGCTCAAGCTCGTCGTCGTGGACGAGTGGCACGAGCTGCTCGGCAACAAGCGCGGCGTGATGACGGAGCTCGGCCTCGCCCGGTTGCGCCGGTGGAACCCGAAGGTGCAGACGTGGGGGCTGTCGGCGACGCTGGGGAACATCGAGGAGGCGGCGGAAAGATTGACGGGATCCCCGACAGCCTCGAGCGCAAGGATCGTCAAGGGCGTGAGCGACAAGCAGGTCGCCATCGACACGCTGATCCCGCCCGATGTCGATCGCTTTCCCTGGGCGGGGCACATCGGGCTTGCGATGCTCGATCGCGTGGTCGAGGCGATCGATTCCTCGCGCTCCACGCTCGTCTTCACCAACGTGCGCTCGCAGGCGGAGATCTGGTACCAGGGCATCCTCGAGGCGCGGCCCGACTGGGCGGGCCTGATCGGGCTGCACCACGGCTCGCTCGATGCCGACGTGCGCCGCTGGGTCGAGCAGGGGCTCAAGGAAGGGCGCCTGAAGGCCGTGGTGGCCACTTCCAGCCTCGACCTGGGTGTGGACTTCTCGCCGGTCGAGCGCGTGCTTCAGATCGGCAGCGCCAAGGGCGTGGCGCGCCTCATGCAGCGCGCGGGACGCTCCGGTCACGCGCCCGGGCAGGTGAGCCGCGTGAGCTGCGTGCCTTCGCATGCGCTCGAGTTCGTGGAAGCGGCGGCGGCGCGGCGCGCCGCGCTGGCGGGCCGCATCGAGGCGCGCACTCCCGTCGACCGGCCGCTCGACCTCCTCACGCAGCACCTCGTCACGATCGCCGCGGGCGAGGGCTTCGACGAGGAAGCGCTCAAGGCCGAAGTGCGCAGCGCCCGCGCATACCGCGACCTCACCGACGCCGAATGGCAATGGGCGCTCGATTTCGTGACTCGCGGCGGCGATGCGCTGAAGGCCTATCCCGATTACCACAAGGTGGTGCGCGACGAGGAGGGCACGTGGCGGGTGAAGGACACCGCCATCGCGCGGCGCCACCGCATGTCCATCGGCACCATCGTCTCCGACGCCGCGGTGGACATCCGCTACATGAGCGGCAAGCGGCTGGGCAACGTGGAGGAATCCTTCATCGCGCGGCTCGCCAAGGGCGACGCGTTCGTGTTCGCCGGGCACGTGCTCGAGCTGATCCGCGTGGAGAACATGACGGCCTACGTTCGAGCCGCGAAGCCGGGCTCCGCCGTGATCCCGCGCTGGGACGGCGGCCGCTGCCCGCTCTCGAGCGAGGTCTCGGAGAGCATCCGCGAGCTCCTCGAGCTGCACCTGGAGGGCCGCGCGAACGAGCCCGAGCTGAAAGCCGTCGAGCGGCTGCTCAAGCTCCAGAACTCGTGGTCGCGCATCCCGCGCCGGCGCGAGCTGCTGCTGGAGCAGACGCAGTCGCGCGAGGGCCACCACGTCTTCCTCTATCCCTTCGAGGGACGCTCGGTGCACCTGGGCCTCTCGGCGCTGCTCGCCTATCGCCTTTCGAAGGCGCGCGCATCCACGTTCTCGCTGGGATTCACCGACTACGGCTTCGAGCTGCTCGCGCGCCAGCGCTTCGAGATGATTCCCGCGCTCAAGGCGGGCCTGCTCTCGACCGAAAACCTCCTCGAGGACATGCTGGCGAGCCTGAACGCCGCCGAGCTCTCGAAGCGGCAGTTCCGCGAGATCGCGCGCGTGGCGGGCCTCGTCTTCCAGGGCTATCCGGGGCAGCCGAAGACCAACCGGCAGGTGCAGGCCACCAGCGGGTTGATCTACGAGGTGTTCACGCGCTGGGACCCGGCCAATCCGCTGCTCGGGCAATCGGAGCGCGAGGTGCTCGAGCGGCAGCTCGAGTACTCGCGGCTCGCGCAAGCCCTTCGGCGCATGGCCGCCGCGCCCGTGCTGCTGCGCCAGACGCACAAGCCTTCGCCCTTCGCGTTCCCGATCATGGTGAGCCGCTTCCGCGAGAAGCTCACCAACGAGAAGCTCGCCGACCGCGTGCGCCGCATGCAACTCGAATACGATAAGGCGACCGGCGTGGCCACCGACGAAGGCGAAGCGCAGCTGGACCTCCTATGACCGAATGCTCGATCGCGGGCGAGACGCTCGTCCTCCTCGCCGAGAAGGTGGCGTACTGGCCCGCGCGCGACGCGCTCTTCGTGGCGGACTTCCACCTGGGCAAGGCCGCGAGCTTCCGCCGCGCCGGGATTGCGCTGCCGCCGGGCACCACGACCGAGAACGTGGAGCGACTGGGCCGCGCGCTCGACAAGACCCGTGCGAAGAGCGTGGTCTTCCTCGGCGACTTCCTGCACAGCGCCGAAGGGCGGGCGGCGAGCACGTTCGAGAAGTTCGGCGCGTGGCGAGCGTCGCGGGGCGCGGTGGAGCTCACGCTCGTGCGCGGCAACCACGACAGGAAGGCGGGCGATCCGCCCGAGGGCTGGAACATGCGCTGCGTCGAGGCGGGCGAGCGCATGGGCCCGTTCGTGCTCAACCACGAGCCCGGATCGAGCCGCGGCGGCTATGCGCTCGCGGGCCACATCCACCCGGCGGTTCGCCTCACGGGCAGCGGCGAGAAATCCTTGCGCCTGCCGTGCTTCTGGTTCGGCGCGCGCTGCGGCGTGCTGCCGGCCTTCGGAGCCTTCACGGGCAGCGCCGAGGTGCTGCCCCGGCGCGGCGACCAGGTGTTCGTGATCGCCGAGGAAGAAGTCCTGCAGGTCGCCTGAAGATGCCGAACTGGGTCTTCCTCCTGGTGCGGTTCGTCCTGAGCGCCTCGGGCTGCGCTTTCATGACCTGGGCGGCGTGGCGCATCGGGCAGCGCGACCTCTCGTGGGCGCTCATGGCCTTCGTGTTCTCGACGCCGCTCGTCGGCGTGGCGATCGCGCGCCCGCTGGTGGAGCTCTCGCACGAGGGCCTCACGTGGCTCTCGCGCCAGCCGCACGAGAAGTGGCAGGGCCGCTACTACGCGTTTAACGACGTGCAGGTCCGCGTCTTCGACGACGGCGAGCGGCTCTGGTTCTGCACGATCGACCTGGTGAAGGCCTGCCACCTGAAAGCCGTGGCGCAGGTGCTGCCGGGAGTCGTCGAAGTCGAAGGACTGCCATGCCTCGATCTCGCCGGCGTCGAGGCGCTGCAGGCGTCGAACTCGAACGTCGAGCTGGGCAAGTGCCTGCTGTGGGCGCGGCGCGAGGTCGTGGCGCCGTGGGAGCGCAAGAAGAGCGGGGCGTTGATTCCCCGGTAGTCAGCGCTGCGGCGGCCTGATGTCCCCGAACCGCGTCTTGAAGCCGCCCGTCTTGCGATCCTCGAGGAAGTGCTCGAGCGTGCGCTTCACCATCGCGAAGGCGATCTGGTCCCACGGGATGTCGCGCGCCTCGACGAGCTTCACGTCGAGGCTCTCGATGCCCGGCGAGACGTCGGTGTCGAGCAGGCGCGCGCGGAACATCATGTACACCTGGCTGATGTGCGGGATCGAATACACGGTGTAGAGATCCTCGATCTCCACGCGCGCGTTGGCTTCCTCGAGCGCCTCGCGGGCGGCGCCTTCGGCGGCCGATTCGTTTTCCTCCATGAAGCCGGCCGGAAGCGTCCACAGGCCGTAGCGCGGCTCGATGGCGCGCTTGCAGATGAGGATGCGATCGCCGTGCACGGGCACGCAGCCCACCACGATCTTCGGATTCTGGTACTGGATCGTGCCGCACGACTCGCACATCGCGCGGGTGAGCGAATCGCCTTCGGGAACGCGGTGGACGACCTCCGCGCCGCATGAATTGCAGAACCGGATCAAGGGCTTGCCCGTGTCAGTTGAAACGGCGGACCGCTCCGCGATCCGTTCCGAAGTGTTAGCATCGCACCTGCAATCATGACCCGATTCCTCGCAGTTCTCGTCCTCGCCGCGTCCACGATGGCCGGCGCCCAAAGCCTCACCCGCATGCCCTCGCGCGCGACCGAAGCCGCGGTCCCCGCGCCGGTCACCTGGCGCGCGCCGCTGCTGCCCGCCCGCGACCTCATCTCGCTGCCGCCGCTGCCGCAACAGAAAGCGGCGCCCGCGCAATCGGCCAACGCACCCTTGCAAGTGGCGACGGGACGCCCGCTCGTCAAGGCCGCGCCGATCGCCCAATGGACCCGCGTTCCGGGAGGATACGTCGCGCGGCTGCGCGTTTCCTCGGAGGGGGCGGAGGGCCTGCGGCTGCGCATCGAGCTGGGCACCGTCCCGGGCGCCTTCGAGCTGCGCGCGCAGGGCCCGGCCTCCTCGGTCATCGAGGCGATGACGATCGATCCGCTGCTCGGCAACACGCACTGGACTCCGTGGACCGAGGGCTCGACGCAGACCCTCGAGATCTTCAGCCGCGTGGAGCCTTCGGCCTCGGCGCTCGCGATCACCAACGTCTCGCACTTCACCGATTCTCCGCTCACGGCGAAGGCGGCCGCGAGCGAGTGCACCATCTCCACCCAGTGCACGACGGGCGACGCGACGATCGACGCCGCCATGGCCACGCGCAAGAAGTCGGTGGTGAAGATGGTCTTCGCGCACGACTCGGGCGGGCAATTCCTCTGCACCGGCACGCTCGTCAACACGCCGCTCTTCCCGGCGCCGTTCCTCCTCACCGCCAACCACTGCATCGGCACCGTCACCGCCGCGGCGAGCCTTTCCACCTGGTGGTTCTACGAATCGCCTGCCTGCGACCTCGTGACCGGCAACGCGCCGGGGCTCGTGCAGGTGGGCGGCGGCGCGCAGCTCGTCTTCACCAACTTCAACGTCGACTCGACGCTGCTGCGGATGAACAACCCGGCGCCCGCCGGCGCGGTCTTCTCGTCGTGGGACAGCTCGCGCATCGCCAAGGGTAGCCCCATCGTGAGCCTGAGCCACCCCCACGGCGACACGAGCCGCGTGGCGCTGGGCTCGGTGGTGAACGAATTCCGCGTGGACCAGTGGCCCTACGACATGTACGCCGTCACGTTCACCAAGGGCATTCCCGAGGCGGGCTCCAGCGGCTCGGGCCTGTTCGTGATGAACGACACCGGGACGCTCGACCTGGCGGGGATCTTCACCGGGGTCACGACCGACAACAGCGCCGACGGCCTGAGCTGCACGGACCTCAACGAATACGGCCTGTACGACCGCTTCGAGGTCTTCGAGCCCGAGATCGACCAGTACATCAACGGCGCGCCCATCACGGACGACGCGCCCAACCGCGTGCAGGACTACGCGGGCATCGCGCTCGATCCCGCCGGCAACGACATGCCGCTCAACCTGCGCACGTCCGACCTCGTGTACGCCAACAAGCGCATCGACTACGCCGGCGACATCGACGTCTATCGCTTCATCGTCTCGGCGAACGCCACCCCGGTGCACATCTACACCACGGGAACGAGCGACACCGTGGGCACGCTGATGGACCCGGCCGGCACCGAGATCGCCGCGAGCGACGACGAGAATTCCAGCAGCACGAACATGGGCATGACGCACACGCTGGACGCCGGCACGTACTACGTGGGCGTGGGCCACTGGGACCCGCACGCGACGGGCGCTTACTCGCTCGTGCTCTCGACGGCCACGACGCCGGCGCAGCCCAACTACACGGACCTGTGGTGGAACTCGCCGGCGGGATCCGAATCCGGCTGGGGCATCAACATCAACCACCAGGGCGACATCCTCTTCGCCACGCTCTTCACCTACGACTCGACCGGGGCGCCGCTCTGGCTCGTGCTCGCGCGCGGCGACAAGCAACCGGACGGCTCGTACACCGGGGCCATCTACACCACGACAGGCCCCGCCTTCAACGCGGTGCCGTGGAACACAAGCAACGTCGTGGCGACCCAGGTGGGAACCATGACGCTGCGCTTCGCGGGCAACAGCACCGGGACGCTCACCTACACGTACAACGGCATCACGGTCACCAAGCAGATCATCCGCGAGGTGTTCGGCACGCAGCCCACCTGCACCTTCACGACGGGCGATCGCAGCACCGCGACCAACTACCAGGACCTCTGGTGGTTCGGCGCGGCCGAGAGCGGCTGGGGCGTGAACGTCACGCAGCAGGGCGACGTGCTCTTCGCCACGCTCTTCGACTACGACGCCAACGGCCACGCGACCTGGTTCGTGCTCGCGCACGCCGACAAGACGGGGCCGGGCACCTACTCGGGCGACCTCTTCACGACCACCGGGCCGGTCTTCAACGCGAGCCCGTGGACACCGATCGTCGCCACCAAGGTCGGCACGATGACCTTCGCGTTCTCGAGCGGCAACGCGGGCACGCTCACCTACACGGTGAACGGAATCCTGGTGACGAAGAGCATCCAGCGCGAGACCTTCTCCTCGCCCACCACGCAGTGCCAGTAGCCGTGGCCGCGAGGGCCGGGGAGGCCTTCATCGAGTCCATCGACCACGAGGGCATCGGGGTCGCCCACGTGGACGGCAAGGTCACCTTCATCGAAGGGGGCGTCACGGGCGAGCGCGTGGCCTTCACGCGCCGGCGAAGCCGCGGCCATTTCGACCTGGGCACCGCCACCGAGATCATCCGTCCAAGCTCGCAGCGCGTGGAGCCCCGCTGCCGCTACTTCGGCACGTGCGGCGGCTGCGCCATGCAGCACGTGGACGCCTCGGCGCAGGTCGCGGCCAAGCAGCGCGTCCTCGAGGACAACCTCGCGCGCCTCGGCAAGGTCACCCCGGAGCGGATCCTTCCCCCCGTGATCGGCCCCGCGTGGCGCTATCGCAATCGCGCGCGGCTCTCGGTGCACTACGTCGCCAAGAAGGGCGGCGTGCTGGTGGGCTTCCACGAGCGGCGCTCGAGCTACGTGGCCGACACGCTTTCCTGCGAGGTGATGCCCGCGGCGATCTCGGCGATGATCCCGGGGCTGCGCGAGCTCTTCACCTCGATGCAGCTGCGCGAGCGAATCCCGCAGCTCGAAGTCGCTATCGGCGAGGCGGTCACGGTGTTCGTGCTGCGCCACCTCGAGCCGATCCCCGGGGAGGATGAGGCGAAGCTGCGCGCTTTCGCGGACGAGCACGGCATCCAGTGGTGGCTGCAGCCCAAGGGCCCCGACACGGCGCATCCCTGGTATCCGCTCGACAAGCCGGCGCTCGACTACACGCTGCCCGAGTTCGGCCTCACGCTGCGCTTCGGTCCCACGGAATTCACGCAGGTGAATGCGGGCGTGAATCGCGTGCTCGTGAAACGCGCCGTGGACCTGCTCGATCCGCGGCCCGGCGAACGCGTGGGCGACCTCTTCTGCGGGCTCGGAAACTTCACGCTGCCGATCGCCGCGCGCGGCGCGCACGCGCTGGGCATGGAAGGCGCCGCTTCGCTGGTGGAGCGCGCGCAGGGCAACGCGAAGCTGAACGGGCTCGAGGCGCTCGCGCAGTTCGCGGCCTTCGACCTCTATGCCGACGCGCCGGGCGCCTGGGCGCGGCTGGGAGCCGTGGACAAGCTCCTCATCGATCCGCCGCGCGACGGCGCCCTGGAGATCTGCAAGGAAATCGGCGAGGCCGGGCCGCGGCGCATCGTCTACGTTTCGTGCAGCCCCGGCACGCTCGCGCGCGACGCGGGCGTGCTGGTGAACGTGAAGGGCTACCGCCTTGCGGCCGCGGGCGTGGTGAACATGTTTCCCCACACCGGGCACGTCGAGTCGATCGCGCTCTTCCGGAAATGAGAAGGGCGGCCGAAGCCGCCCTGGAAGCGAAGTGCCGAAGCCTCAGTCGCTCGATCCGCCGGTGATTCCCAGCAGGGCGAGCAGGTTCGTGAAGACGTTGTAGATGTCGAGGTACAGGTTCAGCGTCGCCGTCACGTAGTTGGTCTCGCCGCCCGTCACGATGCGGTTCACGTCGTAGAGCATGAAGGCGGAGAAGATCGCGATCGCGATCACCGAGAGGGCGATCATCAGCGCGGGCAGCTGCAGGAAGATGTTCGCGACCATCGCGACCAGCAGCACGATCGCTCCCACGAACAGGAACTTGCCCAGGCCCGACAGGTCGCGCTTCACCACGGTGGCGAGGCTCGCCATCGAGCCGAAGACGACGGCCGTGCCCCCGATCGCGAGCGCGATGAGCTTCACGCCGTTCGCCATCCCCAGGATCACCGAGAGCAGCGGCGCCAGCATCACGCCCATGAAGAACGTGAAGCCCAGCAGCAGGGCCACGCCGAGCGAGCTGTTGCGGTTGGCCTGGATCGCGAACATGAGGCCATAGGCGCCGACGAGGAAGACCAGCGCGAACATGCCGGCATGGCCGGCCACCATCTGGTGCAGGTTCATCGCGAGCCCGGTCCACGCGCCGCCGATGGTCGGCAGCAGCGAGATCGCGAGCAGCGCGTAGGTGTTGCGCAGCACCCGGTTCTGGGCGAGCGCCAGCGTACCGGACGCCGTTTGTCCCTGCGCCATCAACGGGTTTTCGGGTTGCATAGGATCGTTGCTCCTTGGCAGTCAATGCGCGGCGGAAATGGGCCGCCTTGTTAGAGTATGGGACGGAAGTCGCGGTTTCAAGGCCACGGGCGGTTGAACTAAAATAGCAGTAGATTCAATTGGTTGTTGTTTGATGCGGAATGCCGGAGGGTTGGCCGAGCGGTTGAAGGCACCGGTCTTGAACGCTCGCCCGCCCTTGGCGAGCGTGGGGCGCACTAACCTTCAGGTTACGTGCGCACCAAAACCGGAAGCGAAGGTGGGGTAACGGGGTACCAGTTTGGGAACGCGGAGGGTTGGCCGAGTGGTTGAAGGCACCGGTCTTGAAAACCGGAAGGGGTGAAAGCCCCTCGTGAGTTCGAATCTCACACCCTCCGCCATCGCGCAAGAGAGCGAAGCTCATTCAGGTCTTCCGGTTGCCATGTTGAAGTTGAAAACTCGACCATCGATTCTCTCGACGACCAATTGATTCGACGCGTTGAGACCGCGAATGTATCCCCAGCTGTAATGAGATGCGGTCCGTACCAATATCGCGCGATCAGGCACCAACGTGGCTAGAGGGATCGATGCCACTTTGCGTCCAGCTTCCCAAAAAATGATGAGGTCTCGCGAGTCATCGGCATCCAGCGGAATGAGAGTGGATCCCCCATATATCATCGCGACATGCTGACCGTCGTCGGAGACGAAGAGCAGCTGACTTCCCCCGTCCATAGTCCAGACGACCTTCAAGTCGTCCACGTCCACCACTCTTGTCGCTTGATGGCTTGAGATAGCGACGTACCGCCCGTTTGGGCTGCAAGCTCTCCAGGGGCCAGTAGAAGCCTTCGCTGGCGTGTCCGCAGCCGATGGATTCGCTAGCAGGGTTGTCCATGCCAGCGCTAACGCAGCGAGGATTCTTGCCACGTCACCCGGCGGGCACAGCTTGCGTCCGGCCGTTGCGGACCTGGCGCAAGAACACCGCGAGCTGCCACAGCACCAGCAGCGCGATCAACGCGAACAGGGTACCGGCGATGGGCCTCGTCACGAAGACCGTGAAGCTGCCCCGGCTCAACAGCAGCGACCGGCGGAAGTTCTCCTCGAGCATGGGGCCCAGGATGAACCCCAGCATGAGCGGCGCCGGGTCCAGCGCGAGGCGCAGGAAGATGTAGCCGATGAACCCGAACGTGGCCGTGACGAACACGTCCTCGAAGCTGTTGTTGACGCTGTACGTCCCGATGCAGCAGAAGAAGAGGATCGACGGGA